>Ga0213823_1001023_pt1 | contig 18749 bp, 16 predicted proteins | sample MC6MC0907MG_FD_179887 | JGI IMG/M metagenome (GOLD analysis project Ga0213823, IMG submission 179887) | Enriched soil aggregate microbial communities from Iowa State University, Ames, United States - MC6-MC0907-MG | ecosystem: Environmental > Terrestrial > Soil > Unclassified | place: USA: Iowa...
ATGTATCACCCATACACGTTTTTATTTAAGGAATTTAAAATGAGCCTTAAAAAATCACTAATAAGCTCCCGACTGTAGTTGGGAGAGAGGTCGCGGTGCAGTGGTGATTGCAGGTGGGTTTGCTGCAATGACCGCCGCAGATGAATGACTCGCAGCTACCTCGATCATAGATAATGTCCAATTAACCCGTTGAAACTTATACAGGAATACTTGAAATGCAAAGGAATTTTACAATCGAATCTGTTTTATTAATCCAATTGTGGGGGGTTGTTGAATCTAGGAAAATACAGTCAAAGGGATTCAAATCATGTTCCTCTTTGTCAATAAGGATTGTAAGTTTCCCTTCTAGAACGTAAAGAAATTCTTGCCCCGAATGTGAATATGAATCCTCACTATTAGCGCCTGGATTAAGCAAGACTAATATAGGATTAAATAGTGGATTTTCAATGTTGCCCGCTAAATCCCTATAAAAAAATTGGTTATGAAGGGAGTTAGTTTTACTAATTACGTTTCTCATAACAGTTGGTGCTTCTTTCCTATCGGATTCTGAAAAGAAGTAGCTTGGATTGACTCCAAGTGCTTCAGAAATTTTTTTCAATGATTCAAGCGTTATGGATGATTTTGAACGTTCCACTTGAGATAAAAAGCTGATTGAAAGATTAGTATGATCTGCTATTTGTTTTAATGTTAACTTTCGCTCTTTTCGTAAACTCTTTATTTTTACTCCAATTAAATCGTTCACTTTTCCCCACTCCCTTTTCTGACATTAATCATGCTTACTATTCTGGAATAGTTTATTTACTAAGATGCTATATTTACTTTCAAATTGAAAATAGCAAAAATAAATATAAAAAATTTCATTAGATTTACATTAAATTAATTCCCATTTATCAAGATATTTTTCAAATAAAATAAATGTATTTTAATGGTGAATTTGTTAATTTTAGGCCCGCGGAAATATAATAAAACTCCTTATAATTAGGTTGGGTAGTCCTGTCCAAATCCCTAATTAAAAGGAGCACGCTTGGATAAGGATAACACAAAAACCACAATTAATGAACTAATTAAAAGTAATCGACGAACACAAATTTAGTAAATTAATATATGCTATTGACCTTGATAAGTACGTAAAAATTAACAGCGTACAAATTCTCTTAGCTTCTCATCTTGGCTCAAATCTACTTCTCCCTTATATTTAAAATTTATCAAGCAGAAAAAATATTTATTCAATGCTAATGAAAAAATTTGGATAAATAAAAAGTCCCAATAAATTTTGAACTGAAGTGACACTTAAATAGTAAGTAATTACAAATCAAGAAAGGGGAGAGTCTTTTTGAAAAAATATTCAAAAAATTACATTTACAATGAAAATTCAGTGTGTTAATATCATAAATAATTGAAGTGTCACTTCAATAAAGGATTTTTTATCAAGTAATCTATTACTAAATAAAATTAAACATTTGAGGAGAATGAAGATGAATTTTCATGGCATTTTGGTTCCTTTGGTTACCCCTTTTAAAAGCGATAAAAACTTGGATTTAGAAACTTTAAAACAATTGACTAAAACCTTTATCAATAAAGGCGTAACTGGCTTGGTGGTGTGTGGCACCACTGGCGAATATTACGCCTTAAACGAAGCAGAACGTGAAACCGTTTTAAAAACCGTGGCAGAAGTCGCCAAAGGTCGCGTAACTTTGATTGCTGGTATCAATGATTTATCAACCGAAGGGGCGGTTAACCGTGCCAAACAAGCAAAAGATTTGGGCTATGAAGGCTTAATGTTAGCACCCACTCCTTATAGCCTGCCTGACCAAACTGGTGTGATTGCCCATTACGAAACTGTGGCAGCGGCAACCGATTTACCCATTATCATGTACAACTTTCCTGCTCGCATTGGCATTGAAATTGAATACGACACCGTGGTGCATTTGGCGGAAAATCCGAATATTGTTGCTATTAAAGAAAGCAGTGGTGACTTTAGCCGTGCTTTACGCTTGCTACAAACCCCATTTGAGAATTTTGAAGTGATTTGTGGTTGTGATGATCAACCCGTTGACTTTTTCTTCTGGGGTGCGAAAAGCTGGATTGCTGGTGCAGGTAATGTGTTCCCAGAAGAGCAAGTCGCCATGTTTAATGCTGCGCAAGCTGGTGACTGGGACAAAGCTCGACAAATCATGCGCGATATCTACCCTGCTATTTACTCAATGGAGTCCGGCAACTACAACCAAAAAGCCAAACTAGGCTGCCTGAAAGGTGAAATCAACGTCGGTACGGTACGCCTACCTTTATCTGATTTATCAGAAGAAGAAAAAGCAGAATTCTTGGTTTTCTTTAAATAATTTTCTGGAGGAGAGACAAATGACCGTAACAAGAGAACAAGTCTTTGCCCTCGCCAAAGAAGGCAAACTATGGGCAGGCAACTTAATTGATGGTTTTTCGAGCGCAGCTGGCAAATTAGAAAACTGCACCCCCATCGACAACAGTTTAATTGGCTATATTGCCGATGGTGATGCACGGGATGTTGATGCTGCTGTTAAGGTAGCCAGAGACACATTTGAAGCAGGTATTTGGAGTCAATTATCCCCCAGTGAGCGCAAAAAAGTGATGATTCGCTGGTCACAATTGCTAGAAGAACACAGCGAAGAATTGGCTGCCTTGGATTGCGTGGATGCTGGTAAACCCATTACCGAATGTTTGAATACCGACATGCCAGCAACCATCGATACATTTTATTGGTATGCCGAAGCCATTGATAAACTCTTTGGCAAAGTCGCTCCTACTGGTAACGCTGCTTTGGGCTTGGTTGTCACTGAACCCATTGGCGTGGTTGGTGCGGTGTTACCTTGGAACTTCCCCGCGCAAATGTTTGCTTGGAAAGTGGCACCCGCTTTAGCCGCAGGTAATTCTGTGATTGTGAAACCTGCTGAATTAACTTCGCTTAGCGCTTTCCGTATGATTGAACTTGCTTATGAAGCAGGTGTGCCTAAAGGCGCTTTAAGCTTAGTGTGTGGTTTGGGTGAAAAAGTAGGCGAACCAATAGGTCGGCACATGGATGTGGACATTGTCTCATTCACGGGTTCAACTGAAGTGGGTAGATATTTCTTGAAGTACTCAGCAGAAAGTAACCTTAAAGAAATTGTCTTGGAGTGCGGTGGCAAAAGCCCACAAGTGGTGTTTGAAGATGCTGACTTGGATGCGGCTGTTCCGCATATTCTATCTGCTGCCTTCTGGAATATGAGTGAAAACTGCAGCTGCGGTTCACGTTTGATCGTGCAAGAATCCGTCAAAGACGAATTATTAGAAAAATTAAAAGCCGGCTTAATAAGCTGGAAAGTGGGTAACCCCATGGATGAGTCGGTTGCCATTGGCCCTATGGTTGAAGAAGCACACTTTAATAAAGTGAAGTCGTTCTTGGACATTACTCTTCAAGAAGGAGGTCGCTTAGTTACTGGAGGCAACATTTACAGTGACCTGGGCAGTGGCTGGTACATAGAACCCACTATTTTTGATAATGTAACCGCTAACATGACCTTGTTCCAAAATGAAGTATTTGGTCCTATTTTAGCGGTTAGTACTTTCGAAACTGAAGAAGAAGCCATTTCCCTTGCCAATAACACCTCTTACGGTTTGGCTGCTTCTTTTTATAGCCAAAATGTACAGCGTACGATCCGCGTGGCACGTGCCATTAAAGCTGGTACAGTTTCGGTGAATGGCTTTAGCGAGGGCGATATCACCACCCCATTTGGTGGCTTTAAACAATCTGGCTTTGGTGGTAAAGACAATGGTTTAGAGGCTTTTGAACAATATGTGCAAACAAAAGTGATTTGGTACGTTAACTCATAATATTCTGAATTGAACTTTTTGGGGGAGTAAATATGGTGAAAACAGATAATAAGCTGCTAAAAAAAGTTGTTGCTGCATCTATGATTGGGTCTGTTGCTGAATGGTATGAGTTTTTCTTATATGGTACCGCTTCTGCTCTCGTATTTGGAGAATTATTTTTTCAACAAACTGGAAGTGCTATTGACGGTATCCTAGCTGCATTTGCTCTCTATGCGGTAGGCTTTTTAGCTAGACCAATCGGCGGACTTGTTTTTGGTCATTATGGAGATAAAATTGGGCGTAAAAAGTTATTACAGCTTAGTTTGATTATCGTTGGTATTACGACCTTCTTAATGGGATGTATTCCTACATTCACTAGTATTGGTTATTGGGCTCCTATCTTACTCGTTACTTTACGTTTAATTCAAGGTTTTGCTTTTGGCGGTGAATGGGGAGGAGCTGTTATTTTAGTATCTGAGCACAGCCCTGATGATAGACGTGGTTATTGGGCAAGTTGGCCGCAGGCAGGCGTGCCATTGGGTAATTTAATAGCAACAATTATCCTGTTAATTTTATCTAAAAACTTAAGCCCTGAGCAATTTATGGGCTGGGGTTGGCGCGTAGCATTTTGGTTCTCGGCAGTTGTAGTACTAATTGGTCTTTGGATTCGTAAAAGTGTAGATGATGCCCCTGTTTTCAAAGAGGCACAAGAAAAACAAGCTCAATTAGAAAAACAACAATTAGGTATTATAGAAGTGATTAAATACCATAAAAAAGCTATTATTGCTGGCATTGGAGCTCGTTTCGCAGAAAACATCTTATACTATATGGTTGTCACTTTCTCCATTAGTTATTTAAAACTTGTGGTCAATAAAGATACTACACAAATTTTATTATTAATGTTTGGTGCCCATGCTATTCACTTTTTCTTTATTCCATTAATGGGACACTTAAGTGATGTTTGGGGACGTAAGCCAATCTATATTACAGGAGCCATTTTAACTGCGTTTTGGGGATTTATTGGGTTTCCAATGATGGATACAGGAAATGATTGGATAATTATGTCTGCCATTACGATTGGTTTATTCATTCAATCGATGACGTATTCACCATACTCATCATTAATGACAGAGTTATTTCCTACTCATATCAGATATACGGCTTTGTCTTTATGCTATCAAGTAGCACCAATTTTAGCAGGCTCATTGGCTCCATTAATTTCATTAAGTCTCCTAAAAACATTTAATAGCTCCATCCCAATTTCAATTTATTTAGTACTATCAAGTATAATTTCTATTTCATGTATAATGTTAGTAAAAGAAACAAAAGGAAAATCACTCACTTTTGAGAAAGCAGGGTAAATATTTTCGTCAACCTTACACATTCGTTTGTGCAAGGCTGATGTCAATCGGCATATACAATTGCTTCATAACTGTTAATTTAAAAGAAAGTTTGATAAGAATGGCCTCTTGGATAGTATGTCTCTAAGAGGTCATTTTTTATTTTTCTGATATTTCAGGAGGTGTTTCATTTGGCAAAACGAAGTAGAACTATCTCTGTTGAATAGAATCATCTCAATGAAAGCTTGTCCGACTTGGTCTTTTAAAGTTTCATTCTCAGGCGGTTCCGTCATCACGACCGCTATGAATTTGGAAGTAGTTTGATGGCGTTGGTTTTTGGGGCCTTTAATTTTTCTAAGCCAGTTTTTGAGCTGTTCCACTTTTGAATCATGCGCAGTACACCAGTTAACTTGCGTCTGATCGCTTTCTTCAAATTGTTCAATCCTTCGTCCAAAAAACTCCATATATATATATATGTTTTTCCCATTTAATCATCGTAAGGATAGAAGTATCAATAGATACTTGCTTTCCAGCACAAAAGGGAAAGCCTGTGCCTTTGAACCTTTTATTTGCGGTAATCTCCCATTCGTGCCCCTTGTAACATTTCCACCATACTTTAGAACCAGAGCCATATTTTAATTTTCTGGACCTAATTTGTTTTATTGTAGTCCTATTCATTTAATAATTCTGGATGGGTTGTGATTAATACACGCAATATTTGTGCCAATTATTTAATAACTGTAATTAATATTTGATAATTATTTACTGCAAATTAAATAGAGAAATAACGTAAAACTTTTTTTACATTTTTCGAAATATTATACATAACCATGTCAAGGTTATTGGACAGTTCATTTTTAAGATAAATTATTTAAACATTCAGAATAGTGTTATTGAAAGTTGGTATAGAATTTGCATGAAGTTAAAAGTAATTAGGTATATGTAAATAATGGAGGTGTCGAAAACTTGGTAAAGTATATTTTTAGTCGAATAGGATATATGCTAGTCACTTTTTGGGTGATTGCAACTTTTACATTTTTTCTCATGCAAACATTGCCTGGGTCACCATTTAACGATGAAAGATTATCAGAATCACAGAAAGAAAGATTGTATGAAAGATATGGGATGGATGAACCTGTCCCTCTTCAATATATTACCTACATGAAAAATATCTTCAAAGGTGATTTTGGTGTTTCGTTTCAATATGATGGACGGTCAGTGTCAAATATTATCGGCGAACGGATTGGTGCATCTGCGGTGTTAGGGACACAATCATTAATAGTTGGGACCATTTTGGGGATTATTCTAGGTATTATTGCTGCACTTAGGCATAATACCTCGATTGACTATGGGGCAATGGTGATTTCGGTTATTGGAATATCGGTACCGAATTTTGTGTTTGCAGGATTATTGCAATATTGGGTAGGTGTTCGTCTGCAATGGCTGCCTGTTGCCTTTTGGGAAGGCTTTGAATACTCAATTTTACCAACTATTTCGTTATCTGTTTTTGTGATTGCAACAATAGCTAGATTTATGCGCACCGAAATGCTTGATGTATTAGGACAAGATTATATTGTTACGGCACGGGCAAAAGGGTTGAACGGCTTTTCCATAATCATAAAACATAGTTTGCGTAATGCAGCGATCCCGATTGTTACGATATTGGGACCAATGACGGTATCGTTGCTAACTGGAACATTGGTGATTGAGAAAATTTTTAGTGTTCCGGGACTTGGTGAGCAATTCGTTAAATCCATTATGACTAATGATTTTCCTGTGATTATGGGGGTTACCTTGTTTTATAGCATCCTATTTATTGGAATTGTTTTGATTGTTGACATCCTATACGGAATTATCGACCCAAGGATTAGATTATCAGGAGGGGTCAAATAATGATTATTAAAAATAAAGAGCTTACAGATGAAATGTTTCTACCAGCAAAAAGCAGGAATTCTACCGAGCAAATTTCACGTCCTGCGAACACATACTGGCAGGATGTTTGGAGGCGCTTTCGCAAAAATAAAGCCGCATTTACAGGGTTAATTCTCATTACTCTCATATTACTTTTAGCAATATTTGGACCTTATGCAAATCATTACGGCTACGACGAGCAAAATTTATCACGGGCCAATTTACCGCCCAAAATACCAATTTTAGAAAGATTTCCATGGATAGGTTTTAACGGTGTAGATATTAATGGAGTGGACAAATATGAGGAAAGTAAAGTTACAGGTTATTACTGGTTTGGTACGGACAATTTGGGAAGAGATTTATGGACACGAATTTGGAAAGGAACGCGCATTTCTTTATATATCGCTTTTTTAGCAGCGACCATTGATTTAATTATCGGTGTTGCCTATGGCGGCATTTCAGCTTACTATGGCGGCCGTATTGATAATATGATGCAAAGGATTATTGAAGTTTTAGTAGGAATTCCACACCTGATTGTTGTTATTCTCCTAATCTTGGTGTTGCAGCCAGGGATTATTTCTATTACGTTAGCGATGGTTATAACTGGATGGGTCGGAATGGCTCGAATTGTCCGTGGGCAAGTGCTGAAGCTAAAGGAACATGAATATATTCTAGCTTCAAAAACACTAGGGGCAAAGAATACGAGGATGATTTGGAAACATTTAATCCCAAATTCAATGGGACCAATTATCATTACAACCATGTTCACTATTCCAACGGCTATTTTTACTGAGGCATTTTTGAGCTTTATCGGTCTTGGGCTTCAGCCGCCCATTGCTTCCTTAGGAACATTAATAAATGATGGGTATAAATTATTACGGATTTATCCGCATATGCTTGCTTTTTCCGCAATCATTATTAGCTTGATAATGATCAGCTTTAACTTGGTAGGCGATGGTCTTCGAGATGCCCTAGACCCAAAAATGCGCAAATAGGAGGCAAGGTTGTGGAAAAAATTTTGGATGTGAAAAATTTACAAGTGTCCTTTGACACATACGCTGGGGAAGTCAAAGCAGTTAGGGGAGTTTCTTTCCATCTTAATAAAGGAGAAACTCTTGCCATTGTTGGAGAATCGGGATCAGGAAAATCGGTTACCTCTAAAAGTCTAATGAAATTAATACCTAATCCTCCAGGACGAATTACAAGTGGAGAAATTCTATTTGACGGGAAAAACCTCGTCACATTAACAGAGAAACAAATGCAAAATATCCGAGGTTCGGACATTTCGATGATTTTTCAAGACCCTATGACTTCCCTAAATCCAACTATGACTATTGGGAAGCAAATCATGGAAAGTATTATAAAGCATCAAAAACTGCCAAAGAAAAAAGCAAAAGATAAAACGATTGAGATACTTGAAATGGTAGGAATCCCCGATGCAGTAAAGAGAATTTCTAACTATCCACACCAGTTTTCAGGTGGAATGAGGCAGCGTGTTGTCATTGCAATGGCCATTTCTTGTAATCCCAAAATATTAATCGCGGATGAACCAACAACCGCACTCGACGTGACGATTCAATCTCAGATTTTAGAGTTATTAAAAAATCTTCAGAAAAAAATGGAGACCTCGATAATTTTTATTACTCATGATTTAGGCGTGGTTGCGAATATTGCAGATCGTGTAGCGGTTATGTATGCAGGTAAAATTGTTGAAATCGGCACAGTGAATGAAATATTTTATAACCCGCAACATCCATATACTTGGGGTCTTCTTGGCGCGATGCCAAATGTAAATTATCGTGGTGAAGAACTTATTACCATACCAGGAACCCCTCCAGACCTTTTGAACCCGCCGACTGGAGATGCATTTGCGGCAAGGAACCAATATGCACTAGAAATCGATTTTCGTTTTGAACCACCAATGTTTAAAGTATCAGACACTCATTATGCAGCAACATGGCTACTGCATGAAAAGGCTCCTAAAGTTATTCTTCCAGAAAGTCTTAACAAGCCAGGTCTTTCTTTGTCTAATGAGAAATCGAAAGAAAGCTTAATGAAAAAAACGGATAAAAGGCAAAAACTCTTGGAAATAAAAAATTTGAAACAATACTTTCGGACAGGAAATAAACAATTCCTAAAAGCTGTGGATGGGCTAAGCTTTGATATCTATAAAGGAGAAACCTTTGGCCTTGTCGGAGAATCTGGATGTGGAAAATCGACAACAGGAAGGACCATTAGCCGTATATATAATGCTACAGACGGAGAAATTCTCTACAATAATGAAAGTATTTTTGGAAAAAAGTCTGACAGTGAATCACAAAAACTAAATCAGAAAATACAAATGATTTTTCAAGACCCGTATTCATCGTTAAATCCCCGTCTGACAGTGGCAGATATTATTGCAGAGGGGATGGATATTCACGAGCTTTATATGAATAAAAAGGAAAGAATGGAAAGAGTATATGAATTGCTTGAAACAGTTGGTTTAAACCGGGAACACGCTAATCGATATCCGCATGAATTTAGTGGAGGGCAGCGTCAGCGTATAGGTATTGCAAGAGCGTTAGCGGTTAACCCGGAATTTATTATTGCAGATGAACCAATCTCTGCTCTTGATGTCTCTATTCAGGCACAAGTCGTCAATTTACTCAAAAGGCTGCAGAAGGAGAAAGGACTGACATATCTATTTATCGCTCATGACCTTTCAATGGTGAAATATATTAGTGATCGGATTGGTGTCATGTATAAAGGAAGAATTGTTGAACTTGCTGAAAGTGATGAACTTTATCAAAATCCGTTGCATCCATACACAAAATCGCTCTTATCCGCTATACCAATACCTGACCCAAAAACTGAACATACCCGTAAGCGAATTAAGTTTGATGAAAAGCTTTCAAGGAATGGTGAAGAAGAAGAACCTGTGCTGCGGGAAGTAAAAAAAGGCCACTGGGTGGCATGTTCTGAACAGGAATATCTTAAAATTAATAATAAAGATTCTGAAGTAATATCGATTTACGGTGTATAAAGGAGGAGAAGCTTATTATTAGCAATACGAGTAAATTATTTCTTTCTTCACTGTCCTTGTCGGCAATCGCTTCCTTACTAATGGATCAAGGATCTTGGACAAGGTTTATATATTATTTGTTTTTAATCTCCCTTTTTTTTCTTATGTTAGGGGGCAGCTTATTCGTGTTAAAAGGAGGAATGTTTAACGGGATTATCTATAGTTTTATTATTTTTTATAGGAAAACCTCAAAAGTGGAAGAGTACGTTTCCCAAAGGACAGGCAACTTGCAATGGGCACCTGTTAAAAAAACTAGCAATTTTTCCATCACTTACTCGCTACTAATTTCTGGAGGGATTATGTTTCTCTTTACACTCATTGCTTCAATCTAATAAACAGCGCCTGGGGTTTTATATACCCCAGGCGTTTTTACTTATTTACCTTCAATATAGGTCCATTTATAGCTGTAGGTTGAATTTGGGTGTGAAACGATTCCTTTTACATATGGCTTGACTAGGTAGGCTTCACTGGCTTGATACATAGGTGAAATTACCGTATCCTTCTCGATAAGAATTCGCTCAGCTTCTTGTAAATCAGTAAAACGTTTTGCTATATCAGAAAAATCAACTTGCGCTTTTTTCACTAGCTGGTCATATTCTGTATTTTTATAGCTTTGCCAGTTGTACGGACCGTCGGAAAGATGAATAGACATAAAATCACTTGGGTCAGCAATATCACTTCGCCATCCGGAATGACTCATATCATACTCTTGTTTTCCTTCTAATGCGAGCTTTTGTTTGTTCGGCTGCTGATTAATTTTAACCGTTAGACCAGGGTAATTTTTCTCCAGCTGGTTTTTTATATATTCGGCTACGGACTTTCGCTGTCCGTCATCATAGCTTAAGAACTCAAGTTCAATCTTGTCAGTTCCCAATTCCTTTAACCCTTTTTGCCAATATTCTTTAGCCTTTTCAATGCCTTCGCCATTAAAGTTGCCGTATTTGCTTCTGAAATCCTTTCCGTCTGGAGATGTTACCATCTTCTCAGGAATCAAAAAGTAAGCTGGAAGTGATCCGTTTTTAAGAATCTTCTCAGCGGCTTCCTTCTTGTCCCATCCCATATCAATTGCTTTCCGGATATTGGGATTACTTAAAAACTTATTTTTTAGGTTAAAGCGGATAAAATATATTTCTCTTTTCATCGTTGTATGGAAGTCGGGATGATCATGATATAAATCTACAAATTCTGATGATAAATTTGTGACGTCGACGGCGTTAGAATCATAAAGGTTTACGCCAGAAGAAACATCCTTTACTACTTTATAATTAATTTTTTCAAGGTGTACATTTTGAGCATCCCAATAGGTGGAATTTTTCTTAAGTACCCAGCCTTCTTCATGTTTCCAGGAGTCTAGTACAAAAGGACCGTTATAAATTAAGTTTTCCGGCTCTAAAGCATATTTGTCAACTTGTGATTTTACAAATTCCTCATTTTGTGGATAAAAAACAATATTTGTCAATTGATCAAGGAAATATGGAATAGCATTTTTCAACTTTACTTCAAGTGTATAGTCATCAAGAGCTTTTACACCTAAAGTATCTACCTTCCCATAAAGCTCATTTTCTTTGTCCTGGATTTCAGTTGCGTTTACAATATTATCTAATTCAAATGCGTGTGGTGAAAGTGTATCTGGGTGAAGTACTCTTTGCCATGCAAAGACAAAGTCATGCGCAGTTACAGGTGATCCATTGCTCCATTTTGCATCTTTTCTTAAATGGAAGGTATAGGTTTTTCCATCTCCACTTACTTCATGGTCTATTGCCATTCCAGGGGTAAGCTTTTGATCAGGATCAGCTCGGTATAGGCCTTCCATAATATTCATCATCATTGTTGCCGATAGCCCATCAATGATTCCATTTGTTTTTAATGTTGGAATTTCATTAGAAGCATATAAATTCAGAGTTTGTGATTCAGGACTTGACGTTTGACCTTTTCCTTTTCCATCTGACGCTGCAGGTTGAGAAGTATCACTGCTCTTTCCATAACAGCCTGCCAAGCCAAAAACAATGAGAAGAGAAAACAGTATCGTTAAAGCCACTTTCTTTTTCATCAATTACATCCCCTCTTTTTTGAAATATTCAGATATTTATTTTGCAAGAAGTATGCCAAACTTTATTATGTAAGGAATCCAAAGACCTTTTTTAAAATTGACTGGTAAATTAAATATTTGAAAGTGATTAGGCAGCTTTATTAAATTGGTGTATAAAATTTTTGACAATAGTTGTCTAAATATTTTGAAAGTGTATAGCAAAATGAGACGAACCTAAGTCCTAATAACTCCAATTTAATTTATACTGTGAAATATTTTCTATGGCACAAAAATTGCATAATATAGCCTGAAATAAAAATGTGAGGTGGATACCAATGGAGCGAATAAGAAAGCTGAGAGAAAGGTTTCATGATTTAGGTGTGGACGGGATGATGATCATCCACCCATGGAACAGATTATTCATGTCTGGCTTTACAGGAAGCAATGGTGTTATTCTCATCTCGGAAACTGAAGCAAAACTTATTACCGATTATCGCTATATTGAGCAGGCCCAAAACCAAACTGAGGATTATGATATTGTTTTACACGCTGGACACACAGGTCATAAAGGGAAAATCTTCGAAGAAGTAGCGGCACAAGTAAAAGAAATGAAAATTAGCAAGCTTGGTTTTGAACAAGAACATTTATCGTTTGGGTTATTTAGCAGAAATAAAGATCTTCTTTCGGCGGAATTAATTCCTACAAGCGGGGTCGTTGAAAAACTCCGAATGATTAAATCAAAAGATGAAATTGAGAAATTAAGGGCGGCTGCAGATGTTACGGATAAAGCGTTCCTCCATGTCTTAAATTTTGTCCGATCCGGTATATCTGAATTGGATGTTGCAGAAGAACTTGAATTGTTTATCAAGAGGTACGGTTGTACAACCGCGGGCTTTTCTCCGATTGTAGCTTCAGGATATCGTGCTTCATTGCCTCATGGACGTGCAAGTGAAAAAATAATTGAAAATGGGGATATGATTACAATTGATTTCGGTGCCAATTATCAAGGCTATTGGGCGGATATTTCAAGAGTCATTGCGGTTGGAGAACCTGTACCTGAATTAAGGAAACTACATGATATTGTTCTTACCTCATTCGAAACTTGTGTTGCTGGCTTAAGGCCAGGGCTAACCGATCAAGAGGTCGATGCTCTAATGAGGAAAAATATTATAAAGCACGGTTTTAACGATCGTTCTGGTACCGGAACGGGGCATGGAATAGGACTGGAAGTACATGAAGACCCATTTTTCTCTGTTGTAAAAGATAAAGTATTAGAAGAAAACATGGTGATAACAGTCGAGCCTGGTATCTATTTAAAAGGACTTGGCGGAGCAAGGGTAGAGGATGTCATCCTCATCACGGCAAATGGCCGTGAGGTTTTGACACCTTCGACTAAGGAATTAGTTATTTTATAGAGATAACTTGTAATAACCTAAATCTCATTCGGAGGTTTTAATAAAGATTAACTTCGCAAATGTCTAAAGTCAGAACGAGAATTACATCTCAATAAGACAGAATATTCTTTAAAAAATAAAGGTCGTAGAGAAAATTTGGAGGGAGAAAGAATATGAACTTTACAAAAATGTACACTACAGTTGATATGCATGTATACGGAGAACCATTGCGTATTATTACCGGAGGACTGCCCGAAATAAAAGGAAGCACCCAATTGGAAAGGCGGGCATACTGCATGGAGCATTTGGACCATCTTCGCGAGGTTCTGATGTATGAACCGCGCGGACACCATGGTATGTATGGTTGTATTATTACGCCTCCGGCAAGTCCGCATGCCGATTTCGGCGTTTTATTTATGCATAATGAAGGATGGAGTACGATGTGCGGCCATGGAATAGTTGCTGTTGTCACATACGGAATCGAAACGGGTACGTTCGATTTGAAAGATGGCAAACATAAATTTATCATCGATAGCCCAGCAGGAGAGGTAATCGCATATGCAAAATACAATGGAAACCAGGTTGAATCTGTTTCGTTTGAAAACGTACCTTCCTTCGTTTTTAAAAAAGATATTCCCGTGATAATTGATGGACTTGAATTTCAGGTTGATATCGCTTTTGGAGGAGCTTTTTATGCAGTGGTAAATAGTCAAGCACTTGGATTGAAGGTTAATTACAATGATTTGCCCTCGATTCAAACATGGGGTAGTAAAATCAAGCATTATATTGAGAGAAGTATGGAAGTGAAACATCCACTTGAGCAGGATTTAAAAGGGATATATGGCGTTATTTTTTCTGATGAACCAAAGGGGGAAAATGCAGATCTACGGAATGTAACCATCTTTGCGGATGAGCAAGTAGACAGGTCCCCTTGCGGTACAGGCACTTCAGCCAGGCTTGCGACTCTAGTAGATCAAGGCGTTCTTAAAGAAGGCGAGAGTTTTGTCCATGAGTGTATAACAGATGGACAATTTATTGGGGAAGTGCTGTCAAGGACAAAGGTAGCCGAATTTGAAGCGACTGTTCCTAAGGTTACTGGTCAGGCATTCATCACAGGATTCCATCAATTTGTTGTCGACCCAAGAGACCCATTGAAACAAGGGTTTTTATTAGCATGAGTTTTTTATTGTGAATGCCCGGTTCCAGAAAAACAAGTAAGGATGGGAAAGTATGCTAGTTATTAATGCAGAAGACCAGAAGAGTTTGATAGAGATGAATGAAGTGATTGAATATGCGGCTAATGCTCTAAAGGAATTTTCGGCGTCAAGAACGGTGACTCCTATCCGAGCGGTATTGCCATTCTTTGATTCAAAGAATACAGCGTTAGTGATGCCTTCAGTAGCTGAAGGTCTAGGAACAGTTGGGCTAAAAGTCGTAACAGTAGCTCCAAATAATACAAAAGTGGGAAAGAAAACAATTAACGGATTGGTAATGTTGTTAGACTTTGAAACAGGAGAGCCATTAGCTCTTTTAGAAGGGTCTTATTTAACCATGGTTAGAACAGGAGCCTTGTCTGGTGTAGCAACGAAATATTTAGCAAGAAAAGATTCAACAACATTATGTGTTATCGGTACAGGTGGACAAAGTGAAGGTCTGGTAGAGGCCGTCCTCGCTGTTCGGGATATAGAAAAAATTATCGTTACGAACCGAACAGAACAAAAAGCAGTTAATTTTGCTGAGTACATTATGGAAAAGTATAGTAAGTATGTTCAAGTTTATACAGACCCAAATGAAGCAGTGCGGGAAGCAGACATTATTGTCACGGCAACAAACTCTTCTTCTCCAGTCTTTACAGAGTCATTGAAACCGGGTGTTCACGTAAATGCTATTGGTTCATTCAAGCCAACGATGCAAGAACTTCCGTCTCATATTATTTCCTTAGCCGATAAAGTAGTCGTTGAATCAAAAGAAGCAGCATTAGAGGAGACTGGTGACTTGCAAATCCCGATTAGAGAGGGAGTTTTTAAGGAAGGTGGAATTTATGCAGAACTGGGACAAATCGTCAGTGGAGAACTGAGAGGAAGAGAAAATGACAAAGAAATAACCGTATTTAAGTCAGTCGGATTGGCTGTTGTTGATATTGTAACCGCAATATATGTTTACAAAAAAGCGATCCAAAATGGAGTAGGGACTCGGATTCGCTTGTAAGTTGCTAAAATTTATGTCGAAATAGGGGTGTTTTTATGAGTGAGCAGTTTCAAATAAGATTGAATACTTTAATTCAATATTTGGAAGACCAACAAGTGGACATGGCGATTGTCAATTCACCTAAAAATGTTTTTTACTATACTGGTTTTAACTCAGAACCATTTGAGCGGTTTATGGCTTTAGTCATTGATGTTCGCAAGGGAACCAATTATTTATTTGTTCCTGCACTTGATCAAGAGGATGCAGAGAAAAGCTCCAATGTAAAATGTATTGTTCCAATCTTCGATGAATTGAATCCTTATAAAATATTAAAAGACACGATCGGTAAAGACGTTAAGTCGATTGGTATAGAAACGAAAAATGTTAGTATATATCAACAAGAACAGCTTAATCACTACTTTTCTAGTTTCAACTATCAAAATATTGGGGAATTTATTTCTGGTCAGCGTATGAGGAAGACTCCTGAAGAGTGCAATAAAGTCCAATATGCAGTACATGTGATTGAAAAAGTATTAAGCGAAGGAATCAAAAGCGTTGAAGCGGGTATGACTGAGCTAGAATTAACGGCTGAATTTGAATTTTTAATGAGAAAGTTTGGTGCGGAAGGACCATCTTTTTCAACAACGGTTTTATCAGGAGAAAAATCTTCGTTACCGCACGGAAGCCCTGACGGAAAGAAAATGAATAAAGGTGACTTCTTATTAATTGATATGGGCGTGATCGTTGATGGCTACTGTTCCGACATAACACGCACTTTCATAATAGGCGAAGAAACCGCGGAACAGAGGCGGATTTATGACGTTGTCCAGAAAGCAACAAAAGAAAGCGTCCTTGCAGCGAAAGCCGGGGTATTAGCCGGGAGTGTAGATACTGCAGCCCGTAATGTGATCAAAGCTAACGGTTATGGTCAGTACTTTAATAACCGCGTTGGTCATGGCCTAGGTATGGAAGTGCATGAAGAACCTTCAATCCACGAAAAAAATGAAGTGATATTAGAACCAGGATTTTTGTTTACAATTGAACCAGGTATTTATATTCCTGGATTCGGCGGCGTCCGTATTGAAGAAAATGTATATATCGGGGAAGATGGAAAAGCAAAAGTATTAACAACCTTTCCAACTGAGTTGATTAGGATAAGCTAATTTTTCGAGCCTAATGAACAGCGTTCAATGGGGCTTGCTACAATCATTGTAGAAAAAATATTTGAAACCATAAAAGAGTTGAATCAAGAAGGCATAACCATCTTACTAGTTGAACTAATGGTTATCAAGCATTGCAAATTGCACATAGAGAATATGTTATTCAAACAGGAGAAATTAAACTTCAAGGAAATGGGTATGATCTAATAAAGAATGAAGAAATTCGCGAAGCATACCGAGCATAAATTGTAGGCTTGTTAAAAGGATAATCGGAAGGAAATAAAATAACCGCTTGGATATTTGAATACCCAAGCGGTTATTTTGTTGAAAAAACCCCTTGCTGCACATGGTTTCTTCGGTATGGAGAATAGGGGGCTCGAACCCCTGACCTCTTGCATGCCATGCAAGCGCTCTCCCAGCTGAGCTAATCCCCCAATATATTTAGTACATGAAAAATTATATCCTCATTATAAAATTCTTGCAAGAGTAAATTTTAGAAAAGGTAATAAATATTTCAGCAAAATTAACTTATACTTTCTATTTCTACCTTTTTAACCCCCTCTATATCTGAAACAACTAAATAAACGTCTGTAGTTTTTTCACGGTAATCAACGGCTACTAATATTTGTACAAGGTGATCCCCATTGTCTAAATCCTTTATCCGGAGTCTGCGAATAATATATTTCTTTTCTAATAAAAATGAAATAGCTTTATCTATTTGTGCTTGATCCCTGATAAAAAGCTGCAGCATGATTTCTTTTTCCCGCAATTGTTTAGGCCCAAAGATTTTCATTAAAAAAGGGACTAATTCTACACTAATAATAAGTAAGGCTACGCCGGCAAAGGCTTCAAAATAAAAACCGGCACCTACTGCAATACCAATCCCTGCAGCCCCCCAAATCATGGCAGCCGTTGTTAAACCTGAAATACTGTCATTTCCTCTTCTTAATATGACACCAGCCCCTAAAAAGCCAATCCCTGAAACAATTTGCGCAGCAAGACGAAGGGGGTCCATGGTGATTTTTACTTCATCTGATTTTGGAAACATATAAGCTGATTGAATCGAGACAATCGTCAACAAACAGCTTACAACGGAAATAACGAGACTTGTCTTTAGCCCGACAGGCTTTCTTTTTAATTCTCTTTCAAGACCAATGATAAGGCCAAAAATAGCAGAAATGCCCAGCTTAATTAAAATATCAAGATCTATATTACTCAAATGAATTCACGTCCAATTATTAGTTAGTTGACTGAAGCTATATTAAATAGATAAAAAATATTTTACGATTACTGCACACAGGGAATCTTTAGTTTGATTCTACACTTATAAGGGTTACGTATGGAAGAACTAAATAAATCTCTGAAGCCATTACTGTAAATGTCTCTACTGTTATTATTTAATAGATATGTCAGATCCCCTTTTTTTTATTACATATACAAATGTAGTTTATATTATGAGTTCAACCCCCCTTTTATTTATTCATGTGTGCAGAATAAGAAAACACAAATAAAAAAATCTTAAAAAATTATATTGCAATCATTTATTTATCGTGTTATATTAAATCTCGTCCTCATCGAGAGAGGCAAACAGCGGAAAAAGAAATTAAAAAAGTTGTTGACTTAGTGATGCGGGATATGATAAATTAAAGAAGTCGCTTTTGGGCGATGATACAAAAAGAGAATCAACTTGTTCTTTGAAAACTAAACAAACAAAAGCGTCAACAAACAATAATATTAGTTTCAATAGAAACTAAGCCAACGTTTTATTTTATGAGCTAATCAACTTTCTTGGAGAGTTTGATCCTGGCTCAGGACGAACGCTGGCGGCGTGCCTAATACATG
>Ga0213823_1001024_pt1 | contig 18744 bp, 18 predicted proteins | sample MC6MC0907MG_FD_179887 | JGI IMG/M metagenome (GOLD analysis project Ga0213823, IMG submission 179887) | Enriched soil aggregate microbial communities from Iowa State University, Ames, United States - MC6-MC0907-MG | ecosystem: Environmental > Terrestrial > Soil > Unclassified | place: USA: Iowa...
GATTTCATTGACATAATAGTATTTCAACAACATGACTCCAACAATCATTCCTTAAAATGATGTTGGAGTTTCAATTCACATTACGCCCGAATCATAAGTTCTTCTGATTTTCACCTTTTTTATAAAAACCTTCTATAAATTGTATTAATTTATCAAACTCCACTGAAAAAATATCCTGAATACCGAAATATCCCTCACTGTCTCCTATAATATTAGCGAACTTTTTATAGAGTCGATGGATGTATTCATGATGACGATAGGCATAAAATTGAACTTTCTTTACATCCTTATGTTCTTCTAAAATATGCCTTAGCATTTGTAAAAAGCCATTAACAAAGGAACGGCTGTTTTGATATTCTTTCTTTAATAGGGCACAATCGATAAAGACAATTTCTTTATTTTTAAAATGATCCTCCCGTAATCCCAACGTATAGCTAGCTGCCGCGATTACTTCCTGTTGGGTATTATAAAAGAGCAGTAGATTTGTCTCTTCTATCATGATAGATAAACTTCCCAAAGTCTCCAAAATGGGATACATATCATCAAACATATTTCTATTTTGTAAAAAGAAAATCGCAAACTTTTCAAAATCCTCTTCTGTCCTACATTTCATTATATGCATTCATCTCACCCTCCTTCTAATTGAGAAACTTAGCTGCCCATTTTCCATCTATTAAAATTGGTTCCACAGTGCCGTCCTCACGCACACCATTCACTTGTAGGTATTCGGAGCCAATCATAAAATCTACATGGATTATACTAGAATTAATACTGTTTTCACGATCTACTCTATTTCCCTCCTTTAAGCCTGAAATATATCCTTGCCCAATCGCTAAATGACAGGACGCATTTTCATCAAATAAAGTATGGTAAAATAGTAGATTACTTGCTGAAATAACAGAGTCATGAGGTACTAATGCAACCTCACCAATATATTTTGCGCCCTCATCCATGCTCAAAATACCTTTTAACGCATCCAGACCTTTTTTAGCACTGCAATCAACTATCTTCCCGTATTTAAAAGTAAGGGTAAAATCATCAATTACATGCCCCTCATAAACTAATGGCTTTGTATTTTTAACTATTCCATTAACGCCCGTTTTAAGTGGTGTTGTATAAATCTCTTCTGTTGGCATATTGCAAATAAATGGGGTTCCATTGTCATTTGTTTCTAAGCTATTCAGCCAATGATGATTGTTTGGTAATTCGATTTTTAAGTCTGTGCCTTCACTGATAAAATGTAAATAGCGAAAGCGCTCATCGTTTAATAGTGCTGCCCTTTTATTTAATCCTTCTATATGTTGCTCCCATGCTGCTATTGGATTTTCAGCATCCAATTTCATTATCTTAAAAAATTCCTCCCATAGCTGCTCTAGTCCTTCCTTTGGCACCATATATGGAAAGATAGACTCTGCCCATTTCTCCGTTGGATAAGCAATAACAGTCCAGCTAACTTGCATGCTAGTCAATTTTTTGGTAAAGGAACGGAAAGCAATGGCAGAAGCATATTCAGCTTTTTCGGTCTTAATTGGATCAATTCCCTCCATGTTTTGTAGATGGGGTGAAATAATATAAAGAAAGGCAGCACCATCACTAGCCATCTCTTCATATCCTTTCACAAGCCAATCTGGTGTATACTCCAACCCCTGCTCTGACATTAATTCATATTCAATGCGAGCGAGCTCTTCATCTATCCATTTAATATATACAAAATGTGCCCCATTGAGATAAGCATATCGACAAATTCTTCTTACAAAATCAGCAGCAGCAATAGATGCAGATATTACTAATGTCTGCCCTTGTTGAATATTTATTCCCACTTTTATGACTAACTTCGCATACTCTTCTACTTTATTTTCAAAAGTTTTCATTTTTTGTTTCACTCCCTCTTATTTATTGAACACGCCAATGTATCTTTTTACTTATCAATAGATAGGAAATGCATGAAAAAATAATTAAAATAAACACTTCTTTAAATAAAGATGCTGTCCACCCTACAGTAAGCATTTCATGGAGGATATTTGCTACATATGTTGTTGGTAGCACATAGGAAATCCATTGGAGAATAATTGGAAGGTCAGTTATTTTTATCATAACTGGTGTTAAAAAAGTAACAAACATCAGTAAAAATTGAGCGACAATATTTGTGAATTGCGGATTTGGCGATAAAAAACCCATTAAAACGCCTATACCTACTACACTAAAGATTGCCAATAGTGCTACTGGTAGCAGAATCCACTCAAAATGAAGACTCACCTCATATAGACGCTGACCTAAAATAAATACGATAATAAAGGATGGTAGAGAGGTTAAAATGCCATAAAATAATAAGGATAGTATGAAATTAACTTTACGGATGGGAAGTGATGCGTAATATGTAAAATAGCCTCCAAATTTTTGATAGGAAATATCTTGTCCTAAAATATTCATCCCCATCAGCAGAATACTAAAAACCATATTTCCGATAATTAATCGTGCCAACTGGTCTTGACTTGAATCCCCTAATAGAAAATTTAAGAAAATCAAGGTAACCACAGGAAATATTGCAGACATAGCGATAATCCACCATAATTGATGTCGTACAATAGCGATTTGGATTCGAAAGAGGATAAACAATTCAATAAAAATTTGAGTGAAGGGATGTATTATTCTCATTTTGCTATTCACTCCTCTGTTGCTCTTGAAGCATAGAATAGACATCCTCTAAGCTTGGCGGTAGCAGTGAATATTGGCTAATGTTCAATGCCTCGTCTTGTATCAAATCAATAACAGGACGAATAGAATGTTTTTCTATAAGCATTGTGAGCTTAGCATCCTCCACTAATTCAACTTTTCCAAAACCCTCAAGGCGATCTTGGATCTTTTGAAAAGAAGCTTCATGCGCATAAATTTCTAAACGCATTCTTTGATCCACCCTTCTCTTCAGTTTTTCTACATGGTCAATTGCTAAAAGCTTTCCGTTATCTATAACAGCTACACGATGTACAACTTTTTCTGCTTCTAAAATATTGTGAGTCACTAAAATAATCGTTGTACCCTTGTAATTAAGCTCACGGATAATTTCCCATACTAATTTCCGCTTTAATGGATCTAGCTCATTTGTAGGTTCATCTAGAATTATGACTGATGCCTGCCCAATCAAAGTCGTTCCTAGGCTAATAAGTCTTCTTTGCCCTCCAGAAAGTTTAGATACCAATTTATTTCGATATGCCTCCATTCCTAAACGTAGCAGGATGTTATCCGTCTGCTGCTTTGCTTCTTTTTTAGATAACCCCTTTAACCTTCCCGTAAAATAAATGGCTTCCCATGTTTTTAAAAATGATAAAGCAAAAGTCTCTTGTGAATAATAAGCGATTTGCTTAACGACATCCTTTGTATTTCTAGACACTTCCTGTCGCTGAAATTTCACTGATCCTACTGTAGGTGCTAAGTGACCAATCATCTGCTTTATCAATGTTGTTTTTCCTGCACCATTTGGTCCTAGAATTCCAATGATTTCTCCTTTATATATGGTCAGTGAAATGCCATCATTAGCTTTGTACCTTCCTTTTTTGTAGTAGAAAGTTACATCTTCTAACTCATACACTGGTTCAAGCATATTAAACAGCCTTCCCTGTTAAAATTTTAAAAGATTGAGGCCTGGCTTTATAAGCCAGACCTTTAAACAAATTATCTACCTGTAGGTAATTTATCGCCCGTACGAGTGGGAAATGATGGTGGTGGAAACATCATTACTATTCACCTCACATTCTATTGAAGAAATAAGAAGGTCAATCACAGATTTTCGTGATCAATTATGCCTCGGTATAATTGTGTCTGGAATCGGCATTGTGTTTACACAAAGAACTCCTTTTCGATTCCGTGACATCCGCCGGAGGCTTTGGGCCAACACGATGTTGGTCACTCAGGCGTTTTCACAGGATGTGAAGATCTTAGCCTGAGTTCCTCTATTTCAGCAGGTGTTTGGACACCCTCTGAAAAGTAGCTTAAATTCGCATTCATCTCACCACCTATAGAGGTGGGAGACTTCTGCTGAAAGAAGTTAAAAAACCCTCTCCTTCAAAATACAATCTGAAGGTTAAAATTAGGTTAAAAAATACAAAAAAGCTGCCCTTATTTTGGACAGCTTGCAGGTTTTGTGTTTTATTTAAATAATTCAGGATAAACAGCCTTTGCTACTAGCTCAACAGCTTCACCAATACGAGGGCCAGGGCGGTTTGTAATATCATTATCTATATAATAAACTGCTTTGTTTTGAATAGCTGTGATAGAATTCCACCCATCACGCGTAAGAATTTCTGCTTCTGGGTCTTTTGTATAGCCTACCGTAGTTAAAATAACTTCTGGATTTTTCGCAATAACATCTTCTTCGGTTACTTTTTTCCAGCCTTGGAGTTCAGCAAATACATTGCTTACATTGGCAATATTTAGAATTTCTTGCTGGAATGTACCAGATCCCGCTGTATAGATGTCTGGTTTTGGGCTAATTTCTAAGTAGATATTTTTTGGTGCTTTTACATCTTTAACTTTTGCTTGTACCTCAGCAATTTTTGATTTTATATCCTCGTTTAATTTTGCACCTTTATCTTCAATTCCCATAACCGTTGCTATCTGTTCAATATCTTCATATACATCATCAAATGAAGCTGCAGATTGAATGGCAAATACTTTTACACCTGCATCTTCAAGACTTTTTAGAGCATTTAAGTTATCTTCATCTTTTCCTGTTGTATAAGCAATGACCACATCTGGCTTCAAAGCTAAAATACGCTCACTATTAAACGTAACAGAATTAGAAACACGTTCAATTTTTTGTGCCTCTTCCGGATACGTATCATAGTCAGTTGCCCCAACAATTTGATTGCCAACACCTAAAGCAAATAAAATTTCTGTATTGCTTGGTTGTAATGAAATAATTGTTTTAGGTACTTCATCAAACTCAACCTCTATACCACGGTCATCCTTCACTTTATAGCTTGCTTTTTCGATTTGATCTTCCTTAGTAATATCTTCTTTAGTAGTTGCTTCATCCTTCGCACCACAACCTACTAATATGAGCGACAGCATCATTACTGAAAGCCATTGAAGCTTCAACATTTTCTTCATTTTATTTATTCTCCTTTTTTCTTTTTCATAGGGTATGACTTGCTTACAAACGGAATTTCAGCAATCCCTGCTTGCTTATTCATATAAACAGCCATCACAAAAAATACATTGGCTAGTAGTCCTAAATAATCAAAAAGAATTGTCGGTACTTCCTTTTCGTCAGATACCTTATGCAAAATACGATAAGATTTTTTTGCCTCACTACGACATACATGTAATGCAGTAGCAGCCTCTGTTCCTTGAGGTAATACAAAGCTCTGAATCTCCTCTTTCACATAACTAACATAAAAATCATAGCGAGCACTTAGCCATGCTAAATCCTCTTCACTGACCGCTAATTTACCTCGAACCGAGCCATTAACATGGTAGGCCATTGGTAGGATTGTATAGAGATCTTGTGCAACAACCTCAACTGCCTCTTTTTTTACTGCTGTCAAAGCCATACCTATATGTGTAGTAAGGCTATCTGTTCGTATTTCAAAATCCACTGTATATGCTTTTTCACGCATAAATGGATAACAAGAATAACGCGCATCTTTTTTCAACTCTAAATCCTCACTTTCTTTACACAATCAATTTTGCCCCAACGTAATTGCGTCTGGATTTTTCTTGATTCAAAGGCATATAAAACGCCCACTGATAGGAAAAAAAACCTCTATCCTGCCCATATAAGGGGTGAATCAAAATAAAAAACGCCGTTCCTACTCGTAAGGAACGACGAAAATAACATAATTAGAATCGTATATAGATACGAAAGAGACTACGTATTTGCCATATATCCTCCTAGCTTCCGAAGAGTATTTATACGTTCAAATAAAGGTCGGTCTCCTGGCTTGTACAGTGTACATCACTTAATGTAATGTATGTCATAAAACCTTCCCATCAAATTGACAGTGGTCTACGATTATGATTCCTGTACTTACAGTTGCGGAAACAGCTTCGGATTTTCACCGAATTCCCGATTATACTATCTTAGTACCCTTATCCTGCAAGAGCTATTCACTTATAAAGCAGTTTATCACATATTATTATGAAAAACTATAAAGATAAAAGTTTTATAGTTGTACTAGAAATTTATAGTATTTTTTCAATAGCCTGCTCGATATCAAGCTGAGAATCAGTAGGCTCAAAGCGTTCTACTGTTTTACCATTTGCATCGATTAAGAATTTTGTAAAATTCCAGCGGATATTACGTCCTTCTAAAAAACGAGGTGCTATTTGAACTATTGACTCTGCTAGCATTTTTTCCTGCATGCTTGCTTTTCCAAATGCGCGGTAATCGACCTCATGCTTTAAATAATTAAACAGTGGATGTGTTGCATCACCATTGACCTGCACTACCTCAAAAATAGGGAATGTTACACCATAGTTAACCTGACAAAGTTGTGTAGTTTGCTCACCATCTTCAGGGTTTTGATTTCCAAATTGATCGCAAGGAAAGCCTAACACAACAAAGTTTTCCTTGCCATATTTATCGTACATTTTTTGCAAGTCTTCGAACTGATATGTAAAACGACATTGATTAGCTGTGTTGACAATTAACAGCGTCTTTCCTCGATAGGTCTCCATTGATAAAATCTCACCGTTCGGCTTCTTTACTAAATAATTATAAATACTCATGTATAAATCCCCTTACTTTTTTCCTATATTATAGTAAACTTTTTTCTATTCATAAAAGGATTTGCATTAAAAAAAGCCATTCCATTATTTTTAACGAATGGCTGCCCTATATTTCTTTTTGTATTTCATATCTTGCTCTTCCTCAATTAAACGTTTCACAATGTCTAGCACCTTTGAATTATTCGTAGCATCATGTAATTTCTTAAAAGATACTACAATATCATAACGTATTAATGTTGGATGTTTTTCATCTAGACATGTCTGAAATCTTTTAGCCAAATAAGAAATAACTAAATCCCGTTGTACCTGCCCTGCTAAACCTATTTTCCAGATGGCCTGTAGAGTATTCCTTGCCGTTGCAGTATTTTCATCATATGTCACAGCCCAAATCTTTAAAAAGTCCTCCAATACTCTTTCTTCTGGATCACTTTTAGCTGCTAATGCGCATAAAAATTGTGCTGCAAGTGCGCGCATATGACCATCTTTATATGTAAGAGCTTGGACAAGTTGTTCCCAAACTGCATATGTCCAATCAACTGGTTCTTGCATAATTTTCATCAATTCTTCGTAAGAATCGTATTGAATTTCACGGTCACGCTCTGTTAAATTACTAAAAAGCTGCAAAATTTCTTTTTCCATCATTCATCCCTACCTTTATTGTGTCAGAACGTAAAATTTTTATGGTACACTTATCTTAATTTGCGTAAAGAAGGTGAATATATGAATAAATTAAATACTAGGAAACTGATATTTAGATTAATAATGATTATTTCTATAATCGTAGCTGCATATTTTATTATCCCTGTTTCCGTACCAATCATCTTAGCTGGAGCCACCGCATTTTTTTTAGAGCCAATTGTTATGTTCTTTAAACGGCAATGGAAAATGTCACGGAAGATTGCAGTTGCTTTTATTTACATAGTGAGTGTTATTCTAATTTCTATTATTTGTTACTTTACGATTACACAACTTATGTCTCAAATAATATTAGTTTCAAAGCAAGCTCCCTACTATATTTCAAAGCTATCAGAAATGTGGCTTACTATGCAAGAAAACATTTCTAAATACACTGAAGACTTTCCACCTGAAGTAAGTGCCTCGCTTCAAAATACAACGATGGATTTCATTAAGAAAATTGAAGAATCTTTTTTGAATTTCTTTAATTATACCAAAGTTACAGCCTTCTTTTCAGAAATTCCAAGTCTATTCATTAGTCTTCTCGTATACATGATCGCTCTCTTTCTATTTATGCTAGATTTGCCAAAATTAAAACAGATCACTTATAAATATTTGAAGCCTAGCACTGCAAACAAATTAAAGATTATTTTAAATCGCTTAAAGGATGCTATTTTTGGATACATGAAGGCACATTTATTTGTTAGTTTTATCATTGGTGGTGTTACACTAATTGGTCTTTTATTAATACAGCCTAAATACGCAGTGACAATGACCATCATCATATGGGTCATTGACATTATACCTTTCCTTGGCTCCATTATTATCTTGGCACCATGGGCACTGTATCATCTGCTGATAGGAAATATATCTATCGCTGTAAAATTATTCATCTTAGCAGCTATTTTACTCATTATTCGTCGAGTAGTCGAGCCTAAATTAATGGGTGACCATATTGGGTTATCCACTTTACCAACATTAATAGCTATGTTTATTGGTCTACAATTATTTGGTGTAATAGGCTTACTTGCAGGACCCTTTGTTATTATCTTCTTCGTTGCTTTAAAAGAAACTGGTATTATCAAATTGAATTTTAAAATTTAATCGAGAGGAAATAATGTATCAAAAAAAAGGCCATCTTTGTAAAAAAGATGACCTTTTTGTTCATTCAATCGTCTATATATTAGTTGAGCTTATTGAATTCGACCGAAGCCAACTAAATACTGATTCCACCAATCAAGTGATTCAACAACAACACCCTTATTTTGAGCATCGATCATTGTGTTGTTTCCTAAATAGATACCTACATGCGCTACACCAGAGCCATAGCTGAAGAATACTAGGTCACCAACACGTGCTTCATTTGCTGAAATACGTTGAGTTGCTAAATATTGTTGTGATGCTGTACGTGGTAAAGATACACCTGCTTGTTTGTAAGACCATTGTACAAGACCTGAACAGTCAAATCCTGTCGATGGGTTACTTCCACCCCAAACATAGCTACGGCCTAAGAATTGCTTTGCCGTTGAGATAGCATCACCTGAAGATGCAGTGCCTGCACCTGAACCGAAAACAATTTTACCCCCATTATTTGAAGCATGTACAGCCGGAGTTGCTGCTTGAAGTGCACGTAAACGAGCTGCTTCTTCCTCTGCCGCTTTACGTTCCGCTTCTAAACGTTCTTCCTCTTGCTTCGTTGCAATTTGTGCTTTTAATGCAAGTGATTTAGCTTCATTTTCAGCCTTTTTCACTTCCATTTCACTTTCCTTTTGTTGAAGCTCTTGGAATTGTTTTTGAAGCTCTTTTTGTTTTTCATCTAATGTTGCCTTTTGTTGCTCTAAGCTAGCCTTGTCCGCTTCCTGTTGATTAACTAGTTCTTGGTCAGCATCCATTAATGTTTTAACCGCTACGACACGGTCCATTAAATCTGCAAAGCTTTTTGCCTCAAGGACAACGCTTAAATAAACACCCACTGTGTTATCCTGCGCTTGGTATGCAGCCATACGCTCGCTTAAAATGGCTGAACGCTGCTCAATACGTTTTTCAGTTTCAGCAATACTTGCATCGACTTCTTTAATGTCTGCCTGTACTTGATTAAATACTTTTACTTTTTCATCGATCTCTTGTTGTAGTTTTGTTAATTCTTCTTGAAGCTTTTTAACTTCTGCATCTATTTTAGCTTTTTTCTCGATCATTTGTTGAGAAGTTTCTTCCGCATGCACTTCTGTTGGTTGTACTGTATTAAATAATAAGCCGCCAGCTAGTGCCAGTGCTAGTACCATCGACTTACGCCATTTATTGCGCTTACCCACGTTAACTTCTTTCCCTTCATCTCGTCAATTTCGTTTCCTGTGTTTTATGTAATCACTTGAACGATGTATATTTGTAAATTTATTTTTATATTTTCATTAGCCTTTTAAAGTTTAGCATTAATAGCATAACTTTTATACTATTTCCCGCCTATTTAATACTTTAGTAAAACTCGAAATATTTCTGTAACATTCAATAAAATGCTTATAAATTCTATTTTAATCGATTTTTTTCTACAAAAACAACACTTTTCCATTCTACACTATTTGACCTATTTCGAAATTTGTAATGTTTCTGTAATATTTTTCGCATAAAAAAGGGTAAGGGTTTTTCCCTTACCTATTGCTTCATCGATCGTAATGCTTGAATGGAAAGCCGTACTAATAAAATTGCACATAAAAATAAACCTAAATATGCTGCGGTATTCAGATAAACAGCATATGAATCATGAATAAATTGTGAGATAGCTAATAGCGCTACTGATATAATCCCAAAGGTGATACCGACGAGAAGTAAGACAAAACGTGAAAACAAATTGGTAATAAAGCGAGCATTATGTTCATCCGAAAAAATATCATGATGTAAAATAATTTTCCCGCTCTCTACTCGTTGAATTAGCTGATCAACCCGCCTTGGCATTTTGCGCAATGTCGGAATAAGCATTGATAATTCTTCTTGTAGGCGCTCCTTTGTGGCCATCGGTTCTTTGAATGGCTTGAGGAATGATGACCGCATATAAGAAGCGGAAAAATCTTTGGACTCGGTAAAAATATCAAAGCTCGGATCGATGACTCTTAATGTTCCATCTAATGTTACTAGTGAACGGAGCGCTAAGCCAACTGCGGGATAAAAGGCAAGTCCAAAATCACGGACAACCGTAAACAATGCATGTATCAATTCTTCAGTTGGTATCTTATCTACATAAGAAATTTTCAATAAAATTTGGTCAATAGCCTGCTCCATTCTTGCACGCTCAGCATGATCCGCATGTTCAACCAATAATGTTAAGCCATCATATAAAATACTCGAATCATTTAACTGTATGCCCATTAAAAATAGCTTCAAGCCCTCTTGCTGAGTTGCTCCCAGGCGACCAACTGCTCCAAAATCTAGAAGGATTGGTAAACCATCTGTCTCGTCGATATGAATATTCCCTGGATGTGGATCTGCATGGAAGATACCCGAAAAAAGCATCTGCTCAAAGAAGGAATATAAAACCGTACGCGCAAACTGTCTACGATCAATTTTTAAGCGTTTAAACTCAGATGCTCCACTTGCAACACTTTTTCCCTGCACATACTCCATAACAATTATATTTTCAGTACAGTAATCCATATAAATTTTAGGAATCCGTACCTTGTAATCGCTTTTAGAAAGAGCATTTGTCACCTGTAATGTATTTCGTACCTCAATATCTAAATGAATTTCCTCACGCAATCCATCTGCAAAACCACCAGCTAATTCTCGAAAACCTAGAGATTCAGCCCATGTAGACTTATTTGTCAGCCAATTTGCAAATTCCTCTAGAATATCAAGGTCATCACGCATAATCCCCTTCACTTCTGGACGCAGTAACTTTACCACGACTTCATCATAATTCTTTAATCGTGCTTTATGTACCTGTCCAATAGATGCTGCTGCGATTGGCTCCATTTGAAAGCTCGCAAATACCTCATTCACGGGCCTTGGAAGAGAACTTTCTAAAATTTGAGTCACCTGCTCTGGTGGTAAAGGCTTTACATTATGCTGTAGCCTTTCCAGCTCATCAATAAAAATTGGAGAGAACAATTCCTTACGTGTAGAAAGGACCTGACCAAATTTAATGAAAATCCCACCACATTGCTCCAATGTAGCCCTTAAAGCAATAGCAAGTTCCTTTTCATTTTCCCGTTGTCGTGCATATTTGATGGTTTGGACAACACCATTTGTGACAGCAATTTTTAACACCTGTCGTAAACGTTTTTGCTGTCGCCAATAACTTCGAAGACGTAACACTAAGGTTTTTTGACCATTGCGCCGATCTCCAGCTGTAATACCACTTGAATCAAAAAGCTCAAAGACAAGATATAACAGCATAGAAATGAGCAGCATGCTTCCAATCCAAATAAGTGTACTAACCTCCGTTACTGTTTGCATCATCGTCTCGGATAAAAAATCCGTATGGCGCAAATAAGAATACCAGTAAACAAAGGATGTTAGCGTTACACTAATGAGTACTGAAAGAAACCTACGCACAAAGTTAATATTTGAACCAATTAAGCGCCCGCTAACAAAATAAATAAGCCCAGATACAACAATAATTTGGATTAATAACTTTAAAAAAATCAATAATGCCACCCCCGATGCTACTTCCTAATACTGCTAGTATAACAAATATAGCCACTTATTTTCTTTTACTAGGTTTCCCTCAAAGTAGGGAAAAATCGAACTGCTTCCCTTTTATCTTTATTACCCTATTTCAAGGATTTTATTTTATATTACCGTTGATAAAATACCTATAAGGGTATATTATGTATTTATAGCAATGTTTTTTAAAGTTCTAATACTAATTATTCGTTATAAATCCTTATTTTTAGACCTAAATACCCTTATATGTATAAAAAGAAAAGGATGTGACTGTAAATGCGTAAAAAATTTTTAGTAGTCGGTGGTGTAGCAGGAGGAGCCTCTGCGGCAGCACGAATTCGCCGACTTGATGAGCACGCTGAAATTATTATGTTTGAAAAAGGACCAAACGTTTCATTTTCCAACTGCTCATTACCCTTTCACTTAAGTGGTATTGTTGATAAAAGTGACAAATTGATTTTAATGTCACCGCAAGCCTTTCAAACAAAATACAATATTGAAGCACGTGTTCATCATGAAGTGACACGTATTTCTCGAGAGAAAAAAATGATTACTGTAAAGGATTTACACACAGGTAATGAATATGAGGAAAGCTACGATACGTTAGTGTTATCCCCTGGAGCCAGTCCAATCGTTCCTAATTTGGATGGCATTCATTCTTCTCACGTTTTTACTGTTCGTAATGTCTCGGATATAGATCGTTTAAATCGTTATATACAGAGCGATGATATACAAGATATTGCTGTCATTGGTGGTGGATTTATCGGCGTAGAGGTTGCAGAAAATTTGCAACTTGCTGGCTTTAATGTCTCACTCGTAGAATTTAGTCAGCAAATTATGATGCCATTTGATTATGATATGGCTCAAATTTTACAAAAAGAAATGATGGATAGAGGAGTTAATGTCATTGTCAATGATGGCTTAGCTAAGGTTGCAGATGAGTATGTAGAACTAAATTCCGGCAAACAAGTAAAGGCACAAGCTGTCGTTTTAGCAATTGGTGTCCGACCTGAAATCTCTTTAGCGAAAGAGGCTGGACTGGCAATAGGTGAACTTGGTGGTATTAAGGTAGATGCTAATTATGTCACATCTGACCCCTCTATTTATGCTGTCGGTGATGCCATAGAAGTATTTCACCAATTAACTCGTAAACAAACACGTCTGGCACTAGCTGGTCCTGCACTTAGACAGGCACGGACAGCAGCAAATCATATGTTCAATATGCCTCAGCAAAATAAAGGTGTTATTGGTTCTTCAAGTGTGCAGATTTTTGATCTTGCATGCGCTTCTACTGGCTTAAATGAAAAAACTGCACTAGCACACGGCTTTCAAGCTAAGAGTGTATATTTAATTGCACCAGACAAAGTTGGTTTAATGCCGACTAGTCATCCACTTCATTTCAAGCTTGTTTTTGAACAACCTACTGGAAGAATTCTTGGGGCACAAGCGATTGGAAAAGGTAGTGCCGATAAACGTATTGATATTATAGCAACTATGATTACAATGGGTGGCACTATAGAGGACTTAAAGGAGCTAGAACTTACTTATTCTCCAATGTTTAGCACTGCACGGGATATTGTCAATTTAGCAGCGCTCGTCGCTCAAAATCAATTATACGGTACCTACAAGCAGATAAAAGTTGATGAGGTTAGAGATCTTGTCGAAAATAACGCCTATTTTTTAGATGTGCGTGAAAAAAGTGAATATGAGGCTGGTCATCTCCACCATGCACATAATATTCCATTAAGCGAGCTACGTAACAGGATGAATGAGATTCCACAAGATATTCCTGTTTACGTTCATTGTCGTTCTGGACAACGAAGCTACAATGCAGTAATGGCCCTACAGAATAACGGATTCACGAATGTTTTTAATGTAGCAGGCTCCTTCTTAGGGATTTGCCTATATGAATACTTTACAGATATCACTACAAACAGAAAAAAGATTGTCACAGCCTATAACTTTAATTAAGCTTTAAGGGATGCCGCAAAATTGCAGCATCCCCCTTTTTTTAATTAGTGGAAAGCACTTGCTCCCAATTGATTGTGCCATTTTTTACTTGATCACGTTTTTCTTTATCCATGATATCATTCGGACGTCCACCCTTAGGCCAGTCTTTATCATGATTTGTCCATTCAGGTCGGTCCTGGGATAAAATGAAGGCAGCTAAATCAGCAGCATCTTGATCATTAAGTGTTCCAACTGCACCAACTGGCATATTGTTTTTTATGTAGCCCGCCATTTTTGACATACGTGCAATACCAGCACCATCATTAAATGAATTTTCACCCCATAATGCAGGTCCTGTATTAGCTCCGGTACCGGCACCATCTGCTGCGTGACAGGCGATACAAGATTTTCCATATAATGCTTCACCATTTGTAACATCTGGTATAGGAACATCTTTCATATTACTTGTGCCTGCCCATTCACGTTCAGCTCCAATTGGAACCCCTTCTGAAATATAGGCGAAATAAGATACCATTGCCTCTAATTCCTTGCTATTCATGTCAAACTTTTTACCATTCATACTACGAACCATACAACCATTAATACGCTCTTCTATTGTCACAATATCACCAGACCGCGCAATATATTGTGGATAGTTTGCCATAACGCCAACTAATGACGATGCTTGCTCATCATACCCTGCTCCTGCATGGCAGCTTGTACAAGACAATTGGTTCCCAACATATTCTTCCGCAGCAACATGTGTATTATTAACAAGCTCATAGCCGTACAAGATGGCTTCCTTCATAGGTCCCTCTGGTACTTCCTCGATACTTGGTGGTGCATAGACAACTGACTGCGCAGCTGCTGATGTTGGTATTTTTGATTGTGTTGCTGCTTCTTCAGTTTCTCCATTAGCATCACCTAAAATTTTGTCACTTATGACAGCTCCTATAAAGAGTGTGCCTGCTAACAGCACTGTTCCCGCTACTCCTGCTACGATAGGTTTCATCTATAATACCCCCCTTTGTATAATCACCTATATTTTAGCAAAATAATGTATTTATAGATGTGATTTTTCTCACACCTAATCAAAATAGAACCATTCAGATGATAAAAATGGATAAATTATGAAATAAATATTGTTCTATAACACAATAAACACGACTTAATACCTCTTGTAGTATATAGATTTTTCTGAAATAAAAATGCCGAGTACTAATTGTACCCGACACCTTATACTTTTTTATATTTTACATTCACCAGTAGCACAAGAAGCTACTCCGTCACCTGCCATCTTTAAATCAGGTTGAATACCCGCTATCTCCGCCGCTTGATGCAACGTTCGAACGAAAACCTCGTTCGGCTCTGCTCCTTTAATACCGTAGCGATTTTCAAAAACAAAGAAGGGTACACTTTGTACACCAAGTTGCTGTGCATCATAGCGATCTTTATCTAAATCTTCACTAAAGGCAGTGGATGCGATAATTTCATTAGCGAGGTTGACATCTAAGTCTAAGGATTCAATGACTGTTAATAAATATTTAGAATCATTTACATCTTCACCCTCTAAAAAGTATCCACTCATTAGCGCTTCCGTATAGACTGATTCTTTATCGAATTGCCTTACCCACTTTGCTAATCGATGTGCTTTTTCAGTATGTGCTGTTTTCATTTCTTCAAAATTGTAATGAAGCCCCACCTCTACCGCTCGCTCGGCAATGTTCCTCGTCATTTCCTTTACTTCTTCTAGCGTTGAGTCAAATTTCCCCATCATTCCCTCATATAACAACGGAGCATTCTTCTGAGGTGTATCGGGCGCTATTTGAAATGCTTTATACTCAATCTCCACTTGCCCAGTGTATCCAGCTAAATCGATGGCACGTTCCAATTCACGTTTGCCAATATAACAGAATGGACAAGTAAAATCTGAGAAAATTTCAATTTTCATTTTCTACAACCCTCCCTATCAATTAAGCCCCAGCGTAATTGCGTCCGGATTTTTTTATGAGTTCGAAAAGCTCCTCTTCAAAATCCTTGACATCCAATCGCATTCATCTCGCCACCTATAGAGGTGGGAATATCCTATACCTGACGCTTCGCTTTCGGTACAAAACCATTTGTTGAATCAAGATAAAATATCTATCCAAATTTTAATAGCAGTTGCTAAGATTAGCACTGCTAAAATTGCTTGTAATACTTTCGTATTTAATTTTTTCCCTGCTCGTGCACCGAGAGGAGCTGCTATAAGACTTGCCACAATCATAATGATTGCAGGATAATAATTAACCTGTCCCGTCATCAGCTTTCCAATAGTTCCACCGATTGAGGATATAAAGGTAATGGCAAGGCTAGAGGCAATCGTCATACGAGTTGGTATTCCTAGTATCACTAACATAATTGGAACTAATAAAAAGCCACCAGCTGCTCCAACAATCCCTGAGCCAATACCAACAATAAATGCTAATATGGCAGCTACCAGTTTATTAAATGTCACCTCATGCATTGGCTTGTCATCAATCTGCTTCTTCGGAATAAACATCATCACTGCAGCAATCAATGCCAAAATGCCATAAACAATGTTAACACCTGCCTCTGATAAAAACTTGGAGCCAAAGCTGCCAACGAAACTACCAACTAATATAGCACCACCCATATAAATAATCAGTGATTTATTTAAAAAACCACCCTTACGATAAGCCCATACCCCGGCTATAGAGGCGAAAAACACTTGCACCGCACTTATTCCCGAAACCTCATGTGCTGAAAATGCTGCGAATCCAAATAAAGGCGGAATATATAGTAACATTGGATATTTAATAATTGAACCGCCAATACCTAACATCCCTGATATATATGAACCGATAAAGCCAATCAAAAATATTGTTATGATCCATGCAATATCCATTTAGTTTCCTTCTTTCTGTTAAATCCACAGAAGATAAAGTCTAGCTTTCAACTGTGAGTTTTCCACTTCCATACAGAATGTACATGCCATCTGATAACAGAAGGGCTGCTCTACTCTTCTAGATAGACAGCCCTCACAAACCTTAAATTTTCTGAATTAGAAATGTGATGATACCAGCTTCTTCAGATTGATCTAGTATCGTATGACCACCAGCTTTAGCCCAAGCAGGGATATCAGCAAGAGCTCCTTTATCTGTAACTTGAACCTCTAAAACTTCACCTGAAGCTAAAGTATCCATAGCCTTTTTTGTCTTCACGATTGGCATAGGGCAGGATAAGCCCTTTGCATCTAGTTGTAAATTTGATTTCATATTTTTCTCCTCCAAATCAGCAAAGATTGTAAGCGATTTAACCGATTGTCCTTGTTTTTTCATGACTGTACGAAGGATGAGCGCCTTCGCTTCACGATATTTACATGCTACAAACATACATGCATACTCATTGCATTTCACCATGGTTTATCGAACCGCACAGCGATTAGGCCCTATCTCCATCTCAGTTTGCTCGTCTAGCTCCGGCGTGATTTTCCCCATGTTTACCTGACGGATTTCTTGATAGGCATTAGGCTGCGGCGGCAATTGCTCTGTAACTATGCTTCGGAACTCTGCTTCATCCTCAATATTTAATCCATGGTTTTCAGCGAATAACTGCCCTAAACGCTTAGCAACTGTCCCATCTTCATTTAACTCATCAATGATCATAAAATGCGCTGGCAGGACTAGAAGATCATCAGAAAGCTCACGAAAGCGCTTGTAAAGTGTGTTGCGCAAATCTCCTACCCAATCAGCAGCAAGCCCAGCTAAATCGGGACGACCAATTGAATCGATAAATAAAATATCACCTGTTAATAAATACTTGCTGTCAATTACAAAAGATGTTGAGCCAATTGTATGTCCTGGCGAATAAATGGCTCCTACTTCTATATTAGACGCACCAATTTGAACGGTCGTGCCCTCGACTAAAGGTGTATAGTCAAAGACAACCTCCTCTGCATCTTTTGGTGGCAAATAGTACAAAGCACCTGTTGCTGCCGCGATATGTCGCCCTCCTGAAATATGGTCAGCATGTAAATGTGTATCTAGAACATATTTGATTTTCACGTTTTTCTCTTCCGCAAAGTTTATAAATACATCTGTAAAGCGAACAGCATCTATAATAGCAGCCTCTCCCTCAGAGATTACCATATAAGAAAGACAGCCCTTCCCTAAACGTACAAATTGATAAAGCTCTCCTCCACCTGTTAAATCTCCTACTTTAATGGGCTCCAAATATTCGCTCCACGTTTTCATGCCCCCATCTAAATAAGCAACATCACGTCCTGCTTCTGATAGCATTTCAGCAACCATCACAGATGACCCCTCTTTGGCACAAACGACTAAAACATCCTTATCAGTCGGTATTTTTGGTAGAGTATCCTCCACACCATCTAACAGTTCAAAATAAGGGATATTCAGAAACTCAAATCTATGTCCATCAATTTTCCAATCTTCAAATGCATCTACATTACGAACATCTAAAATAAATAATTCTTCATTATCAATTACTTTTTTAGCCACTTGTGCTGCGTTCCATTTTAGAACTGACATCCTTTTTACCCCCCCAAGGTATTATTTTATTGAATTTTTTAGCGGAAAGGATGTCCCTCTCCGCTTTTTCTTTGTTTTTAAACAATCAGAATGACAATGACGGTGCTGCATCCTTTGCAAACTCTAAGAATGTTACAGCTCCACCAACCTCTATGCCATCAATAAAATCATCTATTGTTAAACC
>Ga0213823_1001027_pt1 | contig 18635 bp, 17 predicted proteins | sample MC6MC0907MG_FD_179887 | JGI IMG/M metagenome (GOLD analysis project Ga0213823, IMG submission 179887) | Enriched soil aggregate microbial communities from Iowa State University, Ames, United States - MC6-MC0907-MG | ecosystem: Environmental > Terrestrial > Soil > Unclassified | place: USA: Iowa...
TGGCCCGTGAGGCCTACGGCAGCGGTGATTACCGCTGGGTTGCCGAGCTCACCCGGCACCTGGTATTCGCCCAGCCCGACAACAGCGCAGCGCGCGAGCTGCAGGCCGACGCCCTGGAGCAACTGGGCTACCAGAGCGAGAATGCCACTTGGCGCAACGCCTACCTGACCGGTGCGCAAGAGCTGCGCAACGGTGTGGCGCCGGCCGCCAGCAAAGGCGGCAGCGCGGACGACCTGGTACGCGCCCTGACCCCGACGCTGTTCTTCGATTACCTGGGCGTACGCGTGGATGCTGCCAAGGCCGCCGAGCAGGACCTGACCATCAACTGGCACTTCACCGACCTGAACGAAGACTACGCCCTGACCCTGCGCAACGGCGTGCTCACCCACCGCGACCACACCCGCCACGGGCAGGCGGATGTCGAGGTGAAAATGAGCAAGGCTACCCTGGACCGCATCGCCCTGAAGCAGACCGGCTTTCTCAAGGAAGCGACCGTGGGTGATGTCGAGATCAGTGGTGAGCGGGTGAAATTCATGCGCTTCATGGCAGGGCTGGACGAGCCGGATGGGCGCTTCAATATCGTCACACCCTGAATGACCAACAGCGCCGCCCTAAAGTGAGCGGCGCAACCATACGCTCAGCACCAGGCCCGCCACCCCCAGGGCGCAGAGCAGCACGCTGCAGGCGGCCGCGTGGCCCTGCTCGCGGTGCAGCATGCCCAGCCCACGGCGGTATACCCCGCGCTCACGGGCCCGCCCCAGCAGCGCCAGCAGCGCCGCCATGCCGGCCACCTCCCACATTTCGCCACGCCAGGCGAGGCACGCTACCAGCAGCAACGCCACCTGCGTGCGCCGCCAGGCCAGCACCGTACGTTCGGCCTGCAGGCCGCTGTCGCTGGCGCTATCCGCCATGCCAACGCGCCCATAGCACGCCGACCAGCGCCACGCAGGCAAGCCCGCACGCCACGCTCAGCAGCGGCACCAGGCGCGGCAGCGGCAGCGGTGCCTCGCGGCGCAATGCGCGCTCCACCGCCAACCAGCGCCAGCCGGCGCCCAGGCTCACCAGCAAGCTGGTGGCCAGCAACGCCAGCTCCATCGCCACGCGCCCAGACGGCGGCCAGGCATGGGCCGCGAAGGTTTCGATGGCGATGGCGCCGCCCAGCAAGGCCAGGGCGGTGCGGATCCAGGCAAGAAAGGTGCGCTCATTGGCCAGGGTAAAACGCGGGTCGGGCGCCTTGCCCTGCCCCAGCAACCAGCGCTCCCAAGGGGTATGACGGTGATCGGAATTCATGAGAGCCCTGTGTCAACGCAGCCCTTGGCTGCGCAATGCGCCGGGGGAGAAGTAGGAAGCACTGGTGCGCACGTCGAAGGCGTACGGCCTTGGCTGCTCGTTGGTCAGGCCAGACAGCTGGTAGCGGCCACTGCGCAGGTCGTAGATCGCCTCCATGGCGTTGACCAGCGCCTGCCCGGTCACGTGGTAGTAGCTGTGGGCCTGGGCAGTGCGCCACAGCTGCCCTTTGTGGTCGAAGAAGTCCGCCTCGAGGATGGCCCAGCTGTCCTCGTCCAGGTAATAGCGGCGGCTGGCATACAGATGCTTCGCCCCAGGCTTGAGGGTGCCCACCACTTCCCACACCCGGTGCAGCTCGTAGCGGGTGGGTTGCGGGTTGACGTGCCCCGGCCCGATCAGCGCGGCATAACCGAGCAGCGGCGAAGCCAGGCGATAGCTGTTGTACGGCACGTGCAGGGCCTTCTTGCCCACCAGGGTCCACTGGTAGAGGTCCGGGGCACCGTTGAACATGTCGCGGCTGTCGGCGGTGCGCAGGCCGGCCGTGCCCGGGGTGATGCTGTCATAGGCCAGCGCCGGGGCGCGCCGCACCCGCCGCTGGCTGCTGCTGTACAGCCACGAGAGGCGCGGCTGGGCCACCTGGTCGAGGGTTTCGTGCAACACCACGGCATCGCCCGCCAGGCGCGACGGCGCGGTCATGCGGTAACTCAGGTAATACAGCACGTTGCCCGCTTGGCCGCCCTCCAGTACGTCGGGGCGGGCGAAGTTCTGTTGCAGGCTCATCGTCGCGAAGCGGCCATCGCCACGCGGGGTGATGCTGTCCGAAGCCAGGCTGTAACTGCCGTTGCGCGGGCGGGTGAGGTGGTTCCACAGCACCTGCAGGCCATTCTCGGGCTTGGGGAATGCCACTACGCCGGCAAAGCCCTGCACGCCGTTGCCGTCATTGACCAGCCGGGCACTGGCCGCATTGTGCCGGGCCCACTCGCCCACGGGTGGCGGCACCGCGACACTGCGGTGCGAGGGATACACCGGCAGGCGGAACGACTGCGGGTAACGCTGCATCAAGGCCACCTGCCCCGCCGTCAGCTGCTCCCGGTACTGGGTGTAGTTGTTGGCGGTGATCACATACAGCGGCTGCTCATCGGCGTACGGGTCCAGCGGCGTGCCGTTGACCGCCAGCGACACTTGCCCCGCCTGCAGGCCGCCGTTCCAGGCCGGTATGCGGCCGTCGCTGCTGGGCCCGCGCTCGGCCCCCACCGGCGTCAGGTCTGCGGGCAGTGGCGTGGCCCCCACGTACAGGCTCAGCAGGCTGGCGTTGACGAACAGGAAGCTGCGCAGCAAGGCGAATGGTTTCATCGGGCTTGGCCTCTTGTTGTTGTGGTGTCCGGGCCGGGCTTGCCTTGGCACGCCCTTTCGGGGTGATACTAGGAGCCGCGCTTCGAACCCCACAAATAACGTGTTCGGATACGTGCCATATCAGTTCGGCATACCCTTGGAACCGCTCCGATGACCCTGAAACAGCTCCGCTACCTGATCGCCATCGTCGAAGCCGGCAGCTTCTCTTCGGCTTCACGTCGCGCCTACATTGCCCAGCCGGCGTTGAGCCGGCAGATCAGCCTGCTGGAAAGCGAGCTGGAGATGCAGCTGCTCGACCGTCAGCACGATGGCATTGCCCTGACCGATGCCGGGCGCCAGCTCTACGAAGTGGCCCGGCAGGTGGTGCAGAAACTCGACTCGGTGAAGGATGAGCTGAAATCCAGCCGCGGCGACCCCAAGGGCCACGTGGCCATTTCCATCCCGGCCACGGCCGCCGACCTGCTCCTGCCGGAAATCGTCAGGCGCGCCGAACAGCGCTTCCCCGGCGTGACGCTGACCGTATGGGACGGCCTCAGCCGTGAAGGCGGCCAGGCCATCGAGCTGGGCAAGGTGGACTTCGGTGTGGTGCCCAATGCCGAGGAACTCGACCATGTGGAGGCCGAGCCGATCTTCACCGAAGCGCTGTACTGGGTTGGCGCATCAGCCCCTGGCACCCCCGACACCATCACCCTCGCCGAAGCCGCCGCCACCCGGCTGGTGCTGCCGCCCAGGACGCTGCACCTGCGCCGACGCATCGAGCAAGCCGCCATGGAAGCCGCCGTACCCCTGGCCGCTGCCTACGAGCAGCAATCGGCACCCGGTATCGCCAGCCTGGTGCGCGCCGGCCTGGCGGCGACCATCAGTAACTGGCCGCCGCTGAGCGTACTGCTCGAACCCACGGCGGCGCGGCGCATCGTCGAACCGCGCATCAGCCGCACCATCGCCTTGGCGCATTCCCAGCACAAACCCCTGTCGTTCGCTGCCGGTTGCCTGCGCGACCTGGTGCGCAGCGTGCTGATCGACCTGGTCAACAGCGGCCGCTGGCGGGGCGAGCTGATCGGCAAGGAGGCCGAGCCACTCGAGTCGGTGCTCGGCGTTCAGCTGGCGGTCTGAGCGCGCGCCTGCCCGCCAGCTGCAGCCGACTCGCGCAGGCGCTGCTGGGTGCGCTGCGGGTTCAGGGTGGCCAGGCCCACCAGCCCGGCTACCACCAGCACCGCGCCACACACCAGGAAGCCCTGGGCATACCCCGCCGGGTGTTCGCTACCCGCACCTTGTACCAGCAAGCCGGTCACCACCGGCGCTGCCAGCCCGGCCAGCGAGGCGATGCCGTTGCCCATGGCGAGGATGCCGCCGCGCTGGGCCGCCGGGGTGAACTCGGCGAGCATTGCCGGGCCCACGGAATACATCACCAGCGCCAGGCCACCACTCAACGTCAAGGCGGCGACCCTTGCGGCCGTGCTCAAGCCAGGCAGCATCAGCGACGCCGACAACAGCCCGCCCAGTATCAGGCACACCGAAACGAACACGCCGCGTGCCACCCGTGACGTCACGCCGCGACGCATCAGGCGCTGGGAGAACCAGGCCAGCAGCAAGCTCAGCGGCGTGGTCACGACCACGAACATGATGAAGATGCGCCCGGTCTGCAGCGGGTCGATACCCAGGCCCACCTGCAGGTAACTGGGCACCCAGGTCAGGGTCAGGGCCAGCGACCAGTTGGCGGCGAAGTGGCACAGGTAGTTGCCCAGCACGCTGGGGTCGCCCAGCAGCCTGCGATAGGGAATAGCCGGCTCATCGGCCTTGAGCTGGCTGGTACGCAGGCGCTCGAGGGTGCCCTCCTGGCCCAGCCGCCACCACAGCAGGCACCAGACCAGGCCGATCAGCGCAAGGATGATGAAATTGGTGCGCCAGCCGTAATGCAGGCTGACCCAGGGGATCATCGCCCCCGCCACCAGCAGGCCCATGGCACTGCCGGCATGCAGCAGGGCTACCGGCAGGTTGCGCCGGTCGTTGGGGAACCACTTGTACAGCGCATGGGTGGCCACCGGCGATGCCGGCCCCTCACCAATGCCCAGCAGCACCCGGCAGGCGACGATGGCCCACAGCGAGGTGGCAAACAGCATCGGCAGCTGGATCAGCGCCCAGAACAGGCCCATGCCCAGCAGCAAGGTGCGGGTGGGGCGCCGGTTGGCCATAAAGCCACCGACCACGGCGGAGATCGCGAAAAACCAATGCAAGGCGCCGCCGATCAGGCCGAACTCGGTGGCCGTCAGGCCCAGTTCGGCGCTCATCGGCACCGCCACCAGGCCGATCACCACCTTGTCGAGAAAGTTGACCAGCATCAGCAGGGCCAGCAGCGCGGCCACCAGCCAGGCGGTACGGGGGTTGGGCAGGGAAGAATCCGCAGTCATGGCGAGTACTCTTGTTATTGTTGTGGGGTGTTGCAAAAAGGCCGCCGCAAGGGCGGCCCGTCGTTCAGGCAGGCATCAGCACGCCTTTGGCGATGGTGTTGCGCTGGATCTCGCTGGTACCGGTGAGGATACGCATCATCCGCGTGGCGCGGAAAATCCACTCCACCGGGTGGCCCTGCATCAGGCCAGCGCCGCCGTGCACCTGCACTGCCTTGTCGGCGATGCGGAAGGCAGCCTCGGAGACGAACAGCTTGCACATCGGCGCCTGGGTGCGGATATCGCCCCCTGCGTCGTTCACCTGGGCCGTGGCGTAGACCATGCTGCGCGCAGCGTGCAGCTCGGTGGCCATGTCGGCGATCATGTGGTTGACCGCCTGGAACATGGCGATCGGCTGGCCGAACTGCTTGCGGTTGCGTGCATGCTCGATCGACAGGTTCAGCGCCAGGCCGGCCATCCCCAGCAGGGTCGGGCAATGCAGCAGGCGGTTGAGGGTGATGCGCCCCATGGCCAGTTTGAACCCCTGCCCCTCTTCACCGATCAGGTTGGCCGCGGGCACGCGCACTTGGTCAAGCACGATGTCGCCGTGGGCACCGCCACCGGACATCACCGAGTAATCGCTGTCGATTCGCACACCCGGGGCGTTGAGGTCGACGAAGAACGCCGAAATGCCCTGGGCGCCCTTCCCCGGCCCGGTCACCGCCAGCAGCACCGCCAGGTCGGCGTAGGTGGCGCCAGAGATGTAACGCTTGCTGCCGCTGAGCACATAGTGGTCGCCGTCGCGGCGGGCCTGGGTAGTAATGGCGGTGGCATCGGAGCCGGCCTCGGCTTCGGTCAGGGCAAAGCACACGGCCTTTTCAGCGCGGCACACGGGCTTGAGAAAGGTCTCGACCTGGTAGGGGCTGGCCACCTTGAACAGGTGGCCGACCCGCGGCGGCCCCGACAGCTCGCCCAACACGTGTGAGGCGAGCATGGAGCCTGTCAGCACCGTGGCCTCCTTCACCGCGCACAGGTCGGCCACGTTCAGGCCGGCCCCGCCCATGCTTTCGGGCAGCATGACGGTGTACAGGCCCTGCTCGCTGGAAAGCTTCCATACCTGCCGCAGCACCGGCTTGGGGTGCGGGCGCGCCCAGTCCAGCTGTGCCTGCTGTTCCAGCGGGCGTACCTGATCGCGGACGAAACCCACGATCGCTTCGATAATCTGCGCAGCTTTTGCACTGGGTTGATACATGCTGATGCTCCCTGGTCAGATACGACGTTCACTGTGTTGCCAGTAGGTGTCCCGGACCAGGCGGCGCACCACCTTGCCATTGGGGTTTTTCGGCAGTTCGCTGACAAAATCGACGCCGCGCGGCTTCTTGAAACCGGCCAGCGCACGGCCGCAACGCTCGATCAGCTCGGCGGCCTGCAGGTGCGCCCCGGGCTTGAGCACGACCACCGCGCGCACCGCTTCGCCCCACTGCGCGTCGGGCACACCGACCACTGCCACCTCGAACACTTCGGGGAACCCGTAGATCACCTGCTCCACTTCGCTGGGGTACACGTTGAACCCGCCGGAGATGATCATTTCCTTCTTGCGATCGACGATGAACACGTACCCCTGGGCATCGACCGTGGCCAGGTCGCCGGTAAGGTAATAACCGTCGCGCATCACTTCGGCGGTGAGCGCCGGGGCGCGCCAGTAGCCCTGCATCACGTCGGGGCCCTTGACCACGATCTCGCCGACTTCACCTGGGGCCACATCCTCGAACGCCTCGTTGACCACCCGCAGGTCGGTCTCGAAGTAGCACCGCCCGCAGGAGGCCAGGCGCTGATAATCGCCGTCTTCCACCAAGTGGTCCTGCTCGGTCAGCACGGTGACCAGCGAGCAGGTTTCACCGGCGCCGTAACCTTGCGCGAGAATCGGCCCGAACAGTTCGATGGCCTTTTTCACCAGGGCCGGTGCCATGGGCGCGGCGCCGTACATGACCAGCTTCAGGCTGGACAGGTCGAAGCGTTCGACGCCGGGGTAATTGACCAGGCGGTTGATCATCGCCGGCACCAGGAACAGCCGCGTCACCCGTTCGCGCTGGATGGTCTCCAGCAACAGGCGGTCGTCATAACGGTCGAGCAGCAGGTTGCAGGCGCCCACCGCCAGCAGCGGCATGATCTGCATGCCGCTGGCATGGGTGATGGGCCCCACGTGGGCCATGACGTCGCCCGGCCCGGAGCGCCGTGTGGGGCTGGCAATGCTCTTGCGCACCAGCGCCTTGCGGTTGCCGAACGACAACATCGCAGCCTTGAGCACGCCGGAGCTGCCGGAGGTGTAATGCAGCACGGCCAGCGCATCGTCGGCCGGGTCCAGGCCCAGCGGGGCCTCACTGCCGCGCTCGAGCAACGCGGCATAACCCAGGTCACCGCCCTCGCCTTCCAGCACGATCAGCTGGCGCAGCAGCGGCAACTCCGTGCGCCGTGCTGCCAGCGCCTGGGCGAAACTGGCGTCGGTGATCAGTGCAACGCTGCAGGAGTCTTCCAGCACCCGCACCACTTCATCCACTGACAGCCGCGCATTGATCGGCACCTTGACCATCGCCGCCTTGTACAGCGCCACTTCCGCTTCGACCAGCTCCACGCGGTTGGCGGCGAGAATCGCCACATGCTCGCCGACGCCCACACCCAGCGTACCCAGTGCTGAGGCCAGGCGGTTGCTGCGGCGTTCCAGCTGGGCGTATGTGAGGCGTGTCTGACTGTCCGCCACGGCGATGTGGTCCGGCCAGTAGCGGGCACTTCGGGTAATGATCGTTCCAAGGTTCACGTTGTTGTTCTCGTCGACAGGAAGACATCGACGATGCTAATCAGCTGCGCGCGTGCAGATGAAATACAAGATTCAGATGTGGGCCATAACTTTATTGGCTGGCGTGATGCCCAGAGGTGCTGGGGCTGGTGCACGGTCGGAGTGTGGCAGTCATTGGTTGTGGCAGCTTTGTTTGATGAGGGAGCGATTTCGACCGATGGCGGGCATCTGAAAGCCGGGGCCGCTTTGCGGCCCATCGCCGGCAAGCGCGGCTCACACGGGTACTGCGCAGGCCTGGAGACTGGTTGTATCTCTGTGGGAGATTACCCAGCCCTTCGGGCTACGCTGTCGCGCAGAGAACAAAGCCCGCGAGCGCGCCGCATACCCTGTGGGAGCAACTGTCTTGCTCAAGCTTGCGTGATCGGTGTGGGAGCCGGCTTGCCGGCGATGAGGCCGGTACTGACTGCAAGCCGTCCATTCACCACACATACTGCAAGCGCAACGTCCAGGTGTTCACATCCGGCGAACCTGTGCGCTCGGACACAGTATCGGAATAAGCAATCAGCCCCCCGAACTGGGGCGATAGCATGAAGCCCAGGCTGGCACCCAGCAACGTGTTCTGTTGCTGATTGTCCTGGTTGACGCCGTTGATCCTGGTTTCTCCGCCTTTGTTGTAGGTGGCATCGAGGGAAGCCCAAAGCGCACGGTTGAAGCTGTAGCTGTAGTGGCCTTCGACGGCATACAACGGCTTCTGCTCAAGCGTGTTGTCGCCCAGGTAATCATCATTGTCGCCATACAGGGACACGTAGGTGTTGACCTCGAGCCAGGTCGGCCCGATAGGTGTACCAAACGCCAGTTCCGGTTTGAACACCCAGCAGTTGGCGCCGATGTAGATGATGCGCTTCTTGTCGTAATCGCCGGTGGGCGCCGTTACCCACAAGGCCCCGGTCAGGAATGTCTCGGGCTGCCAGGTGGCGAATTCTTCCTGGGTCAGCGCCGGCCCGCCGAACAGGTTGTGCACGAAAACCAGCTGCACATCACCCATGCCGCCGTTGTGCTTGGTACCGTCGAAAAACCGCGCATCGTCGAATGACGCGCTCACGTCAGCATAGGGCTGGATTACCTGTATCGCAGAGTTGCGCCCGTCGATACCGAAGGATCGCGCGTAGCGCAGGATGTACAGGTCGGCGTTCAGTGACAGCCCATCGATCGGCAACGAGGTGTCGCAAGGTGGTCACCAGCCATCTCTTGATGAAAGAGCCAGGAGGCCTGTACTACACGGATCGCCAGTATGTGAACACCTTCGCTGGGGAAAACACCGAGTTCCAGTCCAGCGGCACGTACACCAATCTTGAGCAGCGCGTGGCGTTCTTCACCTCTGCCTACTCGGACAGCCCGGGCATGGTAATGAACATGGTCGGTGCCGGCGCCAAGTACCCGGCGACTACCCGCGATGCCGACGGCAAGTTCCTCGACGGTGCCCACACCTACAAGCTCAACCTGCCGGCAAATGTGCCGGCGGCGTTGTTCTGGTCGGTGACTGCCTATGACAACCTCACAGCCTCGGGCCTGGACAACGGCCAGCCGTTCCCGTCGCTCAACCAGATGGACAAGCCCGCGCAGAACAGCGACGGCTCGACTGACATTTTCTTCGGCCCTGAATCACCCGGTACAGGGAAAAACTGGATTCGTACCGTACCGGGCAAAGGCTTCCTGGTGATCGTGCGGCTGTACGGGCCGAAACAGGCGTTTTTCGACCAGAGCTGGAAGCCCAGTGATTTGATCAAGCAATAGGGTGGAACTTGCGTTGCCCCGTTACCAAGCGGGGCAATGCGAATAAGTCAATGACAGAGCTTCTCACTATCTTGGTGAACCGCAATCCGTCTGGTCCGCTGCACACTAATGAACGGCAGCTTTGGGTCGAACGCAGCCGGTCACCATTGACCTATTTCGCCCATGGCGGACATCCGAAGGCCGGGGCCGCTTCGCGGCCCATCGCCGGCAAGCGCGGCTCCTACAAGTACTGCACAGGCCCGGAGACTGGTTCTATCTCTGTGGGAGCCGGCTTGCCGGCGATGAGGCCAGTACTGACTCAAAGCGTTGGGGCGGTGTCCGCAGTGGGTCGTTTGCGGTCGTTTACGACCGGCAGCTGTCGACCCGTAGCGGTCAGGCAATCTGATTGCGAAAGCTGGATGGCATGTTCCAGGGCGCAGCGGAGTCGACCCAGAACGGCCGTTGGTGTATGGCGAGCGAAATGGTCAAAGCTGGCGTTTCACGTCCCCACGCTTTAGGCTACCGCCGGGCTCGAGGGAGTCCGCTACCACGCTAAACACAATGACCGAAGGATCAAGATATGGATATCAAATTGGCTCGGCTGGGTGCAGCTATGGGATTGGCCATGATCTTGGCAGCTTGCTCGGAGGAAAAAGTGCCCGAGCCGACAGCAGACAACTGTGCTCCGGAGATGTACGAAAAGAATCTGGCGAGCTTATCGAAAGAGTCGAACCGTAACGAATTCATCGCAAACTGCAAAAGTTTCCTCGCCGCGAAGAAGATGACCGATTGGGAATTCAAGAAAAGCCCAGAAGACAATTTCTGAGAATCTAGCCTGACAAGCCACCTCGGCCGATAAGGAGTCTACGGGCTCCTTATCCTTCGGATCGCGCTCAGCGTTCATTAACGATTGAAAATGGCTGACAATCGCCTGTCGCGAGCGACCTTGACTATGAGCCGGAACCCGTCGGCAGCGGTCAACAGACGCAGGCAAATCCGAACAGCTCAATGAGCCCGTAAACGCTGCGCTTTGGAGGCCGCGGTATCGAGCACTGTTTAGTCGGTATGTGAACGGAAAAGGTCAATCAACTCACGCAGACCTGGCGGCATCTGGCGACGTCCAGGGTAGTACAGGTAGAAAGCTGGCTCTATAGGTGCCCAATCAGGCAGGAGGATTTGAAGTTCGCCGCGCGCCACATGCGGACGGACACGCTCTTCCAGACAGTAGGTAATGCCTCGGTCAGCTAGCGCCATTTCAATTCCTAGCGCGGTCTCGTTTACGCATAGCTGTCCCGGAACGTCTATCGCTTGATGGTCGCCATCCTTCTGAAAATCCCAACGATAGATAACGCCATTTCCTGTTCGTATCTGGATGCAATTGTGATTCTTCAGATCTTCTGGAACCAGAATTCGTGAATGGGCATTTAGGTAGCGCGGTGACGCAACGGCCACCCATCGAAGCTCCTCTCCGAGCCGGACGGCGATGAAGTCCTCCGGGATCGTATTCCCGAATCGTATGCCTGCATCGAAGCCTGCGGACACGATATCCACCATCTTGTCGTCCACTGCTACCTCCACAGACACCTCAGGGTAGGCTTCCAGAAACGGCGGTAGAAATTTCGTGAAGAGTAACCGTGCGCCATCGCTCAGTACGTTGAGGCGAAGCCGGCCTGAAGGCCGATCTCGGTGGCGATCAAGTGCCGCTAAAGCGCTGCTGATTTCGGAGAAGCCAACACTCAAGCGCTTTGCAAGCGCAGCCCCGGCATCCGTAGGGGACACTGTCCGGCTTGTGCGATTTAACAGCCTTACCCCAAGTCGCTCTTCCAGATTTCGGATCGCATGACTCAGTGCTGAGGTGGTAATCCCCAGCTCCACAGCAGCCTGGGTAAAGCTTCGCAACCGTTCGACGGCGAGAAAGGAGTTCAGATCAGCGAGGTCTGCGCGTGATAGCCGCGAAGTAGGCAAGACAGGCATAACGCACCATGGTTGAGTGGAATTCAATGAGTGATGCAACGCTGCTAACCAATATGGGCGTTGATCTTGGGTACTATTAATTCCACTCAACGATTTCGGCGTCAACCCGGACGACGGTGCATTTATTGTGTTCCATATTTATCTGACCATTGCTTACCTGTATGTCCTCTGGCGCTTCATTGCCCCGCTGCCCCTAACAACGGCCTGGCGGGTGCTGGTGGCCATGGCCATGCTCATGATCTCCAAGTACCACCTGATCCTGATAGCGGTTTACGGGACAATGTTCTCGCCCGAGGTACCTCGCGCTTACGTGCTGATAGCTGGATGGCTGTTTTGCGCGTTTGTGCTCGTGCTGGTGTTCACACTGCTGACAGATGTTGCGTGCGGCATTAGTGCGATGAGAAGCAAAGTGCTGACGAAAAACGTATTTGGCGTGCGTCTTCGCCTGACAATAGCGTCTGTAGCGCTCCAGTTGTCAGCCATCGGCGTATACCAGGCAGTTCAACTTCCCGAGGTTCGCCGTGTCGAGTTGACGGTTGAAAACCTACCTCCGTCGCTGGATGGTTTACGCATTGTCCAGTTGACTGACCTGCACATCAGTCGCCTCTTCCAGGCGGATTGGGTCGAAGGCGTTGTATCACGCGCTAACGCCCTGGACGCCGACGCGATTTTGATCACAGGTGACCTCATCGATGGCACCGTCGACGCCCGTAAAGAAGACGTAGCGCCATTGAGCAAGCTGACTGCTCCACTGGGCGTGATCGCGATTCCTGGCAACCACGAGTACTACTTCGATGCCGATCAGTGGACTTCTGAGTTCCAACGTCTAGGCATGCGGGTTCTCGTAAACGAACACCTCATCCTCACCAAGGGAGCAGATCAGCTTGTAATCGCGGGCGTCACCGACGAGGCCGCAGCAGCTTTTGGTCATCAAGGCCCTGACTTATCTCAGGCGCTTGCCGGAGCACCTCAGAACGCACCAACTATTTTGCTAAAGCACCGCCCTGTGGGGGCGTCCAACTCAGCGGCTGCCGGTGTTGACCTACAGCTCTCAGGCCACACCCATGGCGGCATGATCAGCGGCTTGAATCTGGTTGCTGGGTACGCCAACGAAGGCTTCATTTCAGGCGGCTATGACGTCGGCAAGATGAAGCTTTACGTCAGCAACGGCACCGCTCTGTGGAACGGTTTCCCTATTCGGCTCGGTGTTTCCCCTGAAATCACCGAGATAGTCCTAAGGGCCCGCCCGGCTCTTGACGACCATACAGCCAGGAGGACATTTCTATGAATCATCCAGCCATCCGCAAAGGAGCTGTCGCAGTCATTACCGGCGCGGCAGTGGGAATCGGCTACGCGATAGCCCGGCGAGGCGCCAGCGAGGGAATGAACGTCGTCCTCTTTGATCGCGATTCGGATGCACTGAACGTGGCGAGCAAGACGATCCTCAACGAGTTTCCGAAAGTGAAGCTGCTGGCCATTCAAGGTGATGTGACATCCGAGCGCGATCTCCACCAGCTCTACGAGCGATCGTGTGAGTTCGGTGAGGTCTCGCTGTTGGTAAACAACGCAGCCATCATCAACCGGGCTGGGCCTTGGGATGGGATGTCGAAGTGGCGCACACTGATGGACGTCAATTTCTGGAGCGTGTTGATGCTTCAACACCTGTTCGTGGAGACGATGTTCTCCAAGAACGGCGCTGCCGCCATCGTTAATCTCGGCTCCAAAGAAGGGATCACAACGCGCCCCGGTAACGCTGCGTACTCATTGTCTAAAGCGGCGATCAAAGTCCTCACCGAGCAATTGGCCCATGAGCTGCGGGAGAAGGTCGGAGATCGTATTTCAGCCCACTTGCTGATACCGGGGTACACGTTCACCCCCATGAACTTCCCTGGCATGACGTCCGAGACGCAGAAGCCGGATAGCCCCTGGACTGCCGATCAGGTTGCCAACCGCATGATCGAGAAGATGGCCGAGGGTGACTTTTACATCTTCTGTGAAGACAACGAATCCAGCTGGGAACTTGATCAGCGCCGTATGCAATGGGCGGCAGACGACATGATTAAAAACCGCCCAGCCCTTTCGCGTTGGCACGAAGACTACGCCGATCAATTCGCTGCCTACATCGCCGACGTCGCCAACAAATAGCTGGAAGAATCTGATTTCAACATTCACCTGGGTACCTCCGAGCCGGAGGTGCCACCTTTCTTCGTACTCAAAGGGTGCCCTCGGTACCGCTTTATCGGAGGCACTGATGACCAGTCAGACCAGTATTGAAACCAATGCTCCTCATGTTGAACCCACACCTGAGATCTCACATGGCATCGGCATAGCGATCACCATGCTTGGCTTGGGCGCGCTATTTATCGGGACGGGTGAGTTCGCTTCCATGAGTTTGCTGCCAGGCTTGGCGTCAAGCACCGAAGTCTCCATACCTGTCGCGGGGGGCTATATCACCGCGTATGCCCTGGGCGTGGTTGTGGGTGCTCCATTGATCGCGATCCTCGCAGCACGTTGGCCTCGCAAAGCGTTGCTGATCGCACTGGTAGCACTTTTTGCGGCTGGATACGCAGCAAGCGCTGTCGCCTGGAATCACGCGACCTTGCTGGCTGCACGGTTCATTGCAGGTCTGCCGCACGGCGCCTACTACGGGGTAGCCTGCCTCGTGGCTGCTTCCATGGTGGCGGACAATCGGAGAGCGCAAGCAGCCGGGTACGTCATGGCAGGGTTGGCAGCCGCCAATGTCATCGGTGTTCCTGCGGCAACATGGATTGGTCAGCTTTTCGGCTGGCGTGGCGCCTTCGGGGCGCTTGCTGCGGGTGGCGCAATCGCCGCTGTTTTGTTCTGGTTCTTCATTCCAACCATCGCGCGTGACGAATCCGCGAGCGCGAGATCTGAGTTGAGTGGCCTCAAAAAACCTCAGCTCTGGCTGACACTTGCGACGGCCTCCATAGGCTTCGGCGGAATGTTCTCCGTCTATAGCTATATCACCCCAACGTTGACTGAAGTAACTGGGTTCACCTCTGGTCAAGTGCCGATGGTACTGGCGCTCTGGGGCGTGGGTATGATCGTTGGCAATGTGATAGGCGGCTGGTTGGCCGATCGGGCACTTGTCCCTGCCATCTTCTACATGATGATCTGGAACGCCTTGTTCTTAGGCGCATTCTCCCTTTTCGCACCATCCGGCATTGGCACATTGGTCGTGCTGTTTCTGATCGGTTGCGGTTTCGCATTGGTGCCGGCGCTTCAGGTGCGCTTGATGAATGTTGCCGGCGAAGCCCAAACCCTCGCAGCAGCTTTGAACCACAGTGCTTTCAACATCTCGAACGCCGTTGGTGCATCCCTCGGCGGTCTGTCCATCGCTAGCGGCCTGGGTTGGGCATCGACGGGCTGGGTGGGTGCCGCTCTGGCTGCACTCGGCATTGTCTTTTTTGCTGTATCCATTGCACTCGAAAAACGCCCCGCAAGAGCCCAATTGCAAGAGCGCAAAGCGCCAGACATTGAACTGTGAGTCCGTGTCGAGGACGTCACCCTTTGACTGGCGCAAGTTTTTTATCCAGGAGATCGATTCATGGTAAAGCCACAGCTGACCATCCAATTATCTGACGCCCAGCGCATTCCCCAAGTAGGCCTAGGCGTATGGCAAGCCAGTAACGAAGACGCGCGCGCCGCTGTGCGTGTTGCTCTGGAAGAAGGGTATCGCCATGTGGACACTGCATCGATCTATGGAAACGAGGAAGGTGTGGGAGAGGGTCTGCGGGACGCAGGCACACCTCGGGAGCAGGTGTTCGTGACTACCAAGATCTGGAATGACGCTCACGGACTTGATACCGCCACAGCAGCGCTGGAAGCAAGTCTGAAGCGGCTCAAGGTAGATTACGTCGACCTACTGCTCATCCACTGGCCGGCACCTAGCCAAAACAACTATGTGGAAACCTGGCGCGCCTTGATCGAAGCGAAGCGAACTGGCAAAGCACGCTCTATCGGCGTTTCCAACTTCAATCAAGACCACCTGCAAAGGCTGGTCGATGATACCGGCGTAGCGCCGGTACTGAATCAGATCGAGCTTCATCCGTTCATGCAGCAGACTGAGCTTCGGCACACCCACCAACAAATAGGTATCGCCACCCAATCCTGGAGCCCGCTAGGCCAAGGTACTGCGCTGAGCAGTCCAGTCATATTGGACATTGCCCGAAAGCATGACAGGACAGCCGCACAAGTCATCATTCGGTGGCATCTGGAGCTTGGATTGATTGCAATCCCAAAATCGATTACGCCTTCGCGCATCCGGGACAACTTCAACGTTTTCAATTTCGCATTGGATGCGGCTGACTTGATAGCCATTGCAGCTCTGGATAGCGGTGGCAGGCTTGGCCCAGATCCGAGTACTTTTGCCTGAGCCCTCTAGATCGGGTGGAAGCCTAAGGCGGTAGCCAGTACCGGCATTGTCCACGAGGCTATCGACTTTCCCATATGTGGAAACTGTGAATTTGATGAGGTCGTCAACGCTTGAGCGGTCGCCCACATCAGTCAGGTGGAAAGACGCGACACCACCAGCCTGTGTGATCTGCGTAACAAGGCCCTGAAGTCGTTCCTCGTTTCGGGCGGCCAACACTATTTTGCTGCCTCTTTGCGCAAGCTTCAGCGCCGTCGCTGCACCGATACCTGAGGAAGCGCCAGTGATGACCGTTACCGTGTTTCCAAATGAGACATTTGCTGTTCCTCTCGATGTTAAGGGCACAGCGTCTGACCTATCTCGAACGCGGGTGACCTTGCACCGGATCCAACGCTTCATTGAATCAAGCACATGGATCATTCAAAGCCTGAAACTTTCCGAAGGTAAGTGACATCCACCTACCGTGAGGAAAAATCTATGACAGCCATGCGTCCACTCGCCCTTGCGACTGGAGGTTCTTCAGGAATCGGTTTTGAGCTGGCCAATCACTTCGCCCAGAACGGGTTCGACTTGGTCATCTCAGGGTCGAGTGAAAAAGTTGAGAATTCGGCTGAGGAAATCAGGAAGCTTGGTGCCGAATGCTTTCCCTACCAAGCCGATGCGGCTACCTATGAGGGTGTTCAAAGCCTCTGGGATTTCGTTGTATCGCTTAATCGCCCACTGGATGCTGCTGCGTTGAATGTTGGCATTGGTCAGGGCGGTGCCTTCATCGATAACGACCTTGAAGATGACTTCAAGCTGATCGCCATCAACATCACAGGCACCGTGCACATGGCCAAGCGTGTCGCCACACATATGGTTAGCAATGGTAAGGGGCGTATTCTGATCACGTCTTCCATCTCTGCGACGCACCCAACTCCATACGAGACCGTCTACGGCCCCTCCAAGGCCTTCGGCTTCTCTTTCGCTGAGTCACTGCGTGAAGAGCTGCGCGAAACTGGAGTAACCGTTACAGCGCTCCTTCCAGGCGCCACTGACAGCGACTTCCACCAGAACGCGGGAATGGGCAGCAGCGCGATTGGCAAGTCCAAGAAGAACGACAAGACCGAGGTTGCTCGCCAGGGCTTCGAGGCGCTGATGAACGATGTCGACCACGTTGTAGGTGGTGACGAAGCTACCAGGCAGCAGGCCATCGAAAATCGTACGACGCCAGAGGTCGTAAAAGCCCACAATCACGCTCCAAAAGCCCAACTCAACTAAGCGATTATTGCGAGGGGTCGTGCAGAACGGCCCCCCGGCTCGCTCCGAATCGTCCATGGAATATTTCGGGGAAAATGTCAGTGCCGCAGACTGACCAAGGGCACATCCAATGGCCCAAATCCAATGGCCGAAGTGGATGATGGCGTCCCTAGCTCCGAGCGACAAGCGTCTGCTTTGGGTCGAAAGCAGCCGATCACCACTGACCTATGTCGCCCATGGCGGACATCCGAAGGCCGGGGCCGCTTCGCGGCCCATCGCCGGCAAGCCGGCTCCCACAGGTACTGGGCAGGCCCGGAGACTGGTTATCTCTCTGTGGGAGATTGCCCAGGCCTTCGGGCTGCGTTGTCGCGCAGAGAAATAAGCCCGCGAGCGCGCCGCAGACCCTGTGGGAGCAACTGTCTTGCTCAAGCTTGCGTGATCGGTGTTCGCGGCTGAAGCCGCTCCTACACGATCCCCGCCCAATCAGTAAGTTAGCGTTTGTTCTGTGGGAGCCGCGCTTGCCGGCGATGGGCCGCGAAGCGCCCCCCATCAGATGTCCGCCTCGGGTCGATAGCTAAGCCTGGGCCGCCTGGTGCCAGCCGCTGCACAGACGGCGGCTCACGTTTCGCCGATCTGCGACAGCGGCCGGGCTACATGTTCCAGGGAACGGCGTTCGGCCGCTACGCCCCAAACAGCCTGGGTCAAGCCAGCAATGATCATCAAGGCAGCCCCGATCAGGTAGCCGTACAGCACATTGACACGTTCGCCACTTTCGATCAGCGCGCCGAACAACGTTGGCCCGATCAGCCCACCCAGGCCGGTGCCGAATGCGTAGAACACGGCGATGGCCAGCGCCCGGATTTCCAGCGGGAATGTCTCGGCGACGGTGAGGTAGGCGGAACTGGCTGCAGCCGAGGCGAAGAAGAAGATGACCATCCACGCCACGGTCTGCTGGGTGACGTCAATCAGCGCTTGCTCGAACAGGTAGCCACTGATGGTCAGCAGCACGCCGGAGATCAGGTAGGTGGCGCTGATCATGATGCGCCGGCCGATCACATCGAACAGCCTGCCCAGCAACAGCGGGCCGCAGAAGTTGCCAAGCGCAAACGGCAGGATGTACCAGCCCACCTTCGCTGACGCCACCCCGTAGAAGTCAGTCAGCACAAGCGCATAGGTGAAGAAGATCGCGTTGTAGAAGAAGGCCTGCGAGGTCAGCAAGGTCAGCCCGACCAATGCGCGGCGCCGATGCTCGACGAACAGGCTGTGGAGCACCTCGCGCAGCGGCGTGTGGTCACGTGCGCGCAGGCGCATGGGCGCAGCCTGCAAAGGGGGGATCGCAATGCCGCGCGCCTGGTAATGGCGTTCGATGTTGGCGACGATGCGCTCGGCCTCTTCAGGCTGGTTGTGGATCATCAGCCAGCGTGGGCTTTCCGGCACC
>Ga0213823_1001030_pt1 | contig 18583 bp, 16 predicted proteins | sample MC6MC0907MG_FD_179887 | JGI IMG/M metagenome (GOLD analysis project Ga0213823, IMG submission 179887) | Enriched soil aggregate microbial communities from Iowa State University, Ames, United States - MC6-MC0907-MG | ecosystem: Environmental > Terrestrial > Soil > Unclassified | place: USA: Iowa...
CGGTGTTTGATTTCCTCTGAAGACTCTGAAACTCTCATCCTTAATGCCTCTTGAAACCGCATATGTGGATTTGTAGTTTCATCCTGAATGGAGGAGGGGAGCTGCTTGCTAGCGCTGGCATAACCCCGTCGACGGAATTTTCCTTTATTAGAAAAAAAGTAATCTAAAAAGGGAGCTGGAGATTAATTTTAGCAGTCAGTGTAAGGAAAATGTCGAAAATCATAAGTTTCCCGGGGAATAAAGCTATTCTTGCAGAAAGCATTATAAATTGACGACAAAATTTGTATGGGAGGTTGGCTTCATTCACACCAACGTAATGTATCGCTTACAATTTTTCATGGAAGGGTCGATATTTGAAAAATATGTCCCCTACACACCCAATTCTTTGATTTGCCATAGGATATACCAAGAAAATAAGTGGGGAGGTACGTCTATGAATCCTTTCACAAATTACTACGATGCCTTAAATAGGCAATCGAATACATTAGTTCATAATATTGAAAAAGCAATAAATGGGGAATATAGTGCCATCGATTGTTATGCCAGGTTGGCAAATATGGCTCCACATAAGAAGGAACGGGAACAAATCCTTGAGATTCGCCAGGATGAAATAAAACATTATCAACAGTTTGTCCAGATTTATCGCGGTTTAACGGGTATTCCTCCCCAGCCAAAAATAACGGAGAAATGTCCGGGAGTTTATTTAAGGGGAGTGGAGCTTGCTCTAGAGGATGAACAGAAAACAGTGGATTTTTACATGGAAATAGCTGATTCTGTGACAGACCCGTTCCTTAAAGAGGTATTCAGAAGGGCAGCCATAGACGAGCAAAATCATGCTGTGTGGTTTTTGTATTATTTTTCAAAAGCGAAGTGACTCTATCAGGGATATAAAAAATGCACCCGGAATGAACTGTCACCGGGGGCATTTCTGTTTGAAAGGTTGTGTTTAGGGGGGAGTGGTTTTGGAGGATTACCCTCCCCCGCTTCCGTCTGAATCTCCGCCCCCTGAGGAAGCGTCGTGGTTATAGGCTGAATCACTGGAGCGATCATGAGAATCATAATCATCGCTGTAGGATCTCTTTTTTTCATTGTTTAAGCTTGGAAAAATTAAGAAGGCCACAATGATTAATAAGGTACCAAAGAACTCCTGTGTGACGAAAATAAGATAAATCCCATACACAAGAAGGAGGACACCAACCAATCTTTGAATCATTCTTATACTTTTCAGAGACATTCCCCCTAAATAGAAAGTAAGAAATGATGTCTTTATCCCGTAATAACGGACAGAAAGACCACAGCCTTAAGAGTTTGATGGAACAAAAAAGGATAAGTGGGGTCAGCTGCCCGTAAAAGCCCAATTGTTCTAACAACCAAACAGTGGGGTGGAATAAACCCCCACTGATTGAAGTTTCACCATATTAATAAATATTAGGATTCAAGACCTTTTATACGTTCATGAGAAATTTCGAGCTTGGTTGATTTTCTGGACAAAAAGGTTTCTACCCAAAGGGACGGACGACTCGCACAGCACAAATCACCCTTTCCAAGCCTTTGAACATTTTGTTACATATATGAATATCGCTAACCCTCGTGAAAATTATTAGTATAATGGAAAAGAAGGAAATGGTGCCTGACACCATTAATACCATTTCCGTCGTAATTATATTAAATAGGAGTGATCGATTTGGCTCGTAAGGCTCGCCTATGGTTTGAAGGTGCGAAGTATCATGTGACCAGCAGAGGAATAAGGAGGAGTTCGCTGTTTTTTGAGGATGAAGATTTTAAGAAGTATTTGGCTTACATAGAAGAAACTAGGAACCGTTACCCCTTTAATCTCTACTCTTACTGCTTAATGACCAATCATACCCATCTCCAGTTTGAAACGTTTGAAATCCCACTCAGTATCATCATGAAAAATCTCAATACAAAATATGCAAAATATATTAACCAAAAGTACGATTTTTCGGGCCATGTGTTTGATAAGCGCTATGGTGCCGAGCTCCTCAACTCTCGTGAATATGAGATTGATGTCAGCAAATATATTCATTTAAACCCGGTGCAAGCTGGGATGGTGACAACGCCTGAGAAGTATACTTGGAGCAGCTATCGTGCTTATCTCTACGGTGAAGCAAACCCTCATATTGACCCCAAACCAATCCTTTCGTATTTTCCTGACCCGCAGCCTCACTTTTATCAGCAATATATGAATGCCTTAGTAACGGACAAGTTTTTTTGGAAAGACGGAAAAATCATCAAACGTGAAGGGGAGTGGTTTCCATGTGGGCTCGAGTAACGAGTATTGGCTTAAAGGGGATGGAAGGCTACCGGGTGAATGTGGAGGTAGGAACATATATAGGAAATGACTCGTTTAAAATTGTCGGTCTGCCGGATGCTGCTGTGAAAGAATCGAAGGAGAGAATTATTGCAGCACTTAGTTCATTAGGTTATGTCCTATCAGGTAACAAAATTATCATTAATCTTTCTCCGGCGGACCAAAAGAAAATGGGGCCGATGTTTGATTTTCCAATGGCAATTGGTTTGCTGCTGAGCTTGCATGAGTTAGACGCAGTTATTCAGAAGATACGGGTTTTTTAGGAGCGCTATCTTTAGACGGATCAGTGCATCCTGTTGAAGGGCTGCTGCCTGCGGTACTTGCAGCAAAAAGGCAGGGGATTAGGAGACTCTATATCCCATTTGATGATCATCTCCCAGTTCTTAATTTCGAAGGGTTAGAAATCATCTACATATCTTCAATAAAAGATGTCATCGGGCACCTTGCAGGTCAGTGGGTTCCTTCTGCTTTTAAAAAGATTGAAGACGAGAGCTGCTTCGGGGATAATCGTTATTTAGATTTTCAGCAAATTATCGGTCATGCAGAAGCTAAATGTGCTCTAGAGGTAGCGGCAGCCGGTGAACATCATGTTCTGATGACGGGACCTCCAGGTTGTGGAAAAAGCTTGTTGACAGAGAGCTTTCCGTCCATTTTACCGCCATTGACCGAGGTACTTAGCTTGTATCAATTAAGCAGGACCGTTTACACACAGAGTCATCTGCCTCCCTATAGGAATCCTCACCATTCCGCATCAGGCGTCGCTATTATTGGCGGTGGTCAATACCCAAAGCCAGGCGAAATCTCCCTGGCCCACCATGGTGTTTTATTTCTTGATGAAATCGGGGAGTTTTCGAAAAAAACATTAGATATGCTGCGGCAGCCGTTAGAAAATGGTTTGATCACGATTAGCCGTACCCACGCCTCGATTACCTATCCCGCTTCCTTTGTATTGATTGCTGCGATGAATCCATGCCCTTGCGGTTATACAGGCTCGAATACTCATTATTGTACTTGCTCACCTAAGCAAATTCTCTCTTATCAGAATAGACTCTCAGGTCCGTTAAGAGATCGGTTTGATATTAATCTTTCATTACGATGCATCGATTTTAATGCAGCTGCGATGGAGCATGCAGGAGAGTCATCAAAAATTGTGCAGGAAAGAGTGAAGCAGGCGAGGGAAAGGCAATATGACCGCTATGGTAAAGAAGTTTGTAATAGTAGAATCTCTTATGGAGTACTTTTGAGAGCGAGCCCTTTGTCAGGAACACAACAATCTGCCATACAGCAGCAATCCATAAAGAAAAATTGGAGCAATCGTACCCAAATCAAAATCCTTCGCCTTGCCCGCACCATCTCAGACCTCCAAGCAAGTCCAGACATCACCGACCAAAGCATTTGCGAGGCAATCAAGCTGAATACAGTGTAATGGGTGTCAGGCACCATCCGTGGACAGTGTCCGTGTGGAGTGTACAGTGCCCGTGTTGGCCTTTTATGTAAATAAAAAAGAAGCCTTGACCTGGCGGTGTTGATCCGCTAGGTAAGACCTCTTTCCGTTCATTTTCTCATTTGTTTGATGCTGAGGAATTTCAACTGAATAAATTTGATCATTTTATCGAAGAGTTTCATGATCATTGAAGGGGAATTTTAAAAAATCCTCATCATGATTGTCTCCGATTGTTCAGCCTTTCCTTAATATTTTCAGAATGTGCTAGGAAAATGCCACCGATTACCGCCAATTCAATGACACAGGTTAACCAATGATAATGCTTGAAAAATAGAAAAATAGGAATAAAGAGAAATGCCCCTAACCCAGCGAAGGTAAAGCTTTTGGTAAAAGGGTAGAGGCCGAAAAAAGCCAATAGAATCACGGGTATAAGCAGCGGCTCAAAGCAAATCATCCCGCCAATAAAGGTTGATATCCCTTTCCCGCCCTTGAACTTTAATGCGATCGGTTTAATATGACCAAGAATCGCTATCCCCAGGCCAAACAATTGTACATACTCTGGAAAATGAAGATAGCGAGCGATAATAATGACGCTAACACCTTTTAAAGCATCACCGAAAAAAATGGCGATAAACGCTTTTTTTCCATGAAGACGCCCGGCATTCCTGGCTCCGACATTGCCGCTTCCATGAAGGCGAATATCCTTGTGAAATAGGGCTTTTGTAACCAGATACCCAAACATGATATTGCCAATCAAATAAGAAAAAACAATATACAACCAAATCAAGCGAAACACAACCTATAATATAATGGGCGAACCTAAGATTAAAAAGTTTTGATTGATTTCTCTCAAAATTTCTGAAAAAATTTAACCGAAATAGTAATAAATTTACTTTTGTATGCTTTCTTCCATTTTGAGGTGAAAAGAGTCTTGTTATTTGGTAAGTTATTGTAAATCCAATTGTTTCTTTAGCTCTGTTTGAATTCTCTGCTTTTCTTCTGATGATACTAGGCCATAGTAGATTTTATTAATCATGGTGCCTGTTTCATTTATTTCCATTTGCTGAATGTTCTTTCCTGCCTCCCGATAATTTTTTTGGATATTAACAATCTGTTCAAATGTTAGATTTGTTTTTATATTTTTTCCAATGGCAGTGGAGATATCGGAAAAATTCGTTAAGCTTGATAAACTTACTCCCTTATTAATGACCGCTTGGATGATTTGACGCTGTCTTGATTGGCGGCCGAAGTCCCCCCGAGGGTCTTCGTAGCGCATTCTTGAAAAACTAAGTGCCTCCTCTCCGTTAAGAGTAATTTCACCCTTTGCGAAATGGAAATTATTTGAGGTGAAATCCAAGTTGTTCTGTACCTCTACACCGCCAACGGCATCGACAATATCCTTAAATCCTTCCATATTAATCTGCATATAATAGTCAATTGGGATGTCAAGGAAATTTTCAACGGTGTCCATCGCCATTGGAACACCGCCGAAAGCAAAGGCGTGATTGATTTTATCCTCTTTGCCCTTTCCGATTATGTTGGTACGGGTGTCACGAGGAATACTAAGCATTTTCACGGAATTGTTGTTTGGATTTACTGTTAAGACAATAATCGTGTCAGATCGCCCCTTATCTCCCTCCCGCTCATCCACACCAAGCATTAAAACGGAAAATGGGTCTTTTTTTTCAAAGACTACAGGTGTCTCACGTTTGGCAGAAATTTCTCTTTCAATCGGCTGATGCATCGTAACAACGGCATTTTTAAAGGTTTTGTAAACTGTGTAGCTATAAATTCCTAAAGCGATAAACATGAATAAAAGAATAATTCCAGTAACTTTTAACCATTTTCTACTTTTCCGTTTGTGAGACTTCATTGGAAAAACCTCAGTAATTTACCGAATTAAGACAAGATGTCAGGCACTGTTCTTTGACATTTTGGTGTTTTTGTACACCGTGGGCGGATACTCTTAGTAAGTATGGAACTTTTGCTGGTATCTTGATGGTAGATGATGTGTAAGATTGTAGGGAGACATAATCAAGATGTTAGTAGCTTTTTAATCTAGAAATATATTTTTATAGAGGTCTCATGAGTATATGTGTCTGTCTAGATAAGATGTTGAAAGATCTGATATTACCTAAATTGAGTAAGATATTATGGAATCACCTCAATAAACGTATTAAAAAAAACAAGGTTAATGGAGTTGAGTAAAATAAAGCTATCTTCCTAGCTCCCTTTTCATATATGTAAGTTACTACCCATTTTATCACCAGCAGTAAGACAATCCCATAATTCTATTGATAATAATTTATAAGTTTTGAAGTCAACACAGAAAATACACATAAATTTAAGACCTTATAAAATCGGGAAAGCTAGATCAATAATCAAAAAAATGAGATTAAGACAAAAATAAAAGAGATACAGTGTAAAAACTGCATCCCAGTTGTCAATAGTAGAAAGGGTGTCAGGCACCATTTCCACTATCGACAGATTAGAATTCTGCTATTCTTCGTCTTTTTTCTGTTTTTTCTGGTGTTCTTGGAGGGCGAGCAGGATATCTTGGACATCAATTTTGCCATCTTTGTTTAGGTCAGCCAGGGTATTTTCAGTATCTGCCAGCGGAGGTGGCGGTTCCGGTGAGGGGTTAGCAGATCCAGCGGCCGGAATAGCTGCTGCAACTGCCGGTTTTTTCGGCCTAAAAGTAAAGGTGAAAACGAGCAGCACAAGGATCAGTAATCCAGAAACACCGTCGACAATATAGAAGATGGTCGTATAATCAGACCATAGTGTTTTACTGCTGCTTATTTTTTTCTCGGAATTAGCAATATATTGTTTTATTTCAGAGTGATTTGGATAGATGCGCTGAACTGCTTCAAATTTTTCTAAGGCATGCTTATAGTAGCCGCCCCAATACAATTCTAGGCCTTCTTTGTAAAGTTTATCCGTCTCGCTTTTCATATTTCTGACACCGGCTTGGTTGACAAATTCTTGTACAGTATTTACTGGCACGGCAAAATTAAAGCCCTGAACCTCTTGTCCATTCACCGTATCACCTCTAAAGGTGAGCAATCCAATAATCTGGCCTGTTTCATTAATGACAGGTCCGCCGCTGTTACCGTGAGAAGCAGCTGCGTTAATTTGAATGACCGGACTTCCTTGTTCCGTCTTTTTCGAGGTAGCCGAAATTTGACCGGCATTTATCGAGGAAACTAAGGATGAATCCTGTGACAAGAGATCAGAATCAGCTGCAGCCGGGTAACCGCTCACCCAAATATTATCCTGGTTCTGGATATCATCCGAATTTCCAAGCGGTAAGGTAGGCAGGTTTTTCCCTTCAATTTTTAGCACAGAGACATCTTTTCCTTGATTGACAGGGGCACCATAGCTTTTAACCTCGCCATCAAGGACATCTCCACCTGGTAAAATAACCTTCAATACCTTCTTAATTTCAGTGTATTTTGTATAAGTGAGCATGTACTGGTACGCTGTTTCATAGTCTACTTTAAAATAATCTGCCACAATGCCAACAAGTTGTTCAAATGCCGCATTGGCAATGTCTTCGTCTTTCATTTGCGTGGCTTCAACGACATGGGCATTTGTTACGATATAGCCATCGGAGCTAATAATCGCACCAGACCCAGAGCCGCCGACAACCGATTGGAAGTTTAGCTGGTCTAATATGGCTATAACTTCAGTATCGCCTGGGTTGTCAAACTGCCATCCGACAACAGCATAATCAACGATTCGAACAACTGCCGGCTTCGTATATTCGGCTAGTTTCTGTGCTCGAGCTATTTTCCCTTCTACCGGTTTGATGTTAATGAGGAAGAAGGAGGTAACAATTACTGCAATAAGCAGTAAACTGATAGGGATGGTAAAAAAAGCCCTTTTCTTCAAAATCAAATTCACCTCTTGGATTGGATATTTACAATTCACTCTGCAATATATTCCGAGGTAGGTGAAAGGCAATTTGTACATATTGAATTTTTAGATAAAATCAAGGTGATACAGGGAATTGCGAACTATTTATGACCGGTAAGGAAGATCCTTGTTTTTTGTTTGTTAAGTTGTATGAAAGTTGTTAAAAATCAGGTTTGGAAGAGGAGGTATTTGATGAGAAAATATCATTTACCCAAAAAAATATATGGAAGTTTTTTAAAGAATCATTGGAAAATACAACATGACTAAAAAACAACTATATGTTTTATCGTAAGTTTGGAAAAAGATTAAAAGCCTATCTCAGAGGGAGCTAGTTCGTTTCCAGTTGAGTCACTTATCCATCTTAATTTCGCGATTCCGGTTATTACTTTTCCCTGCATTTATATTTTGTTATCATGTTAGTGGGTTCAAATTGCCAGCGGCCTGAAAAATAATATATTCTTTATAGGTAATAATATTTCAAGTAACAATAGAATTGGGTTATGAATATAGATGTAGAATTTGGAAGTTTCTATGATGTATCAATTGAAGGTAATGACAGTGTTCGGAACTAGACTAGAAGCGATTAAAATGGCTCCACTTGTCTAAGAATTAGAAAAATATCCTGATCAAATCAATCGTCACGGTCACTGCACAGCATCGCGAAATGCTCGATTAGGTCTTGAACATTTTGATATTACTCAGCATCTGTTTCACATGCTAATATTCCCCCCTTGTTTATTTACTAGACAAGGGGGCTTTGGTTTGTTAAATCATTTTAGAGGAGGATACGATGACATGAAGTTAAAGAAAATTCATCATATAGCTATAATTTGTTCGGATTATCAAAAATCAAAGGATTTTTATGTTCGGATTCTTGGACTAACACCAGCGCGTGAAGTATACAGAGAGGATCGGGATTCTTATAAACTTGATTTGGAAGTCGGAGGGCAATATCAAATTGAGTTGTTTTCGTTTCCGAATCCGCCGGCGCGGCCAAGCTATCCGGAAGCGGCGGGATTAAGACATATAGCCTTTGAGGTGGATGATATTGAAGAAGCAGTGAAAGAGTTAGAAAATCACCTCATTACAGTTGAAGCCATTCGTGTCGATTCGATAACAAGCAAGAAATTCACCTTCTTTTCCGATCCAGATGGGCTGCCAATTGAGCTATACGAGAGATAGGAAAATAAAAACAAAAAGCGGGTAATCCATATAGGATAGCCTGTTTTTTTTTATAGAGAAGTACTTAGAACTAATCACAAATTTCTATTATTATAAAATAGCATTGCTCCTTCTTATCGTAATAAATTTCGTACTGAAATATAACATCTGAATCTTAACAGTACGCTCACTGTCCACCCCAGGTGTACAAAATGGCGAAATGTCCACGAAGGGTGCCTGACACCAATAACACTATAAACAACACCTAAACAATAAAAATACAAAAATACGTCTTAAGTCTTAGATTTCTTTCCGTTTATGGTCTATGGCAGGAAGGAGTTTTTTCGTGTATTGTGGAAGTAGTAAATGGAAATAACTTTCTGATGATGAGAATTTTTTTAAGGAAGTGAAACATTCATTTACTTTCGTTCGTATGAATATAAAGGATTATTAAGTCAGGAGTCGATTTATTATGAACCCGATTTTGTCATTTCTGATTCGCTCATTTGTGGCTATTCCTATAACGGTGATCACATGGCTATTATGCTATTTTCCTTTCGGTCAAACATTCTGGCCTTCAATTGCAATAGCGATTTTTGGAGGGGGCCTTACCCATCTGATCCTCTCTTTAATCATGAATAACCGCTATTTAAAAAAGCACCAGTTGTCACGGAAAGAATACCGCTACATTAAGAAAAATTTAGCGGAGGCAAAGCAGAAAATCAGGCGCTTAAATAAAAGTATTTTCAAGATACGCGACATTTCTTCTGTCAAACATAGAATTGACATACACAGGATTACAAAAAAAATACACAAGATGACAATGAAAGAACCGAAGCGTTTTTACAAGGCCGAGGAATTTTATTTTTCCCATTTAGATTCAGTTGTCGAGCTAACAGAGAAATATAATTTCCTCTCCTCTCAGCCAAAACAAAACATCGAAATGGGTCAATCTCTGATTGAAACGCGCAGGACGTTAAACGAACTAACAAAGGTATTGGAAGAGGATCTGTATCATGTTATTTCCAATGACATCGATACGTTAAATTTTGAAATAGATGTTGCAAAACACTCCATCAAACAAAAAAAAGATTCCAAATTCCCAGCAGAAAATAGGTGGCTAAAATGAGTGAAAACAACCCAATCCAGAAATCTGGAGATTTATTAGATGATATCCTTGCCAATCCATTTGGCGATCAGCTTGAACTTGCCAAAAATCCGGCTCCACAAACAAATGAAGCTAAGCCGGTCAAGTTAATTGATGTCATCCCGGAAGAAAATCGGGCAAAGGCGTACCAGCTTGCAGAACAAATTGATCCGACCAACCATCAAGCAATGATTTTATATGGTACCCAAGCCCAAGGAAAGCTGTTATCCTTCTCGTCTGCGATGCTCGAACACGTACAGAAAAAGGACGTTGGCGAAATAGGGGAAATCATCAGCGATTTAATGAAAAGGCTTGATGAGGTAAATCCGGATGAGCTAAAGGATGGGAAGCCATCCTTGTTTGCACGTATGTTTGGAAAAATTTCGGGCTCTCTTCAAGAGGTGCTTTCCAAATACCAAAAAACAGGGGCGCAAATTGACCGAATCAGTGTGAAGCTTGATCGCAGTAAAAATGTCCTTTTGTCCGATATAAAATTGCTCGAACAGCTTTATGAAACGAATAAAGAATATTTCCATGCACTTAACATTTATATTGCCGCTGGTGAAATTAAGCTGGATGAAATTCAGACCAAGACCATCCCGCACTTGAAAAAAGCAGCTGAGGCAGCAAATGACCAAATGAAGTTTCAAGAGGTCAACGATATGATTCAGTGTGCTGACCGTTTAGACAAGCGTCTGCATGATTTGAAATTAAGCCGTGAAATCACAATTCAAAGTGCACCGCAAATTCGGTTGATTCAAAACACGAACCAGGCGCTTGTGGAAAAAATACAATCGTCGATTATGACAGCAATTCCATTATGGAAGAATCAAGTGGCGATTGCGTTGACACTCATTCGCCAGCGTCATGCGGTTGAAGCACAGAAACAGGTTTCCAAAACAACCAATGAGCTGTTATTGAAAAATGCAGAAATGCTGAAAACTAATACGATTGAAACGGCAAAAGAAAACGAGCGCGGTCTCGTTGATATTGAAACATTAAAGAAAACCCAGGAAAGCTTAATAACCACACTCGAAGAAACGATGCGGATCCAAGAGGAAGGCCGCCATAAGCGCCGCCTGGCAGAACAAGAACTCGCCAACATGGAAAATGACCTACGATTAAAACTGCTAGAAATAAAAGGGAAGTAATAAAAACGAGGGCCCAGATTGCTGCTCATAAGCAGCAACCTGGGCCCTTTTTTGGTGTTAAGCACTCACGATTCAGAAAATGTCCATCTCTGGAGGACATTTGTATACGAATGGTGTCAGGCACCATTATAGAAGACGCCTCCTTATAAGGTGCCATTATTTATTGACTGGTGTTGTATTGAAGTATTCTTCGAGGGTTATGCCTCGGCTCATGATTTCTTTGGCAATTGTTTTTCCGACGTAGCGAAGGTGCCATGGTTCATATTGGTAGCCGGTGATGGCTTCTTTTCCCTTTGGATAGCGGATGATAAAGCCATAATCAGCTGCATATTTCTGGAGCCAGTCCGCCTCAGGCGTTCCTTTGAAGCAGTCCTCGGCTGCGCATTTCCCGTCTCCGCCGGTCACATCAATGGCAAGACCTGTCTCATGTTCACTCGTGCCAGGAACAGCACTATAAGTTATTGCTGCTTCGTATCCATCTTTTTTAACATAGTTATTAAACAAAGAAGTTTGGACTGCATGAGATCTGTAGGCTGAAACACCTAGTAAATTCACACCATCTTGTTTGGCACCAGCAAATAAATTTTCGATTGCGGTGGCGGCTATTTCGCGCATTTCACGTTTTTCAATTTTCTTTTTAAATGTAAAAGGTATATCTGGATAAATCAAATCACTTGGTGTGTAATCATCGGGCAGTTTATTATACTTATTTACAAGAACTGGAATTTCATCAGGATTAGAAACGACTTGGATGCTTGTACCATTTTGCTGGTGTTTGTCCCTTTTCGTGTCAGTTGTTGACTTGTTAGCAGGGACTTGCGATTGAATGACCTTTTTTTCATTGGTTTGTTCAAAATGCTTTTTTCCCGTGAAGCCTGCTAAAGCAAGCGAAAGAACGATAAGACTCAGAATAATGTATCGATATTTGGTCATGTTAAACTTCCTTTTCTGCGGAAACAGTGCGGAGCTGCGCTAACTTTTTAAGATTTTTAGTGTCGAAAGCTTCTTATCATGCTTGCACTTGTATCGTTGCATTGATACTTCTAATTCGACAAATTCAGTTTTTTAATTCTGAATATAAAAACTAAGTTAGCCCAAGAAATATAATTGGCAAGGCTCTGCTCACACCGCCTAAATTATGTTGGTTTGGTAACTCATATTTAATTCTTTTTCATCTGAAAGATTTCCAATCAAGCCTAAGATCAACCATCTCATGAACCTACCCTAGCGAAATGCTAATCGGCAAGTTTTCTCTATCAGTTGTATCACATACCTATTTTAATAAAATTTCACTTCAATAAAAAGCATGGACACATAAAAAATTTTTAAACATCTTGATAAAAATAATCCCACATTCACAAGACGTTCGTTAACCACAAAATGTTACATTTTTTTTTGTTTTCACAGGCACCAAATTTTTACACTTATTGGGTCTATAGACTCTTTGTATTTATTGTAATATTGCATATATTTTTAATAAACACATAAATCGTACGAAATGGCAAAACCATTGAAAGATGGTGACGCAAAACTAGAGGGGCTAAGGTTTAAAAACGATGCTAGCCAGTTACCGAACACGACTACTCCTGCGATTTATGTAAACCAACAATTGAGGGGGTTTTCATGTGTTGAAAATGTTTATTAGGGGTAAATATTATTATCATTTATTCCAGCACCGTCACCATAAACTGCTGCAGCAAGATTGTCTCGATGAAGAGCTAAGGATGAAGCTAAAGGTTAAAGCATCGTATCATAATAGTAAAGCGGTTGAAATGGGTATGAGGATGTCAACCATGCTTGTTTTACAAAAAGAAGATGCCTAGGATCAAAATTTGACTTAGGCTTTTTTTGACCGATAAGAAAGTGTAGGTCACTCAGTAGTTAATAATTTGTGAAATAGTGAGCAAAATAGTATAAAAGTTAAATAATGGCTGTAATAATGGTTATTCTATAAGGAAAAGGAGGCTATTCTTATGAATGATAAAAGGGATGAAACAAGTGAAGGCCTTAATCAAATCATTGAGATTATTAACGCAAAAGGGGATGTAGATGAACTTAAAGAGATTGTTGAAAAGCCAAGACTAAATTCCAATAATAAACAGACTGACATTCCAGAATAGAAGATTAGAAATAGGGGACTTAGGATACATTTCTAAGTCCTTTTTTGTTGAACCACAGGTGTTATCCTCAAGGAAAGTAAAAAGTTGTGGGTAATTTTATGGGGATTGTGGACAATTCTTAAAAAAATGTGGATAAATACATACGTAATGTGGATATAAGACTTTAAAAGTTGTTAATGGGGATAGATAATAAAAATTTGTTGATAAATTTGTGGATATCAAAAAAAATCTGTTGATAATAGCTAAGTTTATGTGGATAAAAGCCTTAAAATCTGTGGATATAGACTATTGGAGCTATTAGAAAAGCAACCTTCTAACCTTCCATGAAAAGATTCCTAGAAGGAACACAGGCTATTTGAACTGAATTTTAGGAAATTTTTAAAAAATGAGCCAAACGATGCACTTCTTAATACCTAATGCAACAAGCCTATTAGGCTTGTTTAGGACATAGGTGGTATAGACGACTATACATTCTTCCATATATGATTAAATTGAGTTGTAAACGCTGCCATTCTTCGATACATAACCGGCCGCCTACAATGAATCCATCATAATTAAAGGGGGACTTATGAAGAGAAAAACTTTGCTCATTTCTTCTTTTTGCACCGTTTTTTTGGGTACTACCACTGTTTTTGCAAACAGTAATACCACCATTGTTCCAACGATTGAAAAACAGGAAAAAGACAGTTCAATCGCATCAGAGAAACCCCATCCAGTTTTCACCTGGAATTCAACAGTGATCCCGGTATCTAGTGTTCTTCACCCTAGCTCGGCAAAAGGGGCTGGCATGGCAGCGGGGCCGCTTCAGCAAATCGATCAGATAATAAACCAAGCCATATCGCAAAAAGTCATGCCAGGTGCTGTTGCCTTTGTGGCAAGGGGCGGAAAAATTGTTAAACACAGTGCTTACGGGAATTCTGCCCAATACACTGACGGCAAGTTTACCGAAATGGAAAACCCGATTCCGATGCAAGAGGACACAATTTTTGACCTGGCATCTATTAGTAAAATTTTTACCAGCACTGCCGTTATGGTTCTTTTTGAAAAAGGATTATTTGAACTGGATGATCCGGTTGCCAAGTATATTCCGGAATTTGCCGCGAATGGCAAACAGAACGTCACCATTCGTCAGTTATTAACACACACATCCGGATTCGTTTCTTGGATTCCACTTTATACGAAAGGAAATTCACGCGACGAGAGATTGCAATTAGTTTTTCAACAGCCATTAAAAAATTCTCCTGGTACCACTTATGAATACAGCGATTTAAACATGATTACATTAGGTGCATTGGTGGAGAGGTCATCCGGCCAGCGTCAGGATGAATTTGTGAAAGAGAATATCACGGGGCCTTTAGGGATGAAGGACACGATGTATAATCCACCGGCCTCATTGAAAAACCGAATTGCCGCGACTGAATATCAATCCACACCTAACCGTGGCCTTGTATGGGGCGAAGTTCACGATGAGAATGCCTGGTCGCTTGATGGTGTGGCTGGCCATGCTGGTGTATTTTCAACAGCTGAAGATCTTGCTAAGCTTGCGCACATTTTCATCAATGATGGCAAGTATGCTGGAAAAAGGATCCTGAAGCCAGAAACGATCAAACTATTACTTGAAAATCAAAATGAAGCGTACCCAGGTAATGACCACGGGCTTGGCTGGGAGCTTGGGCAAGGCTGGTATATGGATGCCCTGTCTGAAGGAACCTATTCCTTTGGACATACTGGTTATACGGGAACATCGATTGTCGTTAGTCCGAACAATAAAACCGTTGCGATTCTGCTAACCAACCGTGTACATCCAAGTAGAAGTACCGTGTCTACGAATCAAACTAGAAGATTGTTTGCAAGGCAGGTAGCTGATGCGATTCCAGTTTCGATTCCTGGCAAGGAACCTGCTTGGTTTGCTGGATATGGCGATAAGCTGAACAGTGTTATGGAGGCAGATCTTCAATTAATTGAGGATGCCAAGCTGACATTTAGTACCTGGCATATGACCGAGTACCGTAGGGACTTTGGTACCGTTGAAATATTTCAAGACGGTGCATGGAAAAAACTCACAGAATTCACAGGTACAAGCAATGGTTGGGAGCAAAAAGAAATAACGATTCCGAAAGAGGCAGAAAAACTGCGGTTTCTTTATAAAACCGACACGGCGACAAATGGGCGTGGCTGGTATATCTTGAATCCGAAACTTGATTCAGCGCCGCTGTCCTTTATACACAACGACTGGCAGTTAAGAGACTATTAAAATAGTGGAGGAGAAACCATGCGAAAATTTTTCAAGACGTTTATCACCTCATTTCTGGCATTTGCTCTATTGTTAACAGGGATTCCACTTGCAGGGGCAACTGCGGCATCAGGGATTAAGGATCTAGTGATTGACCTTAATGTCCCTCAGGTGACGAGAGAAGTGAAAGACAACAAAATTCAGTTAAATGCACTGCATGCGTACGATGATGGCCACTTTATGCTGGCTTCGGAGGATCTAACCTGGAAATCTTCTAATAAAAATGTTGCCGCTGTCAAAGGTGGTGAAGTAACACTTTCAGGACATAATGGTAAAACGTTTATCTCTGTAAGTGATGGCTATTTCACCGATCGCATTGCGATTCAATTCAAAGGAGATCAAGGAGAAATCCTCGTTGAGAAAGAAAAGGGACCGCGCTATGATCTAATTGGCAATGCGATCCAGCAGATGACAATGGAAGAAAAGGTTGGGCAAATGCTGATGCCAGACTTCCGAACTTGGAAGGGTAAAAATGTCACGGAAATGAACGATGAGATTGCAGCGCTTGTCAAACAATATCATCTTGGCGGTGTCATTCTGTTCCGTGAAAACACAGTAACAGCTGCACAAACAACGAAGCTCGTGTCTGCATATCAAGATGCTGCAGAAAAGTATGGATTGCTGATGTCTGTTGACCAAGAAGGTGGAATTGTTACACGTCTCCAGTTCGGAACGGATTTTCCTGGGAACATGGCGCTTGGAGCCTCAAGGTCTGAAGAGCTGGCTGAAAAGGTAGGAAAGGCTATTGGCGAAGAGCTTAACGCTGTTGGCATTAATATGAACTTTGGACCTGTTCTCGATGTCAATAATAATCCTGATAATCCGGTCATTGGGGTTCGTTCGTTTGGTGAAAATCCAGAGCTTGTTGCGAAAATGGGCAACGCTTATATTAAAGGACTTCATGAAACTGGAACGGCAGCAACGGCAAAGCATTTTCCGGGTCATGGTGACACTGCTACGGATTCGCATTTAGGACTGCCTGAGGTGCCACATGATATCGACCGTCTGAAAAAGGTGGAATTATATCCTTTCCAGCAGGCGATGGATAAGGGTATTGATGCGGTTATGTCGGCTCATGTTACCTTCCCGAAAATCGATAGCACTAAGGCCATTTCGAAAAAGGATGGCACGGAAATTGCCATTCCAGGCACGTTATCTCACAAGGTGCTAACAGGTCTTATGCGTGAAGAGATGGGCTTTAAGGGTGTTATTGTGACGGATGCCATGAACATGCAGGCAATCGCAGACCATTTCGGTCCAGTAGATGCAGCTATTCGTGCAGTAAAAGCTGGAACAGATATTGTCTTAATGCCTGTAGGACTTGAATCAGTAGCAAAAGGCCTTTACGATGCAGTCAATTCCGGTGATATTTCAGAGAAAAGAATCGAACAGTCTGTAGAGCGGATTTTAACGTTGAAATTAAATAGGGGTATTGTCAAAGCTGAAGTAGAAAAAAGCCTTGATGAAAAGATAGCCAATGCTGAGAAAGTTGCAAGATCAGCGGAACACTTACAGTTAGAAAAAGAAGCAGCGTCTAAGTCGATTACTCTTGTAAAAAATAGCGGCGTTCTCCCATTAAAGGCTGGAGCGGACGAAAGAATCGTTGTAGTGGGTTCGAGTGCTCCTGTAATCGCTGCTGAAGTTCAGAAGCATCATGCAAATGTAACAGTCATTAATACCACATCTCCACTTTCAGCTGCAGATCTGGCTATCGCAAAAACAGCAAAATATATCATTGTTGGAACGAATACTTCTACAGTGAGCGGAAGATTGCCTTCTGCCAATTTAATGAAGTTAGCCAATCAAATGATTGACGAAACGGATGCAGCGGTTATTGGTGTAGGGATTAGAAATCCGTATGATATTATGGCTTACCCTAATGTAGATGCGTATCTGACACAGTATGGAACGAAGAATGTAAGCTTTGAGGCCGCAGTTAACACAATTTTCGGTGTGAATAAGCCAACGGCCAAGCTCCCGGTTACGATTTACAACCAAGCTGGCAGCGTCCTATACGGATTTGATCATGGTTTAGGGTATTAATTTTTCAAAAATAAGGAGGGGTACGGTACGATGAAAAAGAAATGGCTTACGGGTATTCTGGTGCTGCTGCTAGTCCTTTCCACAGTATCGGCGGCACTTGCCAAGAACGATAAAGAAAAAGAAAAGAACAATGGGAAGCTCCGTTTAGGTGTTGAGGTGTTATTAAAGGATCGTCTTGATTTAATTAAAGGGAAACGTGTGGGCTTAATTACCAATCCCACGGGGGTCGATCAAGAGCTTAATAGTATCGTAGATTTACTGTATAAAAACGAAAATGTACAGCTTACAGCATTATATGGACCGGAGCATGGTGTCCGTGGCAGTGCTCCAGCCGGTTCATATGTTGAGTCCTATATCGATGAAAAAACGGGGATTCCGGTGTACAGTCTTTATGGAGCAACAAAAAAACCGACACCTGAAATGTTAAGTAATGTCGATGTATTATTGTTTGATATTCAAGACGTAGGTGCACGTTTTTACACGTATATTTACACGATGGCGTTAGCGATGGAAGCTGCGAAAGAAAATAATATTCCATTCATCGTGCTCGACCGCCCGAATCCAATCAGCGGTACAAAGGTAGAGGGACCGATCCTCGAGGATAAGTATTCATCCTTTGTAGGTGAATTTCCGATTCCTGTTCGTCACGGCATGACGGTCGGAGAATTGGCACAGCTATTTAACAAGGAGTTTAACATCGGTGCTGATTTAACGGTTGTAAAAATGGAAGGCTGGAAGCGCAGCATGTATTACGATGATACTGATCTACAATTCGTCATGCCGTCACCAAATATGCCAACTTTGGATACAGCATTAGTTTATCCTGGTGCCTGTTTAATTGAAGGAACCAATGTTTCTGAAGGTCGTGGTACAACAAGACCGTTTGAATTGATTGGAGCCCCATTTATTAACAGTGATGATCTTGCGGCAAAACTGAATTCTTATCATTTACCTGGCGTGAAATTCAGAGCTGC
>Ga0213823_1001032_pt1 | contig 18575 bp, 19 predicted proteins | sample MC6MC0907MG_FD_179887 | JGI IMG/M metagenome (GOLD analysis project Ga0213823, IMG submission 179887) | Enriched soil aggregate microbial communities from Iowa State University, Ames, United States - MC6-MC0907-MG | ecosystem: Environmental > Terrestrial > Soil > Unclassified | place: USA: Iowa...
AAAAGCGACCCGGCGATCATCGACGAAGTCGCGCGCCTGCTGATTACCGTCAAGGAAGGTTGGGATGCGATCGGCGACCAGTCGCCGGCCCCCTGAACAAGGAGGATGCCATGAGCGATGTGATCACCCGTATCGAACAGACCCGCGAATTGCTGCTGGGCGCCCTGGCGAACCGAGACTGGGATGCGGTGGGTGAACTGGACCTGGAATGCCGCCTGCGTATCAACGATGTGCTTACCGAGGCGCAAGGGCAGGAGGCGGATGTGCGCGACAGCCTGGAGCAGTTGCTGGACGTCTACCGGCAGTTAATCGAGGTTGCAAGTGGCGAACGTCAATCAATAGTCGACGAGATGACCCAAATCCGTCAGGCGAAAAACGCGGCTAAGGTATACCATCTGTTCAGTTGACCACAGATGTCCTAAAAGTCGTGCGCCATTAATTTGACTGTATGTGTTTTTTTGACTTTACTAGTGGCTGTTTTCGAATTTCAGACGTCCGACCACTGACCATTCAGTCAGAATGATGTCGAGCACGCCTTCGGGCGCCGATATGACTAGGGAAGTTGCTATTGCATGTGGCGTGAAACCAAGATTCTCCTGATCGATGACGACAGCGCCCGCCGCCGCGATCTGGCGGTGGTTCTGAACTTCCTCGGCGAAGAAAACCTGCCCTGCGCGAGCCAGGACTGGCAGCAGGCGGTAGAGCCGTTGTCTTCGAGCCGTGAAGTGCTCTGCGTGCTGATCGGAACCGTAAACGCTCCAGGCAATGTGCTGGGGTTGCTTAAGACAGTGGCTGGGTGGGATGAGTTCCTTCCGGTGTTGCTGATTGGTGAAATTTCTTCTGCGGATTACCCGGAGGAGCTTCGCCGTCGCGTGCTGTCCAACCTCGAAATGCCGCCGAGCTACAGTCAGCTGCTCGATTCCCTGCACCGTGCCCAGGTCTATCGCGAGATGTACGACCAGGCCCGTGAGCGCGGGCGCCAGCGCGAGCCCAACCTGTTCCGCAGCCTGGTCGGTACCAGCCGTGCCATCCAGCATGTGCGGCAGATGATGCAGCAGGTGGCCGATACCGACGCCAGCGTGCTGATCCTGGGTGAATCCGGCACCGGCAAGGAGGTGGTGGCGCGCAACCTGCATTACCACTCCAAGCGCCGGGATGCGCCGTTCGTGCCGGTCAATTGCGGGGCGATTCCGGCGGAGCTGCTGGAAAGCGAACTGTTCGGCCATGAGAAGGGGGCTTTCACCGGCGCCATCACCAGCCGCGCAGGGCGCTTCGAGCTGGCCAATGGCGGCACCCTGTTCCTCGACGAAATCGGCGACATGCCGCTGCCGATGCAGGTCAAGCTGCTGCGCGTACTGCAGGAGCGTACCTTCGAGCGGGTCGGCAGCAACAAGACCCAGAGCATCGATGTGCGCATCATCGCCGCGACCCACAAGAACCTCGAGACCATGATCGAGGATGGGACCTTCCGCGAAGACCTGTATTACCGCCTGAACGTGTTCCCCATCGAGATGGCGCCGCTGCGTGAGCGCGTGGAAGACATCCCGCTGCTGATGAACGAGCTGATTTCGCGCATGGAGCACGAGAAGCGCGGTTCGATCCGTTTCAACTCCGCAGCAATCATGTCGCTGTGCCGGCATGGCTGGCCGGGCAACGTGCGCGAGCTGGCCAACCTGGTCGAGCGCATGGCCATCATGCACCCGTATGGGGTGATTGGTGTGTCGGAGCTGCCGAAGAAATTCCGCTATATCGACGACGAAGACGAGCAGCTGGTCGACAGCCTGCGCAGCGACCTGGAAGAGCGGGTGGCGATCAATGGCCACGCGCCGAGTTTTTCCAGCCACGCCATGCTGCCGCCTGAGGGCCTGGACCTGAAGGACTACCTCGGTAGCCTGGAGCAGGGCCTGATCCAGCAGGCGCTGGACGATGCCAACGGTATCGTGGCGCGCGCCGCTGAACGTTTGCGTATTCGCCGCACCACCTTGGTCGAGAAAATGCGCAAGTACGGCATGAGCCGCCAGGGTGGCGAGGAGCAGGCGGAGGATTGAGGTGCTTGGCTTAAGTGCTCTGGCGCCCTTCAGATCGAGCGCCGCCCGCGCGGCGCTTCGCGCGCCTGCCTTGAGATTTTCAGCGCCCTTGAGATCGAGCGCCGCCCGCGCGGCGCTCGATCTCAAAGGCGCTGAAGATCCCAAGGCAAGCGCTTCGCGCCGCGCGGGCGGCGCTCGATCTGCGCATCACTGCAACCCTCAAGACAAGCGCCCAATCCCCCGAAAGCTAAAACCCCCATCCCCGGCACGGCTATTGCTACACCGCTGGCACCACACCGTTTTTATGACGGTCAGCCACGCGAGAGAGCACGATGCCCCAGGCCGCCCACTTTTCCCGAGTCCCTGATCCGCAGGGGCGTACCCCGGTCGAACAGGAGAGTCGACAGGGGCTGGAGCAGGCATTTGCCCTGTTCAACCAGGTATCCACCCAGCTCAACCAGTCCTACAGCATGCTCGAAGCCCGCGTCAGCGAGCTGAAAGGTGAGCTGGCGGTGGTCGGCGCCCAGCGCATGGCCGAGCTGAACGAGAAGGAGCGCCTGGCCAATCGCCTGCAGAACCTGCTCGACCTGCTGCCCGGTGGGGTGATCGTGATCGACGGTCAGGGCCTTGTGCGCGAAGCCAACCCGGCGGCCTGCGAGCTGCTCGGTGAGCCCTTGCTCGGCCAGCTGTGGCGCCAGGTGATCGCCCGCAGCTTTGCGCCGCGCAAGGATGACGGGCATGAGGTATCGCTGCGCGACGGCCGGCGCCTGTCCATCGCCACCCGTTCGCTGGATGCCGAACCAGGCCAGCTGGTGCTGCTCAATGACCTGACTGAAACCCGTCGCCTGCAGGATCAGTTGGCACGCCATGAGCGCCTGTCGTCGTTGGGGCGCATGGTCGCCTCGCTGGCCCACCAAATCCGTACGCCGCTGTCGGCGGCCATGCTCTATGCCAGCCACCTGGCCGATAGCGAACGCGAACTTGCGCCAGAAACCCGCCAGCGGTTCGCGGGCAGCCTCAAGGAGCGCCTGCACGAACTGGAGCATCAGGTGCGCGACATGCTGGTATTCGCCCGCGGCGAGCTGCCGCTGGGTGACCGCTTGACCCCCAAGAGCCTGTTCCAGGCGTTGCAGCAGGCTGCCCAGCCCCATGTTCAGGGGCACGCCGTGCGCTGGCAGTGCGACAGCCGCCTGGGTGAGCTGCTGTGCAACCGCGACACCCTGGTCGGTGCCTTGCTCAACCTGATCGAGAATGCCCTGCAGGCCAGCGATGGCCCGGCCCGGCTCAAGGTGCACCTGTTCCGCCGCGAGCACACCCTGCATTTGTGCGTCAGCGACGCCGGCAGCGGTATCGATGCCGATCTGCTGGGGCGGCTGGGTGAACCCTTTCTGACCACCAAGGCCACCGGCACCGGGCTGGGCCTGGCCGTGGTCAAAGCCGTGGTGCGTGCGCACCAGGGCACGCTGCGGCTGCGTTCGAAGGTGGGGCGTGGCACCTGTGTGACGGTTGAGTTGCCGTTGATCGGCGGCCAGACGGAGGCGCTGTAATGGTGATCAAGGTGCTGCTGGTCGAGGATGACCGCGTATTGCGCCAGGCGTTGGGCGACACCCTGGAAATCGGCGGCTTTGCCTATCATGCCGTGGGCAGTGCCGAGGAGGCGTTGCAGGCTGTGGACGACGACGCGTACAGCCTGGTGGTCAGTGACGTGAACATGCCGGGCATGGACGGGCACCAGTTGCTGGCCCGGTTGCGCCGCCACCACCCGCACTTGCCGGTGCTGCTGATGACCGCCCATGCTGCCGTGGAGCGTGCGGTGGAGGCCATGCGCCAGGGCGCTGCCGATTATCTGGTCAAGCCTTTCGAGCCCAAGGCCCTTTTGAGCCTGGTCGAGCGCCACGCCGCCGGGCGCCTGGGCGCATCCGACGACGAGGGGCCGGTGGCCTGCGAGCCGGCCAGCCGACAGTTGCTGGAGCTGGCCGCACGGGTCGCACGCAGCGATTCGACCGTGCTTATCTCGGGTGAATCGGGCACGGGCAAGGAAGTCCTGGCGCGCTACATTCACCAGCAATCGCCACGCGCCACGCAGCCGTTCGTTGCGATCAACTGCGCGGCGATCCCTGACAACATGCTCGAGGCCACGTTGTTCGGCCACGAGAAGGGCGCCTTCACCGGTGCCATTGCCGCGCAGGCCGGCAAATTCGAGCAGGCCGAAGGCGGTACCTTGCTGCTCGACGAGATTTCCGAAATGCCCCTCGGCCTGCAGGCCAAGCTGCTGCGCGTGCTGCAGGAGCGTGAGGTTGAGCGGGTAGGTGGGCGCAAGCCGATTGCCCTGGATATCCGCGTGCTGGCCACGACCAACCGCGACATGGCTGGCGAGGTGGCGGCGGGGCGCTTCCGCGAAGACCTGTACTACCGCCTTTCGGTCTTCCCCCTGGCCTGGCAGCCGCTGCGTGAACGCAGTGGCGATATTCTGCCGCTGGCCGAGCGCTTGCTGGCGCGGCATGTGGCGAAGATGAAGCACGCACCTGTGCGCCTCTCGGCTGCGGCGCAGGCCTGCCTGCAGGCCTATGCCTGGCCGGGCAACGTGCGCGAACTGGATAACGCCTTGCAGCGAGCGTTGATCCTGCAGCAGGGCGGGGTGGTCGAGGCGGCAGATTTTTGTCTGGCCGGCGCCATTCCGTTGTCGGCGGTTGCGCCCGCCGCGGTCACGCCTGCGGTGGTCGAGGATGCAAGCGATTCTGCCGGCCTGGGTGATGACATGCGCCGCCATGAATTCCAGATGATCATCGACACCCTGCGTGCCGAGCGCGGCCGCCGCAAGGAGGCTGCCGAGCGCCTGGGTATCAGCCCCCGAACCCTGCGCTACAAGCTGGCGCAAATGCGCGATGCGGGGCTTGATGTGGAAGCCAGCCTGTACGGCTGATGCATTGAATTAAGCGATCGCGGGGCGGGCTGGCACTCTTGTTGCTAGCTCAGGGCTATCCGCCGCATGAGTGTCAAAAAAATGCGGCCGCCGGAGAGAGAAGGTCATGAGCCAAGGTGTTGAATTCAATCGTCTGATGCTGGACATGCGGGCCATGCAGGCCGATGCCATGTCGTTGCCCAAAGCCACTGCTGCGCCTGAACTGGCGCCTGGCCAGAGCAGCTTTGCCGACATGCTTGGCCAGGCCATCGGCAAGGTCCATGAAACCCAGCAGGCGTCGACCCAGCTCGCCAATGCCTTCGAAATCGGCAAGAGCGGTGTCGACCTCACCGACGTGATGATTGCTTCGCAGAAAGCCAGCGTTTCGATGCAGGCGCTGACCCAGGTACGCAACAAGCTGGTCCAGGCGTACCAAGACATCATGCAGATGCCGGTTTGAGGACGGATGTAAACCATGGCTGAAGCAGTCGTCGATAACGCACCCGCCAAGAGTGGCCCGCCAGCGTCCAAGCCGCCGCTGTTCGGCATGTCGTTCCTGGAAAACATCTCGCAGATGCCCATGCTGCGTCAGGTTGGCCTGCTGGTCGGGTTGGCTGCGAGCGTGGCGATCGGCTTCGCCGTGGTGCTGTGGTCGCAGCAGCCTGATTACCGGCCGCTGTACGGCAGCCTGGCCGGCATGGACACCAAGCAGGTCATGGATACCCTGGCCGCTGCAGACATCCCCTACAACGTCGAGCCCAATTCCGGTGCCCTGCTGGTCAAGGCCGACGACCTCTCCCGTGCGCGCCTGAAGCTGGCAGCCGCGGGCGTGGCGCCAGGCGACGGCAATGTCGGTTTCGAGCTGCTCGACAAGGAACAGGGCCTGGGTACCAGCCAGTTCATGGAGGCTACCCGTTACCGCCGCAGCCTTGAAGGCGAGCTGGCGCGCACCGTTTCTAGCCTGAACAACGTCAAGGCGGCCCGCGTGCACCTGGCCATCCCGAAAAGCTCGGTGTTCGTGCGCGACGAGCGCAAGCCTAGTGCCTCGGTACTGGTCGAGCTGTATCCGGGCCGCGCCCTGGAAGCCGGCCAGGTGATGGCGATCGTCAACCTGGTCGCCACCAGTGTGCCGGAGCTGGACAAGTCGCAAGTCACCGTGGTCGACCAGAAGGGCAACCTGCTCTCCGAGCAGCTGCAGGACACTGCGCTGACCATGGCCGGCAAGCAGTTCGACTACAGCCGGCGCATGGAGGGCATGCTGACCCAACGTGTGCACAACATTCTGCAGCCGGTGCTGGGCAACGACCGCTACAAGGCCGAAGTGTCCGCCGACCTGGACTTCAGTGCGGTGGAATCCACCTCCGAGCAGTTCAACCCGGACCAGCCGGCGCTGCGCAGCGAGCAGGCCGTCAACGAACAGCGTGCCAGCAGCTCCGGCCCGCAAGGCGTGCCCGGTGCCCTGAGCAACCAACCGCCGGCAGGTGCAGCAGCGCCGGAAAATGCCACCGCCGCAGCCCCTGCCGCCGGTGCCGTCCAGCCCGGCCAGCCGCTGGTGGATGCCAACGGCCAACAGATCATGGACCCGGCCACCGGCCAGCCGATGCTTGCGCCATACCCGGCCGACAAGCGCGTGCAGACCACCAAGAACTTCGAACTGGACCGCTCCATCAGCCATACCCGCCAGCAGCAGGGTCGCCTGACCCGCTTGTCGGTCGCGGTGGTGGTCGATGACCAGGTCAAGCTCGACGCCAGCGGTGAAGCTACCCGCGCGCCATGGGGCGCCGAAGACCTGGCGCGCTTTACCCGCCTGGTGCAGGACGCCGTGGGCTTCGATGCCAGCCGTGGCGACAGCGTCACGGTGATCAACGTGCCGTTCGCCGCCGACCGTGGCGAAGAAATCGCCGACATCGCCTTCTACCAGCAGCCGTGGTTCTGGGACATCGTCAAGCAAGTGTTGGGCGTGGTGTTCATCCTGGTACTGGTGTTCGGCGTGCTGCGCCCGGTACTCAACAACATCACTGGCGGTGGCAAGCAAGCTGCTGCGACGGACAGCGACATGGAACTGGGCGGCATGATCGGTCTGGATGGCGAACTGGCCAACGACCGCGTCAGCCTGGGTGGCCCTACAAGCATTCTGTTGCCAAGCCCGAGCGAGGGTTACGAGGCACAGCTCAACGCAATCAAAGGCCTGGTGGCCGAAGACCCGGGCCGCGTGGCCCAGGTCGTGAAAGAGTGGATCAACGCCGATGAGTGACAACCGAGCCGTTACCGCCAAGCTGAGCCGCACCGACAAGGCGGCGATTCTCCTGCTCTCGCTGGGTGAGACCGATGCCGCCCAGGTGTTGCGCCACATGGGCCCGAAAGAAGTGCAGCGGGTTGGCGTGGCCATGGCGCAGATGGGCAACGTGCACCGTGAACAGGTGCAGCAGGTAATGAGCGAGTTCGTCGAGATCGTCGGCGACCAGACCAGCCTGGGCGTGGGCTCCGACGGTTACATCCGCAAGATGCTCAACCAGGCCCTTGGCGAGGACAAGGCCAACGGCCTGATCGACCGCATCCTGCTGGGGGGCAACACCAGCGGCCTGGACAGCCTCAAGTGGATGGAGCCGCGTGCCGTGGCCGATGTCATCCGCTACGAGCACCCGCAGATCCAGGCCATCGTGGTGGCGTACCTCGACCCCGACCAGGCCGGTGAAGTGCTGAGCAACTTCGACCACAAGGTGCGCCTGGACATCATCCTGCGCGTGTCGTCGCTCAATACCGTGCAGCCGGCGGCGCTGAAGGAGCTGAACCAGATCCTCGAGAAGCAGTTCTCGGGCAACTCCAATGCTGCCCGTACCACGTTGGGTGGCATCAAGCGTGCCGCCGACATCATGAACTTCCTCGACAGCTCTGTGGAAGGTGCACTGATGGACTCGATCCGCGAAATCGACAACGACTTGTCCGAGCAGATCGAAGACTTGATGTTCGTCTTCAACAACCTGGCCGACGTCGACGACCGTGGCATCCAGGCGTTGCTGCGCGAAGTGTCTTCCGATGTGTTGGTGGTGTCGCTCAAGGGCGCCGACGAGCGGGTCAAGGACAAGATCTTCAAGAACATGTCCAAGCGTGCGTCCGAGCTGCTGCGCGACGACCTCGAAGCCAAGGGCCCGGTGCGCGTCAGCGACGTGGAAACGGCGCAGAAGGAAATCCTCACCATCGCCCGACGCATGGCCGAGGCCGGCGAGATCGTGCTCGGTGGCAAGGGCGCCGAGGAAATGATCTGATCCATCGGGCAATGCGCCCTCCTGTGGGAGCGGGCTTGCCCCGCGAAGTAGGCGCCGCGGTGAATGGCACCGGCTTTGCCGGTGTTCGCGGGTCACGCCCGCTCCCACAAACACTGCATCGGCAGTTGTTGAGTACCTGAGAACATGCCCACCAAAGAGTCCCACCCCAGCGACCTGATCCGTGCCCGCGACCTCGAAGGTGTCGACATCTGGGCGCTGCCCAGCTTCGATCCCGAGCCCGAGCCGGTACCCGAGCCTGAGCCGGAAATCATCGAAGAAGAAGTCGAGGAAGTGCCGCTGGAGGAAGTCCAGCCGCTGACCCTCGAAGAACTCGAAGCGATTCGCCAGGAGGCCTACAACGAAGGCTTCGCCACGGGCGAGCGCGAAGGTTTTCACAGCACCCAGCTCAAAGTTCGCCAGGAGGCCGAAGAGGCCCTTGCTGCCAAGCTCGCCGGCCTTGAACAGCTGATGGCGCACCTGCTCGAGCCCATCGCCGAGCAGGACACGCAGATTGAAAAGACCCTCGTGCACCTGGTCGCGCACATGGCCCGCCAGGTCATCGGCCGCGAATTGCGCAGCGATTCCAGCCAGATCACCCACGTGCTGCGTGAAGCCCTGAAGCTGCTGCCGATGGGCGCGGACAACATCCGCATTCACCTCAACCCGCAGGACTTCGAGCTGGCCAAGGCCTTGCGCGAGCGTCATGAGGAAAGCTGGAAGCTGCTCGAGGATGACGCCCTGCTGCCGGGTGGTTGCCGTATCGAGACGGCGCACAGCCGCATCGACGCCACCATGGAAACGCGCATCGAAAAGGCCGTGGCACAGCTGTTCGACCAGTTGCACGACCAGGCCCTGCACCCGGCAGCGCCGGATGTCTCGATCGAGCTGGGCGCCAACGATGCGCCTTGACCGTACCAGCTTCGGCAAACGCCTGGGCGGCTACGCCGAGGCGATCAAGTTGCCGGTGCAGCCGGTGGTCGAAGGCCGACTGCTGCGCATGGTTGGCCTTACCCTGGAGGCCGAGGGCCTGCGCGCCGCCGTGGGCGCGCGCTGCCTGGTGATCAACGACGACACGTACCACCCGGTGCAAGTCGAGGCCGAAGTCATGGGCTTCGCTGGCAGCAAGATTTTCCTCATGCCGGTCGGCAGCATTGCCGGCATCGCACCCGGCGCACGGGTGGTGCCGCTGGATGACAGCGGTCGCCTGCCAATGGGCATGAGCATGCTCGGCCGGGTGCTGGACGGCGCCGGTCGCGCCCTGGACGGCAAAGGCGGGATGAAGGCCGAGGATTGGGTGCCGATGGACGGCCCGATCATCAACCCGCTCAACCGTGACCCGATCAGCCAGCCGCTGGACGTGGGCATCCGCAGTATCAACGGCCTGCTGACGGTCGGCCGGGGCCAGCGCCTAGGCCTGTTCGCCGGTACCGGTGTGGGCAAGTCGGTGTTGCTGGGCATGATGACCCGTTTTACCGAAGCCGAAATCATCGTGGTTGGCCTGATCGGTGAGCGGGGCCGTGAGGTGAAGGAATTCATTGAGCACATCCTGGGTGAAGAAGGCCTCAAGCGCTCCGTGGTGGTCGCATCGCCGGCTGACGATGCGCCGCTGATGCGTTTGCGTGCCGCCATGTATTGCACGCGTATCGCTGAGTACTTTCGCGACAAGGGCAAAAATGTCCTGCTGCTGATGGACTCGCTGACCCGCTTTGCCCAGGCCCAGCGTGAAATCGCCCTGGCCATCGGTGAGCCGCCGGCCACCCGTGGCTACCCACCGTCGGTGTTCGCCAAGCTGCCCAAGCTGGTGGAGCGTGCCGGTAACGGCGAGCCGGGTGGTGGTTCGATCACCGCGTTCTATACCGTGCTGTCCGAAGGCGACGATCAGCAGGACCCGATTGCCGACGCCGCGCGGGGTGTGCTCGATGGCCACTTCGTGCTGTCACGCCGGTTGGCTGAGGAAGGCCACTATCCGGCGATCGACATCGAAGCGTCGATCAGCCGGGTCATGCCCCAAGTCGTCGATGCCGACCATTTGCGCCAGGCTCAGAAGTTCAAGCAGTTGTGGTCGCGGTTGTCGCAAAGCCGCGACCTGATCAGTGTGGGTGCGTATGTGGCCGGCGGCGATCCGGAAACCGACCTGGCCATTGCCCTGCAGCCAAAACTGGTGGACTTCCTGCGCCAGGCGCTCGACGAGAACGTCGGCATGGGCCAGAGCCGTCAGCAGCTGGGGGCGATCTTCATGCCCCCGTCGAACGGCGGCTAAGCCATGAGCGTGCAAAGCCGTGCCGCGCGCCTGGTGCCGGTGGTGAACATGGCCGAGGAAGCCGAGCGCAAGGCGGCGCAGCGCGTGGGGCATTTTCAGCAGTTGGTGGTGCAGGCGCAGGCCAAGCTTGCGGAGCTGGAGTCGTTTCGCGAGGGCTACCAGGCGCAGTGGATCAGCCGCGGTGGCCAGGGCGTCAATGGTAGCTGGCTGCTCAACTACCAGCGGTTTCTGGCCCAGCTGGAAACGGCCATGACCCAACAGCGCCAGAGCCTGACCTGGCACCAGAACAACCTCAAGAACGCCCGTGGTACCTGGCAGCAGGCCTACGCCCGGGTGGAAGGGCTGCGCAAGCTGGTGCAGCGTTACCTGGACGAGGCGCGGCGCGCGGAAGACAAGCGCGAGCAGCGCTTGCTGGATGAGTTGTCGCAGCGGCTGCCCAGGCAGGGGCACATCTAGCTGCGGCTTGCAGCGGCCCCTGCCGCCTGCTAAACCTTGAAGAGTTGCATTCGCCATCATCGAAGGAATCGCTAGCATGGCAGTCGAAACTGATTTTTCGCAGGACGGGAAAAAGCTCACGATCAAGATCAAGGGGCGCTTCGATTTCGGCAAGCATCAGGAGTTTCGCGATGCTTATGAAAGCCAGCCCAGGCGGCCAGACTCGGTGGTCGTCGACCTCAAGGACACCACCTACCTGGACAGCTCGGCGCTGGGCATGTTGCTGCTGTTGCGCGATCACGCGGGCGGCGATAATTCGGACGTGCGCGTGGTGCACGCCAGCTCCGACGTGCGCAAGATCCTCGCTATCTCCAATTTTGAAAAACTGTTCGACATCAGTTGAGCGCCCCGATGTCGGCTGAGCAGCCGCTGACCGTGCTGGTGGCCGAAGATGGCGCCACGGATCGCCTGTTGCTGGCGCAAATCGTCCGGCGCCAGGGCCATCAGGTGTTCACCGCCGAAAACGGCGAACAGGCGGTGGCGCTGTTTGCCGAAAAGCGCCCGCAGCTGGTGCTGCTCGATGCCTTGATGCCAGTGATGGACGGTTTTGAAGCGGCGCGGCAGATCAAGGCACTGGCCGGCGAAGCGCTGGTGCCGATCATCTTCCTCACCTCGCTGAACGAAGAGGAGGCCTTGGTGCGCTGCCTGGAGGCTGGCGGCGACGACTTCATGGCCAAGCCGTACAGTGCGGTGATTCTTGCCGCCAAGATTCGCGCCATGGACCGCCTGCGGCGGCTGCAGGCGACCGTGCTGGCACAGCGCGACCTGATCACCCGGCATCACCATCACCTGCTCAACGAGCAGCGCGTGGCCAAGGCGGTGTTCGACAAGGTCGCCCATTCTGGCTGCATCACGGCGCCGAACATTCGTTACCTGCAATCGCCCTATGCCTTGTTCAACGGTGACCTGCTGCTAGCGGCGTTTACCCCGTCGGGCGACATGCATGTGCTGCTCGGGGATTTCACCGGCCATGGGCTGCCGGCCGCAGTCGGCGCCATGCCGCTGGCGGAGGTGTTCTACGGCATGACCGCAAAGGGCTACGGCCTGGCGCACATGCTTCGCGAGATGAACGCCAAGCTCAAGCGCATCCTGCCGGTGGACATGTTCTGCTGCGCGCTGTTGCTCAACTTGAGCGTGCAGCGCGGCACCGTGGAGGTGTGGAACGGTGGTATGCCGGATGGCTACCGGCTGTCGGCCGACGGCGAAGTGATTGCAAGCCTTGCCTCACGCCATTTGCCGTTGGGCGTCCTGGCGGCGGAGCGCTTCGATGACAGCACCGAAGTGCTGCCCCTGGCGGCGGGCGAGCGCCTGTTGCTGTTGTCCGACGGTGTTGTGGATACGGCGGACGAACAGGAGCGTCTGTTCGGTGTCGAGCGCCTGCGCGCGGTGCTGGCGGCCAACCGCGACCCGGTGCAGCTGTTCGACGAGGTGATGCAGGCGCTGGAACGCTTTGGCGGGACCCCGCGGGATGACATCAGCCTGTGCGACATTCGCATGTTCACCGTCGAGGAGCGCGTGCCGGCGCCGACCCTCTATTCTGACAGTGGGCGCTCCAGTCCGCTGGACTGGTCGCTGGGGTTCGCGTTGCGCGGCGAAAGCCTGAAGCGCTTCAACCCGGTGCCTTACCTTGTGCAGTTGCTGCAGGAAATCCATGGCCTGCGGCCGCTTACCGGCGCCTTGCACAGCGTGCTCAGCGAGTTGTACTCCAATGCCCTGGAACATGGCGTGTTGGGCCTGGATTCGCGGCTCAAGCGTGATGCTCATGGCTTTGCCGACTACTATCAGGAGCGCGCCCGGCGTTTGGATGCCTTGGCCGACGGTTTCGTGCGCATCGACCTGAAAGTGGAACCGCTGGCTTCAGGTGGGCGTCTGATCATCGAGGTTCGCGACAGTGGTGCGGGGTTCGATGTGCAGCAGGTGCTGTCGCGTCCCGCCCGCGAGCAAGGCTTGAGCGGTCGCGGCCTGAAACTCGTAGGGCAGCTTGGCAGCGATGCCGGTTGGCGCGAAGGCGGCCGTTGCGCCTGGGTGCAGTTCGACTGGTAGGCCGCCTGGCCGGCAGTTTGGCGGTTGAGGCATAATCCGGCTTGATCAAGGAGTGAACAAGTGACTGACATGCATATTGACCACAAGGTGCTCAGTGACCTGCAGGAGGTCATGGAAGATGGCTACCTGCAATTGCTGGAAACCTTTCTGGAAGATTCCGAGCGGCGCCTGAGCCAGTTGCACGGTGCCAGGAATGCCGATGAGCTCGGCATGGCCGCGCACAGCTTCAAGGGCAGCAGCAGCAACATGGGTGCGGTTGGCCTGGCGCAGCTGTGTCATCAGCTCGAAGAGCGGGTCAAGGAGCGGCCACTGTACGGCATCGAGGACCTGATCAACCGGATCGACCAGGAATACCTGGAGGTACAGCGGTTCTACCGGGGTGAGCGCGCGCGGGTTTCTGCAGGCTGACGCGTAGTTGGCGTGACTTTTGCCTGTCTGTGTCCAGACGATATTCCAGTTTCTGGCGCGGAGACCCATCAATGCCTGTCGCACCCAATCCATTACTGCAAGCCAACACCCTGAGCAAGCCGTCGCGTGCGGGTTCCTCGCTGGTGGACAAGCCCCTGCAGGCGGCGGGCGGGCAGGGCGGCGGCTTCGACCAGGTCATGGCCGGGCAGGGGCGTGACAAAAGCGTGGGGCGCGATGACAAGGTCGCTCAGGGCAAGCCCAAGGACAAGCCCGACGTTGCCCAAGCCGGCAAGAAGGAGGCTGTCGACAAACCGACGGTTGCCGATGACGGCAAGAAATTGCCAGCAGACGAGCAGGCCCAGGCCAGCACGGATGCTGCAGCGGGCGAAGAATCCACTTCCCTCGACGCCAACCTGGTGGCGGGGCAGGTCACTGATGCGCAGCCGGGGGCGCAACTGCTGCAGGCTCAGGCCGAAGCGGTAGCCCCAGTGCTGGCGGCTGTCCAGCAGCCCATCAGCGAGGCGTTGCCGGAAGAACCGGCGGCGCAAACCTTCGACCCCGACGCAGACGCCCTGGCCAATATGCCCGCCCTGCGCCTGGCGCTGGAGCAAAGCGCCCAGGCCAAAGGCACGACCTCGGCCCATGCCACCGACCCTGCGCAAGCCGACGATGGCCAAGCCGCCGTCAATCCATTGGCGACCCTGATGGACAAGATCGAAGCCGAGGCGGGGCAGTCGGAGACCGGTGACAAGGCATTCGGTGCACTGCTGGACGACGGCCTCAAAGACACCAAGAGCGCGGGCAGCGATACCCGTATCGACGATTTCGCCAACCGCCTGGCCAGCCTGACCCAGGCTGCCACGGCCAAGACCGCCAATGCCGTACCGGTGAGCAGCAACCCGTTGCATCAGCCGTTGCCGATGAACCAGAACGCCTGGGCCGAAGGCCTGGTCAACCGGGTCATGTACTTGTCCAGCCAAAACCTCAAGTCGGCCGACATCCAGTTGGAGCCGGCCGAGCTCGGGCGGCTGGACATTCGTGTCAACCTGGCGGCGGACCAGGCAACCCAGGTGACCTTCATCAGCGGCCACGCCGGTGTGCGTGATGCGCTGGACAGCCAGGTGCATCGCCTGCGCGAACTGTTCGCCCAGCAGGGGCTGGCGCAGCCGGACGTCAACGTCGCCGATCAGTCGCGCGGGCAGCAACAGCAGCAGGCGCAGCCGGACGGCTCGCAGTTGTCCGGGGTGGCGGCGCGGCGGGCCCAAGGTGGTGCCGGTGGCGAGCAGGGTGAGCTTGCCGATGCCGCTCGTCCGGTCGAGCAGCAGGTAGTGATTGGTGACAGTGCGGTAGATTTTTACGCTTGAAGGGTGTGGTGGGATTGAGATCGAGCGCCGCTTCGCGAAGCGCATGCCTTGGGATCTTCAGCGCCCTTGAGATCGAGCGCCGCCCGCGCGGCGCATCGCGGGCAAGCCCGCTCCTACATTTGTTGCAACGTGCCATGGCCTGATAGGCCATAGTTGCCAGCCTTGTTAGCACGACGCGATTTTTTGGTGGGCGCGGCCGGCGCCCCACCTGTCTTCAGCCATGCGCCAAGGCGGACAACCATGGCCTGACTGGAATGGCACGTTGCAACAAATGTGGGAGCGGGCTTGCCCGCGATGCGCCGCGCGGGCGGCGCTCGATCTCATGGGCGCTAAAGATCCTAAGGCAAGCGCTTCGCGATGCGCCGCGCGGGCGGCGCTCGATCTCAAGGGCGCTAAAGATCTCAAGGCAAGCGCTTCGCGGGCGGCGCTCGTCTCACCGTCGCCACAACATACATGCCATGCGCCCACAAACCTGGCATAACACTTGCTCAAGCCACGTCATCCTCCTTTGAAACCCAGATGGACGACGGATTATTGGCATGGCGAAGAGCGACGCAGTGAAAGACCCCGCCACTAAAGGCAAACTCAAGCTGATCCTGCTGCTGGTACTGGCCCTGTTGCTGGCGGTCGGCCTGTCGGTGGGCGCTACCTGGTTCTTCATGCACAAGAGCGAACCCGCCACACAGACCGACCCGGCAGCAGCGAACGTCAAGCCAGCGGCGCTGTACGAGGCCCTGTCCCCGGCGTTTGTGGTCAACTTCAACCAGAACGGTCGCCAGCGCTACATGCAGGTGAGCATCACCCTGCAAGGCCGCAGCCAGGCTGACATGGACGCCCTGAAGGTGCACATGCCGGTGATTCGCAACAACCTGGTGATGATGTTCTCCGGGCAAGGCTTCGACACCTTGGCCAGCAGCCCCGTGGGCCAGGAAATGCTGCGCCAGAAAGCCACCGCAGTGGTGCAGGAAGTGGCGCAGAAGGAAGTCGGCAAGCCGGTGGTAGACCAGCTGCTGTTCACCAATTTCGTATTGCAGTAGGAGTCCGTTATGGCCGTACAGGACCTGCTGTCCCAGGATGAGATCGATGCCCTGTTGCACGGCGTCGATGATGGGCTGGTACAGACCGAGAGCGCTGCCGAGCCTGGCAGCATCAAAAGCTACGACCTGACCAGCCAGGATCGGATCGTGCGCGGTCGCATGCCGACCCTCGAGATGATCAACGAGCGTTTCGCGCGCTATACCCGCATCAGCATGTTCAACCTGCTGCGCCGCTCGGCGGACGTGGCGGTTGGCGGCGTGCAGGTGATGAAGTTCGGCGAGTACGTGCATTCGCTGTACGTGCCGACCAGCCTCAACCTGGTCAAGATCAAGCCGCTACGCGGCACCTCGCTGTTCATCCTCGATGCCAAGCTGGTGTTCAAACTGGTGGACAACTTCTTCGGCGGTGACGGGCGTCACGCCAAGATCGAAGGCCGCGAATTCACCCCCACCGAGCTGCGGGTGGTGCGCATGGTGCTGGACCAGTGCTTCGTCGACCTCAAGGAAGCCTGGCAGGCGATCATGCCGGTCAACTTCGAGTACATGAACTCCGAGGTCAACCCGGCCATGGCCAACATCGTCGGGCCGAGCGAGGCGGTGGTGGTGTCAACCTTCCATATCGAACTGGACGGCGGCGGCGGCGACCTGCACGTGACCATGCCGTACTCGATGATCGAGCCGGTGCGCGAAATGCTCGATGCCGGTTTCCAGTCCGACCTGGACGACCAGGACGAGCGCTGGGTCAAGGCCCTGCGCGAGGACGTGCTGGACGTCTCTGTGCCGCTGAGCGCCACGGTTGCCCGCCGCCAGCTGAAACTGCGCGATGTGCTGCACATGCAGCCTGGCGACGTGATCCCGGTGGAGCTGCCGGAGCACCTGGTGCTGCGCGCCAACGGCGTGCCGTCGTTCAAGGCGCGCCTGGGTTCGCACAAGGGCAACCTGGCGCTGCAGATCATCGACCCGATCGAACGCCGCTGACGGCGTGCCGGTCGCTCACTACGAATTGAATGCCTGTCGAGGACATCATGGCTAACGAAAACGAGATCACCTCCCCAGAAGACCAGGCCCTGGCCGACGAATGGGCCGCGGCGCTGGAAGAAACCGGTGATGCCGGCCAGGCTGACATCGATGCGCTGCTGGGCGGCGACAGCGGCAATGCCGGCGCTGGCCGGCTGCCGATGGAAGAGTTCGCCAGCTCGCCGCGGCCGAAGGAAAACGTCAGCCTCGAAGGCCCGAACCTGGACGTGATCCTGGACATTCCGGTGAACATCTCCATGGAAGTGGGCAGCACCGAAATCAACATCCGCAACCTGCTGCAGCTCAACCAGGGTTCGGTCATCGAGCTCGACCGCCTCGCCGGTGAGCCGCTCGACGTGCTGGTCAACGGCACGCTGATCGCCCATGGCGAAGTGGTGGTGGTCAACGAGAAGTTCGGCATCCGCCTGACCGACGTGATCAGCCCCAGCGAACGTATCAAGAAGCTGCGCTGAGTGAAGGGTACGATGCGGGCCCTGACGGCCCTGGCCACGCTGCTCGCCAGCGAAGCGGTGATTGCCGCTGCCGCACCGGCGGTGCCGGTAACGCCACCGCCAGGCACACCCGGCAGCCTGGGTGGGCAGCTGGCGCAGATGGTGTTCGGCCTGCTGCTGGTGGTGGGCCTGATCTTCTTCCTGGCCTGGCTGCTGCGCCGCATGCAGGGCGCTGCGCCCAAGGGAGGCCAGGTGATCGAGATCGTCGGTAGCCGCGCCCTTGGCCCGCGCGACCGGCTGTTGCTGGTGCAGGTCGGCAAGGAGCAGATTCTCATCGGCCATACCCCTGGCAGCATCGAGGCCTTGCACGTCATGGCCGAACCTGTGGAAGTAGCCGCCAGCGCCCGTCAGGCGACGCCGGAATTCGCCCAGCGGCTGATGGAGCTGATGGGCAAGGATCAGAAGGACAAGAAGTGATGATCGGCGCGCTGCGCATCATATTCACCCTGGCGCTGCTGTTGGCCGCGCCGTTGGCCCTGGGCGCCGACCCGCTGTCGATCCCGGCCATTACCCTGTCCAATGGGCCGGACGGGCAGCAGGAATACTCGGTCAGCCTGCAGATCCTGATGATCATGACGGCGCTGAGCTTCATTCCAGCGTTCGTCATCCTGATGACCAGCTTCACCCGCATCATCATCGTCTTCTCGATCCTGCGCCAGGCCCTGGGCCTGCAGCAGACGCCGTCGAACCAGGTGTTGACCGGTATGGCGCTGTTCCTGACCCTGTTCATCATGGCGCCGGTGTTCGACCGGGTGAACCAGGACGCCGTGCAGCCGTACCTGAAGGAGCAGATGACGGCCCAGCAGGCCATCGACAAGGCCCAGGGGCCGCTGAAGGACTTCATGCTGGCGCAAACCCGCCAGAGCGACCTGGACCTGTTCATGCGCCTGTCCAAGCGCACCGATATCGCCGGGCCCGAGCAGGTGCCGCTGACCATTCTGGTGCCAGCGTTCGTCACCTCGGAGCTCAAAACCGCGTTCCAGATCGGCTTCATGATCTTCATCCCGTTCCTGATCATCGACATGGTGGTCGCCAGCGTGCTGATGGCCATGGGCATGATGATGCTGTCTCCGTTGATCATCTCGCTGCCGTTCAAGATCATGCTGTTCGTCCTGGTCGATGGCTGGGCGCTGATCATGGGCACTTTGGCCGGCAGTTTCGGCGGCGTCTGACGCTGCCAAGGAGAGCCTTGCATGACACCTGAAGTAGCCGTCGACCTGTTCCGCGACGCCCTCTGGCTGACC
>Ga0213823_1001035_pt1 | contig 18563 bp, 14 predicted proteins | sample MC6MC0907MG_FD_179887 | JGI IMG/M metagenome (GOLD analysis project Ga0213823, IMG submission 179887) | Enriched soil aggregate microbial communities from Iowa State University, Ames, United States - MC6-MC0907-MG | ecosystem: Environmental > Terrestrial > Soil > Unclassified | place: USA: Iowa...
TGGCGGCCGACTGTTCAAGAATGAAGCCCACGCCGGCTTCATAGGCCTGAATGGCGCTGTCCAGGTTGTCGCGCAGCAGGCGCAGCGCATCGCGTTCGTTCGCCGCCGCCCGGGTCGATTCCGCTTCCACGGCACGCAGCGTTTCGCGCATCGCCGCGATGGCCGCATAGGCGGTGGCGCCGCCGTCACGCTGCGTCTTGCGGCCGACCAGATCATTGGCCTGGATGGCGGTGGTGCCTTCGTAGATGGGAAGAATGCGCGCATCGCGGTAGAACTGGGCCGCGCCCGTTTCCTCGATGAAGCCCATGCCGCCGTGCACCTGAATGCCCAGCGAGGCCACTTCCACGGCCATTTCGGTGGAATAGCCTTTCACCACCGGCACCATGTATTCGTAAAACGCGCGGTTGCGCGAACGCTGTTCCGGGTCAGGGTGATGCGTGCCCTTGTCGTGCGCCGCGGCCGTCACATAGGACACCGCGCGCGCCGCTTCCGTCAGCGCCTTCATCGTCAACAGCATGCGCTGCACATCGGGGTGGCGCACGATGGCCACCGGCCCCGGGGACCCTTCCACCGCACGGCCCTGCACGCGTTCGCGCGCATAGGCAAGCGCATGCTGATACGCACGTTCGGATACGCCGATGCCCTGCTGCCCCACGGAGTAACGCGCCGCGTTCATCATGATGAACATGTATTCCAGGCCGCGGTTCAGTTCACCCACCTGATAGCCCACCGCGCCTTCGCCGACATCGCCCTTGCCCGACCCGTACAGCAGCTCGGCCGTTGGGCTGCCATGGATGCCCAGCTTGTGTTCCAGCGATGCGCACCACACGTCGTTGCGCTTGCCCAGGGTGCCGTCGGCATTAACCAGGAACTTCGGCACGATAAAGAGCGAGATGCCCTTCACACCCGCCGGCGCATCCGGCGTGCGGGCCAACACCAGGTGGATGATGTTCTCGGCCAGGTCGTGTTCGCCAAACGTGATGAAGATCTTCTGCCCGAACAGGCGGAACGTGCCGTCGTCCTGGCGCACCGCGCGCGTGGCGACCTGGGCCAGATCCGACCCTGCCTGCGGCTCGGTCAGGTTCATGGTGCCCGTCCATTTGCCGGCGATCAGGTTCGGCACATATTGCTTGCGCTGCGCTTCCGACCCCACCGTCAGCACGGCTTCGATCACACCGTCCGTCAGCATGGGGCACAAGGAAAACGCCAGGCTGGCCGCCTGGATATTTTCACCAGGCGCTGCCGCCACCAGCTTAGGCAGCCCTTGCCCGCCCCACATCTGCGGGTGCTGCAAGCCCTGCCAGCCTCCTGCCGCATAGTCCTTGAACCCTTGGGCGTAGCCGGGCGTGGTCGTGACCTGCCCCTCTTTCCAGACGGGCGGCTGCGTATCGCCTGGCACGTTCAGGGGCGCCACGGCCTGCTCAACGAAGCGGCCGTTCTCGTCCAGGATGGCGTCCACCAGGTCGGGGGTAACCTCTTCGAATCCGGGCAGTTTCAGAACGGCGTCCAGGCCGGCAAGCTCTTTCAGCGCGAAGCGGAAATCCTGTAGCGGGGTGACATAGGGCATTGCGTCTCCGTGGGCAAATGACAGCGAGGCGCCGGGCGCCTCGTGTCTACTGCGATTCTTGATGTGTGCGGTTTAACTCAGATGGTACGCCAATGACACAATGATCGGCCCCAGCACCGGCAGCAACACGTTGGCGATCGCGTAGGTGACGGTGTAACCCAATAGCGGCACGGAGCTGCCGCTGGCATTCAAGATGGCGCTGATTGCGGGGGTGCTGACGTGCTGGCCAGCAATGGCGCCCACCAGCAAGGGCCCTTCAATCTTCAGGATCTTGTGGCCCACCCATAGCGACAGGCAGGCAGGCCCCAACGACACCAGCAAGCCAATCAACGGCAGCACGGCGCCGTGCTCGCGGATCAGCGACACCGCCTCCGGGCCCGCCGACAATCCCACGCAGGCCACAAATACCGCCAGCCCCAAGTCTTTCAGCAACTGCACGGCGTGGCCGGGTATATGCCCCAATGAAGGCCGTTTGGCGTTGATCCAGCCGCAGACGAGCCCGCTGACCAGCGCCCCGCCGCCACTGCCCAGCGACACCGGAATGCCCCACATGCGCGCGCTCAGGCTGCCGATCATCAGGCCGGCAAGAATGCCAAAGGCCAGAAACACCAGGTCCGTAATACCGCTGCGGCGCAGCTCGTTACCCAGCTCGGCCCCTGCTTGCGACAATTCAGGTTCGGCGCCCACCAGCGTGACCAGATCGCCATACTGCACGACGGTGGCCGGCGTCAGCGGCAACACATGGCCGGAACGCATGATGGATTGCACGAAGACACCGCGCGCGCGGCGGGCGCCGGGCCGCTTGGACAGCTCGGCCACCGTGTGCCCGTTGATGGCCTTCTTGTTAACGATGACGGCCAGCTCGCTCAGTTGAAGGTCATCCACATGGCCTTCAGGCAGCTGGATCTCGGGGCCGACCACCGACCCCGCGCGCAGCGCGAAGCGGCGCAAGCCCAACACCACGACGATATCGCCCGTCTTCAGCGTATCTTCCGGCGTGGCGTCCACCCCTTCGCCATTGCGCAGGATACGGCTGATCACCGTGCGTCCGCCCAATTGCGCTTCAACGTCGCCCACCCGCATGCCATCGGCGTCCTTGACCACATGCGCGCGCCCGACCAGGCGCGGCAACGTCGGCAGGTTGGCTTCTTCGCTGTCGCCAGATGCGACGCCCAGCTTCTCTTCCAACGCTTTGGACGCCTCGCGCAAGTTGATGCGCAACAGCGCAGGCGCGACCTGGCTGGTGAAGAACACGATGCTGATCAGGCCCACCAGATAGGTCAGCGTGTAGGCCGTGGCGATGTTGGCTTCCATGCGCTGCACTTCCGAGTCGGCCAGCCCCAGATGCTTGAGCGCTTCGGCCGCCGTACCCACCACCGCCGATTCCGTCGCCGCCCCCGCCGCAAGCCCCGCTGCCGTGCCGGCATCCAGGCCAAACAGCGGCACGGCGGCCAGCACGATGGTCAGCACCAGCAGCGCCTCGATGATGGGCAGGGCGATGTAGCGCAGGCTGGAACGGTTGAGGTTGGCGAAGAACTGCGGGCCACCGGAGTAGCCCATGGCAAAGATGAACAGCGCGAACGCAACCTCTTTCAAGTCGCCGCGCATCTGGCAGCCCGTCTGGCCGATCAGCAGGGCGACGATGAGGGTTCCGCACACCCCGCCCAGCTGAATCGGCCCGACCTTGAGCTTGCCGATCAGGTATCCCAAACCCACCGTCACGAACAACACGGCGATGGGGACGCTATTGAAAAACCCGACTGAGCACGTCATGAGGTCATGTCGCCCTGTGGTTGCCTGCGTCTGCTAGCGTGCGGCCGCCTTCTTGGCCGACTTGGCGGCGGTATCCGCCTTTTTGACGGCTTTCTTCACCGCCGTCTTGGCGACCTTCTTCGCCGCCTTCTTGGCGACCTTCTTGGCGGCGCTGGCCTTGAGCGTCTGGCCCTTGCCTGCGGTCGGACCCGAACGCACCAGCTCGGATGCCTTCCAGGCCTCGACGTACTCGGTCGCGCACTCGACCATGAACTTGCCGATCTTGGCGTAATCGCCGTCGTCCAGGTTGGCCAGCGAGATACGGATCGACCACGGCGGTCCGCCAAAGCCGCCGCCGTCCATCAGCACCACGCCCGACTTCTCAGCCAGGCGGAACAGGAAGTCCACGGGCTCATAGTTGCTGGTCATGTACTTGCAGAAGGCGTCGCCGTAATTGACCTTGGCCCAGACCATGAAGTCCAGTTCCACGTAATACCAGCCACGCATCGGATCTTCGGGCGGCAGCGGAATGCCCAGCCCGCTCCACAGCGAATCGCGGCGGGCGCGCACGATCTGCATGGTCAGATGCTTGTAGGAATCCTTCAGGTCCAGCAGGTGGGACAATGCAAAAAAGCCCATCTGCACCTGCTGCGGCAGCGACAGGCCGGCCGTGTGGTTCAGCGCCACGTTGCGGCTATCGGCCACCATGCGATCGATGAACTTGAGCTTCTCGGGTTCCATCGTCATGGCGCCGTAGCGCTTATTCAGACGCTGCTTCCACGAGGCCGGCAATTCAGCAATGCGGCGGTCCATCGTGTTCTTCTCGTGCGTGGCGATTACGCCCAGGCGCCAGCCCGTGCACCCGAAGTTCTTCGAGAAGGAATACACGCAGATGGTGTTGTGCGGCACTTCGGCCATCAGCGAACGGAAGTTCGGCACGAACGTGCCGTACACGTCATCGGTTACCAGCACCAGGTCAGGATTCTTGCGGATCAGGCGCACGATCTGCTTCATCTCGACCGGGCTGAACGCCACCGACGGCGGGTTGCTGGGGTTCACCGTCACGGCCAGCTTGATCTTCGGATTCTCAAGCTTGGCGATTTCGGACGCCGGATAGTGCCAATCGTGCGTGCCGTCGGCGCGCAAGCTGCTGGCATTGATGGCGACGATCTTGAACTGGAAGCGCTCAAGGTGGGCAATTTCGATATAGGGCGTGAACGTCGGCAGAAACAGCGCGATCGTATCGCCCTGCTTCAGCAGGCCGTTCTGCATCAGCGAGTCGAAGATGTAGCACATGGCGGCGGTGCCGCCTTCAACCGGGAACAGGTCGAACTTGCCCTTGGGCGGGCGGCCGTCGCACATTTCCTTGATCAGGTAGTCGTGCACGATCTGTTCGATGTGCACCAGTGCGCGCGGCGGCACAGGGTAGTTGTCGCCGATGATGCTGTCGGTCAGCTCATGAATCCATTCATCGGGGTCGAAGCTTTTGATCTTCACGCCGTACTCAAGCACGCCAACCAGGAAGTCGTAGCCGTCTTCGCCCTTGTGCTTGGACAGGAATTTGCGCAGGCGGTCTGCGCAGCCCTTCTTGGCCGGCATGCCCGCCAAGATGGAATCATCGCGCACGCGGCGCGCTTCCTTCATGGCGAACTGGCCCAACAGGAAGAAGGCGTCGCGCGGCTCGGTGGCGATCCAGTTCGGATTGCCGCGGCCGGCGTTCAACATGGTCAAGGCAGCCGTGTGCTGATTTTCCTTGGCCAGCGTAATCAGATAATCCTTCAACTCAAAGGGAGACAACTGCTCCAGGTCGCGTTGACGCGAACGGGTGGTTTTCAAGGCCGAAGCCAGGTTGACGGTGACAGGCGCGGTGGAAGCCATTTTTCAGTACTCCTGATTTGCGTTGTGATTGGCGCTTGCCGGGAGCGGTGCGGGTGTGCCCGCGCCCCCGGTGTGCTGCCCGCAAGCCAAAAAGCTTGCGGGGCGTCCCACTAGGTCATGAGCATGACTATGACAATCCCCCAGATGATGAGCAGGGTATTGCCGATCGCATAAGGCACCGTGTAGCCCAGGGCGGGCACCTGGCTTTTCGCCGTTTCGGTGATTTGGCCGATCGCGGCCGTCGTGGTGCGAGCGCCTGCGCAGACGCCCAGCACGATGGCCGGATGGAATTTGAAGACATATCGGGCGATGAACACGCCCAGAATCATCGGGACGCTGGTGGCGATGATGCCCGCCACAAACAGCTTGGCGCCCAATTGTTGGAAGCCCTGAACGAAGCCTGGCCCGGATGTAATGCCGACCACCGCCACAAAGGCGGTCAGGCCGACAGAGGTCAGGAACCAGTGCACCGGTTCCGGCACGCGGCCGAAGGTGGGATGCACCGAGCGCAGATACCCGAAGATCAAGCCGGAAATCAGGGCGCCGCCAGAGGTCGACAAGGTAATGGGAATACCGCTGACCGTCAGCACCAACGAGCCGAACAAGCCGCCCAACAAGATGCCGAAACCGACGAACACCATGTCCGTCTGCTCGGTGGCGCGGTCCACATAACCCAGCTTGCTCACCACGCGTTCAACATCGCGCTTGGCGCCCAGGATGAACAGGCGGTCGCCGCGGTCCAGCTTCAAGCCCCAATTGACCGGCATCTCGTGGCCGCCGCGCACAACCTTGCGCAGGAACACGCCTCGGCCCAGTTGGCGCACGGTTTCGTTGTCGGCAAGTTCCTTGAGCGTCTTGCCGGCCACGTTTTTATTGGTCAGCACCACTTCAACGATTTCGGCAGGCAGATTGATCAGGTCTCGATCTTCGACCTCGCTGCCGATGATGCCCGACGCTTGCAGCACCAGCGCGTCATGGCGCCCGGTCACGCCCAGCACATCGCCGGCCTGCAGCACGGTGGTGGAGTCGTTATCGATGATCTGATCGCCACGGCGGATGCGCTCGACGAAAACGCGCGCGTCGACAAACTTGGCTTCCAGTTCAGCCACCGTCTTGCCTGCGAATTCAGCGTGATCCAGCTTGTAGGCGCGCGCGATGAACTTGCGGTAGCCGGACAGCTCCATGGAGTCGCTGCTGCCGGACATCTTGGCTTCGTATTCCTTGCACTCTTTGACGATGTCCACGCCCATCAGCTTCGGGCCCAGCGAGGCCAGCAGCCAGGCGCTGCCGACGGTGCCGAAGATATAGCAAACCGCATACGCCACCGGGATGCTGTCGATCCATTGCTTTTTCGTTGCGGCGTCCACACTCAGACCATTGATGGTGTCTGTGGCCACGCCCATCACCGCAGAAATGGTTTGCGCGCCGGCCAGCAGCCCCGCGCCCGTGCCGGCATCAAAGCCGAATCCCACGGCGGTTGCCCAGGTGACCAGCAAGCAGATAACGCAAATGACGACCGCGAAGATAACCTGGGGAAGGCCATCGCTTTTCATGCCGCGGAAGAATTGTGGTCCGACGCCGTAGCCAAGACCGAAGAGGAAAAGCAGGAAGAACACCTGCTTGAGAATGGGGGCGATCGTGATGTCGAGTTGTCCAACGAGCACACCGACCAGCAAAGTACCTGTTACCGCGCCTAAATTAAAACCAAAAAGCTTTTTGGCTCCGATCCAATACCCTAAACCTAAGGTGAGGAAGATCGCTAATTCAGGGTACTTCCGCAATGTGTCAAAGAACCATTCCATCCCGAATCTCCTTCGTTCTGTACAGGCCGAGCACGTGCGCGAACAATGCCGATGCGCGCGGAACACATTATCAGAATCTTTCAGAAATTCAAAAGAAATACGACAGACGAATCAGATCCCCGCAAATAATCGAGCACAAAAAAAACCCGTGGACGTTAAATCCACGGGCTTTTCAAACGACAGGAACAAGCGGCTTACAGCGCGCCAGTCAGTTCAGGCACAACCTGGAACAGATCGCCCACCAAACCATAATCGGCCACGCCAAAAATCGGGGCTTCGGGATCTTTGTTGATGGCCACAATGACCTTCGAATCCTTCATGCCGGCCAAGTGCTGGATGGCGCCCGAGATACCCACGGCCACGTACAGCTGCGGCGCAACAATCTTGCCCGTCTGGCCCACTTGCCAGTCGTTCGGCGCATAGCCGGCGTCGACCGCCGCGCGCGAAGCGCCCAGCGCCGCGCCCAGCTTGTCAGCCAGCGGGTCCAGGATCTTGAAGTTTTCAGCGCTGCCCAGACCGCGGCCGCCCGACACCACCACGCGCGCACCGGCCAGTTCAGGACGGTCGCTCTTGGCGACTTCGCGACCCACGAACGTGGACTTGCCCGAATCGGCAACGGCGGCAACGTCTTCCACCGTAGCCGAACCGCCTTGCGCAGCGACGGCGTCAAAGCCCGTCGTACGCACGGTGATGACCTTCACGGCGTCGGCCGATTGCACGGTGGCAATGGCGTTACCCGCGTAGATCGGGCGCTGGAACGTATCGGCGGATTCCACACCGATGATGTCCGAGATCTGCGCCACGTCGAGCTTGGCCGCGACGCGCGGCGCCACGTTCTTGCCCGAGGCGGTAGCCGGGAACAGGATGTGGCTGTAGTTCGAGGCCACGGCCAGCACTTGGGCAGCGACGTTTTCAGCCAGGCCATCGGCCAGTTGCGGCGCGTCGGCCAGCAAGACCTTGGCGACACCAGCGGCGGCGGCGGCTTGGTCGGCCACGGCGCGCGCGTTGGCGCCAGCGACCAGCACGTGCACATCGCCTCCGATCTTGGCGGCGGCGGCGACGGCGTTCAGGGTTGCGCCCTTCAACTGGGCGTTATCGTGTTCGGCAATAACCAGCGTCGTCATGTTCAGACCACCTTCGCTTCGTTCTTGAGTTTGTCCACCAGGGCAGCAACGTCAGCCACCTTGATGCCAGCCTTGCGGGCGGGCGGCTCGCTGACCTTCAGCGTCTTCAGGCGCGGCGCGGCATCCACACCCAGCTCTTCGGGCGTGACGGTGTCCAACTGCTTCTTCTTGGCCTTCATGATGTTCGGCAGCGTGACGTAACGCGGCTCGTTCAGGCGCAAGTCGGTGGTGACGATAGCGGGCAGCGTCAGCGTCAGCGTTTCCAGGCCGCCGTCCACTTCGCGCGTGACCGTGACCTTGCCGTCGGCGAGTTCAACCTTGCTGGCGAACGTGGCTTGCGGCCAGTCCAGCAGCGCGGCCAGCATCTGGCCGGTTTGGTTGGCGTCGTCATCGATGGCTTGCTTGCCCAGAATGACCAGTTGCGGCTGCTCTTTGTCGACCAGCGCCTTCAACAGCTTGGCGACGGCCAGCGGCTGCAGTTCGGCATCGGTCTGGACCAGCACGCCGCGATCGGCGCCAATGGCCATGGCGGTGCGCAGCGTCTCCTGGCATTGCGCAACGCCGCAAGAAACCGCCACGACTTCAGCGACGGCACCCTTCTCTTTCAACCGGGTCGCTTCTTCGACGGCGATTTCGTCAAAGGGGTTCATGGACATCTTCACATTGGCGATATCCACGCCAGTCTGATCCGACTTGACGCGCACCTTGACGTTGTAGTCAACGACGCGCTTGACAGGTACCAACACCTTCATCCCGCAGCCTCCAAATGGAAATAATTACCCGGCATGCGCCGGGATCGCATTGCACAATTTTTTCCTGATTCTACAGCTTCGCCAGCGCTCGTATATGCGCAACCACGCTGCGACCCAGGGCAGATAAGTTGTAACCACCTTCCAGCGTGCTGACGATCCGCCCCTGACAGTGGCGTTCGGCCACGTCGACGAGCTGTTCGGTAATCCACGCATAGTCGGCTTCCACCAGGCCCATCTGGCCCATGTCGTCCTCGCGGTGCGCGTCAAAGCCCGCCGACACCAGGATCAGCTCCGGCCGGTGCGCGTCGAGCTTCGGCAGCCAGGTGTCGGTGACGATCGTCCTGACGGCGGCCCCGCCCGTATAGGCGGCCACTGGCACGTTGATCATGTTGTCGGCGGGGTGCTCGGCGCCGCTGTTGGGAAAGAACGGATGCTGGAAAAAACTGCACATCAGCACGCGTTCATCGCCCGCGAAGACGTCTTCGGTGCCGTTGCCGTGGTGCACGTCGAAGTCGACGATCGCCACGCGCGACAGGCCGTGAAACTCTAGCGCGTGGCGCGCCGCGATGGCGACGTTGTTCAAGAAGCAGAACCCCATCGCCTGGGAACGGCAGGCGTGGTGCCCGGGCGGACGCACCGCGCAGAATGCCGTGCGGGCCTCGCCGCCCATCACCGCATCCACCGCCGCCACGCCCGCGCCAGCGGCGTACAGCGCCGCTTCATAGGTGTGGGGATTCATCAGAGTGTCCGGATCTATCGGGTAATACCCTTGGTCCGGCGTATGTTCTCGCAAACTGTCCAGATACTGGACGGTGTGCACGCGCAACACGTCATGACGCGACGCCTGAGGCGCCTGCCGGTCGTCCAGATAGGGCATCAAGCCGCTGGCCAATAGCTGGTCGGAAATGGCGTCCAGCCTCTGTGGGCTTTCGGGATGCCAACTGCCCATTTCATGCAAGCGGCATGCGGGGTGGGTAAGATACATGGTCTCCATAAGGAAGATTATGTTCATCTGTCGGCGATTACTGCAACTCGGAGCGCTTTCCGTCCTGTTGGCGGGCTGCTCCACCACCGCTCCCACTGCCCCGAATTCCCTTGCCACCCAACCGGTGGCCGCCTCTGGTAACACTGCTATCCGCATCGGACCTAGTACGCCGACACCAGGCTCCGAACTGCCGGACGACGCGCCTGCCACGCTGACCGCCACCGGCGCTTTGCGCCCGGAAGTGCGTGCGTTCGTGGAAGAACTGGCCGCCGAACGCAACTTGCCGCTGAACCCCATGGTGAAGGCGCTGGAAAGTTCGCGCTACAACGCGACAGTCTCGCGCCTGATTGCGCCCGCCCCGCCTGGCAAGAAAATCTGGCGCAGCTGGCTGACGTACCGCTCGCGCTTTGTCGAGCCCAAGCGCATCGGCTGGGGCGTGGAGTTCTATAACGAAAACCGCGACCTGCTCAATCAGGCCGCGCAGCGCTTTGGCGTGCCCGCGCCCATCATTGCGTCGATCATCGGCGTCGAAACGCTGTATGGCCGCAACATGGGCAACTTCCGGGTGCTGGACGCGCTGGCCACACTGGCCTTTGACTACCCCGATCCCAACAAACCCGAACGGGCGACGATGTTCCGAGGCCAGTTGGGCGACTTCCTGACGCTGGTCATGAAAGACAAGCTGGAACTGGAAACGCGTGGCTCGTACGCCGGCGCCATCGGCATGCCGCAATTCATGCCGACCAGCATCATGCATTACGCGGTGGACGGCGACGACAACGGCCATATCGACCTGACGAACAACACGCAGGACGCCATCATGTCGGTGGGCAGCTTCCTGGCTCAGCATGGCTGGCAACGCGGCCTGCCGGTGTTCGCGCCCGTGGTGCTGCCGGCCGATCCAACAGCGCTTGTCGATGGCGGCCTGGAACCCAAGCAAAGCTGGACCACGCTGTCAGCCGCCGGCGCACGCCTGCAACCCGGTGCTTCGGCGGCGGGCTGGGGCAGCCAGCCGCTGGGCGTGGTCGACTTGGTGGAAGAAGCGCGCGGCACGGCGCAGTACCGCGTGGGTACGCCCAACTTCTTTGCGCTGACCAAGTACAACCGCAGCTACTTTTACGCCACGTCGGTTGCTGACCTGGCCAGCGAGATCGAAGCGCGCGTCACGCGCTGAGCATCCGCCGGCCGGCGCATTGGCCCGTGCAGCGCCCATGAAAAGCGCCCCGATGATCGGGGCGCTTTGTCATTCGGGGGACGCGCGTCGCGCGCCACACCAGGGTCAGTTAAAGACGCCGGTCGACAGATAGCGGTCGCCGCGATCGCACACGATGAACACGATGGTGGCGTCATTGACGCGTTCGGCCACGCGCAGCGCGGCGACCAGTGCGCCAGCGGACGAGATACCGCCAAAGATGCCCTCTTCCGCGGCGAGCCGGCGCGCCATGACTTCGGCTTCCGACTGCTCGATGGATTCGTACGCATCGACGCGGCTGCGGTCGAAGATCTTCGGCAGATAGGCCTCGGGCCATTTGCGGATGCCCGGAATCTGCGAGCCTTCCGCGGGTTGCGCGCCCACCACCTGCACCGCCGGATTGCGCGACTTCAGGTAGGTCGACACGCCCATGATCGTGCCCGTGGTACCCATTGCGCTGACAAAATGCGTGATGCGCCCATCGGTCTGGGTCCAGAGTTCAGGCCCCGTGGTTTCGACGTGCGCACGCGGGTTGTCGGGGTTGGCGAATTGGTCCAGCACCACGCCGCGGCCGTCTGCCTGCATTTCAGTAGCCAAGTCGCGCGCGTATTCCATGCCGCCCTTGTCAGCCGGCGTCAGGATCAGTTCAGCACCGTAGGCGGCCATTGCGGCGCGGCGTTCCACTGATAGGTTGTCCGGCATGATCAGGATCATGCGGTAGCCCTTCATCGCAGCCGCCATGGCCAGGGCAATGCCCGTGTTGCCGCTGGTGGCTTCAATGAGGGTATCGCCCGGCTTGATGTCGCCGCGTGCTTCCGCGTGATTGATCATCGACAAAGCCGGACGGTCTTTCACGGACCCGGCAGGATTATTGCCTTCCAGCTTGGCCAGGATGACGTTGCCACGCGCGGCGCCCGCGGCACCCGGAATGCGCTGCAATCGGACCAGCGGCGTGTTGCCGACGGTCTGCTCGATAGTGGGATAGGTAGTAGTCATGCGAACGATCATAACTCCGCCCGGCGGCAGACGCGGCGAAAAGCCGCGCTCCCGCCAGGGGTTCCCGATTGAATTTCCGAGTGACTGGGAAGCTCAGGGCCGCACGGTGGCCGCAGCGCCGGAAGCACCGGCTGGAACGCCAGCAGACTTGCCGGAGGCTCTGGACCCCGACTTGGCCGCAGCGCCCGTGGACGGCTTCCCTTCACCCGGTTTGGCGGCTTCCGTCACGCTGCCCGCAGCCCCCTTGCCCATGGCGGATGACGGCTCCCCGTCGCCCACCTGCAAGCCCGCCGCTTGCAAGGCCTGCGCCTTTTTCTGACCGATACCGCGCACCCGTTCGGCCAGGTCTTCAAACGATTCGAACTTGCCACCGCGCTCGCGCTCGGCAATGATGACCTCGGCCGTACGCGGGCCGATGCCGCGGATCGTCTCCAATTGCTGGGCGTTGGCCTGATTGACGTCCAGCGCGTGGGCCTGGGGCGCGACAAAGCCCAGCCCGACCGTCACCAGCAACGCCCCCATTGCTCGCCGCAAGGCGTGGCGGCCGCCGCGGGAACGCATTGCCGCCCTGGGCGGACGAGGCGCGCGCCATGCCGAGCACGGCAGCAACTCGGCGGAGGTGGATTCGATAAAAGGATTCATGGGTGTCTCCTGAATGGACCCGTGCACAACGGTTGTTGCGCCACCCCTGGATGATGGCCGCCCGCCCCGCGCCTGGGCCGCCCAGTGAACGGATTGATCCACCTCGGCAACTACGCAGACGAAAAAAAGCCACCGGATCGGTGGCTTTCTTTTTCACGACATGCGCCGCGCGAATTGCAGCACTCATGCAGTGCTTATCGACGCGCGCGCCAGTACCGTACGTACTCGGCCACGCCCGTCTGCACATCCCGCATCGGCGCGTAGAACCCTGCTGTACGCAACTGCGTCACATCGGCTTGCGTGTAGCTTTGATAGCGTCCCTTCAGATCGTCAGGGAACGGGATGTAGCGGATGAGATCCAGCTCCACCAATTGCGCGAGCGTCAGCTCGGCTTCGCCACGTTCGGCGCGCAAGGTGTTCACCACGGCCGCCGCCACGTCATTGAACGGTTGGGCGCGCCCCGTGCCGCAGTTGAAGATGCCCGACTGTTCCGGGTGATCCAGGAAGTGCAGGTTGACCGCCACCACGTCTTCCACCGAGATGAAATCGCGGCTTTGACCGCCGTCCACGTAACCATCCCAGCCTGCGAACAGGCGCACATGGCCGTGTTCCAGGAACTGGTTCATGTTGTGGAACGCCACGGACGCCATGCGCCCCTTGTGTTGTTCGTGCGGGCCATAGACGTTGAAATAGCGCAGGCCCACGACCTGCGCGGTCAGGGTGTTCATGCGCTTGCGCAGCACCTGGTCGAACAGCAGCTTGGAGTAGCCGTAAACGTTCAACGGGCCTTCGTTGGCGGGGTCTTCGACATAGATCGACGACCCGCCATAGACGGCGGCCGACGACGCATACAGGAACGGAATGCGGCGCTCCTGGCAGAACTCGAACAACTCCAGCGTGACACGGTAGTTGTTGTCCATCATGTAGCGGCCGTTGCGCTCGGTCGTGTCCGAACACGCGCCTTGGTGCAGCACGGCGCGCACGGCCGGCAGGCTGCCGTCAACGACGCGGCGGCGGAAGTCGTCCTTGTCCATGTACTCGGCGATCTGGCAATCGACCAGATTGACGAACTTGTCGCCTTCGGTCAGATCGTCCACCGCGATGATGTCCGTGATGCCGCGGCGGTTCAGCCCGCGCACCAGATTGCTGCCAATGAAGCCTGCGGCTCCGGTTACGACGATCATGAGGGTTCTCCTGCCAATTCCGCAGCGGTGACGACGGACGTGCCCAGCTTGCCCACGGCGATGCCGCCAGCCTTGTTGGCCCAGCCCATCGCCTCGGCCCACGGCAAGCCGATGGCGCGCGAGACGGCCAGCGTGGCCAGCACGGTGTCGCCCGCGCCGGACACGTCGAACACCTCGTGCGCTTGCGCATCGATGTGGTCACGTCCGGTGTCGGTAAACAAAGTCATGCCCTGCTCGGAACGCGTCACGAGCAAGGCTTCCAGGTCCAGGTCGGCGCGCAGGCGCTGCGCGCGATCGGTCAGTTCGGCTTCAGAATTCCAGCGGCCCACGGCCTGCTGCATTTCCGAGCGGTTCGGGGTGACGAGCGTTGCGCCACGATAGCGCGCGTAGTCGTCGCCCTTGGGGTCTACCAGCACCGGGATGCCTGCATGGCGCGCCATGGCTACCAGCGATTCAACGCGGGTCAGCACGCCCTTGGCATAGTCGGACAGCACAACGATGTCATGGTTAGCCAGATGACGCGCCAGCGCAGCGTCAACACTGTCGAGTGCGGCCTGCTCCGGGTGCTGTTCGAAGTCAACGCGCAGCAGCTGCTGCTGGCGGCCCAGCACGCGCATCTTCAGCGTGGTGTGCAAAGACGGGTCGGCGATCAGGTCAGCCTGGATGCCGGCCTCGGCGGACAAGCGGCGGATGCTGTCGCCCGCCTCGTCCGCGCCCAGCACGCCCACCAGCGTCACATGGCCGCCCAGCGCCGCCACGTTGCGCGCCACGTTCGCGGCGCCGCCCAGGCGGTCTTCGCGGCGCGCCACGCGCACCACCGGCACCGGCGCTTCCGGCGAAATGCGTTCGACTTCGCCAAACCAGTAGCGGTCCAGCATGACGTCGCCGACCACGAGAACGCGGCTATGCGAAATGGCTTCGGCGGGGAAAGGCTTCATTCAAGTTCTTCCAGACGGCGCGGCGCATAGGTTTCCCAGGCGTTGCAGCCGGGACATTGCCAGTAAAAACGACGCGCTTGAAAACCGCAACTCCGGCACGCATAGCGGTCCAGTCGTTGCGTATGCTTGTGGATCAGACTGCGCAACAGCGTCAGATCGGCGCCCGGCACCGGCCCTTGCTCGGCGCCCGCATCCGGGTTGGCCAGTTCGGCTTCCAGCAAGCGATCCAGACCCAGCAGGGACGGATGACTGCGCAGCGCACCGCGCGCAAACGCCCATGCGACGGCGGAGCCCTGCTGCACGCGCAGCTCGCGGAACACGACGTTGAAAAGATCCAGCGACGCATGACGCTGATACTGCTTTTGCAGGAATTCCAGGCCCGCTTCCACCTGATTGGCGGCGCGGTAATTGGCCAGCAACTGCTCGGCAACCAGCCCCGCAAATTCGGGGGCGTCGGTCATGACCGACTCCAGATACAGCCGTTCGCGCTTGGGGTCTTGCTCCATGGACGCCAGGCGGGCGCGCAGCATGGCGGTGCGCACCATCGCGCCCTTGCCCGCGGCCGCGTCGGTCGTGGACAAGGCGTGATCAGCGGCGTCCAGCGCCTTGTGCGCGGCATCCACATCCGCCGGCTTGGCCGACAGCGCGGTCTGCGCCTGTTCGCAGTAGTAGTGCACGATCTGCGGCACAGGCTCGTCGACCAGGCCCTGCAAGGTCTTGACGGCTTCAATGGCGCGCGGCCAGTCGTGTTCGGACTCAAAAATTCGGATCAGCGAACGCAAGGCGGGCAGCGCATAGCGCGTGTCCTTCAACTGCTCGAACCCGCTTTCGGCGCGGTCCAGCATGCCAGCCTTGAGGAAGTCTTGCGCCAATTCATGCTGCGCGTGCTCACGCTCGGCAGCGGGCAGATCGGAACGGCTCAGCAGGCTTTGATGCACGCGGATGGCGCGTTCCATCTCGCCTCGGCGGCGGAACAGGCTGCCCAGCGCAAAGTGCAGTTCGGTGGTTTCCGGGTCCAGTTTGGCGACTTCGACAAAGGCGTCGATCGCGCGGTCGGGCTCCTCGTTGAGCAGGAAGTTCAGGCCCCGGAAATACGAGTCAGGCAGGCTGCGGGTTTCCCGAAGCATTTGCCGGATATCGAAGCGCGCGGCCAACCAGCCCAGCGCGAACAACACCGGCACGAAAATCAACCACCAAGGTTCAAAATCCACGTTTCGGGCTCTTGCGGTAATTCAGTGCGAAATTGACGGCGTGCAAGGATCGGCTCGCCATTACAGCGGCGACATCGGCGCAACGGCTTCGGGCGGCACGACAGGCGTGGTGCCATTCACCGCGGCCTGCACGCGGTCCAGCTCGCGGCGCAAGCGGATGGCTTCGCGGCGGCGGCGCATGGCGGCGGGCACGGTCAGCAGCAGGCCAAACAAGGCGCCCGCCACAAACACCACCAGCATGACGACGATCAACGGCACGTCTTGCACGACGTAGTCCGCGTAGAACTTCACGGCAACCGGATCGGTGTTCTTCAAGGCGAACATCAATACCGCAATAAACACGAGCAATCGCAGGGCCCAGACGAGATAGCGCATGACGCATGCTCCAAAGAATTCAAGACTGTCAATTGTAAGCGACGTCGTAAAGGTCCCAAGAAAAAAAATCCCCGCATCACGCCTGCGCGCTGGCAGCCGGAAAAAACAAAGCCCCTTGATTTCTCAAGGGGCCTGTTCTCGGTCCGATCTGCCCGTAGGCAGCCTTTACTAGCCGATACGTCAATGCATGGCGTGCAAACCTGCCATGGACGCCATCGGTTCACTCGATCCAGAAGATTGAGCGTCCTCGTCATTGCCGCCGACCAGGTCTACCCGTTCGCGCAATTCCTTGCCCGCCTTGAAGTGCGGCACCTGTTTACCAGGCACCAGCACTTGTTCGCCGGATTTCGGATTGCGGCCGATGCGGGGAGACCGCTGCGACAACGAGAAGCTTCCAAAACCGCGGATCTCGATGCGCTGACCCGAGGCCAGGGCCTGGGTCATTGCATCCAGAACGGTCTTGACCGCGTAATCGGTGTCGCGGGCGGCCAGCTGAGGATAGCGGGCCGCCAAGGCGGCGATCAGCTCCGACTTGGTCACGAATTAACCGTCGTTGCGCTGTTGGTCCAGCTTGGCCTTCAGCAGCGCGCCGAGGTTGGTGGTGCCGGACGAAGCGCTGGCGTCGGACATGCGCTGGATCGTTTCGGCGGTCTCAGCGTTGTCGCGGGCCTTGATCGACAGTTGGATCGAACGCGTCTTGCGGTCGATGTTGACGATCATGGCTTCGATGTTTTCGCCAGCGTTCAGAACGGTGGTGGCGTCTTCAACGCGGCCCGAGGAGATCTCGGAAGCGCGCAGGTAGCCTTCAACGTCCACGGACAACGTAACCACAGCGCCCTTGGCTTCGACGGACTTGATGGTGCCCGGAACAACGGCGCCCTTGTCAAACGTGGCGACGAAGTTGTTGAAGGGGTCGCCTTCCAGCTGCTTGATGCCCAGCGAGATGCGTTCCTTGTCGGTATCGATGCCCAGAACCACGGCTTCGATCTCGTCGCCCTTCTTGAAGTTGCGCACGGCTTCTTCGCCCGTTTCCGTCCACGACAGGTCGGACAGGTGAACCAGGCCGTCGATGCCGCCAGGCAGACCGACGAACACGCCGAAGTCGGTGATCGACTTGATGGCGCCGCGGACCTTGTCGCCGCGCTTGAAGTTCGTCGCGAACTCTTCCCACGGGTTTTGACGGCACTGCTTCATGCCCAGCGAGATACGACGACGGTCTTCGTCGATTTCCAGGACCATGACTTCGACTTCTTCGCCCAGGGTAACAACCTTGCGCGGGTCGACGTTCTTGTTGGTCCAGTCCATTTCGGAGACGTGAACCAGGCCTTCGATGCCGGCTTCGACTTCGACGAAGGCGCCGTAGTCGGTCAGGTTCGTGACCTTACCGAACAGGCGGGTGCCTTGCGGGTAGCGGCGAGCCAGGCCCACCCACGGATCTTCGCCCAGCTGCTTGACGCCCAGCGAGACGCGGCTCTTTTCCTGGTCGAACTTGAGGACCTTGGCTTCGACTTCTTGACCCACTTGCAGGACTTCGGACGGGTGACGCACACGACGCCATGCCATGTCGGTGATGTGGAGCAGGCCGTCGATGCCGCCCAGGTCAACGAACGCGCCGTAGTCGGTGATGTTCTTGACCACGCCCTTGACCACAGCACCTTCGTGCAGGGTTTCGAGCAGCTTTTGACGCTCTTCGCCCATGCTGGCTTCCAGCACTTGGCGACGCGACAGCACAACGTTGTTGCGCTTGCGGTCGAGCTTGATGACCTTGAATTCGAGGGTCTTGCCTTCGTACGGGGTGGTGTCCTTGACCGGACGCAGATCCACCAGCGAACCCGGCAGGAACGCGCGGATGCCGTTGGTCATGACGGTCAGGCCGCCCTTCACCTTGCCGGTGATGGTGCCGGTAACCAGTTCGCCGTTTTCCAGGGCCTTTTCCAGCTGCAGCCAGGCCGACAGGCGCTTGGCGCGGTCACGCGACAGGATGGTGTCGCCGTAGCCGTTTTCCAGGGAATCGATGGCCACCGAGACGAAATCGCCGGGTTGCACTTCGAGCTCGCCCTGGTCGTTCAGGAACTCTTCCAGGGGGATCAGCGCTTCGGACTTCAGGCCGGCGTTGACGACGACGAAATTATGGTCGACGCGCACGACTTCGGCGCTGATGACCA
>Ga0213823_1001036_pt1 | contig 18562 bp, 11 predicted proteins | sample MC6MC0907MG_FD_179887 | JGI IMG/M metagenome (GOLD analysis project Ga0213823, IMG submission 179887) | Enriched soil aggregate microbial communities from Iowa State University, Ames, United States - MC6-MC0907-MG | ecosystem: Environmental > Terrestrial > Soil > Unclassified | place: USA: Iowa...
CGCCATGGCAAAGCGGCCGGGTGTGTCGGCAACCTCTCGCTTCATCGCAGTCAAAGACCAACATTCAACATTATATACAATAAAAAAAGAATAAGCAAGTCTTTTCGCTAAATTCTTTTAAATGTTGCAGATATTCTTAGTACTACTATTTCTTCGCTTTATTAAGCCGTTTATTAGTATATAAAATTTCTATACATATTGCAACACTTAAGGTTGTCATATCAACATTTTCGCACATTTCAAATAACTCAAAAAAGAAAAAAGTAGTTTCTATATAATTATAGAAACTACCTCCTTATTATAGAAAGAACACACAGGCAATCCAACCAAACAGGATTAGTGGTATGTTAATGAAAATAAACGTAGGAACACAGGTATCCCAAATATGATGATGCTGGCCATCAACATTAAGGCCTGCTGTTGGCCCTAATGTAGAATCGGATGCTGGAGAACCTGCGTCTCCTAGAGCACCAGCTGTACCGATTAAGCATAATATCGCTAAAGGACTCATATCTAAACCTTGTGCTAGCGGAACAAATAGTGTCGCGATTATAGGAACTGTAGCGAAGGACGAACCAATCCCCATCGTCACAACTAATCCTATGATTAACATGATGAAGACAGCAAGACTTCTATTTCCTTCTAATACAGTGAGTGAATTTGTAATTAAGCTGTCCACATGACCTGTTGCATTGATTACCGCCGCAAAACCATTTGCCGCAATCATGACAAAGCCAATAAAGGCCATCATCTTCATTCCTTCAGAAAGAATCTCATCTGCTTCTCTCCATTTAAGAGCACCTGTAAAATACATAATCATAATACCTGCAAACGAGCCTACAATCATTGAGTCTGTTAACACTTGAGCGCATAGTGATATTACTAGTGCCAGAGCTGTAGAAAACATAATGAATTTGCTGACGTTTACATTTAAAGATTCCATCTCCACTTCACTATGCTTATAATGTCTTGGTTTGCGGTATACAGCGAAGGCAATTATCAATCCGATTAGCATTCCTAATACGGGAATACCCATTGCTGCAGGGACATCACGTGAAGAAACAGCCATTCCTGCCTCTGACACTTGTGTAGCAACGATATCTTGAAAGATTGCTCCAAAACCAGCAGGTACAAAACTATAAGTACCAATTAAGCCTACTGCAATCAACGTTGCAATTATACGTCGATCGACTTCTAGCATATTTAAAATCTTTAAAATAGGAGGTATTAATAATGGAATGAAGGCAATATGAATAGGAATAACATTTTGAGATAAAATAGACATCACAAAAATAAGGAAGAAAATTAATACCTTCACAAGTCCTTTTCTATTACTTTCACCCTTTAATATTTTTAACATCCCGGCTATCATTAATTCGGGTATTCCTGTTTTGGCAATGGCGATTGCAAAACCACCAAGTAAGCCATAACTTAATGCAATGGTTGCTCCTGCTCCTAATCCTTCTGTAAATGATTGGACTGTTGACTCAATGCCCATCCCACTAGTTAGACCACCTACAAATGCTCCTAGAACTAACGAGAGAACTACATTGATGCGAAGCAAGCTTAATATTAACATAACGGCAACAGCCGCAATTACTGCATTCATTGTTACACTCTACTTTCGTACACTAAATTACTAACATGTTAAACTTTATTATTCTGATAATTGAAAGTCAAGGTTTTTTGTAACTTCTATATTTTTTGCACTAAAAAAACAGTGTAATGATAACCACCACACTGTTTCCGAGTTTCCTCTTATTTATTATTACAACGACTGACGTACAACCTTTTTATAGTAGCCTACCGATAGAATAGCAAAAATCGTATATAAAGCTATATAACAGCACATTGCAATCCACAAGGGAGCTGTTAACTCTGTCCCAAATAAAAACCATCCTGACTTAACAGCAAAGTAGCTATGCAATAACCCAATAACTAGTGGAACACCGAAATTAAAGGCCTGTTTCATATAAATACCCTTCATGATATCTTTTTCAGCAAAACCAATCTTTCGTAGGATTGTATAGGAATCACGTTCTTCCTCCGCCTCAGACATTTGTTTAAAGTATAGAATACTACCTGTGGTCATTAAAAACGCTAACCCTAAAAACGCTGTTGTAAAGATGGTAAGACCCAATGATTCAATATTGTCTTTACGTTTTCCTTCATAGGATGATTGTGTATATTGCTTTGTCTTCCCTTTATCATCTACAGCCGTAATAATACCTGCATTTGATTGAATATATAATTTTTCTGCTGTTGCAATATCTTCGTTAGATTTTAAAGTAATTGTTGTTTGATGATGCCAAGGATAAAGAGCTGCCTGTGTAGTTAAACTTTTAAACATATCATCTGTCACAACAAAGATAGGTCCACCACCCCCAGCCGTTACAATACCACTTATCACGCTTTTATCGTGGATATCAACGACATGAAAAGTTTCTTCAAGTTCTCCTGCAGATACTACTAAATCATGATCTTTCTCTAACGGGAACATTTCAGCCATATAACCACCATAGTTTGTCAAGATAACCTCATTCCCTGAAAGCTTAGCCTCAGGAACACTCTGCTGGTAATCTGAAAGCGGAATGGTATAAATTGTGCCTTCCATTGTATATAAAGGGTTATCCTGCTGTTTTTTAGACATCAATTGACCTACAGCAGCGGTTACTCCCTGAAGACGGTAGTCAATTTTATCATAAGCAATATTATTTTCCTCTAACTTCTCTAAAAATTCCTCCCCTTGCTCTTCAAGCAATATGAAATCACCAGGTACTTGGCTATATGCAGATGCTTCCGAGGAGTAGTAGGCGATATAGGAAAGAGTCGTCACGCCTAGAGAAACGCCTGTTAACACGGTGATTAGCGTTAATGACTTTGCATTGCTCTTCATGCGATGCATGATGGGCGTTAATGCTAATACATCCTTTATGGATAAATGCCCTTTTTTCTTTAGGCGAATAGTATTCATAATAAATGCTACAGAGAAACGAAAAACAAGGAATGTTCCACCAATTGTAGTAGCTAAAATAATTATCATATTGATAAATAAATTACCAGCAGATTCGATATCGAACAACTTTGTCGATGCATAGTAGCCATAAACAATCAGTATAAGACCCAAAAAGCCAATAACCATCTGGAACGCACTAAAACGTCTCACACGCTCATCTGCTTGTTTTGCTGCACTAAATAATGATAACAATGACACATGATGAATCATCCAAGCCATCTGTATAAGAACAATGATTAATAAGATAGTAAAAACAATCATCGACTGCATTAAAGCTTGTGTACTAAAAGTCATGGTTACAAGAGCTTCTTTTTCAAGCACTCGAAGCAAAATCATTGCAAACACACGAGAGCTAAAGAAGCCTGCCAACATACCTATAATAACGGCTCCAACAAATAAGAGAATGTTTTCAACCGCTAATAAACGCACGATTAGCCCCTTAGTCATGCCGATCAGTTGATACAAACCTATTTCCTTACTACGACGTTTCATAAATAAATGGTTTGCATACAGAACGAAGAATAAAACGATAAAATAAAGAATATAAGTTGCTGCCTTAAATCCGGCCGTAGCTGTTCCACTCATTTGAACAGCAGTCCACACCTCCGTATTATTTTGCAAGGTGACAAACGAAAAGTATAAGGTAACACTAAAAATAAGTGCAAAGAAATATAGATAGTAGTGCTTCATATTTTTCTTCATACTTCGAAGTACTAACTTACTAAGACTCATACCCGTCACCGCCTAGCACACTTTGTGTATGCATGATTTCTTTGAAAAAGGCCTGCCTTGTTTTATCGCCCTTATAAAGTTCACTATAGATAAGGCCATCCTTTAGAAATAACACACGTGTACAGAAACTTGCAGCTACAGCATCGTGTGTAACCATCATAATTGTCGCTTCTTTTGTTTCATTTATATTTTGTAGATTTTGAAGCAGGGCTGTAGCTGATTTAGAATCTAGTGCACCAGTGGGCTCGTCTGCAAATACCAATGACGGATTGGTAATAAGTGCACGTGCAGCAGAGGTACGCTGTTTTTGTCCACCTGATATTTCGTTGGGGTATTTATTTAAAATTTCCGTGATTCCCAACAAAGAAGTGAGTTCCTTCACTCGACTTTCGGCAACAGCTTTTGGTAACTTACTGATCGCTAACGGTAGAAGAATATTTTCTTTTACTGTCAAGGTATCTAATAAGTTATAGTCTTGAAATATAAATCCTAGCTGCTCTCTTCGGAAGTTTGCTAAAGCCTTTTCTTTCATACCACGTAAACTATGACCGTTTATCTCAATAACACCTTCTGTTGCAAAGTCAATTGAGCATAAGACATTTAAAAGCGTTGTTTTACCAGAGCCAGAAGGTCCCATAATACCTACAAATTCTCCTCTATTCACTTCTACATCAATACCCTTTAATACTTCCTGAGCCGTTGATTTTTTTCCATACACTTTCTTTATTTTACGTCCTATTAAAACTGTCACTTCATAACGCCCCTTTCTATAGTTCAAGTGTACCCTGTCAAACCTAATCATTCGTGCGTTTTACATGACAATATAAAAAGGTAGGTGACATTTTCGTCATCTACCTGTTAGTTTCGCATATTCATTTTGTAAGGGGAAACGTAGTGTAAATAGCGAGCCTTCATCAACTTTAGATTGAACATTAATACGAATACCAATTTTATGGGCTACATTAGATGCTAAATAGAGACCCATACCTGTAGATTGAGAGGATTCCCTTCCCGCTGTTCCTGTATAAGATTTTTGAAAAATCCGAGGTAAATCGTCTAAAGGTATACCCCTACCTATATCTTTAATATGTAGTAATGTTGCACCTGTAGAATCATGTTCTGTAAAGATTGTTATCTCAGAATTTACTGGGCTATACTTGATGGCATTCGAAAGAATTTGTCGAATAATAAAAGCAAGCCACTTGCCATCTGTCATAACTATCTCTGTCAGTTCACCAATTTCAAAGCCAATGCCTTTTTCAAGACACCAAGCTTGCATAGCTCGGATTTCTTTATAAATAATGGGCTTCAGTTCAATCTCAGTTAAATAATTATCTTTTTCAATAGCGTATAATCTTGTTTGATGCAGTTGTTGATCAACCAAAAGATGTAATCTTAGCCATTCATTCTCTAATTTTCGACGTAGCTGTAAATCCTCAATATGTTCAAACATTAAATTAATGGCAGTTAAAGGTGCTTTTACTTCATGGACCCAAGCTAATAGTTCATCAGAATGTTCCTGTATCTGCACTTTGGCTTGATTTAACTCTAAATTCTTTTCAAAAAAGGCATCCTCCATTTTTCGAAAGTATACTTCTTGGAAAGGAGATAAAGCTAAACTATTTCTATGTGCATCATCAAGGTGGCTATCCATATTTCCCAGGAAATCTTTTAATTTCCCAACTTCGATGACATAGCGACACCAAAAAAAGAGTATAAAACATACAAGTAAACTAACGTTTACATACCAAATGGAAACTCCATTTAAACCAACATCTAAAGAAAATAGCACATTTAGAATTATCAGAGTAAAAATAAAAAATCCTATCCAAGCAAAGCGTTCTCTAACAAATAATAATAACAACTTCCCTCACATCCCTCAGCTTACTGCCATATAACCAAGTCCCTTTTTTGTTAGTATTACCTCATGTAAACCAATATCCTCTAGCTTTGCACGTAACCGATTAACGTTTACAGACAAAGTATTATCGTTTACGAAACGTTCGTCATCCCATAGTTTTCTCATTAGCTCGTCTCTTGAAACGATATGATTAGCCTGCTCCACTAATATTCTTAAAATAAAAAGTTCATTTTTTGTTAAAGAAGCAATGGCACCATTATACATAATTTCACTTCTCGCATAATCAATTATGGCATCGTTAAAACGTGTAACATCCATTTTTTCTTCAACGTAATCATAGGTTCTACGTAAAATAGCCTGTGCTTTTGCGAGTAAAACTTCCATATGAAAAGGCTTTTGAATAAAATCATCAGCCCCCATTTGCATAGCCATCACCATATCCATCGGGTGATCTCGGGAAGAAAGAAAAAGGATTGGCACTTTGGATAAATGACGAATTTCACGACACCAATGAAAGCCGTCATAGGCAGGCAATTGAATATCAATTAGTACGAGATGGGGCTTCTCCTCTATAAAGTCATCCATCACCTTCTGAAAATTTTTAGGTCCCACCACGTTTAGTGACCACTGCTCAAAACGTTCTTGAATCATGCTAAAAATAGAAGGATCATCTTCAATCAGCAAAATTTTCATGTCCATACTCAGTTCCCCTTTCCCTTTAATTATTTACGCTAGAGGACATGCTTGTGGTTATGTACACATACACTAATTAAAACTCTAATTTTTCTTTATTTTAACACAAAAAACCAATCTGTAGGCGTCCCTACAGATTGGTTTGGAATTAGCAAGAGCTAAAATTATTTTTGGATAGAAGCAACTACGCCAGCGCCTACAGTACGGCCACCCTCACGGATAGAGAATTTAGTACCTTCTTCAAGAGCGATTGGAGCGATAAGTTCAACTGTCATTTCGATGTTATCACCAGGCATTACCATTTCAACGCCTTCTGGTAAGTTACAGATACCTGTTACGTCAGTTGTACGGAAGTAGAACTGAGGACGGTAGTTAGAGAAGAATGGAGTATGACGGCCACCCTCTTCTTTTGATAAAACGTAAACTTCTGCTTTGAAGTTAGTGTGTGGAGTGATTGAACCTGGTTTAGCTAATACTTGACCACGTTGGATTTCATCACGAGAAACACCACGAAGAAGTGCACCGATGTTGTCACCAGCTTCAGCATAGTCTAATAATTTACGGAACATTTCTACACCAGTTACAGTAGTAGATTTAGCTTCTTCAGCAATACCTACGATTTCAATTACGTCACCAACTTTAACTTGACCACGTTCAACACGGCCAGTTGCAACTGTACCACGACCAGTGATAGAGAATACGTCCTCTACTGGCATCATGAATGGTTTGTCAGTTTGACGTTCTGGAGTTGGGATGTAAGAATCTACAGCGTCCATTAATTCAACGATTTTTTCTTCCCATTCTGGTTCACCTTCAAGAGCTTTAAGAGCAGAACCTTTGATTACAGGAATATCGTCACCTGGGAAGTCATATTCAGATAGTAGATCACGGATTTCCATTTCTACTAATTCTAATAATTCTTCGTCATCAACCATATCACATTTGTTCATGAATACTACTAAGTATGGAACACCTACTTGACGAGATAAAAGGATGTGTTCACGAGTTTGTGGCATTGGGCCATCAGCAGCAGATACTACTAAGATACCGCCGTCCATTTGTGCAGCACCAGTGATCATGTTTTTAACATAGTCAGCGTGTCCTGGGCAGTCAACGTGTGCATAGTGACGAGTTTCTGTTTCATATTCTACGTGAGATGTATTGATTGTGATACCACGCTCTTTTTCTTCAGGAGCGTTATCGATGTCAGCGTATGATTTAGCTGTACCACCCATTTTTTTAGAAAGAACTGTAGCGATTGCAGCAGTTAAAGTAGTTTTACCATGGTCAACGTGTCCGATTGTACCAATGTTAGCATGCGTTTTAGAACGGTCAAATTTTTCTTTAGCCATTAGAGATTGCCTCCTCAAAATTGTATGTTTTAGATTTAAAATTTATAGAATGAATGCTGATAGAGAACGGGCCCATCCCCTATCCTGCAATCATAGCTTACAAATTAGTTATACTTTATGCAAGATGAAATTTCAATTATTCACCTTTATTTTTTTTGATGATATCTTCAGAGATTGATTTTGGTACTTCTTCATAATGATCGAATACCATTGAGAATACACCACGACCTTGCGTTGCAGAACGTAAAGTTGTTGCATATCCAAACATTTCTGAAAGTGGAACCATCGCACGAACAACTTGAGCGTTACCGCGAGCTTCCATACCTTCTACGCGACCACGGCGAGAAGTGATGTTACCCATGATATCACCAAGATATTCTTCAGGAATTACAACTTCAACTTTCATCATAGGCTCTAAAAGAACTGGACTACATTTTGATGCAGCAGCTTTAAGTGCCATAGATGCAGCGATTTTAAATGCCATTTCGTTTGAGTCAACATCATGGTATGAACCATCGAATAATTTCGCTTTGATGTCGATTAATGGGTAACCAGCGATTACACCGCGGTCAAGCGAGTCACGAAGACCTGCTTCTACAGCTGGAATATATTCACGTGGTACTACACCACCAACGATAGCATTTTCGAATTCAAAGCCTTTACCCTCTTCATTTGGAGAGAACTCGATCCATACGTCACCGTATTGACCACGACCACCTGATTGACGAGTGAATTTACCTTGAACTTGAGCAGAGCCACGGAATGTTTCACGGTAAGATACCATTGGAGCACCTACGTTAGCTTCTACTTTAAATTCACGGCGCATACGATCAACTAAGATATCAAGGTGAAGCTCACCCATACCTGAGATAATTGTTTGACCAGTTTCTTGGTCTGTATGTGCACGGAATGTTGGATCTTCTTCTTGTAGTTTTTGTAAAGCTTGACCCATTTTATCTTGGTCAGCTTTTGATTTTGGTTCTACAGAAAGAGAGATAACTGGTTCTGGGAACTCCATAGACTCAAGGATAACAAGGTTTTTCTCTTCACAAAGAGTGTCACCAGTTGTTGTATCTTTAAGACCTACAGCAGCTGCGATATCACCAGCAAATACTTTTGAAATCTCTTCACGGCTGTTAGCGTGCATTTGTAGGATACGACCTACACGTTCACGTTTACCTTTTGAAGAGTTTTGTACGTATGAACCTGATTCAAGAACACCAGAGTACACACGGAAGAACGTTAATTTACCTACGAATGGGTCAGTCATAACTTTAAATGCTAAAGCTGAGAATGGCGCTTCGTCTGATGATGGACGTTCAGTTTCATCACCATCTGGAGTTGTACCTTTAATAGCTGGTACATCAACTGGTGATGGTAAGTAATCGATAACTGCGTCAAGCATTTTACGAACACCTTTGTGTTTGAATGCTGTACCACAGATTACTGGGTAGAATTCTACAGCGATTGTCGCTTTACGGATAGCCGCTTTAAGCTCTTCTTTTGTAATTTCTTCACCAGCAAAGTATTTTTCCATGATTTCTTCGTTAACTTCAGCGATTGCTTCGATTAACTTCTCACGGTATTCTTCAGCTTGCGCTTGGAATTCTTCAGGAATTGGTTGACCTTCACGTAATGCTGTACCTTCTTCGTTATCGTAGTAAGTTACATCCATTTCAACTAGGTCAATAATTGCTTTGAACTCATCTTCCGCACCAATTGGTAATTGGATTGGATGAGCATTTGCTTGTAAACGCTCGTGTAAAGTACCTACAGAATATAGGAAGTCTGCACCCATTTTATCCATTTTGTTAATGAATACGATACGTGGTACACCGTAAGTTGTAGCTTGACGCCATACAGTTTCTGTTTGAGGTTCAACACCAGATTGAGCATCAAGTACAGTTACTGCGCCGTCAAGTACACGTAAAGAACGTTCTACTTCTACAGTGAAGTCTACGTGTCCAGGAGTATCGATGATGTTTACGCGGTTGCCTTTCCATTGAGCTGTTGTCGCAGCAGAAGTGATTGTGATACCACGTTCTTGCTCTTGCTCCATCCAGTCCATTTGAGAAGCGCCTTCATGAGTTTCACCGATTTTGTGAATCTTACCTGTGTAATAAAGGATACGCTCAGTTGTTGTTGTTTTACCAGCATCAATGTGAGCCATGATCCCAATATTACGAGTATTCTCTAGTGAGAATTCGCGTTTCATTAGGTATTTCTCCTTCCATATTGGGCTTATGCTATGTTTAGATTACCAACGGTAGTGAGCGAATGCTTTGTTCGCTTCTGCCATTTTGTGCATATCTTCACGTTTCTTAACTGATGCACCAGTGTTGTTAGAAGCATCAAGGATTTCGTTAGCTAAACGCTCTTCCATAGTTTTTTCACCACGAAGACGAGAATAGTTAACTAGGTAACGAAGACCTAAAGTTGTACGACGTTCTGGGCGTACTTCAACTGGTACTTGGTAGTTAGAACCACCAACACGGCGAGCACGTACTTCAAGAACTGGCATTACGTTATTTAGAGCAGCTTCGAATACTTCGATTGGATCTTGACCAGAACGTTCTTTAACTAGTTCGAACGCACCGTATAAAATCTTTTGAGAAGTACCTCTTTTACCATCAATCATCATTTTATTGATTAAACGAGTTACTAGTTTTGAATTATAAATTGGATCTGGTAACACGTCACGTTTGGAAACAGGACCTTTACGAGGCATGTGTTTTCCTCCTTTCATTGAGTAAATATATAGTGGGATTTAAATTATTTTTTTTCTTTAGGGCGTTTTGTACCGTATAAAGAACGTGATTGCATACGACCGTTTACACCAGCAGTATCAAGAGCACCACGAACGATATGGTAACGAACACCCGGTAAGTCTTTTACACGACCGCCACGGATAAGAACAACACTGTGCTCTTGTAAGTTGTGGCCTTCACCAGGAATGTACGCTGTAACCTCGATTTGGTTAGTTAAACGTACACGAGCGTATTTACGTAACGCTGAGTTTGGTTTTTTAGGCGTCATTGTACCTACACGAGTACAAACACCACGTTTTTGTGGAGATTTAACATCAGTTAAAGATTTTTTAAATGAGTTATATCCTTTGTTTAACGCTGGTGAATTTGATTTCGTGATTTTAGATTTACGAGGCTTACGTACCAATTGGTTAATTGTAGGCATCGATTTTTCCTCCCTTCATTCCTTCTTTTTTTAATACCACACATCCAGGTGGTTCATTTTTTGGGTAAAAACAAAGTCTTTGTGCATTTTACACAAAAACTACTCTACAGTAATCGCAACTACCGCAGCTCCAACATGGATTCCACAGGCTTTGCCCAGTTCCTTTTTGGACTCAACAAGAATAACTGGTATACCGATTTCTCTCGCGAAAGATATGGCCGAATCGGTTACCCAATTGTCTGCATCAAGTGCCACAAAAAGTTCTTTCACTGAACCAGCTCGCATTGCTTTTACTGCTTGCTTTGTACCTATGATTGTTTGACTAGCCCTTACTTTATCATAAGACATTTACATATCCTCCGAAGTACAGACAGTTAACTATCAACCTTCAATATATTATCATTACTCATTTACACTGTCAACTAATATCTTGAAAAAGTCCGAAGAGATGATGAAAATATGCATCTCTTCGGCCTAATTTAATGTTTATTCAGCAGAAACGACCTCTGTGTCAAGCTCATCTTTTTCGATGCGGATTTGACGATAACGTTGCATACCAGTACCTGCAGGAACAAGTTTACCGATAATTACGTTCTCTTTTAATCCAAGAAGTTCGTCACGTTTACCCTTAATTGCTGCATCTGTTAACACACGTGTTGTTTCTTGGAACGATGCTGCAGATAAGAATGATTCTGTTTCAAGAGAAGCTTTTGTAATACCAAGGATAACAGGGCGACAAGTTGCAGGGTTTTTGCCATTCATAACAGCGTCTACGTTTGCCTCTGAGAATTGGTGGATATCTAGTAATGAGCCAGGTAGTAATTCTGTATCTCCAGCTTCAATTACACGCACTTTACGAAGCATTTGGCGAACCATTACCTCAATGTGTTTATCCCCAATTTCTACCCCTTGCATACGGTATACTTTTTGAACTTCTTTTAATAAATATTCTTGAACAGTTGAAACGTCTTTGACTTTTAGCAATTGTTTTGGATCGATAGAACCTTCTGTTAAAACTTGACCACGTTCTACATTATCACCTTCGATAACTTTCAAACGTGCGTTATAAGGTGCTTGATACTTACGAGTTTCTACGTCACCTTGAATTGTAATTTCTTTTAAGCCTTCACGAATTTCTGTGATATCTGAAACCGTACCAGCAATTTCTGAAATAACAGATTGACCTTTTGGATTACGTGCTTCAAAGATCTCTTGGATACGTGGAAGACCTTGTGTAATATCATCACCGGCAACCCCACCTGTATGGAATGTACGCATTGTTAACTGTGTACCTGGTTCACCGATTGATTGAGCCGCAATAATACCAACTGCTTCCCCAACTTCAACCTTCTCACCTGTCGCCAAGTTCATGCCGTAACATTTTTTACAAACGCCGTGTTTTGTATTACATGTAAATGCTGAACGGATTGTCACTTCTTCAATACCAGCCTCGATAATTGCACGAGCGATATCTTGGTCGATTAAACCGTCTTTTGCAAGAATTACTTCACCAGTTTCAGGGTGGAAGATTGTTTTCTTCGTATGACGACCAACAATACGTTCATCTAGAGCTTCAATTAACTCTGTGCCTTCCATTAATGCACCAATCGTTAAGCCACGGTCAGTACCACAGTCATCTTCACGAACGATAACATCTTGTGCAACGTCAACAAGACGACGCGTTAAGTAACCTGAATCGGCAGTTTTTAGTGCTGTATCGGCAAGACCTTTACGAGCACCGTGAGTTGAGATGAAGTACTCTAATACTGTTAAACCTTCACGGAATGAAGATTTGATTGGAAGTTCGATAATACGACCAGCCGGGTTGGCCATCAGACCACGCATACCAGCTAGCTGAGTAAAGTTAGATGCATTACCACGGGCACCTGAATCAGACATCATGAAAATTGGGTTTGTTTTCTCAAGTGACTTCATCAGCTTCGCTTGAATTTCATCTTTTGCAGCACTCCAGCTTGAAATAACGCGATCATAACGCTCATCCTCAGTAATGAAACCACGACGGAATTGCGCTTGAACTTTATCTACTTTCTCTTGAGCTTCTGCTAAAATTTCACCTTTATCAGGTAATACCACGATATCAGATACACCTACAGTAATACCTGCACGTGTTGAATATTTGAAACCTAGGTTTTTCATACGGTCAAGCATTTTAGATGTTTCCGTAATGTGGAAACGTTTAAATACTTCAGCAATGATATTTCCTAAGAATTTCTTACGGAATGGGTTTACAACAGGTACTGATGCAAAGTATTTACGCAATACAGCTGTACGTTGTGCATCAATTTTCCCTTTTTCATCTAAATTATTATAAGCACTATCTGATTCAAGCTCTTTAAGTGTTTCTTCATCAATTGTTAACTTAGCAAAGTATTTTTCTGGTGTTACTTGCTCTAAGTTGAAATCAGTTGGCTCATTAATATAAGGGAATGATTCCGGCAAGATTTCATTAAAGATTACTTTACCGACAGTTGTTAATAAGAACATATTATTTTGTTCTTCAGTGAATGTCGGATTATTTAATGAACTTGCTTTAATTGCGATACGTGTATGCAAGTGTACATGACCTGTATCATAGGCAATTAAAACTTCATTTGGACCATAGAAAACAGTACCTTCACCGCGTGCGCCTTCACGTTCAAGTGTTAAGTAGTAGTTTCCTAATACCATATCTTGAGAAGGTGTTACAACAGGTTTACCGTCTTTTGGATTCAGGATGTTTTGTGCAGCAAGCATTAGAAGACGAGCTTCAGCTTGAGCTTCAGCTGATAATGGTACGTGAACCGCCATTTGGTCACCATCGAAGTCAGCATTATAGGCTGTACATACTAATGGGTGAAGACGAATAGCACGACCTTCAACTAGTGTTGGTTCAAATGCTTGAATTCCAAGACGGTGAAGCGTTGGTGCACGGTTTAGTAATACTGGATGCTCACGGATAACATCTTCTAAAACGTCCCATACGTCGTTATTTAAACGTTCGATTTTACGTTTAGCAGATTTAATGTTATGAGCAAGACCACGCTCTACTAATTCTTTCATAACGAATGGCTTGAATAATTCGATAGCCATTTCTTTTGGTAAGCCACATTGGTACATTTTTAAGTTTGGACCTACTACGATAACCGAACGACCAGAGTAGTCAACACGTTTACCAAGTAGATTTTGACGGAAACGACCTTGTTTACCTTTCAACATATGTGAAAGTGATTTTAACGGGCGGTTACCAGGACCTGTTACAGGACGTCCACGACGACCATTATCGATTAATGCATCAACAGCTTCTTGTAACATACGTTTTTCATTTTGTACGATGATGCTCGGAGCACCTAAATCTAATAAACGTTTTAAACGGTTATTACGATTAATTACACGACGGTACAAATCGTTTAAATCTGAAGTCGCGAAACGACCACCATCTAATTGCACCATTGGACGAAGCTCTGGTGGAATAACAGGTAGTACATCTAGAATCATCCATTCAGGTGAGTTTCCTGAGTTACGGAAAGATTCAACAACTTCTAGACGTTTAATGGCACGAGTACGTCTTTGACCTTGAGCAGATTTTAACTCCTCTTTTAAAGATTGTGTTTCATCTTCTAGGTCGATTTTACCTAATAATTTTTTGATTGCTTCTGCACCCATTGATGCTTCGAATGTATTACCGAATTTTTCACGGTATGCACGATACTCTTTTTCAGATAGTAATTGTTTACTTTCTAAATTAGTAGCACCTGCATCGATCACAACGTATGAAGCAAAATAGATAACTTCTTCAAGAGCACGAGGTGACATATCTAAAATTAGACCCATACGGCTAGGAATACCTTTGAAGTACCAGATATGAGAAACTGGTGCTGCTAATTCGATATGTCCCATACGTTCACGACGAACTTTAGCACGTGTTACTTCAACGCCACAACGATCACAAACTACGCCTTTATAGCGTACACGTTTATATTTCCCACAGTGACACTCCCAGTCCTTAGTTGGACCAAAAATACGCTCACAGAATAAACCATCTTTTTCTGGTTTTAGTGTACGGTAGTTAATTGTTTCAGGTTTTTTAACCTCTCCATATGACCAAGAACGAATCTTGTCAGGTGATGCTAAACCAATTTTCATATATTCAAATTCATTAACGTCTATCAAGGAGCCTACCTCCCTCTAGTATAGGTCTTTATAAAGACTCTTTTACGCAGCTCGATAATCGTTTGCAAAGATTGCCTCTTTGGCAAAGGATTAGAAATAGAATGATTTATTAAAAGAAAAAGCCAGGCAGGGCGTTAAATCCTGCCCGGCTAATTTGAAAAATAAGTTTGACCATATTCACATTTGTGAATTTGGTTTTCCATTATTCAAAAGACTCTACTGGCTCTTCTTCTGTATCTGGCTGTGGTGCAATGTTAAGTGCATCAGCTGGCTGAAGATCGTCTTCTTCGTCTAAATCGCGAAGCTCTACTTCTTCATCATTAACTGTTAACATCTTAACATCCATACCAAGAGATTGAAGTTCTTTAATCAATACTTTGAATGACTCAGGAACACCTGGCTCTGGTACACTTTCACCTTTAACGATGGCTTCATATGTTTTCACACGACCAACAACGTCATCAGATTTAACCGTTAAGATTTCTTGAAGTGTATACGCAGCACCATAAGCTTCAAGTGCCCATACCTCCATTTCACCAAAACGTTGTCCACCAAATTGCGCTTTACCACCAAGTGGTTGTTGCGTAACAAGTGAGTAAGGACCAGTTGAACGTGCATGAAGTTTATCATCAACCATGTGAGCAAGTTTGATCATATACATGATACCTACTGATACACGGTTATCGAATGGTTCACCAGAACGTCCATCATACAGGATTGTTTTACCGTCACGGTTCATCCCAGCTTCTTCCATTGTTTCCCAAACGTCTTCTTCATTAGCACCATCAAATACTGGTGTTGCCATGTGAACGCCTAGATAACGAGAAGCCATACCTAAGTGTAACTCTAAAACTTGTCCGATATTCATACGGGAAGGTACACCAAGTGGATTTAACATGATATCAACAGGCGTGCCATCTGGCATGAATGGCATATCTTCTTCTGGTAAGATACGAGAGATAACCCCTTTGTTACCATGACGTCCGGCCATTTTGTCCCCAACACGAATTTTACGTTTTTGAACAATGTAAGCACGAACTAATTGGTTAACACCTGGTGGTAATTCATCGCCATCTTCACGGTTAAATACTTTAACATCAAGAATGATACCGCCAGCACCGTGTGGTACACGTAATGAAGTATCACGAACCTCACGAGCTTTTTCACCGAAGATTGCATGTAATAAACGCTCTTCAGCAGTTAATTCTGTAACCCCTTTAGGCGTTACTTTCCCAACAAGAATATCACCGTCACGTACTTCCGCACCAATACGGATAATACCACGTTCGTCTAGGTTACGAAGTGCATCTTCTCCGACGTTTGGAATATCACGAGTGATTTCTTCTGGTCCAAGCTTTGTATCACGAGATTCTGATTCATATTCTTCGATATGAACAGATGTATAGACATCGTCTTTTACAAGGCGCTCACTCATAATAACAGCATCCTCATAGTTAAAGCCGTTCCAAGTCATGAATGCAACCAGTACGTTACGTCCAAGAGCTAGTTCGCCTTTTTCCATTGATGGACCATCTGCTAAAATGTCACGAGGTTTCACACGTTCGCCTACTTTTACAAGTGGGCGTTGGTTATATGAAGTACCTTGGTTAGAACGAATGAACTTCTGTAATTTATATTTAGTTAAATCGCCTTTAACCTCTTTGCCGTCTACAACTTCAATGCGGCGTACATGGATAGAGCGAGCTTCAACGTGCTCAACAATACCATCATACTTCGCTACTACAGCTGCACCTGAATCACGCGCATCAACATGTTCCATACCAGTACCAACGAATGGTGCTTCTGGGTTAAGTAGTGGAACTGCTTGACGTTGCATGTTGGCACCCATAAGTGCACGGTTCGAGTCATCGTTTTCTAAGAACGGTATACATGCAGTCGCTGCAGAGACAACTTGTTTAGGAGATACATCCATGTAGTCCATTTGCGCTTTATTGAATACCGTGTTATCACCACGGAAACGACCTACTACTTCATCATTTACAAAAGTACCATCTGGATTTAACGGTGAATTTGCTTGTGCTACATAGTAGTTATCTTCTTCATCAGCTGTTAAATAATCAATTTGCTCCGTTACTCGACCTGTTTCGTGGTCAATACGACGATAAGGTGTTTCAATGAAGCCAAATTTATTAACTTTGGCAAATGAAGATAATGAGTTGATTAACCCAATGTTTGGACCCTCTGGTGTCTCGATCGGACACATACGACCATAGTGAGAGTAGTGAACGTCACGTACTTCGAAGCCAGCACGCTCACGCGTTAAACCACCAGGACCTAATGCAGATAGACGACGTTTATGCGTTAACTCTGCTAATGGGTTTGTTTGGTCCATGAATTGTGATAATTGAGAGCTTCCGAAGAACTCTTTAATGGACGCAATCACTGGACGGATATTGATTAATTGTTGTGGTACGATCGCAGCTGTGTCATTAATTGACATACGCTCACGTACTACACGTTCCATACGAGACAAACCGATACGGAATTGATTTTGTAGTAACTCACCAACAGAACGTAGGCGACGGTTACCTAAATGGTCAATATCATCTGTTGCACCTACTTGGTAAAGTAAGTTAAAGAAATAGCTTACTGAAGATAAAACATCAGCAGGTGTAATATTCTTCACTTCTTCATCAATGTACGCATTACCAATGATATTAATTTCTTTTTGAGCTTCATCCTTTGGAGCATAAATCTTAATAGATTGGATGGTTACATCATCTTCAAGCACTCCACCGACTTGTGATAAAGTGCGGTAACCAATACCTTTTGATGAATCTTCTAGGTAAGGTAGAATTTTATCTAAAGTACGACGATCTAGTACTGTACCTTTTTCTACTAAAATTTCGCCTGTTTCTGGATCTACAAGCGTTTCAGCAATCGTTTGGTTGAATAAACGATTTTTAATGTGAAGCTTTTTATTCATTTTGTAGCGACCAACATTCGCTAAATCATAACGTTTAGCATCGAAGAAACGAGAGTATAATAAACTCTTCGCACTTTCTACTGTTGGTGGCTCACCTGGACGTAAACGTTCGTAGATTTCTAAAAGCGCTTTTTCTGTACTTTCAGAGTTATCTTTTTCTAACGTATTACGCAAATACTCGTTATCACCGATAATATCGATAATTTCTTGATCTGAACCGAAACCTAATGCACGTAGTAACACTGTTACTGGTAGCTTACGAGTACGATCAATTCGCACATAAACTACGTCTTTCGCATCAGTTTCATACTCTAACCAAGCACCACGGTTTGGAATAACTGTAGCTCCAAAGCCTTTTTTACCGTTTTTATCAGTTTTATCATGGAAATACACACTTGGTGAACGAACTAATTGTGAAACGATAACACGTTCAGCACCGTTGATAATGAACGTACCTGTTTCTGTCATTAACGGGAAATCACCCATGAAGACATCTTGTTCTTTCACTTCGTCTGTTTCTTTGTTGTAAAGACGTACTTTCACACGTAATGGAGCTGCGTAAGTAACATCTCGCTCTTTACACTCATCAACATCATATT
>Ga0213823_1001038_pt1 | contig 18551 bp, 16 predicted proteins | sample MC6MC0907MG_FD_179887 | JGI IMG/M metagenome (GOLD analysis project Ga0213823, IMG submission 179887) | Enriched soil aggregate microbial communities from Iowa State University, Ames, United States - MC6-MC0907-MG | ecosystem: Environmental > Terrestrial > Soil > Unclassified | place: USA: Iowa...
CAGGATGACGCGCTTGGCGTTACCCAGGTGCTCCAGGGTAGCGGTTTCCAGGGACAGGCCGATTTCTTCGGAGATGACCTGGCCGCCGGTCAGGACAGCGATGTCCTGCAGCATGGCTTTGCGGCGATCGCCGAAGCCTGGTGCCTTGACCGCAGCAACCTTGACGATACCGCGCATGTTGTTGACTACCAGGGTAGCCAGCGCTTCGCCTTCGACGTCTTCGGCAACGATCAGCAGTGGGCGGCCGGCCTTGGCAACGGCTTCCAGGACTGGCAGCAGCTCACGGATGTTGGAGATCTTCTTGTCAACCAGCAGCAGCAGCGGGCCTTCCAGCTCGGCAACCATGGTGTCCGGCTTGTTGACGAAGTACGGCGACAGGTAGCCACGGTCGAACTGCATGCCTTCAACAACAGACAGTTCGTTGTCCAGGCCCGAGCCTTCTTCAACGGTGATCACGCCTTCTTTACCGACTTTTTCCATGGCTTCGGCAATGATGTTGCCGATGGAATCGTCAGAGTTGGCGGAAATGGTGCCTACCTGGGCGATGGCCTTGGAGTCGGCGCATGGCTTGGACAGGTTTTTCAGCTCGGAGACGACGGCAGCGGTGGCCTTGTCGATACCGCGCTTCAGGTCCATCGGGTTCATGCCGGCAGCGACGGCTTTCAGGCCTTCGTTGACGATGGCTTGAGCCAGAACGGTAGCAGTGGTGGTGCCGTCACCGGCAGCGTCGTTGGCCTTGGAAGCGACTTCCTTGACCAGCTGGGCGCCCATGTTTTCGAAGGCGTCTTTCAGCTCGATTTCTTTGGCGACGGAAACGCCGTCCTTGGTGATGGTCGGCGCGCCGAAGCTCTTGGCCAGGACCACGTTGCGGCCTTTCGGGCCCAGGGTCGCTTTTACCGCGTCAGCCAGAACGTTGACACCAACCAGCATTTTCTTACGGGCGGAATCGCCGAATTTTACGTCTTTAGCAGCCATGATCGTTTAATCCTTGGAATTCTTTGGAGTAACGGGAAGTCGGGGAAATCAGCCTTCGACAACGGCGAGGATTTCGTTCTCGCTCATCACCAGCAGGTCTTCGCCATCGACTTTCACGGTGTTGCTGCCCGAGTAAGGGCCGAAGACCACTTTGTCACCCACTTTCACGGCCAGCGCACGCACTTCGCCGTTGTCCAGGATGCGACCGGTGCCGACGGCAACAACTTCGCCGCGGTTTGGTTTTTCAGCGGCCGAACCCGGCAGGACGATACCGCCAGCGGTTTTCGATTCTTCTTCGCTGCGACGGATGACTACGCGGTCATGCAGAGGACGAAGCTTCATTGTCGATCTCTCCCAAATTGTGGTTTTCATCGGCCGGTATCGACACCGGCGGGGTTGATGCGGTCCGGCATTGCCGGGGGTGGCCCGCGACGGGCGAACCACCTGTGTAATGTCTGGCGTTGCCACCAGAAACCTTGCGGTGACCACATACATGAGGCCGACATAATCAATTACAAGGCTTGGTAGGGAAAAATTTTCAGGGCCATGAAAAGCTTGGGGCCGCAAAGCGGCCCCAAAGGTGATTACTTGTCGCGGCGCTCGTACTCGCCTTCGATCACATTGGGCCGCTGGCCGCTGTCACGCGGTTGGGCCTGGAAGGGGTCGTCCTGAAATGCCCGTTGGCGCATGGCCTGGGCCTCGGCACGCTGACGCATCTTGCGCGCGGCCAGGTGGCGGGTGAACGGCAGCAGGCACAACAGGCCGAGCACGTCGCTGATGAAGCCCGGCAGCAGCAGCAGGCCGCCACCGACCGCCAGCATCAGGCCCTGGAACATGTCCTCAGCGGGCAGTTCGCCACGCTGCAGGCTCTCACGGGCACGCAGTGCGGTGGCCAGGCCGGCCACGCGCATCACCAGCACACCCAGTGCGGAACCGGCGATGATCAACAGCAACGCCGGAAAGAAACCAATGGCTGCGCTGACTTTGACGAAAACGAACAACTCCAGCACAGGGAACAGCAGAAACAGCAGTAGAAAAGCACGCATCAAGGATTCCTCGACGGAAGACAATCTTCCCTTAACACCATCACATGGATGCGTGCGCCCGGTTTTTCAAGCTTCGACTTCCGTCGCAGCCGGCCATTGGTCGGCGCGCGCCAGCAAAACCAGGGCTTCGCGAACTTGTGTCGGCGTATTGCAGGTAACCGGGAACGGCAGCCAAAAGATGCCCTGGCCAATGCGCAGGTGCATGCCTTCGCTGTCGATGCCGACCAACTGCGCCGCTGCGCTGCGCGGCAGCTCGGTCAACTCGACATAGTGGGCAATGGCGTTGGCATGGTCGCTGTTCATGTGCTCGATCATGCTGGCCTCGGCCTTGCCCGCGAACGGGTTGGCCAGGGTCACCTGGTCGAGCCAGTGGATCGCACCGAAGCCGCCGATGTAGCGGTGGCGTACCGGCTGCAGCACCCAGAAGTCGAAATCGTGCGCCTTGTGATAGTTGGCGGCATCGGGGAAATAGCGGTAGTAGCGCTCGGCAGCTGCCTCGATGGTGCTTTCGTCGACCAGCTTATGGGCCTCGGCCATCACCGTCAGGCGGCCAACGGCCTGCACGTCCTCGGCTTCACGTTCGCCCACCAGCAGGGAGCACTTCGGGTCCTTCTGCAGGTTGTGGGTGTGCTGGGCGATGCGGCTGATGAGGATCAGCGGGTTGCCCTCGGCATCCAGGCAATACGGCACCACCGACCCGAAGGGGAAGCCAGGCATGGATTTGGAATGGGTCGAGAGCACGCCGCGGTATTCTTTGAGCAGCAGTTCCCGGGCGGGGCGAATGGCGTTGGTACTCACTGGCGCGCTCCTGGCGGCGGACTGGATGGGTGACAAGATAAGCATTATCACCCGCCAGTGCCACTGGGGCCGTTTACCAGGTCACGCCGAAACCGGCGGTGTAACGCGTCTTGTCCAGGTCACTCTCACGCGTGCCGGTGATGATGTCCTTCTCTGCCTTGAGGTTGAGCGAGGCCCATTCGGTGACCTTGTAGCGCAGCCCCACTTCGGCATCCAACGAGTAGTCGGCGACGCCACCCAGCGGCTTGGCGAACTCGCCGTTGGTGAACAGCTGGACGTTCTTGCCGATCAGGTAGCGGGTGTAGTCCCACTTCACCGCAGCCGAGTAGAAGTTGTCCTTGCCACCGTCCTGATACTCGAAGTCAGTACGGTTGATCAGCGAACCAAGCGAGAACGCGCCCAGTTCGTCATCCCAGAACTGGTAACCCGGGCCGGTACCCACGGTGCGCTGACGCGCCAGGTCCTCGACGTGATCGCGCTTGTACTCCATACGCCCCTGCCAGAACCACTTCTCGGTGATGAAGCGGTCGAGTGCGTACTCAGCGCTCCAGTTGTTGGCCGTGGTGACGTCGTCCTTGGTTTCGCGGTTGTATTCGCCCTCGGCGTTGTGCCGCCAACGGCCATGGCGGGCCGTGGTCTTGAAGCCGACGTCATAGTCGTCGGTATCGTTCTCGGCACGCTTGTAGTCCAGGGCTGCGTCGACATTGCCTTTCCACACCAGGTCCTCGACCACGGGCTTGGGCTTCATGATCTGCTCGATGCTGGCCAGTTCGACGGTCTTCGGCGCCTCGCCATTGGCCAGGGTCACCTTGCCAGGCTCGGCCGCTTTCAGCGACTTGGCCCGCTCGCCGTTATAGGCATCTTGCTTGACCAGCAGTTCCTGATCGCTTTCGAGTGTCTGGACCTGCTTCCAGTCGAGCGAGATGGAACCCCCATACGGGGTCTCTAGCAGCAGCTTGCCGCCGTCGAAGACGCGGATCTTGCCGCTCAGTCGGTCCCCGTTTTTCATCCACACGGTGTCGGCGAACGCGGGAGCAGCGCACAGGGAAGCGGTCAACAGGCACAACAACGATCTAGAATGCATAAGCGGACTACGGGTTCGATTAGCGAAAAAGCCGGGCATTATCCAGATACCGACAACCAGAGCAAGGACAGACCGACCAGCATGCCGTTGAGTTCAACTCTCATTTGCCGTGACCACTGGTCCGGTTTCACTTCAGGCCAGGGCTGCCGCGATGTCTGAGGCCTATGAGCACGCGCTGGATTCACCAGAGGCCCGACGAACGGCACTGTATTCGGTGCTTGGCCAAGTACCTGAGGGCAAGGTGGTCAGCTATGGTCAACTCGCCGAACTGGCAGGGCTTGGCCGGGCAGCGCGCTGGGTTGGCCGCACGCTCGGGCAGTTGCCTGCGCACACACGGCTGCCGTGGCATCGGGTACTCGGTGCCGGCGGGCGTCTGAGCCTGGCGTTGGGTACGCCCTCGGGCGATGAACAACGGGCACGGTTGCGTGCGGAAGGCGTGAATGTAACCAATAATCGTGTGGATATGACGCGCCATGGCTGGCGCCCGATGGAGCACAGCGGTTAGAGTGCGCGTTTTGTTTTCGCAAACTTGAGGCAGATGTTGGCCCATGCCCCGTAAAACCTGGCGCGCTGCGCTTGCTGCCTATGCCAGCCCGTCAACCCTGGTGCTTTTGCTGCTCGGCTTTGCGGCCGGTCTGCCCTACATGCTGGTGTTCTCGACCCTTTCGGTATGGCTGCGCGAAGCTGGCGTGGCGCGCGAGACCATTGGCTACGCCAGCCTGATCGGCCTGGCCTACGCCTTCAAATGGGTGTGGTCACCGCTGCTCGACCAATGGCGCCTGCCCCTGCTCGGCGGCCTTGGGCGTCGGCGTTCGTGGCTGTTGCTGTCACAGGCGCTGGTGGTGATCGGCCTGGTCGGCATGAGCCTGTGCGACCCGCAGCAACACCTGTCGTGGCTGATCGCCCTGGCGGTGCTGGTGGCGTTCGCTTCGGCCACCCAGGACATCGCCGTCGATGCCTATCGCCTGGAAATCGCCGACGACCAGCGCCAGGCTGCCCTCGCCGCCAGCTACATGGCCGGTTACCGGGTCGCGGCCCTGCTTGCCACTGCCGGTGCGCTGTTCTTTGCCGAATGGTTCGGCTCCACGGGCTACAGCTACCTGCACAAGGCCTGGGCTGGCACCTATGTGCTGTTCGGCGTGATGATGCTGCCGGCGCTGTTCACCACCCTGGTGATGCGTGAGCCGCCAGTGCCGTTGCGCACTCAACTGTCGGCGGCGCGTTACGGCCTGGTCCACCAGTTGGCTTCGGTGTTCGTGCTGATCATCCTGCTGGTGTCGGTACCGGCAAGCTTCACCCAACTGTTCAACACCGACTGGGCCAGTGTCATCTTCGGCGATGCCACCCCGCTCGACCTGCTGCTCGAAGACCGCGCCTTCCTGCGCCTGATCCTCTACGCATCGCTGACCTGGGCGTGCCTGTCGGGCCTGGGGCGCCGTGGCCTGGCGCCGGTGCTGACGCCGATCAACGACTTCATCACCCGCTACCGCTGGCAAGCCTTGCTGCTGCTCGGGCTGATCGCCACCTATCGCATGTCGGACACGGTGATGGGCGTGATGGCCAACGTGTTCTATATCGACATGGGCTTTACCAAGGACCAGATCGCCAGCGTGAGCAAGGTCTTCGGCCTGATCATGACCCTGGTCGGCGCGGGTGCGGGGGGGTTGCTGATCGTACGGTTCGGCATCCTGCCGATCCTGTTCATTGGCGGTGCGGCCTCGGCGGCGACCAATATCCTGTTCCTGATGCTGGCCGACATGGGCCCGAACCTGGAAATGCTGGTGGTGACCATTTCGCTGGACAACTTCAGTTCAGGCCTGGCCACCTCGGCGTTCGTCGCCTACCTGTCGAGCCTGACCAACCTGAAGTTCTCGGCCACGCAATACGCCCTGCTCAGCTCGATCATGCTGCTGCTGCCGCGCCTGATCGGTGGCTATTCGGGGGTGATGGTGGAGAAGTTCGGCTACCACGACTTCTTCCTGATTACCGCGCTGCTGGGTGTGCCAACGCTGATCCTGATTGCGCTGCACTGGCGGCAGGAAGCGGGCCGAGGCAAACAGGCGCCCGTGGAGCATTCGGCGGCCGAGCGGCCCTGAGAAATTTCCGCAACCTGTAACGGCCCTTTCGCGGGGCAAGCCCGCTCCCACAGATGATCACCACGCTTGAACGAGGTGGTGGGCCTGTGGGGGCGGGCGTGCCCCGCGAAGAGGCCAGTACAGGCGCTGAAGATTACTGCACGACAGCCCCTTCATCAGGCCTGCCACCCACCACGAACCACAACGGCCAGAGCGCCAGCGCCCCCGCCACACCCGCCGCCAATGCGAAGTGCATCAGGCTCGCTCCCGCCCCGATCATCGCCATCACCGCACCGCCCAACCCCAGCAAGGCAATGGTGATCATCCCCAGCATCGCCGATACCAAGCCCTTGCTCTGCTCGCTGGAGAACAGCGTCATGCGGTACAGAACCGCGTTGGCCACGCCCAGGCCCAGTGCATACAACGACATGCCGGCCACCACACTGGTCACCGTCGGCCAGTACCAGGTTGCCAGCACCATCAGGCTCAAACCGGCCAGGTAGGGCCACAGCGCACCCCGCACCAGCGCCGGCAAGGGGTAGCGGTCAGCGATGCGGTTGATGATCAGGTTGCCGAGGATCAGCCCGCCGAACACAGGAAGCTGCCACAGCGCGTATTCCATCGTGCTCAGCCCCTCGTCATGGATGAGCAAGACCGGCGACAGGCCGATCCAGCCAATCAGCGGCAGCCCTACCAGGCCCAGTGCGGCGCTGCCGGCGACGAAGCGTCGATTGGCCAGTAACTGGCCATAGCCTGCGAGCAACGGCAGCAGGTGGATCGGCGTGAACGCCAGGCGCGAGCCGTCACGACGCTCCACGCCAAGGGTCTCTGGCATCAGGCGGTACAACAGCCCCCACACCAGCACGGCGCCAATCGCGAACGCCACGAACAGCCAGCGCCAGTCCAGCCACTGCAGCATCAGGGTGCCCACCAGCGGGCCTAGCAGCGGCGAAAGCAAGGCGATATTGGCCAGCAAGGCCATCATCCGCACGGCATCGGCCTCGCTGAATGCCTCGTTCAGGGCCGGGTAGCTGACCGTCACCACGAAGCCCAGGCCGATACCCTGAAGCAGGCGCAGCAGGTTGAACAGGCCGATGTCCTGTACCCAGTAGGTCGCCAGGCAGGCCACACCGAAGCACGCGCAACCGACCAGCAGCAGCGGGCGGCGACCATAACGGTCGGCCAGCGGGCCGATCAGCCATTGCAGCACTACCCCACCGAGCAGGTACAGGTTGAGGGCGTGGGGGATGAATTCGGGGCTGGCGTTCAGGTGATCGACGACCACAGGCATGGCCGGCATGACAGCGTCGCTGGCCAGGTAGGTCAGCAGCTCGAACAGGGCCAGGGTCAGGCCGAACAACAGGGCTCTGAGGGGGGTGATGTACAGCAGTGGCTTCATGATGAGTTTCGGGTAGAGGCAGGAGGGGTCAGGCTATATGCCAGAAATGGCGGTGTTTGGCTGTGAACAAGTGTAATGGGCAAAAAAAAGGGCCGCGAATGCGGCCCCGGATTCAACCCGACTTTACTGCGCTGCCGTTTCCTGCACCACGCGAATCACCCGCTGCGGGAATGGGATGTCGATACCTTCAGCCTTTAACCGGTCACGCGCCTGTTCATTGAGCATGAACATCACGTCCCAATAGTCGGCGGTCTTGGTCCAGATGCGCAGCGATACGGTGATCGAGCTGTCACCCAGGGTGGAGATCACCGCCTGCGGCGCAGGCTCTGCCAGTACCCGAGGGTCCTGCGCCAGCTCCAGCAATACGTTGCGCGCCTTCTGCAGGTCGGCGTCGTAGTCCACACCCACATCGAACACCACCTTGCGCGTCGGCTGGCGGTTGGTGTTGGTGATGATGCCGTTGGACAGGCTGCCGTTGGGCATGATCACCGTCTTGTTGTCACCGGTGCGCAGCACGGTGTGGAAGATCTGGATGCTGTCGACGGTACCGCTGACGCCCTGCGCTTCGATCCAGTCGCCAATGCGGAACGGGCGGAACATCAGGATCAGCACGCCACCGGCGAAGTTCGCCAGGCTACCCTGCAAGGCCAGGCCGATGGCCAGGCCGGCGGCACCGATGGCGGCGACGAAGGACGTGGTCTCGATGCCGATCATCGACGCCACGCTGACCAGCAGCAGCACCTTCAGCACGATGTTGGCCAGGGTACTGATGAAGCCCTGCAGTGCCAGGTCGGCGTTGCGCAGGCCCACCAGCTTGCCCAGGCGCGCGCTGACCCGATTGACGACCCACCAGCCGACCGCCAGGGTCAGCAGTGCCAGCAGCACACGGCTGCCGTACTCCATGATCAAGGGGATCCAGGTCTGCGATTGGCGGACCAGCTGATCGACTTCAGCGTTCAAATCCATGTTCATCTCCTGATGCCGAACGGCATGTACTCGGTAACACTGGCCGCCAGTATTTCAGCGGCCACGGACCCCATGGACATCATTACGCCATAAGGGTTCCTGGCAACGCCCGGATCAGTCGCGGAAGTTGTTGAACTGCAGCGGCATGTCGAATTCCTTGGCGCGCAGGGCAGCAATGGCCTCCTGCAGGTCGTCACGTTTCTTGCCGGTGACACGCACCTGATCGCCCTGGATGGCGGCCTGGACCTTGAGCTTGGCGTCCTTGATGTGGGCGACGATCTTCTTCGCCAGCTCCTTGTCGATGCCTTCGCGGAACTTGGCTTCCTGCTTCATCTCCTTGCCCGAAGGGTAGGCGTCTTTGGTTTCCAGGCATTTGACGTCGATCTTGCGCTTGACCAGCGCCAGGCGCAGGATCTCGATCATCGCCTCGAGCTGGAACTCGGCCTCGGCGGTCAGCAGCACGGTCTGTTCCTTGTCCTTGAACTCGAAGCTGCCCTTGCCCTTCAGGTCGTAACGGCGGTCGAGCTCCTTGATGGCGTTTTCGACGGCGTTCTGCACTTCGTGCTTGTCCAGTTCCGATACCACGTCGAACGAAGGCATGGTTGTTCTCCATAAAATAAAAGCGCGCTCAGTCTGAAGATGGAGCGCGTCGGGGTTAGAAGGTTAAAATGCGGGCTCATTATAACGGGTTGCGAAACGCAGATGAGCAGCACCTGGCATATTCTCGGCGCCGGTAGCCTCGGCAGCCTATGGGCCTGCCGCCTGGCACGTGCGGGCAAGGCCGTGCGCCTGATCCTGCGCGATCGGCAGCGCTTGCAGGCCTATCAGCACGCCGGTGGGCTGACGCTGGTCGAACAGGACCAGCCGACGCATTACGCGATTCCCGCTGAAACCGCCGAGTGCAGCGGGCCAGTGCACCGCTTGCTGGTCGCCTGCAAGGCCTACGACGCCGCGCCCGCGATCGCCCGCCTGGCCCCACGCCTGGCCGACGGTGCCGAAATCGTGCTGTTGCAGAACGGCCTCGGCAGCCAGGACGAAGTCGCCGATCAGGCGCCGCGTGCCCGCTGCATCTTCGCCTCCAGCACCGAGGGCGCGTTCCGCGAGGACGACTGGCGGGTGCGCTTTGCCGGTCACGGCTTCAACTGGCTGGGCGACCCGGCCAACCCAAGCCTACCGGACTGGTTCGACGACCTGCACGAGGCCGGTATTCCGGCCGAGTGGACCGTGGACATCCTCACCCGCCTCTGGCGCAAACTGGCACTCAATTGCGCGATCAACCCGCTGACCGTGCTGCACGACTGCCACAACGGCGGCCTGCTGGCGCACCTGAGCGAAGTCGACGGTTTGAGTAACGAACTGAGTGAGTTGTTGCAGCGCTGCGGCCAACCCAAGGCAGCCGATGACCTGAGCGAGGAAGTACAACGGGTGATCCTCGCCACCTCGGCCAACTACTCTTCCATGTATCAGGACGTGCGTGCGGGCCGGCGCACCGAGGTGCACTACCTGCTCGGCCACGCCTGCCGCGCTGCGGCACGCCACGGCATGGCGCTGCCACAGCTGGAACGCCTGCACCAGCGCCTGGTCGATAACCTGCGTAAACGCGGCTTGCCCTGCGCCTGACGCGCCCCTCAACCGAATACGGACATAGCCTTGCCCATGACCCTGCGCCAACGCCTGGAAAACCTCCCGGTCGGGCAAAAGCTCCTGGCAGCCCTGCTGGTCCTGCTGGTGACCATCCTGCTGGTGGCCAACTTGACGTTCATCAGCGCCGCCTACTGGATCACCCAGGAAAGCATGGCACCGCAGGCGTTGCAGACCATCGGCCGGCTGGTCGCCAACCCGCAACTGGCGGCCCGTGCCGGTGATAATCAGGACACCGCCAGAGCGCTGCTCAAGGAACTCGACAGCTACACCCCGCTACGCGCCGCCGCGGTCTACGGTGGCGATGGCCGCCTGCTGGCGCAGTTGCAGCATGGCGAGCCGCTGGCCCTGCCCAAGCGCTACCGCAACATCGACGGCTGGCGCCTGATGGAGTTTCGCAGCACCCAGCTGATCCGCATCCCCCGCGATGCCAGCCCGCCGGCGCACCTGCTGCTGGTGGCCAGCAGCGAACTGCCCACCGCGTTCTACACCGGCACGCTCAGTGCCAGCCTGGCGATCCTGGTGTTCAGCATCCTGCTGTGGCTGGTGATCGCCCGGCAGATCAAGCGCCTGATCACCCAGCCGATCAACCAGCTCGAAGAACTCAGCCGCCAAGTCACTCGCGAAGAAAGCTATGCCCTGCGCGCCAAACGCGGCAACGACGATGAAATCGGCAGCCTGGCCAACGCCTTCAACACCATGCTCTCGCGCATCGAGGCGCGCGAACAGCAGCTCAAACGCACCCGCGACGAGTTCCAGGATGCCTACGACCAGGCCCAAGGCCTGGCCGAAGAAACCCGGCATACCAACCGCAAGCTGGAGCTGGAAGTCCAGGTGCGCAGCAAGATCGAGAAAAAGCTCACCGGCTTTCAGAACTACCTCAACAGCATCATCGACTCCATGCCCTCGGCGCTGATTGCCCTCGACGAGCAGCTTTACGTGACCCAGTGGAACCACGAAGCCACGGTACTCTCCGGCACGCCGCTGGACGAAGCGCTGAACCAGCCGATCTTCATCGCCTTCGAGCCACTCAAGCCGTTCCTGCCGCAGCTCAAGGAGACGGTGGAAAAACACCGCGTGGCGAAAATCGAACGGGTCACCTGGCCCAAGGACGACGACCAGCGCCACTACGCCCTGACCTTCTATCCGCTGATGGGCGGTGGCGGCCGCGGCGTGGTCATCCGCATCGACGACATCACCCAGCGCCTGTCGCTGGAAGAGATGATGGTGCAGTCGGAGAAGATGCTTTCGGTCGGTGGCCTGGCGGCGGGCATGGCCCACGAAATCAACAACCCACTGGGGGCGATCCTGCACAACGTGCAGAACATCCGCCGGCGCCTGTCGCCCGAGCTGCCGCGCAACCAGGAGCAGGCCCACGAGCTGGGCATCGACCTGCCCGTGGTCAACCGCTACCTGGAAAGCCGCGAAGTGCCGCAACTGCTCGATGGCATTCAGCAGGCTGGCGCCCGGGCAGCCAAGATCGTCACCCACATGCTCAGCTTCAGCCGCCGCAGCAACCGCCAGCTGGCGCCCTGCGACCTGCCGGCACTGATCGACCAGGCCGTGGAAATCGCCGGCAACGACTTCGACCTGGCCATCGGTTTCGACTTCAAGGGCCAGGCCATCGTCCGCCAGTTCGACCCCAACCTCGGCCCGGTGCCTTGCACCGCCAACGAGCTGGAGCAAGTGCTGCTGAACCTGCTTAAAAACGCTGCCCAGGCCATCCACCAGCGGCCGCAACCCAGCGAGCCTGGGCGCATCACCCTGCGCACCCGGCTCAGCCCGCCATGGGCGGAAATCCAGGTCGAAGACAATGGCGTCGGCATGCCCGAAGCCGTGCGCAAGCGCACCTTCGAGCCGTTCTTCACCACCAAGGAAATCGGCCAGGGCACCGGCCTTGGGCTGTCGGTTTCGTACTTCATCATCACCAACAACCACAAGGGGCAGATGGAAGTGCAGTCCACGCCCGGCCAGGGCACCTGCTTCACCCTGCGCCTGCCCCTCGGCCAGCCGGCAACCACGGCGCCGACTCACACGGAGACCTGACATGGGCTATCGCCTGTCGAAAATCTACACCCGCACCGGCGACAAGGGCGAGACCGGCCTGGGTGACGGGCGCCGAGTGCCCAAGGACCATCCCCGTATCGAAGCGATTGGCGAGGTGGATAGCCTCAACAGCCAGCTTGGGCTACTGCTGGCTGGCCTGGCCGAGCAGGGACTGGATGAGGTGAGTGAGGTGCTCGCGCCTTGCCAGCATCGCTTGTTCGACCTGGGCGGCGAGCTGGCGATGCCGAGCTATCAGGCGTTGAACCAGGCCGAAGTAGCACGCCTGGAGGCTGCCATCGATGTGTGGAATGAGGAGCTGGGGCCACTGAAGAACTTCATCCTGCCCAGTGGCTCGGCGCTGATCGCCCAGGCGCATGTGTGCCGCAGCCTGGCGCGCAGCGCAGAGCGCAGGTGCCAGCAGCTGAATGCGGTGGAACCGTTGGAGGGGGTGGGGTTGGCGTATATCAATCGGCTGTCGGACCTGCTGTTTGTGGCGGCGCGGATTATCGGGCGGCGACAGGGGGTGGCCGAGGTGTTGTGGCAGGCCAGCACGAAGCCTGAAAACTAAAACAGATAGCGAAACTTCTTACGCTTTTTAGGAAGATCCTAGCAAGATCGATCGCCGCATCAACATTAAGCTTCTTGTCTCTATCAGAGTTACAGCCTGGAAAGAAGGTTGTAACGGGACAAGGAGCTTCCCCATGCGACAATCCCAAGCCATAGGGGAAAGCGGTGTTAGCAAGGCAGTGACTGAATTTATCGATGCCGGTATGGCGCAGATCGAAGAGCTGGTGGGCGACTTGCCGACTGTTCAACGTCAAGAGCCCACCGCCACCGATTTGAGAGCAAAAAAAAGCCTGACAACCACCCATCAGGTAGCTGTCAGGCCGGATAACAACCTCAGGCCTCAGGCCAAAATGCCCGAATCCCGGCAACGCCTTGCGCACCAGCTTCCCAGGCCCGCTCACGCTCGCTCGGCCCTACCCCACCCAGCAAGAACACCGGATGGCTGAAGCCTGCGATCAACCGCTGCGCCTCATCCCACCCCAGCGGAACAGCCTCAGGGTGCGTCTGGGTTACCTGCACCGGCGACAGGGTGACGAAATCCACGCCCATCTGCTCGGCCAATGCCAGCTCCTCGGCATTGTGACAGGACGCTGCCAGCCAACGCTCTTTCGGGAACGGCCGGCCCTTGGCGGCATACTTGCGCAGCTGCGCTGCGGTCAGGTGCCAACCGGCGGACGGGAAGTCGCCCAGCCACTCCAGCGGCCCTTTGAGCATCAGCTGTGCCTTGCCGCCACACAATCCCACGGCATCCACGGCCACATCGCGGTACTTGGGGTCGTACATGTCCGGCGCACGCAGCTGAATCAGCCGGCTGCCGTTGGCGACTGCCCGCTGGATGCCTTTGAGCATCTCGGGTACTTCCAGGCCGTCCGGAGTGATCAGGTAGTGGCCTGGGAGGCGCGCAGCGGCGACGATTGGCTTGTTGGCCTCGGGGAATTCGTATTGCGCAATGTCCCGTGGCGAGACCCAGGCCAGCGGCTGGCCTTCGGCGCCATGCGGTTCTCCCGTGAAGGCCTCGACTTCGCGGACGTCCAACAACACCTGCTTGTCCGGATAGTCGTGGCTGACCTTGATCAGCGCCCGTGAACGGGTCACTTCGATACCCAGCTCCTCGCGAAGCTCACGGGCCAGCGCCGCTTCGACGCTCTCGCCCGCTTCCACCTTGCCGCCTGGGAATTCCCACAGGCCGCCCTGGTGCTGGCTGTCGGCGCGCCGGGCAATGAGAATGCGGCCGTCGTTACCACGAATGACCGCTGCTGCTACATGAATCCGCTTCACCCTTCACGCTCCGCCAGGCCAGCTTGCTGCCAGGCCTTGAAGGCTGGCCACTGGTAAATGGTCTCGATGTAAGTTGCAGCCTCGGCTGGCACCTCCACGCGGTAGGTGCGCAGGCGCACGGCAATCGGGGCGAAGAAGGCGTCGGCCAGGCTCGGTTTACCGAACAGGAACGGCCCGCTGTCCTTGGCCACCAGGCGGCACTCGGACCACAGCGCAACGATACGGTCGATGTCCACCTGCACGTCCAGCGGGACGTTCTCCAGCGCTTGGTCACGTGACAGGTCGAACGGCATCGCATTACGCAGGGCGAAGAAGCCACTGTGCATCTGTGCGCAAGCCGAGCGGGCCTGGGCACGGGCGGCCACGTCGGCAGGCCACAGCTGGGCCTCAGGGTGACGTTCGTTGAGGTATTCGGCGATGGCCAAAGAGTCGGCGATCACGCCGTGCTCGGTCTTGAGCAGCGGCACCTTGCCGGTGGCGGAAAATGCCAGAAGCCGCTGACGGGTGTCGGGCTGGTCAAGTTTGATCAGGGTTTCTTCGTAGGCTACACCGGCCAGCTCGAGGGCCAGGGCGCCGCGTAGCGACCAGGAAGAATACAGCTTGTCGCCGATGATCAGGTGATAGCTCATGGGTCGGCTCCATTGTTTGGAATTCTGGGGCTGCTGCGCAGCCCTTTCGCGACACAAGGCCGCGCCTGCAAAAAAGCGCTGACCAGTGCAGGAGCGGCCTAGTGTCGCGACGGGCCGCAAAGCGGCCGCAATTGCATCAGGTACGGTATTCGGCGTTGATCTTCACGTACTCGTGGGACAGGTCGGTAGTCCAGATGGTTTCGCTGCACTGCCCGCGACCCAGCTCGATACGAATGGTGATTTCTTCCTGGGCCATGACTGCCGAGCCTTGTGCCTCGGTGTAGCTCGGGCTGCGGCCGCCCTGGCTGGCGATGCAGACGTTGTCGAGATACACGTCGATCAGGCTGACATCCAGCTCCGGCACGCCGGCACGACCCACAGCGGCCAGGATACGGCCCCAGTTCGGGTCGGAGGCGAACAGCGCGGTCTTGATCAGCGGCGAGTGGGCAACGGCGTAACCGACGTCCAGGCACTCCTGATGGTTACCACCGCCGTTGACCTGCACGGTAACGAACTTGGTGGCGCCTTCGCCGTCACGGACGATGGCCTGGGCCACTTCCATGCACACTTCGAACACGGCTTTCTTCAGCGCTTCGAACAGCGCGCCGCTGGCCTCGGTGACTTCCGGCAGGTTGGCCTTGCCGGTGGCGATCAGCATGCAGCAGTCGTTGGTCGAAGTGTCGCCATCGATGGTGATGCGGTTGAACGACTTGTTGGCGCCGTCGAGCATCAGGTCCTTGAGCACCGCTGGGGCGACCTTGGCGTCGGTGGCGATATAGCCGAGCATGGTAGCCATGTTCGGGCGGATCATGCCGGCGCCTTTGCTGATGCCGGTCACGGTGACCGTCACGCCTTCGTGCTGGAACTGGCGGCTGGCACCCTTGGGCAGGGTGTCGGTGGTCATGATGCCGGTGGCGGCTTCGGCCCAGTGGTTTTCCGAGAGGTTGTCGAGGGCGGCCTGCAGGGCGCCTTCGATCTTCTCGACCGGCAGCGGCTCACCGATCACGCCGGTGGAGAACGGCAGTACGGCTTCGGCAGGCACACCCGTCAGTTCGGCCAGCTTGGCGCAGGTGCGCTCGGCAGCGGCCAGGCCTGGTGCGCCGGTACCGGCGTTGGCATTGCCGGTGTTGGTCAGCAGGTAGCGTACGGTGCCCTGAACGCGCTGCTTGGACAGGATCACTGGCGCTGCGCAGAACGCATTGAGGGTGAACACGCCAGCCACGCTGGAGCCTTCGGCGCAGCGCATGACCACTACATCCTTGCGCCCTGGGCGCTTGATGCCGGCAGAAGCAATGCCGAGTTCAAAACCCGGAACCGGGTGCAGGGTGGGCAAAGGACCAAGACCAACAGCCATTAGAGCGCTCCTAGAAAAACGGTGAATATGGAAAAAGGGGGCCGCAATGCGGCCCCCAGGGTTGTCACGATACAACAATCAGGTCAGATCACTCGATCTGACCATGGCAATGCTTGAATTTCTTGCCCGAACCACACCAGCACGGCTCGTTGCGGCCCAGCTTCTGGTCATTGCGCACCGGGGCAGCGGCCACGGCCACTTCGGCGCCCTCTTCGCTCAACTGCTCGCTCTCGAGGCCTGGCGCCGGGGCATGCTGGAACTGCATGCGGCTGGCCAGCTCTTCGGCTTCGCGACGCAGGCGGGCTTCCTCTTCGACCGGGTCTTCGCGGCGTACCTGAACGTGCGACAGCACTCGGATGGTGTCGCGCTTGATCGACTCGAGCAGCTCCTGGAACAGGCTGAAGGATTCGCGCTTGTACTCCTGCTTCGGGTTCTTCTGCGCGTAACCGCGCAGGTGAATGCCGTGGCGCAGGTGGTCCATGGTCGACAGGTGGTCTTTCCACAGGTCGTCCAGTACGCGCAGCAGGATCTGCTTCTCGAAGGTGCGCAGGGCGTCGATGCCGGCCTGGTCTTCCTTCTCGTTGTAGGCGTCGGTGATTTCCTTGATCAGCTTGGCGCGCAGCGTCTCCTCGTAGAGGTGATCGTCCTCGTCGAGCCACTGCTGGATCGGCAGCTTCATGGCGAAGTCGCTGGACAGCGAAGCTTCCAGGCCGGCCACGTCCCACTGCTCGGGCAGCGATTGCGGCGGGATGTGCTGGCTGATGGTGGCATCGAGCACTTCCTGGCGGAACTCGGCGATGGTGTCACCGATGTTCTCGGCAGCCAGCAGGCTGTTGCGCATGTGGTAGATCACCTTGCGCTGTTCGTTGGCCACGTCATCGTATTCGAGCAGTTGCTTACGAATATCGAAGTTGCGGCCTTCGACCTTGCGCTGGGCCTTTTCGATGGCGTTGGTGACCATGCGGTGCTCGATGGCCTCACCGGACTGCATGCCCAGGGCCTTCATGAAGTTCTTCACGCGGTCGGAGGCGAAGATGCGCATCAGGCTGTCTTCCAGCGACAGGTAGAAGCGGCTGGAGCCTGGGTCGCCCTGACGGCCGGAGCGGCCACGCAGCTGGTTGTCGATACGGCGCGATTCGTGTCGCTCGGAGGCGATCACGTGCAGGCCACCCGACTCGATCACCTGCTGGTGACGCTTCTGCCAGTCGGCCTTGATCTGGGCGATCTGCTCGGCGCTCGGGTTTTCCAGGGCTGCCACTTCGGCTTCCCAGTTGCCGCCCAACAGGATGTCGGTACCACGGCCGGCCATGTTGGTGGCGATGGTCAGCGCGCCCGGTGCACCGGCCTGGGCGATGATCTCGGCTTCCTTCTCGTGGTACTTGGCGTTCAGTACCTTGTGCTCGATGCCTTCCTTCTGCAGCAGGTTGGACATGTGCTCGGAGGTTTCGATGGTCGCGGTACCCACCAGCACCGGGCGGCCGAGCACCATGCTTTCCTTGATGTCAGCGATGATCGCGGCGTATTTCTCGTCGGCGGTCAGGTACACCAGGTCGTTGAAGTCCTTACGCGCCAACGGCTTGTTCGGCGGGATGACCATCACGTTGAGGCCGTAGATCGACTGGAACTCGAACGCCTCGGTGTCGGCGGTACCGGTCATGCCGGACAGCTTGGTGTAGAGACGGAAGTAGTTCTGGAAGGTGGTCGAAGCCAGGGTCTGGCTCTCGGCCTGGATGTTCAGGTTTTCTTTCGCTTCGATGGCCTGGTGCAGGCCTTCGGACAGGCGACGGCCGGGCATGGTACGGCCGGTGTGCTCGTCGATCAGCAGGACCTGGCCGTCCTGGACGATGTACTCGACGTTGCGGTGGAACAGCTTGTGCGCGCGCAGGCCGGCGTAGACGTGGGTCAGCAGGCCCAGGTTATGCGCCGAGTAGAGGCTCTCGCCTTCGGCCAGCAGGCCAGCCTGGGTGAGCATCTCTTCGATGAACTGGTGACCGGCTTCGTTGAGCTCGACCTGGCGGCTCTTCTCGTCGATGGAGAAGTGGCCTTCCTGGGTGACCTGGCCTTCGACTTCTTCGATGTGCTGGGTCAGGCGCGGGATCAGGCGGTTGATCTCGATGTACAGCTTGGAGCTGTCCTCGGCCTGGCCCGAAATGATCAGCGGCGTACGTGCTTCGTCGATCAGGATCGAGTCGACTTCGTCGATCACCGAGAAGTTGAGTTCACGCTGGAACTTCTCTTCCTGGCTGAACGCCATGTTGTCGCGCAGGTAGTCGAAACCGAATTCGTTGTTGGTGCCGTAGGTGATGTCGGACGCGTACGCGGCGCGCTTCTCCTCGGGTGGCTGGAAAGCCGAGACGATGCCGACGGACAGGCCGAGGAACTCGTACAACGGGCGCATCCAGTTGGCGTCACGGCGGGCCAGGTAGTCGTTGACGGTGACCACGTGCACACCTTTGCCGGACAAGGCATTGAGGTACACGGCCAGGGTACCGACCAAGGTCTTGCCTTCACCGGTACGCATTTCTGCGATCATACCCTCGTGCAGGGTCATGCCGCCGATCAGCTGCACGTCGAAGTGGCGCATGCCCATCACGCGCTTGCCGGCCTCACGGGCCACGGCGAAGGCTTCGGGCAGCAGTTGGTCCAGTGTCTCGCCTTTGGCCAGGCGCTCCTTGAACTCTGCGGTCTTGCCC
>Ga0213823_1001039_pt1 | contig 18525 bp, 18 predicted proteins | sample MC6MC0907MG_FD_179887 | JGI IMG/M metagenome (GOLD analysis project Ga0213823, IMG submission 179887) | Enriched soil aggregate microbial communities from Iowa State University, Ames, United States - MC6-MC0907-MG | ecosystem: Environmental > Terrestrial > Soil > Unclassified | place: USA: Iowa...
TTGCAACACGCAGCCGTCGTGATCCAGTTGCAGGTGCAAGCCCAGCGGCGGTGCGCCGAGATGATCGGGCAGTTCGTTGGCCGGCGGTGGCGCACGCTTGAGCAGGCGTCCGAACAGATTGTCGCCGGCGGTCAAAATTTCAGGCTCGACGAGGCGGTGAGGTTGGCGGGCAGGCTGGGCACCGCGCCCACCCCCGGCAGTACCAGAAACGGCATGATCTGATTGAGCTTGCTGGTGGGGTAATTGACGCTGACCGTCAACGTGCCCTGAGCGGCGTCATAGACCGCTGAGGTGTCGACGCCGACCACCAGATTCAGGGTTGATGTCCACTGCAACTGATCGGCCAATACGGCGTTGGCAGTGCTCACCACCACCGAGGCATAACCGGGAGTATTCGGATCCACCGCGACGCTGCGGCGCACCGCTTCGGACGTCGCCTCGTTGAAGCTCTGCATCAATAGAAACGGCAGGCTGTAACTGACCAGCGCGTAGAACACGGCGAAAAAAATCACGAATACCAAGGCGAATTCGATCGCCACTGCGCCTGCCTGTGATTTTGCGAAGCCGGTTTTCATGAGTGCGTCTACCCTGACTTTCACTGCGTAGTATCAGCATAGAATCAATCAGCAAAATCGGATGGATTTAACCGGATGCACAGTTTAGTTCTCCTGATCTGGCTCGCCCTGTGCGCCGCCCAGGATGCCCGGCAACGGCGCATCTCTAATGTGCTGACGTTCGGTGCGGGAGCGCTGGCGCTGATTCATCTGTGGGTGACCGGCACCACTTGGTTCGGGGCTGATGCGCAGCAAGGATGGTGGGCCGCCGCGATCGCCCTGGGGTTAACTGTTCCAGGAAATTTCATGGGCCGGATGGGCGCGGGCGATGTGAAATTAATGACAGCCATGGGCCTTGCGACGAACGGTTTATTCATTCTGTGTGCGTTTATCGGCGCGGGTATCGCCAGTTTGCTCTGGCTGCTGATTGCGCCAAGAGTCTGGCTTCATATGAGTCAACGACTTAGAGAACATCTTCGATATATGGAGCCTGGAACGTCAAAAAAGCTGCCATTTGCACCGTTCGTGCTGCTGGGGGTACTGGCTTCGATTCATTGGATCCATTAGTCGCCAGGCGCCACTAGTCCTATGTACATAGTCGGAAAGTGCGTCTACTTTCAAATGAGGTCGTTACACCGCCAAAGTGCAGAAAAAGTCAGCTTTGGCCTCGAGCAATGGAGTGGTTCGTGAACAAGCTTACGTCGGCGGTAAAAGTGCTCGTGGTCGATGATCAACCCTTGATCGTCGAAGAATTGTGCGAGTTTCTCGAAAGCAGCGGCTACCGCTGTGTGCCGTGTGAATCCAGCACTCAGGCGATCGAACGGTTCAGCGAAGATGCGGAAATCGGCCTGGTGCTCAGTGATCTGCACATGCCGGACATGGATGGCATTCAGCTGGTGCAGGAACTGCAACGTATCTGCGGCAAACACCGGGTGTTCGAAGCGATCATGCTCACCGGTCGCGCCGACAAGCAGGACGTGATCAAGGCGCTGCGCGCCGGGATTGCCGACTATTACCAGAAACCGATCCAGCTCGATGAGCTGCTCGAAGGCGTGAAGCGCCAGGAAGCGGCGCTGCACGAGCGGCACAAGAATGTGCAGTTGGGGCACCTGAACCAGAAGCTGCAATTTCTCTCGGAGTCCATCGACGATCTCTACCAGGATCTGGACAAGGTCCGACGCAATCCGGCGGCGGTGGTCAAAGACATGCTCGGCGGCGACAGCGCCGAAGCCGAGCAGGAGATTCCGGAGATCTTCAGTCAATTGTCGCCACGACAGCTGGATGTGGCGCGGCTGGTGGGCAAAGGGCAAACCAACTATCAGATTGCCTGCGAGTTGGGCATCACCGAAAACACGGTGAAACTGTATGTCTCGCAGGTCTTGCGCCTGACCCATATGCACAACCGCACGCAGTTGGCATTGGCGCTGTCGCCCAGTGCTTCGGCCGCCCGTCAGCGTGTAACCGCACACTGATCGCGATTGCCTGTCCCACGCGGACAGGCAGTCAATTCTGCCAAAAACACCTCGTCCGTATTACCCGGCCTGCGTCTTCGGTTTGGGGAACAGATTGTCCAGGGTTTCCAGCAGGCGCACGTGGTAGATCGGCTTGCGAAACAGGTCCAGCACCTGCAGGCGCAGCATGTCGCTGACGTCCTCCATGTCGGCATGTCCGGAGGTCACGATCACCGGCAGATGCTGGCGCGACGTGTGCTCGCGCAGGCGTTTGATCAACGACATGCCCGACTCCTCCGGCATACGCAGATCGGTAATCACCAGGGCGATATCCGGAAAGCGGGTGAGGTGATGCAGGGCGAGTTTCACCGAGGTGGCGGTGTGGCAGACAAAGCCCTCGCCCTCCAGTAACTCGGCCAGCTCAAGCAACGCGTCCTCTTCGTCGTCAACCAGAAGCAACTGTTGGCGGGGGAGCGAGGAGGCAGTCATGGGCAGTCCCTGAAAAGCTGGAAGTGAGATCGAGTGTAGCGCGACATTCGCCGGACGCGACTCACATCAGGGGGTTTGCACCGGAGCGGTCTGAGCAGTACCACCGAGGGATACCAGCACGCTGTTGAAAATCGCCAGCACCTGGGCGCCAACCGGCGTCACGAACACCACAACCACTACCGCCACCATGGCTACCACAATCGCGTACTCGATGGCCGAAGCGCCTTCGGTATTTGCCAGAAACGCCCGCGCACGCATCAACAGATATTCAAGCACCATGAGCATTCTCCTTTGCGTCAGCCCTCGGCCGCACGCTGGAAATTCAATGGCCTCGTCAACGCCCGGGCGCGCGATTGCTCACCCGCGCGCGGGCATTGAAAGGGGACGAGCGGGGGGTATCAAGGCGTAGGCCGGACCTGAGCCGTTCCGCCAAGACTGGTCAGAACTGAGTTGAAAATCGCCAGTACCTTGTTGCCGACAGGTGTCACGAACACCACGACAACCACGGCCACCATGGCCACCACGATTGCGTACTCGATTGCCGACGCCCCTTCCTCGCTTTTGAGAAAAAGACGGGCCCTGGCCAGCAGATATTCGAGAATCATACGTCCACTCCTTTGCGCCTCTGGCGCCGATCCAACGCTACAGCGGCATGCTTTCACCGTGCTATCAGAGCATTGTCAACAAACCCCCGGACAACAACTGTAAGAACGGATTAATTACAAAGGATTAACCAGAACGTTAGTCGAGCCAAACCCTACAGTTAATTGGCCAGGACTCATACTTTAGTGGGTTATTTTGCTGTCAGAAATGGCGTTTTGGCTCGGATCAGCTAGCTTGGAAATAGCGAAATCGTTGCATGTTCATAGCTGCCTGATCGCGAAAAATTCTCTCGGCAGGAAGTACAGGCTGTCGGTGCAGTGAGGAAAGGGAGAGCCGTCATGAACAGTCGCGTCACCATGGGGCTAGCGGCAGTGTTGTTGCTTGGGGCAATCATCGTCGGTTACTGGGGCCTTGTCCTCAGTCGACAGCCGGCTCCCGTTGCCCTGGCGCCTGCCGCTTCAGCAGTGGTGGTGGAAAAAACCGTGGCCGCCGCCGAGGATCAGACCCGTCAGCCCGTGGTCGTGCTGTTGCACGATGTGCCGCCGTTCACCCCGTTGACCGCTGCCGATGTGGCCGTGGAAAAATTGCGCAGTGCGCCGGCCGGCAGCCTGACCAGTGTTGATCAGGTCGTGGGGCGTACACCGTGGCGCCATTTGAGCGCCGGCACCTGGCTCAACGATGAAAGCTTCGAAGCCGGCGGAGCACTGGCGCGGATGATCCGCAGTGACGAGCGCGCGCTCACCGTGGCCGTGGACGAAGTGATCGGCGCCGCCGGGCAACTGGTGCCCGGCGACTACGTTGATGTGCTGCTCTACCTGCGTCAGGACGCGAGCAATCTGCAGCAGTCGGCGCAGATCGTCGTGCCGGCCATGCGCGTGCTCGGCGTCGGTGAGCAATACGGCCTGACCAACGATGGGCAGCCCGCCAGCCCGGCCCTGAGCGCCGACGAAAAACTCAAACAGGATCAGCGCCGGATCGCCGCGCGCACCGTGGTGTTGGCCGTGCCTGAACAATTGCTCAGCCGGATGATGCTCGCCACTCAGGTCGGTACCCTGCGCCTGGCCGTGCGCAGCAGCGAGGAACAGCGTCTGGCCAAATACTGGGCCGGTGAAAAGCAGGCGCCGGCGCACCTGGACAACGCCAACAGCCAACTCTTCCAGTTCACCCAACTGGCCCTCGGTGCCGCGCCGAAAGCGCCGGCCACTGGCGGCCACGGCGGTACGCGGCCGATGGAAGTGATCCGCGGCAATCAGCTTTCCCGACAAGCCCCATGACTGAGCAAGGATCCACGTGCATGCAGAGTCGATTCAGGCCGCTATTAACACCTGTCGTCCGGGCCTTGATACTGATGGGACTGTCGATCAACGCCGCCGTCGCGGCCACCGGCAATTGCTCGGCACTCGGCCGTATGCCGCCGGTGATCGAGATTGGCGAAGGGTTCCAGCAGGATATCCAGTCACCCGTGGCGATCACCCGTGTGGCCATCGGCGACCCGAAGATCGCCGACGTGCATGACACCGGCAGCGCCTCGTTTCTACTCACCGGGGTGGCTCCCGGCGCCACCAGCCTGATGGTCTGGACCTCGTGCTCCAGTGAACCGCGGCAGAGCATGGTGTTCGTCAAGGGCAGTGCCACCGCCGCACTGACCAGCGCCAGCAGACTGCCTTCCGATGATCCGACGCTGCCGTCGCAAGTGCAGACCGACATTCGTTTTGTCGAAGTCAGCCGCACCAAACTCAAGGAAGCCACCGCTTCGCTGATCGGCACCCGGGGCAATTTCCTCTTCGGATCGCCCGGTACTTTGCCACCGATCGATGGCGTGCCGACGCCGAGACTGCCGGTGGATAACGGCCTGTTCAATTTCTCGTGGGTCGGCGGCAAGACCATGGCGATCATCAACGCCCTGGAAACCAGCGGTTTCGCCTACACCCTCGCGCGCCCCAGCCTGGTGGCGCTGAGCGGGCAAAGCGCAAGCTTTCTGGCCGGTGGTGAAATCCCGATTCCGGTGCCCAGCGCCGGCAGCGACACGGTGACTATCGAGTACAAGGAGTTCGGCATCCGCCTGACCCTGACGCCGACCGTGATCGACCGCAATCGCGTGGCATTGAAGGTCGCGCCGGAAGTCAGTGAACTGGATTACGCCAACGCTATCAGTATCGCCGGCACCCCGGTGCCGGCCCTTACCGTACGCCGTACCGACACCAGCATCTCGCTGGCCGACGGCGAAAGCTTTGTCATCAGTGGCTTGATCAGCACCAGCAACACCTCGCAAGTGAACAAGTTTCCGGGGCTGGGCGACATTCCGGTGCTCGGCGCCTTTTTCAAAGGTTCTCAGATCAGACGCGAAGAGCGTGAACTGTTGATGATCGTCACCCCGCATCTGGTGCAGCCACTGGCGGCGGACGCGCAACTGCCGTCGCTGCCGGGGGAAAAACTGCGCAACTACGATCCGAATTTCTACCGCATGTTCTTCCTCGAAAACGGCAACTTCGACAAGCGCAGTGGGCTGTCCCAATGAACCAGAACCTGAGCCAGACCTTTCTCGCGATCACCCGTAACAGCACCGATCTGGAGTGGCTGCAAGGCGCACTCGCGCCGCTGGGTCAGGTGGTGAGCGCCGGGGCCGGGAGCCTGGATGAGTTGCTGGCGCTGGTCGATGTCACCTTCGCCAGCCTGGTGTTCGTCGGCCTCGATCGAGACCATGTGGTCGCGCAGAGTGCGTTGATCGAAGGCGCGCTGGAAGCCAAACCGATGCTCGCCATCGTCGCGCTCGGCGACGGCATGGACAATCAATTGGTGCTCAACGCCATGCGTGCCGGCGCCCGGGATTTCGTCGCCTATGGTTCGCGGGCCAGTGAAGTCGCCGGGCTGGTGCGGCGCTTGAACAAGCGCCTGCCACCGGTGGCGGCCAACACGCAGCTTGGTGGCCTCACGGTGTTGTACGGCACGCAGAGCTATTGCGATGGCGCGCTGCTGACCAACCATATGGCGCAGGTGGTGCAAAAGAGCGGACAGCAGACCTTACTACTGGATCTGGGGCTGCCGCGCGGCGACAGCCTGGCGTTGCTCGGGCTCGAGAGTTCGTTCCATTTCGGCGATGCCTTGCGTCACTTGCGCAGGCTCGACGCGACCCTGATCGACAGTGCCTTCACCAGCGCTGAAGCGGGGCTGCGGATTCTGGCGTATGCCAGCAGCGACGAGCCGCTGGAAAGCACCAGTGCCGCCGAGCTGTACATGTTGCTCAGCGCCTTGCGCCAACACTTCCAGCACATCGTCGTGAACCTCACCGGGCAGTCCGACAGTGAAGCCTTGCGCACCTTTGTCAGCCATTGCGACAAGTTGCTGTGGTACACCGATCAGAACGTGCTCAACTGCCGGCGCAACCTCGCTGTACTCAACTTGTGGCGCGAGAAAGGCATGAAGCTCGACCACGCGCGTTTGCTGGTGGACGGCTATCTGGGCAGCGTTGCCCCGGATGCTGAAACCCTGGGCAAAACCTTCAACCTCGAAGTGATCGCGGTATTGGCCGCCAATGCCGAAGTGCGCCTGAACGCCAAGAACCAGGGCGTCAGCCTGTTCGAACTGGCCCCGCGGGAAAAACTCACGCAAAGCCTGCGTGCTCTCGGTGAGCGTCTGGCCAAGCGCTCCGAAGGACTGGCCAAACCCAAGATCACCTGGTTCGACCGTTTGCGAGGCACCTCATGAGCGCGGAAAAACTGTTCGGCGCGGTGCAGCGCGGCGCGACCGGCAATACCGATCACGAAGGCCTGAAACTGGTCCTGCACCGCTACATCATCGACGCCATCGAAGAGTCGGGGAAAAACCTGCTGGAAGGCTCGCGCCAATTGCTGGCGCAGTTTGTCACCGACAAGGTTGCCGAATACATCGCCCGCCTGCACCTGGCGATTTCCCGTTACGAGATGGAGCGGCTGGCCGAAGAAATCGTCGATGAACTCACCGGTTTCGGTCCGCTGGAAGTGCTGCTGCGCGATCAGTCGGTGACCGAGATTCTGGTCAACGGCCCGCACCGGGTGTTCATTGAGCGCGATGGCGTGCTGCATCAAAGTGACCTGCGCTTTATCGATTCGCACCACGTCGAACGGGTCATGCAACGGATTCTCGCGCCACTCGGGCGGCGCCTCGATGAGTCCTCACCGATGGTCGATGCACGCTTGCCGGATGGCAGCCGGGTCAACGCGATCATCCCGCCGATCGCGCTCGACGGCCCCTGCCTGTCGATTCGCAAGTTTCGCAAGGACATGCTCAAGAGCAGCGACCTGATGGCGATGCAGACCATCGATCTGGCGATTTTCGAGTTCCTCCAGGAGGCAGTGGGCAAGCGTTGCAACGTGCTGATCAGCGGCGGTACCGGCACCGGCAAGACCACGCTGCTGAACATCCTCAGCCAATTGATCAACCCCCATGAGCGTCTGGTGACCATCGAAGACGTCGCCGAATTGCAGCTTGGCCACCCGCACGTCGTGCGCCTGGAAACCCGTCCGCCGAACGCCGAGGGCCACGGCGAAGTCAAGGCCAGCGACCTGATCCGCAACGCCCTGCGCATGCGTCCCGACCGGATCATCCTCGGCGAGATTCGTGGGGTCGAAGTGGTCGATGTGCTGACCGCGATGAACACCGGTCACGACGGTTCGATGAGCACCGTGCACGCCAACAATGCGCAGGATGCGCTGCTGAGGTTGGAGACGCTGGTGGGGCTGACCGGTCGCTCGATCGCCGAGCGCACCTTGCGCCAGATGATCTGCGCCGCCCTCGACGTGATCATCCAGCTGACCCGCATGCCCGACGGCCGTCGCTGTGTCAGCGAGGTGGTGGAAGTGGTCGGCATCCGCGAAGACGTCTACGTCACCAACACCTTGTTTCGCCTTGATCGGCGTACCGGTTTCGGCTTCCTGCGCGAAGCGGTCAATCCGGCCGGCGACAAGTTGCGCCACGAGACCCACCTGGGCTGACCGCATGGGACTTGCATCATGATCGGACCGGCCATTCTCATCCTGCTTTGTCTGATTCTGCTCGGGCTGTCGATCTGGTTGTTCGTGCACGGCATCCACAAGACCGCTAACGAACGGGTGCTCAATCGCCTGGCGGCGGGGCAGCCACAACTGGCGGCGCAGAAGCCGACCTGGGTCGGGCTTGAACGGATGTTTCTGCGCGCCGGGCTTGGTCGTCCGACCGAACGTTTCGGGCTGTGGCTGACCCTGTGGGGCGTGGCGATTGTCCTCGGCTATCTGCTGGCGGACTGGATCGGTTTGCTGGCGATGCTGCTGGCGCCGCCGCTGATCCTGCGTCTGTACATTTCCTGGCTGTACCAACGCCGGATCAAACGCATGATCGAGCAGTTGCCGCAGTTGCTCGACTACACCGTGCGCAGCCTGAAATCTGGGCGCACCTTGAGCGACGCGGTCATGGGCGGCATCGAATCGAGCGACGATCCGCTGAAAAAAGCCATGGGCCGGGTGCAGCGCAACGTGCAACTGGGCGTCAACCTGCCGGATGCGGTCAGCGATTTCGCCGAACTCTACGAGCAGGACGAACTGCGCATGTTTGCCCTCGGCCTCAAGGTCAACCATCGCTACGGTGGCAATGCCAGTGAGCTGCTGGAGAACCTGATCAAGCTGATCCGCGAACGTGACCAGGGCGCCCGGCAACTGCGCGCACTGACTGGCGAAACACGCATGACGGCCTGGGTGCTGGGTTCGCTGCCGGTGATTCTGGTGAGCTACTTCATGCTGACCAACCCCGGCTACATGCTCGGCATGTGGCACGACTCCGGTGGTCGGACCATGTTGATCATCGCCGTGGTGTTGCAAGTGACCGGTTGCCTGGCGCTGTGGCGCATGTTGCGGAGTATTTGAAATGGTCTATCTCGCCGCTCTGATGCTGCTGCTCGGCGCGCTGTTGCTGGTGGTCAATCACCTGCTGACCGAGCGCCGCCGGGTGCGCCAGGTCAACCAGCGGTTGCAGGGGCATCTGGTGCGCGAGAACCGTTTCGGTAACTGGCTGCGGGCTCTGGGTAACAGCAGGTTCGGTCAGCGCTCGGTGAGCATCGACAGCGAAACTCAGACCCTGCTCAGTCGCCTGGGCTGGCGCCGTGCCAACGAGCGAGCGCTATTCGCCGCCTGCCAGATCGGCACGCCGCTACTGACGCTGGGGTTGGCGATCTTTCTGCAGGAGGTGTTCTTCCCTCAAGCGGCCAACCGCTGGATCGTCCCGATGCTCGCCACCGGTGCCGGTTACCTGCTGCCCAAGCGGCTGCTGGCCTACGCCGCCGGACGCCGGCAGAAAACCATTGCGGTGGAAATCTCCACGTTCATTCCGCTGCTGCGCATCCTGTTCGAGTCAGGCATGGCAGTCGAACAAGCCTTGCGCGTGCTCAGCACCGAAGGGCAGAAACTGCTGCCGGAATTGACCTGCGAACTGCGCCTGATTCTGGCCCGGGTCGACTCGGGACTGGAGCTGGGACAGGAACTGAACAAGGCCTCGGTGATGCTCGCGGTCGATGAGTTCACCGACACCTGCGTGATTTTGCAGCAACTGATCCAGCAGGGTGGCGGGGCGATGAGGTCACTGCTGGCGCTCAAACAATTACTCGACGACCGCCGCCTGACCCGGCTGCAGGAATACATCTCGAAGATGTCAGCGAAGATGTCGGTGGTGATGATGCTGTTTCTGTTTCCTGCCTTGCTGATCGTATTGGCCGGTCCGGGGTTCACTGCGATTACCCGGGCATTTGCAAGCTAACGTGGCTCATGGAGAGCGTTTGATGAAAGCACTGATTGTCGTGGCAAGTCTGTTGTTGCTCGGTGGTTGCGCCACCGACGGCCAGGCGCCGTGGTCGGCGATGCTCGCACCGAGCAGTTGCAGCAAGCTCGATTCCGAACAGGAACTGGCGTTGAACCTGGCGGACGATCTGGCCAACGACGGCAAGCTGCACGCCAGCCTGGCCAACCTGCAAAGCCTGCCCGACAAACTGGTCGAGGTACGCCTGCGCAAGGCCAGGGTCTACCGCTTGCTCGGGCGCAGTGAAGCCGAGCCGCTGTATCGCGGTTTGCTCGGCACCTGTGTGACGGCGGATGCCGAACATGGCCTGGGCCAGATCTATGCCGCCCGTGGCGACAACGGTCAGGCCCAGGCGCACCTGCAGCGCGCGGTGCGTCTGGCGCCGACCAATGAAAAGATCCGCAATGATCTGGGCGTGGTCTACCTCAACCAGTTGCGTCTTGAAGACGCGCGCTTCGAGTTTCTTACCGCTATTGAACTCAAGCAGAACGATCAACTGGCCACGCTGAATCTGGTGAGCTTGCTGCTGTACCAGAACAACTGGCAGCAAGCCGCCGAAATCGTCAGCCGCGCGCACCTGACGCCGGAGCAGTTCGCCGACGCCCAGGCCCGTGCGGAAAAACTCAAAGTGCCGGCCAAGGCCCCGGCGGCGGCCGGTAATCAGGTGGCGGTGGTGGCTGACCCACAACCGTCGGCGCTCAAGTGACACTCCGGGAGATGACCATGAATACCTTGCACAGCGTGTGCTGCCTGGCCCTGCTCAGCCTGCCGTTCGCCGCCCAGGCAATCGATGCCGGCCCGGCCTCGGCGCAGCAACAGGAAACCGAAGGCTGGCTGTTACTGCAAAGCCGCAACCACGCCGCTTCGCCCAAACCGCAAACCGCCACCGCGGCAGAGCGGGAGCTGGCGCTGCAACGCTGGTTGAAGAAATACAGCTACGAGATTCCGGACTTATACGATCCGGATGCGGGCGGCAAGATCGAGAGCAAAAACTAGGTTGATCGCAAAGCTCAAGCGCGCAGGAGAATGCGGCCTGAGCGGATACTCGATGTATTGCCCTGAAAATTGACGCCATCACTTTGACTTTTGTGTGGTATCAAAATGATGGCTCGTGTACATTCCCCGCGCCCGAACCAGGACGACCTGGCGGGACGGTAGGGATGCCTGAATCATGTAATGAACCCTGCTGAAACTGTTTCTCATGTTTTGGAAGGGAATCTCGCGTGAATACCGCTCGCTTGCGCCGCACTTTGCTGGCGCTGTCCATTGCCGCAGCCTCCGTGCACAGCGGTAGCGTTTTGGCTGACATCCACTACGACATCAGCAGTGCCGCATTGAATAGCAATCTGCTGAACACCACGGGCCTGGTGGATGTGCACGGCAATCTGGATGCCACCCCCGTACCCGGTACAGGCCTGACTTACGGCGCACAATTTCGCGGCGTGCGCGCGCGACAGCTGCGCAACAACGACGCCATCCGGATCGAAAGTGCCAATCAGGGCGTGGGCCTCAATATCGTGGATTCCGGTATGGTGGCCAGCAATATCACCCTCAGTGTGATCAACGATGGCTCGATTGCGGTTCATGGCCTGCCGGGGATTGGCAGCTCAGTCGGGATTGCCGTGGTCGGTGGCACCGTGGGCGCCGTTGTGCACAACACCGGCAGTATCGATGTCAGCGGTGCTTCTCCCACGGGGGTGCTGCTGGCGCACACAAACATCGGCGGGTTCACCAACTCCAGCAACGCCATTGTAAATGTCAACAGTCCGGGTTCGGTGGCTGTGCTGCTTGACGGTGCCACGGTTCAGGGGGCGATTACCAACATGGGCACCCTGCGTGCCACCGGCATTTATGGCGAAGCGCTTACACTCGAAGGCGTGCTCTTCAATCGACCATCCAGTTTCAGCAGCACCTCATTGTTCAACACCGGTACGATTTCCGGCGAAGCAATCGGTGTGCATGTAAGTGACCAGCCGGTGGGGGGCAGTATTTTTACCATCAACCAGTTGAGCGGTCTTATCGAGGGTGGGACTGCGGCCATTCAGATCGATGATGGCGTCAGCTACTTCGATTTCAATGGCGGCACTGTAAAGGGCGATCTGCTAGGGTTGACAGGGGTGAAAGTCGACGGTGATGCCACATTCGACGGCTCGGTCATCAAGTCCGGCTACGTCACGATCGAGGAAGGCACGCTGACCCTGGTACGCCCGCATACCACTATCTTCGGCGACTTCGACATGGAAGAAGCCAACTCGGTACTGGAAATCTACCTGGGCAATGACACCAACCCGGCGCTGCCTGTGCTGAAAGTCACCGGCACCACCGATATCGCCCCGGGCGCGCAACTGCGTCTGCTGGCGCGCTCCAGTGATTTTCGCGTGAGCCCCGGTGGCACGCGTTACACCCTGATCAGCTCGGGGAATCTGGTCGGTGGCAACAACCTGACCGTGACCTCGACCTCCGCGCTGCTGGACGTGAAGAGCTTCGGCGTGAGCGGCAATGACATCACCAGCGTGGTGACAACTAAGTCGAGCGAGGTGCTGGCCGAGAACACCCTGGCAGTCGGCGGCAGTGATAATGCGGCGACGGCGGTTGGGCATGTGCCAGGACTGCTGGCACGCCTCGATGAACAGGATCCGGTGTTCCAGGCATTCGCCAACGCCAGCACCGATGCCGAACTGGCGCGCCTGAGTGAAACCCTCAGCCCGGATGTCAGCCGTGGTGTACTGCACGCGGCGACCAACAGCCAGACGCTGGTCTCGGGCGTGATCAATGATCGCTCCAGTCGCGCACGCTCAGCCACCGGCGCCCCGGAAAAAGGCGTATGGCTGCAAGCCTTGAGCAGCGATGCCAATCAGGACGAGCGCCGTGGTGTGGCCGGTTATGACGCCGACAGCCACGGGATCGCGGTCGGTGCCGATGGTCAGTTGAATGCCGATACCACGCTCGGTCTGGCCTACAGCTACCTCGATACCGATGTGAAATCCGATCTCGGCAACAAGACCAAAGTCACCGGGCATGCGCTGACGTTGTACAGCAACTGGGTGCATGACAACTGGTTCGTCGACTCGTCGCTGATGTACGGCTGGAACGACAACGAATCCAAACGTTATATCGCCGGCACTCAAGCCAAGGCTGATTACGACAGTGACGTATTCGGCGTGAGCGCTCTGGCCGGTTACAGCCTGCGGCTGATGCCTGATGTGGTGCTGGAACCCCAAGTCGGCGCGCGCTATGCCAATGTGGGCATGGATGCGTATCGCGAGAAGGGCAGCTCGGCGTCGTTGAATGTCGGCAGTCAGCGTTATGAAGTCGGTGAGATGGGCATCGGTGCACGTCTGGCGGCGGCATTCGATGTCGGCAGCGGCAGCCTGGAACCGGAAGCGAAGCTGATGGCCTGGCATGACTTCATCGGTGACAAGGTCAGCACCACATCGGCATTCGTGCTGGGGGGCGAGTCGTCCGTCAGCCGCGGTACCACTCCGGTGCGTGACAGCTATGAACTGGGCCTTGGCGCCAACTACCGCATGGGCGCCTGGAGCGTCGGCGGCTCCTACAACTATCTGACCTCCAGCGGTTTCGACGCCGACAGCTTCACCGCGAAGGTGCGATACGCGTTCTGATCCGCATCGCGTAAAACCTGTGGGAGCGAGCTTGCTCACGAAGGCGTAGTGTCAGTCGATAAGAATGCTGACTGATCCACCGCTTTCGCGAGCAAGCCCGCTCCCACAGGGATATGCGCTGCAATGTGAGAGCAAGCCCGCTCCCACAGGAATGTGCATTCCAATATGGGAGCGAGCTTGCTCGCGAAGGCGGTCTGCCTGCTCTGTTGATTGATCAGACACCCTACAGTTGATAGCTGAAACTGATGCTGTAACGCGCCCGACGATTGAACGTATCCAGCGCTTCATCAGACATCGGCTTGGCAGCCTCCAACGCAATGTTGTAGTACTTGGCGTCGCCAAAGCGCAGCCCCACTGCTGCCGATGACAGGTCGCTGCTCTGTACCTGCAGTTTGTTGAACCAGGTTTTCGAACGGTCCAGCACCACATACGGTTGCAGGATGCGCACCCAGTTGCCGTCGCGGTTGAAACTGTAGTTGACCTCGTAAGCCGCGCCCCAGCCTTTGTCGCCCGACGCCTGATCGTCCGGGTAACCACGGCCGAAGTTCTGCCCGCCGAACACCGTACGCTCGCTGTCAGGCAGGGTGTCATCACTCCAGTACAGCGCGGCCGACAGCACGCCTTGCCAGTTGTCGAAGAACTTGTCGCTCTGCACGCCGGAGAGGCGCAGGCGCAGGAAGTCCAGGTCCAGCGCCGGGTTGTTGGAATGCGCGCCCATACTGTCCAGACCTTGATACACGCCGCCGCTGAGAATCCGCAGCTGCCGCGCATCGCTCTTGCGCCAGTCACCTTCGAATGCGAGGGCACGCACGTTGGTGCGCTCTTCGATGCTGATCGGATAGCCGACCACGTCGTAGCGGTTCTTGTTATCCACTGCATACAGCCGCGCGCCCGCGTTAAGCAGCTCGTTGGAAGCGGCAATAAACGGGTGGCTGACGCCGATGGAGTAACGATCGTCCTCCTTGTGCGGCTTGAGTTCGAAGCCGTCGCTGGTGAGCACATTGGTGCCCGGATCCGCGCGATAGCGTGAGGCAAACAGGCTCAATTGCGTGCCTTCACTGTTGAGAAACTGGTTGTAGTCCACACGGTAGTAGCGCTCGTGATCGTCGCCCGGTGGAAACAGACCGCTCAGGGTCAGCTGCTCGCCCATTGCCGTCTGCGAGTTGCTGCTGACGCCCAGCAATGCCTGCGTACCGTTGCGGTTATCTTCGGTGGTGCTCATGGTGCTGGTGAACGGTTTGCGGCTAGCCTGGGCCACCAGTGTTGTTGCACCGTCGGTGGTACCGGGCGGCGGCACTTGCGCCTGGATGGTCACCCCGGGGATCCGGGTCATCAGGGTGGTGTAGCGTTCGAAGGTCTTGCGGGTCAGCGGGCGTTCGGCCTGGATCTTGGCTGCCAGTTCGTCGAGCAGGCCTTTGACCCGGCCGACATCGCCCTGCACCTGCACATCGCGCACATAGCCTTCCACCAACACCACCCGGGCCACGCCATCGTCGAAACGCTGTTGCGGCAGGAAGGCATAGGACAGCAGATAGCCGTCCTTCTGGTAGCGCCGGGTGATGTCGCGTGTGGCTTCGATCAGGTCGGCGAGGCTGCTCTGGTGGCCGATCAGGGGTTTGTAGACTTCGGCCAGTTCGTTGAGCGGGTAGATCGTGCCGCCTTCGATCTGCACGGTTTTCAGGTTGACTTTGGTCTCCATCAGCAACGGTTGCGCCGTGGCCGCGCCGGGGTCGGGTACTTGCAGGGGCGTGGCGGCGGGGCGATAGGCATCCGCCGGCAGGTTCGGCACGGGCAGGTTGCGGGTGGTTTCGTTGCTGTTGAGAAAGCTGGGCAGGGTGTCGGCGAGGGCGGCGGAACTGAGACTGAGGAACAGCAGGGATGCCATTACGCGCATAGGACACTCCATGGTCAGATCACAGCGCTGGGCTGAATTTTTCCTAAGAAAAAAGCGGAAGACTCGTGGGAATCTTCCGCCCTCAACCAAGCGTAGGCGCTGTAGGTAAGGCCGTCGAATCGGCCAGGTGCAATTTAGCGTTTGTTACCTCCAAGAGCGCCGGTCAGACCACCGAGCACGCCGCCCAGACCTCCTGTTGCGGTGCCGCCAGTACTGGTGCCGCCGGCGCTGCTGCCAGCGTTGAGCAAGCCGCCGACCGAGCCGACGGTGGTACCGACGTTGCTGACCAGACCTCCGACTGCCGTGGTGACCGGATTGTTGGTAGCGGCGATGGTGGCGCCCACATTGCTGACCGCTCCGCCGACCTGGCCGGTGAGACCGGCGACCGGCGCGCCCAGACCCGTTGCGGCGCCGACTTGTTGGGTAACGCTGGTGACCGCACTGGTGACCGGGTTAAGCCCGGCACCGACGGTGGCGCCGACGGTGGCCAGTGGCGAGGTGGTGGCGGTGATCGGCGTGCCCGAGCCACCGAGTACGGTGTTGAGCGAGGCGATGGTGTTGCCCAGTCCGCCAGCCGTGACACCGCCGGCACTGACCACGCCGTTGGTGCTGCCGGCATTCAGGCCGGAACCGACATTGACCACGGCGCCACCAACGGTTTGCAGCAAGCCGGTACCGCCCAGGCCGCCACCCAGACCGCCACCGGTGCTGGTGCCGTTATCCACCAGCCCGCCGGCTTTGCCGACGGCGGTGCCGACATTGGTCAAGGCGCCGCCAACAGTGTTGGTCAAGGCGTTGCCACTACCGGCACCGGTCACTTGACCACCCAGGCCTTTGACGGCACCGCCGACCTGGCCGATCACGCCATTGAGCGGAGCGCCGAGGCCGGTCGCATCGCCTACTTTGTCGGTGGTGCTTTCCACCATCGCAAGCACTGGCACCAGACCGTTGCCGACACTCTTGGTCACTGAACCGAGTGGGCCGGTGGTGGTAGCCAGGCTCAGGGTGTCGCCGAGCATGGTGACTTTCTCGCCGACGCCGTCGAGTACCGGGGCGACTTTGGTCACCACGCCGCCGACGACCGGAACGCTGCCGGTGGCGGTCGCCAGTTTGCCGCTCAGGTCCGAGACGCCGGTACCGACATCTGAAACCACGCCGCCGACCGAGGCTGCGGTGACGCCCAGGCCATTGTCGACCGTGCCCAGTTTGCCGATGCCGTTGGCCACGCCATCACCCAAAGTGCTGACCACATTGCCAGCGGTGTTGGCCGCGCTTTGCACGACGCCACCTACCACCGGAACGGTGCTCAGCGAATCACCGATCTGACCGACGCCATCGCCGACACCCGCGACAGTGTTACCGACATCCTGCACCAGGGTGGTGGTCACTAGCGGGGTGGTAGTCGGGTTGGTCGGGTTGGTTGGATCCGTAGGGTCTGTCGGATTGGTAGGATTGGTTGGGTTCGTCGGATTGGTCGGGTTGGTCGTGCCGGTACCGCCAGTGCCACCGGTACCACCTGTGCCAGCGGTATCGGTGCCGCCAGTACCGCCACTGCCACTAGTGCCGCCAGTGCCCGCCGCTGCGCCGTCTGGCGAAGAACTGCCGGAGCTGCTGTGATGGCCGCCACCGCCGCTGCTGCAGCCAGCCAGACCAAGGGAGAGGATCAATGCCAGAGCTGTTGCCGATTTGCACCACACTTGAGTTTTCATGATTGAGATTCCTTGCACCTGTAACAACATTCGTCGTTTTCGATGGCTCACCGATCTGTCGCCGGTGATGCCTCGTCCGTGGTGCCAATCTCGATCGCGCGGTGCTTTTCCACCATTCTCAAGTTGGTATTAACGCCTTTATATATAAGGCGCCGCGCCGTGCCTAAGCACTAATACCCAAGATATAGACGCATAAAAAAAGGCCTTGAAAATCAAGGCCTGGAGTTTTTCAGAGTGCGGCGCCAAGGCCGGAATAACTTAAGTGATATATACACAATTTACAGGCTTGTCCCAGGGCCGGTGAGTCAGGCAATCGGTTGCCATTGCCCGACCATGTGTTCCAGATCGCCGTTGCCGATCAGGCGCAACTCGCCGCTGGACCCCGGCGCACTCGCCAGCAATGAAACCTCACTGGGCAAGCGCACCGGTTTGCGAAAGTGCACGGCGATTTCAAGGTTGGCCTTGGGTAGATGATCAGCCAGTGCGGCGAGGGTTCGCGCCTTGTTCCACAACCCGTGAGCAATCGCCGTGGGGAAACCGAACAGTTTGGCGCTGGCAGCGCTCAGGTGAATCGGGTTGTAGTCACCCGAGACTTTGGCATATTGCCGACCGATGTCGGCCGGGGCTTTCCATTGCGCCACTTGCGTCAACACCTGGAACGGTTCCCAGTGTTGCTCGACAGTTTCGCCGTCGAGTTTCACTCCGCGACAGAGCATCTGGCTTTCGGCTTCCCACAGCGGCCCGAGTTGATCATCCAGAGTGGTCAACACCTCGAAAGTCGCCCCTTTGGGATGTGGCTGCAAGTTGTGCACTCGGACGCTGATTTGTGCACGGTTGATCCCGCCCATCGGCCGCAACACGCGAATGCGGTTGCTCAGGTGAATCAGCCCTAGCAACGGGAACGGAAACTCGTTCGCCGTGAGCAATTGCATCTGCAGGGCGAACGCGAGGATGTGTGGATAAGTCGGCGGCAGCAGGCCGTCATCGGCAAAGCCGCAGACCTTTCGATAGGCCGCCAGTTTCTGCGGGTCGACATCGACCCAGCAACGCAAACCCGTTTCGGGAAGTCGGGTGCCGGTGATCTTGCGCCGCGTCGCGGCCCGCGTGTACAACCCGGGCAGGCTCGGTTCACGGTCGAGGGTGTGCCATTCAATGCTCATGTCTACGCCCCCAGAACACTTTGCCCACAGACCCGCAGCGCCTGGCCGGTAAAAGCGCCGGTGCCCGGTTGCGCCAGCCACGCGACGGCTTCGGCGACGTCTTGCGGCAAACCGCCTTGGCCCAGCGAACTCATGCGCCGTCCGGCCTCACGCAGGCCGAACGGGATGTGCGCGGTCATCTGGGTTTCGATGAAGCCCGGGGCTACCGCGTTGATGCTGATACCGCGTTCGTGCAGCGTCGGCG
>Ga0213823_1001041_pt1 | contig 18510 bp, 17 predicted proteins | sample MC6MC0907MG_FD_179887 | JGI IMG/M metagenome (GOLD analysis project Ga0213823, IMG submission 179887) | Enriched soil aggregate microbial communities from Iowa State University, Ames, United States - MC6-MC0907-MG | ecosystem: Environmental > Terrestrial > Soil > Unclassified | place: USA: Iowa...
GGGCCGAGTTGGCCCGCCGTTGCCGCCCGCCGTTTGACACCCGACGCTACATACCCGATTCCGATCAGGGGAACCTCATGCACGTGAACGCAAAAGCGGCGCCCATGGCGGCCGTCAACCCTGGCCCGACCCCGTCGCCCGGCCACGCCGCGGCCCCGCCCGGCCCGCACCAGACTTCCGTCGACGAGATCGTCCAAAGCTTCGAAGAGGCCGACCATCACGAAGTCAGCCTGGCCGGCTACGCGCCCGAAGACTGGATCTGCCTGGCGATGTTCTGGACGATGGCGGCGCTCGTCTTCCTGCAATTCTTCTCGCGCTACGTGCTGAACGATTCGTACGCGTGGACCGAAGAGTTGGCGGTGTATTGCCTGATCGGCGTGGTGTTCCTGGGCGCGGCGATGTGCGTGCGCGCCTGCCGCCATATCCAGGTGGACTTTCTGTACCGCTACCTGCCCAAACCCGTCAGCCGCGTGCTGTCTACGCTGATCGACGTGCTGCGCACGGCCTTCTTCGGCTATGCCGTGTGGCTGACCTATCGCTACATCGTGCTGGTGGGCGACGAACCCATGACCACCTTGTTCTGGAACAAGTCCTACGTGTACTGGGTTGCGCTGGCGGGCTTCGTCATGATGTTCCTTCGGTCGCTTCAAGTGTCCGTGCAGAACTGGCGGCAGGGCTATTCGATTCTGGAGAACCCGGCGGCCTACGAGTCGCTCGACTGAACGGCGCGCCGCGCCAGACCCTTATGTATCCGCAGTGCCATTCCAGGAGCGACTCATGGGCACACTGATTGGAACCTTTTTGCTGTTGATGATTCTGGGCCTGCCGGTGGCGGTGTCCATGGCGGGCGCATCGCTGTTGTTCGTATTGATCTCGGGCAGCGTGCCGGATGTGGTGGTCGCGCAGCGCATGATTGCGGGCGTCGAATCGTTTCCCTTGCTGGCCGTGCCGTTCTTCATTCTGGCCGGCAACCTGATGAACATCGCTGGCATCACCGGCCGCATCTATAACTTCGCGGTCGCGTTGGTAGGCTGGATGCGCGGCGGGCTGGGGCAGGTGAACATCATCGGCTCGGTGGTGTTTGCCGGCATGTCCGGTACGGCGATTGCCGATGCCGCGGGGCTGGGCACCATCGAAATCAAAGCTATGAAAGACCACGGCTACGAAACGGAATTCGCCGTCGGCGTGACGGCGGCCTCGGCCACGCTCGGCCCCATCATTCCGCCGTCCTTGCCCTTCGTCATCTACGGCATGATGGCCAACGTGTCGATTGGCTCGCTGTTCCTGGCGGGCTTGTTGCCCGGCGCGGTGCTCACGATTTTGATGATGCTGACCGTGGCCTATTACGCCCGCCGCAACAACTGGGGCGGCGACGTCGCGTTCAACTGGAAGCGGCTGGGCGGCGCGGGCCTGGAAGTGCTGATCGTGCTGTCGTTTCCCTTGTCGATCTGGCTGATGACGCTGGCCGGCGTGTCGCCCAATGTGGCTACCGGCATTTCATTCGTGGCGTTGCTGGCGCTGGATTGGCGCTTCAACTTTTCGGCGGTGATGGCGTTGATGGCCCCGGTGATCTTGATTGGCGGCATGACGCTGGGCTGGTTCACGCCCACAGAAGCGGCCGTGGCCGCGGTGATCTGGGCGCTGTTTCTGGGCCTGGTGCGCTATCGCTCGATGACGTTCAAGACCTTGGCCAAAGCCACCTTCGACACCATCGAGACGACCGCGTCCGTACTGTTCATCGTGACGGCGGCCTCCGTCTTCGCATGGCTGCTGACCACCACGCAAGCCGCGCAAACGCTCACCGACGCCATCCTGAGCGTGACGCAGAACAAGTGGGTGTTTCTGCTGATGGCCAACGTGCTGATCCTGATCGTCGGCTGCTTCATCGACACCATCGCCGCCATCACCATTCTGGTGCCGATCTTGCTGCCCATCGTGTTGAAGCTGGGTATCGACCCGATTCACTTTGGCTTGATCATGACCTTGAACCTGATGATCGGCCTGTTGCATCCCCCAATGGGCATGGTGCTGTTCGTGCTGGCGCGGGTAGCGCGGCTGTCGGTTGAACGCACCACGATGGCCATTCTGCCGTGGCTGGTGCCGCTGTTCGTGGCGCTGATCGCCATTACCTACATCCCGCAGATCACGCTGTGGCTGCCCACCGCCATGGGCATGGCCGGCAAATAAGGAGCGCGCACTCATGTCGCAAAGACTGCAAGGCAAGACCGCCATCGTCACCGCCGCCGGCCAAGGCATCGGCCGCGCGGTCGCGGAAGCGTTTGCGCGCGAAGGCGCGGATGTGCTGGCCGTGGACATCAATGCCGACGCGTTACGCACGTTGTCGGGCTGCCGCACCCAAGTGGTGGATGTGACCGACGGCCGCGCCATTCAAGCGCTGGTAGAAGGGGCGGGGCCGGTCAACGTGCTGTTCAACGGCGCGGGCTTCGTACACGCCGGCACCATCCTGGATTGCGATGAAGACGCGTGGGATTTTTCGTTCAACTTGAACGTGCGGTCCATGTACCGGCTGATGCGCGCCTGCCTGCCCGGCATGCTGGCGCGCGGCGGCGGCTCGATTGTGAACATGGCGTCGGTGGCGGGCAGCATCAAAGGCGCGCCGAACCGCTGCGCGTATGGCGCGACCAAGGCCGCCGTCATCGGCTTGACCAAGGCCGTGGCCGCGGACTTCGTCGCCCAGGGCATCCGCTGCAACGCCATCTGCCCCGGCACGGTGGAATCCCCATCATTGCGGCAACGCATCGACGCGCAGGCGCAGGCCAGCGGCCAGTCCATCGCCGCCGTCGAAGCCGCGTTCACCGCACGCCAACCGATGGGCCGCATCGGCCGCACCGAAGAAATTGCCGCGCTGGCGGTGTATCTTGCCAGTGACGAATCCGCCTTCACCACCGGCACCACGCAGGTGATCGACGGCGGCTGGTCCAACTGACCGCACCCATTTTTCGCAACAAGGAACCGATATGAAATTGATGCGTTATGGCGCCAAGGGCGCCGAGAAGCCCGGCCTGATCGACAAGCAAGGCAATGTGCGCGACCTGTCGGGCGTACTGCCCGACATCACCGCCGACACGCTGGCGGGCGCGCGTCTTGCCGAACTGCGCGCGTTGGACCCGGCATCGTTGCCGCTGGTGGCCAACCCCGGCCGCGTCGCGCCGCCGTGGCGCGGCATGGGCAAGTTCATCTGCATTGGCCTGAACTACGCCGATCACGCCGCGGAATCCGGCCTGGCCGTGCCGGCGGAACCCGTCATCTTCATGAAGCCGACGTCTGCCGTCGTGGGGCCGAATGACCCGATCGTGCTGCCGCAGGATTCCGTCAAGACGGATTGGGAAGTGGAACTGGGCGTAGTCATCGGCGAACGCGCGCGCTACGTCAGCGAGGCCGACGCGATGAAGCACGTGGCCGGCTACTGCATCGTGAACGACGTGTCTGAACGGGAATATCAGATTGAACGCGGCGGCACGTGGGACAAGGGCAAGGGCTGCGACACCTTCGGCCCCATCGGCCCGTGGCTGGCCACGGCGGACGAGATCCCCAACCCGCAAGACCTGGAGATGTGGCTGGAAGTGAACGGCAAACGCTTTCAGAACGGCAGCACGCGCACGATGGTGTTCGGCGTGGCGCAACTGGTGGCCTACGTCAGCCGCTTCATGACGCTGTATCCGGGCGACCTCATTAGCACGGGCACGCCGCCCGGCGTGGGCATGGGCCAAAAGCCTGCGCCCGTGTACCTGAAGGCGGGCGACGAGATGAAGCTGGGCATCGCAGGGCTGGGCGAGCAACGCCAGCGCGTGCACGCCTGGGACCCGGCGCTGATTGATGGGTAGCCCACACTGATCCCTCCGCGCAACGCACCCTTTAACTTTCCGGAGATCTCATGTCCCACACAGACATGGCAGTGATACGCATCCACCCGGCGGACAACGTCGTGATCGCGCGTCGGCAGCTCGTCAGCGGCACGCGGCTGGAAAGCGAAGGGGTGACGGTGCAAGGCTTGGTGCCGCCCGGCCACAAAGTGGCCGTGCGGGCCATCGCGGCGGGCCAGCCGGTGCGCCGCTACAACCAGATCATTGGCGTGGCGCGGCAAGACATCGCGCCAGGCCAGCATGTGCATACGCAGAACCTGGAGTTCTCGGAGTTTGAACGGGATTACGCGGTGGGGCAGGGCGCGCATCCTACCGATTACGTGGCGCAACCCGCCACCTTCGACGGCATCGTGCGCGCCGATGGCCGCGTCGCCACGCGCAACTACATCGGCATCCTGACGAGCGTGAACTGTTCGGCCACGGTTGCGCGCGCCATCGCCGACCATTTCCGCCGCGACATCCATCCTGAAGCGCTGGCGTCCTGTCCGAACGTGGACGGCGTGGTGGCGCTGACGCACGGCGCGGGCTGCGCCACCGGCAGCGAAGGCGAACCGCTGCGCGTGTTGCGCCGGACCTTGGGCGGCTACGCACGGCACGCGAATTTTGGCGGGCTGATGGTGGTGGGGCTGGGCTGCGAAACGAATCAGATCGGCGGCCTGATGGAACAAGAGGGCTTGCGCGAAAGTGGTTTGCTGCACACCTTCAACATTCAGGACACGGGCGGCACACGCAAGACGGTGGCGCGCGGCATTGAACTGGTGGAGCAAATGCTGGAACAGGCGAACCAGGTGCGCCGCCAGCCGGTGCCCGCCAGCCACCTGACCGTCGGCCTGCAATGCGGCGGGTCTGACGGCTATTCGGGCATCAGCGCCAACCCGGCGCTGGGCGCAGCGGTGGACTTGCTGGTGCGCCATGGCGGCACCGCCATCTTGTCCGAAACGCCCGAGATCTATGGCGGCGAACACTTGCTGACGCGCCGCGCTGAAACCCCAGCCATCGCCGACAAGCTGTTGGCGCGCGTGCGCTGGTGGGAAGACTACTGCGCCCGCAACGACGCCGAGATGGACAACAACCCGTCGGCCGGCAACAAGGCGGGCGGGCTGACGACCATTCTGGAAAAGTCGCTGGGCGCCATCGCCAAGAGCGGCACCACGAACCTGACCGACGTGTTCGAGTACGCCGAACCCGTGCGCACGCGCGGGCTGGTATTCATGGACACGCCAGGCTACGACCCCGTGTCCGCCACGGGCCAAGTTGCGGGCGGCGCCAACCTGATCTGCTTCACCACCGGACGCGGATCGGCCTATGGCTGCGCGCCCGCGCCGTCGTTGAAGCTGTCGACCAACACGGCGTTGTGGCAGCGCCAGTCGGACGACATCGACATCAATTGCGGCGAGGTGGTCGACGGCGCGCAAAGCGTGGCGCAGATGGGCGAGCGGATCTTCCAGCTGATGCTGAAAACCGCATCCGGGCATCGCACGCGCAGCGAAGAACACGGCTATGGCCAAAACGAATTCGTGCCGTGGGCGTTGGGCGCGGTGATGTAGCGGCGGCGTCATGGGCGTCGCCGTTGCATTTGGTCACTGTCGCGGTGTCGAAGAAAACGGCGTCTACGGATATCCTCATCCGCGCGCCGACTGGCCGGTCATCCGACAGGTGCATGGCGCCTTACGCCATTGGTCAACCATGCTTGAACGTTTGAATACGGAGTCGTTGCCGCGCCTGCCCGCAGACGTGGAAAAACCCCTTTATGACCGTAGCCGCTTGACGCCCGGCATCGTGCATCTGGGGCTGGGCGCCTTTCACCGCGCGCACCAGGCGGTGATGACGGACCTGGCGATGCAGGCCAGTGGCGATTTGAGCTGGGGCATTCTGGGCGTGTCGCTGCGCAGCGCCGCCACGCGTGATGCGTTGACGCCGCAAGACGGCCTGTACACACTGGCGCTGCGCGACGGCGGCCCCGATGGCAGCACGCGCGAACAGCTGCGTGTGGTGGGCTCGGTGCTGCGCGTGATGGTGGCCGAAGAAGACCCCAACGCGGTGTTAGAGCGTATCGCCTATCCGCAAACCCGCATCGTGAGCCTGACCGTGACGGAGAAGGGCTACAGCCACGAACCCGCCACCGGCTACCTGCGCTGGGACGACCCCGACATTCTTCACGACCTGGAAAACCCGCATCGCCCGCGCAGCACGATCGGCATCCTGGTCTACGGCCTGGCGCTGCGCCGCGAGCGCGGCCTGCCGCCCGTCACCTTGATGTCGTGTGACAACCTGCGTGGCAACGGCGACATGCTGCGCAGCCTGGTGCTGGCCTTTGCGCTGCGCGTGGACGTGGCGCTGACGGCATGGATCGACACGCACTGCACGTTTCCGAATTCCATGGTCGACCGCATCGTGCCCGGCACCGATGACGAAGACCGCCAGCGCATCACCGGGCGTCTGGGCGTGGAAGACGCCTGGCCTGTGGTGGGCGAGCCCTATTTGAACTGGGTGATCGAAGACAAGTTCGCCGCTGGCCGGCCCGCCTGGGAAACGCAGGGCGGCGCGACCTTCGTGCGCAACGCCGCGCCCTACGAGCGCTTGAAGCTGCGGATGGTGAACGGCCCGCACTCCGCCTTTGCCTATCTGGGCGCGCTGCTGGGGCACAAGACGATCAGCGAGTCGGTCCAGGCGCCCGCGCTGCGCGACTTCGTCGACGCGATGATGCGGCTGGAAATTGCGCCCACGTTGAAGGGCATTCCGGACAGCGGGCTGGAGGAATATCGCCGCCGCTTTCTGGCGCGCATCGCCAACGCGGCGCTGCGCCATCCGACGCCGCAGGTCGCCATGGACGGTTCGCAAAAATTGCCGCAACGGCTGCTGGACACGATCCGCGACCGGCTGCGCACGGGCGACGACATCCAGCGCCTGACGCTTGCGGTGGCGGCGTGGCTGCATTATCTGCGCGGGGTCGATGAGCAGGGCGGGCGCTACGTCATTCAAGACCCGCTGGCGGCGCGTCTGGCCAAGCTGGTATCGCGCGCCGAAGTGGCGGCGCGGGCATCGGCGCCGTCGGCGGCCGCACACCGCCGGGCGATGGTGCTGGCGGGCTTCAAACCGGTGTTCGGAGAGTTGGGCAAGTCGCCCGAATTCGTCGAAGCGCTGGCGACCCATCTGGAAACCCTGCGCGAGCATGGCGTGATGCACGCCGTGGAGGCCGCAACTTAAGGAGCGCTGCATGCATGCGGAAAGCCGAGTGGACGCCGTTGAGTGGGAACGCTGGGGCAACGATTGCCTGCGCGTGCAGGGCTTTACCGATGATGATGCGCGCTGCTTGACGGCCAGCCTGGCGCAGACCAGCCTGTGGGGCATTGATTCCCATGGCATTGCCCGGCTGCCGCATTACCTGAACCGCGTCGCGCACGGCTCCATCCTGGCGCGGCCCGACATGCGTGTTGAACGGACCGGCCCTGGCACCGCGCAACTGCATGGCGGCCAGGGGCAGGGCATTGTGGTGGCGCACCGCGCCAACGCGCTTGCCATCGAACTTGCGCGCGAGGCGGGCATCGCGGCCGTCGGCGTCAGCGATTCTTCGCACTGCGGCGCCGTTGGCCTGTACAGCCGCGCGGCCGCGCGCCAAGGCTTGATCGGCATCGCCTTCACGCATTCAGATTCCATCGCCGCGCCTTTCGGCGGCCATCAGGCGTTCTTTGGCACCAACCCCATTTCGCTGGCGTTCCCGCGCGCGGGCGCCGAGCCGCTGTGCCTGGACATGGCCACCACCGCCATTCCGTGGAACCGCGTCATGAATGCGCGGCGCGACGGCGTGGCCTTGCCGCCCGGCGTGGCGCTGGACGCGCAGGGCGATGATTGCACCGACGCGGAACAGGTGCGCGCATTGCGGCCCTTGGGCGGCGAGGAATATGGCTACAAGGGCTACGGGCTGGCGATGATGATCGAACTGCTGTGCGGGCCGCTGAACGGCAATCCGTTCGGCCCGCATATTTCGCCGATGTACGCCGAGCTGAACCGGCCGCGCGAGCTTGGCGCGTTCTTCATCGTGATCGACCCGGCGCGCTTTGCTGGCGGTGCGGCGCTGGCGGGTGTGATCGCGGCGATGGCGATGGAGTTGTCGCAAGCACCCGGCACGCCACGCCTGCCGGGCGACCCGGAAGCCGCCGCGCAGCGTGAACGCCAACGCGACGGCATCCCCGTGCCGCCCGCGTTGTGGGACGAGATGCAGGCGTGGAGCCAGCGGCTGGGGGTTGCGCTGCCGGTGCGGCGGAGGCCGGTGCCGCACCGGCCGTAAGGCTACACCCCCAGGTATTGCAGCAGCCGGGGCTCGTCATCCAAAAACGCCTGCGACGATCCGTTCCATGCCACGCGGCCCTTTTCCACGATGGCGTGATGGTCGGCCGTGGCCAGCAGCGGTTCCAGGTTCTTGTCGATGCACAGCACCGCCAGCCCCGTCTGCTTCAAGGTGTCCAGCGCGTTCCAGATTTCTTCGCGCACCACCGGGGCCAGGCCTTCGGTGGCTTCGTCCAGAATCAGCAGACGCGGGTTCGTCAACAGCGCCCGCCCGATGGCCAGCATCTGCTGTTCGCCGCCCGACAGATGGCTGCCCAGGTGGCGCGCGCGTTCCGACAAGCGCGGGAACAACGCGTAGACGCGTTCCAGCGTCCACGGTTGCGCCGCGCCTTGCCGATTGTGCGCGGTGGCGACCAGGTTTTCGCGTACCGACAAGTTGGGAAAAATATGGCGGCCTTCGGGCACCAGGCCAATGCCGCATTGCGCGACCTTATAGGCGGGCAGCCTGCTGATGTCGCGCCCGTCGAACGTGATGCTGCCTTGGGTGGCGCGGGTCAGCCCCATCACCGTTTTCACGGTGGTGGACTTGCCCATGCCGTTGCGGCCCAGCAGGGTGACGAACTCGCCGGGGCCGATATCCAGGTCGATGCCGAACAGCGCCTGGCTGGCGCCATAGTGTGCGGTCACGCCGCGTAGCGATAGCAGCGCGCTCATGCCGCGGCCTCCTTGCGTGGGGCGCTGCCGCGCTCACTTCCGCGTTCACTGCCCAGATAACACTCGCGCACCTGGGCATTGTTGCGTATCTCGTCCGCCGTGCCGCACGCCAGCGCGCTGCCGTAAACCAGCACGGTGATGCGATCAGACAGCGCGAAGACGGCTTGCATATCGTGTTCCACCAGCAGAATCGTGTAGTGCCCGCGCAGTTGCAGCAGCAGGCGCGTCATGGCTTCGGATTCGTGCTGGCTCATGCCCGCCATGGGTTCGTCCAGCAACAGCAGCGACGGTTGGCAGGCCAGCACCATCGCCAGCTCCAGCTGCCGCAACTCACCATGTGCCAGCTCGCCCGCAGGGGTGTGGGCGCGGGCCGACAAGCCGGCAAGCGTCAGCGCATCGTGGGCGGGTTCGGTCAGCGCCGCGGTGGACAGCACGGGCGTCCAGAACCGAAAGCTGTGGCCGCGCCGCGCCTGCACCGCCATCACCACGTTTTCCAGTGCGGTGAAGGGTTTGAAGACGGACGTGATCTGGTAAGAACGCGCCAGCCCGTGGCGCACGCGCTTTTCCACCGGCATGCGTGTGATGTCGCGGCCGTCGAGCAGCACGCGTCCGCCATCGGGCCGCAATTCGCCGCTGAGCTGGCCGATCAGCGTGGTCTTGCCGGCGCCGTTTGGCCCGATCACGGCATGCAGTTCGCCCGGCCGCACATCCAACGACAGGTTGTCGGTAACGGTCAGGCCGCCATAGCGCTTGACCAGATGCTCGACTTGCAGCGCGGCGCTCATCGCGTTTCTCCTGACGGCGCATGCAGAGGCGCGGTGCGCTTGCGCCACGGCGTGTCGCGCAAGTTTCCGTACACACCCCGGCGCGATACCAGCACCACGCCCACGATCAGCAGGCCCATGATCAGCATCCAATGGCCGGTTAAGAGCTTCAGGCCTTCTTCCAGCAGCAGGAACGTCAGCGCGCCGACGACCGGCCCGAACAGCGTGCCGATGCCGCCCAGCACCACCATCACGATCAGCTCGCCGGAAGTCGTCCAGGCCAGATAGGAGGGCGACACGTACATGGTCAGGTTCGCCAGCAACACGCCGGCCACGCCGCAGATCATGGCTGATATGACGTAGGCGGCCAGCCGGTAGCGCAAGGTGGGAAAGCCCAGCGCGCGCATGCGCCGTTCGTTGGCCTGGCAGCCGCGCAGCGCCATGCCGAACGGCGCGTGGATCAGGCGGTGCATCAGCCACAGCACGGCCAGCATGACGCCAAACGCCGCGTAGTACAGCGCCAGCGGCGTATCCAGCCGGAAGAGGCCGAAGTCGCTGCCGGCGAACAGCGACATGCCGTCGTCGCCGCCAAAGCCATCCAGGCCCGTCGCCAGAAAATAAAACATCTGCGCAAACGCCAGCGTGATCATGATGAAGGCGATGCCGGACGTGCGCATCACCACGTAGCCGCTGACCAGCCCAACGACGGCGCACGCGCCGAGCGCGCCCGCCAGATGCAGCCAGCCGCTTTCAATGCCGTAGTACGACATCACGCCGACGGAATACGCGCCCAGCCCCAGATACAGCGCGTGGCCAAAGCTGACCATGCCGCCAAAGCCCAGCAGCAGATTCAACGCCAGCGCCGCCACGCCGTAGACCAGCACGCGGCCGAAGAGCGCCAGCAGAAAGGGTTCGCCCTGCCATTGCGCGTAGGCAGGCACCAGCGCCAGCAACAGCAGCAGGGCGGTGGCGACGAGGGTGCGCGCAGAGAACGGAAGCATGGTGTTCTCCTTATCCGTGCTTGACGGGAAACAGGCCTTGCGGCCGCATGGCCAGCACCAGCGCCATCACCACGTAGATCAGCATCGACGCAATCGCCGGGCCTGCCGCGTTGGCGGCGGCGGGCGGCAAGGCGGCGCGCAGCAAGGTTGGCAGCAATGCGCGGCCCAGCGTGTCGATCAGCCCCACCATCAGCGCGGCCAGAAACGCGCCGCGCACCGAGCCGATACCGCCGATGACGATCACCACCAAGGTCAGGATCAGAATAGGTTCGCCCATGCCCGTTTGCGCCGACAGGATCGGCCCGGCCATCAGCCCGGCCAAGCCCGCCAGCACCGCGCCCAGCACGAACAGCAAGGTGTTCAGCCGCGCGATGTTTACGCCCAGCGCGCCCACCATCATGCGGTCGGTGGAGCCCGCGCGAATCAGCATGCCCAGCCGCGTGCGGTGAATCAGCACATAGCAGCCGGCCGCCACCAGCAAGCCCACCACGATGATCAGGAAGCGGTACAGCGGATACGTCACGCCCAGAATGTCGATGGTGCCCGACAACCACGACGGCAAGCCCATGCTGATGGGCGCCGGCCCCCAGATGATGCGCGTGAGTTCGTTGAAGAACAGGATGAAGCCGAAGGTGGCCAGCACCTGGTCCAGGTGGTCGCGCGGATACAGGCGCGCCAGCGCGATGCGGTCCAGCAGCAGCCCCAGCGCCGCCATGCCCGCGATGACGGCGGCGGCGGCCAGCAGGAACGAGCCGGTGTGACGGAACACGGTGGCCGCGATGAACGCGCCCATCATGTAGAGCGAACCGTGCGCCAGGTTGATGAAGTTCATGATGCCGAACACCAGCGTCAGGCCGGCCGCCAGCAGAAAAAGCAGAATGCCAAGTTGCAGGCCGTTCAAGGCCTGCACCAGCAGCAGCGTCGTCGACATGGCAATTACTTCATGACGCACTGGGCGGCGTACTGGTCCGAGACTTTGGCCAGGTCGGGAAAGATCGGGCCCTTGTTCACGAACGCCACCTTGCCATCCGCGCCCGCTTCGACGTCGGCGCGGAAGAAGCCGGCCACGGGGAAGTGATTGGGCTGATAGCGGAATTCGCCGCGCACCGAGGGGAAGTCGGCGGCTTCCATTGCTTTGCGCAAGGCGTCTTTGTCGTCGGTCTTGCCGCCGGCTTTCTTCAGCGCCGAACCGATCAGCTGCGCGGCATCGAACGATTGCGCGGCATAGCTGGACGGCTCGCGGCCATACTTCTGGCGGAACGCTGCGGCAAACGCCTTATTGGCGGCGTTGTCCAGATCAGGCGAGTAGGGCACGTTGGTGACGGCGCCCAGCGCATCCTTTTGCAGGGCAGGCAGCGTAGCGCCGTCGATGGTGTCCACCGACAGCAGCGGAATCTTGCCAAAGAGCCCCGCCTGCCGATACTGCTTGATGAAGTTCACGCCCATGCCGCCGGGAAAGAACACGTAGGCGGCGTCGGGCTTGGCGTCGGCCAGCGCGGCCAGTTCCACCGAGTAGTCCGGCTGGTTGACCTGCGTGAACACTTCGTTGGCGATGTCGCCTTTATAGAAGCGCTTGAAGCCGGCCATGGCGTCTTTGCCGGCCTGGTAGTTGGGCGCCAGCAGATAGACTTTCTTGAAGCCCATCTGGTTGGCCATTTCGCCGCTGCCTTCGTGGCGCTGCGTGTTGTTCCACGACGTTGAAAAGAAATACGGCGAACAGTCTTTGCCGGCCAGATTGGTGGGGCCAGCGTTCGAACCCACCAGGAACACGCCGGCGCTGGTGACCGGGCGCACCACGGCAAGCATGACGTTGGAATACACCACGCCGGTGATGATCGGCACCTTGTCGCTTTGCACCAGTTTGCGCGCGGCCTGCACGCCCACTTCGGGTTTGAACTGGTCGTCTTCCTTGATGATCTGCACGGGCACGCCGCCCAGCTTGCCGCCGCCTTGGTCCACGGCCAGCATGAAGCCGTCCAGCTGGTCTTGGCCGAGCACGGAGCCGGGGCCGGTCAAGGTCGTCAACAGGCCGATCTTCACATCGGCCAGGGCCGTGGCCGATAGCGTCAAGCCCACAACCGCGGCGGCGGTCAGCATGGAGGTGCGAGTCATGATGGTTTCCCTTGAGTTGCCGTGTGTCACGGTCGTGGTGTGGTGCTGCGTGGTTGGGGGTATGGCGCGTTACGCGTTCAGGCCGAAGAACGTCATCGTGTTGCGGAACAGAATCTTCTGCTGCACGCCCGGCATCAGCTCGGCATGCGTGACCAGGCGGCCAACTTCCTGCTCGCCCAGCGGGTAGGGGTAGTCGGAGCCGAGCAGCACGCGGTCTTCGCCCATGACGTCGATCAACAGGCGCAGCGCATGCGGGTCGAAGACGGCGCTGTCGGTGTAGAAGCGGTCGGTGTAGGACGACGGCAACTGCGGGCAGTCTTCACGGACGATGTCGCGATGCCGCCAGGCGTTGTCGACGCGGCCCAGCAGGAATGCGAAGCTGCCGCCGCCATGCGCGAAGCACAGCTTCAGGCTGCGAGGAATGCGTTCAAACGCGCCCGACAGAATCAACGACAGAATGCCCAGCTGCGTTTCGGCGGGCATGGCGACGAGCCACGGCAGCATCCATTTCTTCATGCGGCCGTCGGTCATCATGTCCCACGGATGGACGAGCACGGGGATGTTGTCGTGGGCGCAGTGGATCAGAAATTGCACCAGCGTGTCGTCGTCGAGATCGCGCGGGCCGACATGGTTGCCGATCTGCACGCCCAGATGACCCGCGGCGCGCGCACGCGTGGCTTCCTTGCAGGCCAGGTCCAGGTCTTGCAGCGGCACTTGCGCCAGCGCTTTCAAGCGCGTCGGCGCATGCGCGCAGTGTTCAAGCGCCAGGTCATTCATGCGTGCCGCCCAATCGGCCGCGGCCTGTGCGGGGTAGGTGTAGCCGAACATGATGGGCGTGGCGCACAAGATCTGTATGTCTACGCCGTGGCGGTCCATCTGTTCGATGCGCAGCGCCGGGTCCCACAAGGTGGCGTCAACGGGGCGGAACGGCCGGTCGCCCGCCATGATCTGGCCGGTGGAGCCGTCGCCATCGGGGCGCAGCCAGGGCGCGTTGACGGGATCAAGCGCCGCCGCTTCCTGCCGCGTGATGGGCGGAAAGAAGTGGGCATGCATGTCGATTTTCTGAATCATGGGAACGGCTTCGCTGGGTGAAGGGCGCTAGGCGGGTGTGGCGTTCTGGGCGGGTTCGGGCTGCGGTGCGTGGCCTTTGCCGGGGTGAATTTCGCCGCAGCCGGGGCAGGTGCGTTGTTCGGTGCTGGCGTAGAAGGCCTGAAACAAGGGGGGCAGGTCGGTGACGATGCTCTTTAGCTGCACTTCGACGCGATGCACGAGGTGGCCGCAATGCGGGCAATACCATTCGAAGCCGTCAAGCATTCCCAAGGGGCGCTGACGTTCGATGACGAGACAGGCGCTGTCGGCTTCTGGGCGTTGCGGGGAATGGCGGACGTGTGGCGGCAAGAGAAAGATGTCGCCTTCTTTGAGGTCGACACGTTCGGGTTTGCCGTCGACCCAGAGCGAGAGCCAGGCGTTGCCTTTGACCTGGTAGAAGAATTCTTCCAGCGGGTCGTCGTGATAGTCGGTGCGATGGTTCGGGCCGCCCACAACGGTGACGATGAAGTCGGCGTCTTGCCAGATCTGCTGATTGCCAACCGGGGGTTTCAGGAGATGCGCGTGGTCTTGAATCCAGCGCTGGAAATTCAATGGCGGGCCGTAGGCGGGCATTTCTGTCTCCGGGTGGGGGATAGGAGGGAGTCTAGGCGGCGGGGCGCGTTGGGGGTAATAGAAATTGTCGGGGTGGGTATTCTGGTTTTCTATTGCGGGTTTTCCTTTAGGGATTTTGTGTTGTGTGTTGCGGTTGGTTCTTTAGGCGCACAGTGCTCCGCCAGCGGCAATTTGAAGATCGCGGGGCAGAGACGTGTGCTTAGGGTTCTTGCCGCCAGTGGGGGGTGGGGAAGATCTTGCGGGGCTTGCCCCAGGCCGGCCGCGCGGGCGGCCTTGTGGGGCGTCGGCGGTGTCTTGCGTCGGGATGTTGTGCGCTACTCGCGCTGCGCTGCGATGGTTTTTAGATATTCCACCAGCCTTTGGCAGGCGGGCGTCATGGGTCTGTCGGCACGGATGGAATAGCCGACGTCGCCGAAGTCGCCGAAGACCTCGGTGGGCAGGCGGGCTAATAGTCCCATCGACAGAAACTGCGCCGCGGCGTCATACGGAATCAATGCCAGCGCGTTGCTGTGCATCAGGATGCCGATGTTGGTCAGCAGGGATAGCGACTCGACGTGGCGCGTGGGCAGGCGCAGGCCGGCGTCGAAGAAGGTGCGTTCCACCGAGGCGCGTAGCGGGGAGGTGGGGGCGGGCAAGATCCAGATGTGGTCGATCAGGTCGGCCAGTGAGATGTCTGGCGCGGTGGCCAAGGGGTGTTGGGCGCCGACCACCAGGCATAGCGATTCGCGGTAGAGCTTGTGGTGGTCGACGGCGACGCCGGAGATGGATGCCATGTCGGCGCCGGGCAGGCGGCCGACGACGATGTCGACGTCGCCGGTGGCGAGTGCGGGCAGGAGCTGGGCCGAGGGGCCTTCGCGGACCGTGACCTGAATGCCGGGGTGGTCGGTCATCAGGCGGGCGATAGCTTCGGGCAGCAGTTTGGCGGACGCGGCGATCAGCGTGCCGACGACGACGTGGCCGCTGGCGCCGCCCAGGACGGCGTCGATGTCGTCGGCCATGTAGCGCACTTCGGCCAGCATGGCGTGTACGCGGCGGCCCAGCACCAGCGCGAGTTCGGTGGGCGTGACGCCGCGGTTCGAGCGTTCGAAGAGCGTTGATCCGAAGAACGCTTCCAGGTCGTGGATGGCTTTGGTGACGGTGGGTTGGGTCAGGTGCAGTTCACTGGCCGCGCGTGATAACGAGCGGCGCGCCAGCACGCGTTCGAAGATCTGCAACTGGTGCAGTTTCAGCTTGTGGCTGAGCGCGTTGGGCGTGATGCGGAAGTTCGACATGCCTGCGGTCGCCCGGGCGGCGCGCCGCGAGCCATCGTCCTGTGCTTGGTGTGAACACGAAATGCCGTCGCCCATCATGCATGCGCCGCGTCGTCTTGTGGTTAACGCGCCAGCGGTTTGTAGGCGACCGCCTTGATCTCAATCAGCAATTGCGGGTGCGGCAACTGATGCACCGCGACGGTGGTGCGCGCCGGGCCATCGGTGTCGAAGAACTCGCCGTAGACGTGATTGTATCCACCGAAGTCGTTCATGTTGACCAGGAAAGTACTGATCTCGACGACGTCGGCCAGCGTAGCGCCGGCGGTGGCGAGGATGTCCTGGATGTTCTCGATGACGGCGCGCGTTTGCACGCGGATGTCGAGCGTGGTGGTGCCCATGGCGTCGACTTCAGCGCCTGCGATGCGGTTGTCGGGCAGGCGTGAACTGGTGCCTGATACGAACAGAAAATCACCCGCGCGTTTGATGTGCGGGTATTTGCCGCGGGGCGTGGCTTTGCCGGCGACGACGGTGGCGCGGGTGTTGGCGTTGGGCTGGGTCATCGTGCGTTCCTTTGCGTGTTGGGGTCAGAGCTTGATGCAGACGTTGGTGGGCTCGGTGTAGAAATGCAGCGAGTGGCGGCCGCCTTCGCGTCCGATGCCCGACAGGCCGCTGCCGCCAAACGGCGTGCGCAGATCGCGCAGGAACCAGCAGTTCACCCAGGCGAGCCCGACCTTCATGGCTTGAGCCACGCGGTGTCCGCGCGTAAGGTTCTGGGTCCAGACGGCGGCGGCCAGGCCGTAGCGCGTGTCGTTGGCCAGGCGGATGGCTTCGTCTTCGGTGTCAAAGGGCGCGATGTGGCAGACCGGGCCGAACACTTCTTCCTTGATGCAGCGCGCGTTTTCGTTCAGGCCGGTCCAGATGGTGGGCTGAACGTAGGCGCCCGCGTCGCGCGCGTCGCCAAACACTGGCACGCCGCCGCCCGCGATTACGGTTGCGCCTTCTTCGCGCGCCAGTGCGAAGTACGACAGCACTTTTTCGCGATGCTCGCGCGACACCAGCGGGCCCATTTCCGTATCCGGGTCCATGGGCCAGCCGATGCGCATGTCGCGGGCGCGCGCGGCCAGCGCGGCCACGAAGCGGTCGTAGATGGGGCGTTCTACGTAAACGCGTTCGGTGCACAGGCAGACTTGCCCGCAGTTGGCGAAGACCGAGCGCGTGACGCCATCCACCGCCGCGTCGAAGTCGGCGTCGGCGAAAACCAGCGCGGCGTTCTTGCCGCCCAGCTCAAACGACACCGGCTTCACGCCGGCCGCTACCGCCCGCATGATGGTGGCGCCCGTGGCGGATTCGCCGGTGAACGTGATGCCGTCGATGTCCGGGTGCGACGTGATGAATTCCCCGGCCGAGTCCGGCCCGAACCCGTGCGCCAGGTTCAGCACGCCGGCGGGCAGCCCGGTGTCGTGCGCCACTTCGGCCAGCAGCGTTGCTGTGCTGGGCGTGACTTCGGACGGTTTCATGATGACGGTGTTGCCGAACGCCAGCGCGGGCGCGACTTTCCACGTCAAGAGCAGCAGGGGCAGGTTCCACGGCGAGATCACGCCGACCACGCCTAGCGGCTTGCGATAGGCGTAGTTCAGCGCCTGCCGGCCGTCGGGCGTGTCGGTCATATAGCTTTCCATATCCAGCGTGCGGACCAGTTCCGCGAAAGCACGGAAGTTGGCGGCGCCGCGCGGAATGTCGATCTTGCTGGCCCAGCTGACGGGCTTGCCGGTGTCGCCGATCTCGGCTTGCAGGAAGTCGTCGAAGCGGCGCGTGATGCCGTCGGCCAGCGCCAGCAGGTGATCGGTGCGCGCCGCCACGGACAAGCCCGCCCAGGCCGGCAGCGCGCGGTGCGCGGCGGCGACGGCGCGGTTGACCTGATCGCGGCTGGCTTCGTGCACCTGGGCGAGGCGTTGCCCGTCAACCGGGCTGTGTTTGTCGAAGGTGGACGCGCCGTCTTCAAAGCGGCCGTCGATGTAATTGCGCAGTTGGCGGATCGTCACGATCGGGCCCCTTGAATGGTGTTCGGGTCTGACGGGAATCAGGTAAAAATAAATACGTATACGTACTAATTGTTCGGATAATAGGCAGCGCGCCTGTCCAAGTCAATGCGCATTTGCGAGCGGGGCAGCGCCTACAATCGCCAAGCGTCTTACCCTGGAAGCCCCATGAGCTCTACTGTCCGACCCGCCTCGCCTCGTGCTTTGAAGTCTTTCGATCTGACCCAAGTGGCATCGCACCTGCTGCGCCGCGCGCACTTTCGCGCCGAAGCGTTGTTCGTGCAGGCGTTTCCGGACGAAGACCTGACGCCGCGCCAGAAAGCCTTGTTGATCACCGTGTATCAAAACCCCGGCGCTACGCAGAACCGCATCGCCGAGTTGATCGCGCTGGACCGCAATTCGTTTGCCGAGATGATGGCGCGTATGACGGCCAAGGGCTATGTGCGCCGCACACGATCCGCCGAAGACGGGCGCGCGTATGCGCTGGAGATCACGGATGAGGGCGTGGCGCTGCTGGCGCGCATTCTGCCGCAGGATGCCGAAGTCGAGGCGCAGGTGCTGGCGCCGATTCCTGAAGAACTACGCCCAGTGTTTTTGAAATGTCTGCGGCTGATGGCCGGCCTGGAATCGCAGGACCCGGCCTGAGCGGAGATTACGCGCCGGGAGGGGGCGTTGAAGAGGCCGTCGATGGGGGTGGCGAAGCAGAAGCCGACGGCGCAGCCGCCTTGCCGAATCGCACCGCGAATTGCCGTGTAAACACCGCGCCAAAGAAAAAGATCTGCGCGGAATAGTAGATC
>Ga0213823_1001046_pt1 | contig 18420 bp, 14 predicted proteins | sample MC6MC0907MG_FD_179887 | JGI IMG/M metagenome (GOLD analysis project Ga0213823, IMG submission 179887) | Enriched soil aggregate microbial communities from Iowa State University, Ames, United States - MC6-MC0907-MG | ecosystem: Environmental > Terrestrial > Soil > Unclassified | place: USA: Iowa...
ATGACTATCAGAATCAGGATTTCCGTAGCGGTCAACAGGCATTGCGAGAACAACCTCTCCGTGAAGACGTAAATTTAATATGATAACTTTAATAACCTCCGGGATATTTTTTCTGTTAAACTCGAGAAAATTATCACTTGCGTCTGAATCAAAAAGAATGTCACCAGAGCTGGACTTCCTGCTTAAAGCAATATAAATAGTTTCCTCTTCTGATATGCTTCGATCACCCTCGTAAATAACTTTATATCGTATGCCATTAGCGGTCGTGAGGATGCCGTTCTGAGTTGTAAATTTTTTGTACCAGTTAGCATCCTCTTGCTCCCTTTTTTTAATTTTAGCCATTTCAGCATCACTGATTTTTTGATTCATACTATTAATAAGCTGCTCAAATTCACTTTTGGGCAGACGTTTCCCTCCAGTTATAGCCTCACGCACCCCCGCCAGAAAATCCTCTTCGCCAAGAGTAAGCCCAAGGGACTTACGCTCTTCAATGAGTTCAAGCAGACTAAAACCAGATGCCATGCCGGCAGCGAATACTTCCCTGCGTTTTATGTCATCCGGTAATGCCGGCGACTGTGCTTGTTTAAGGTTACGCTGCAACAACTGCATAGTCTGTTGTTGCATTTTCAGCTTATCTTGTATGGAGCCATATTCTTTAAGTAGAGAACTGTGTTCTTTAACTATTGAGATATATGATTCTTTCAGTGATTTTTCAGAGGGAGTGGCACTCAGGGTTTTCATGACAGCCTTAATCCATTCCCCCACCTTCACAGGTTCAATATACTGATTTCCAATCGTGATATTCAGGCTCTTATCGCTGTTAACTATTGGTGGAGTTGTTTTTCCGACTATATGCGTTTTCTTAGCCTGGGACTGTAAGGGTTGTACCGATTGAACTGCAATCTTATCTTTTTTTAAAGCCTTCTGCTTCATGGCTGGAGCTGCTGTTTCTGGCACTTTTACCTCTTGATGATCCGTACGCTGTGAGCGTTCACGCGCATAATCCCAAACATTTGAAGAGTAAACCGGAGACAGAATAAGACAGCCAGAGAACAATGACAGCAAACGAAGAGAGTTAACTTTATTCATTTAACCGAGCCCGCCCTCTTAACCAACCCCTCCAGCATAGCAACTCTTATATCATTACATACTTTGGCTGACTGGTAGTGATAGAGGGAGTCTATCGTGTTCTGAGTGTTTGTGTTTATAGTATTTCTGACATTCGCATAATTAGCTGAGCCACTCATCATATCTTCAAATTGTTTTTCAAGCATCGTAAATTTTTCATTATCCACTTCGCGTAATGCTTGTAGTTCACGTTCACAATCTTTCAGATCAAAAGTTTTGACTTCATTTTCTGGCACTATTGCAGAATAAGATTTATGTTTATCTGCACACCCATTCAAAAAGATTGCAACCACAATAACAATGCTTATTTTCGTTTTTCCTGACATAATTTCACCTTAAATATTTTTGAGGGTGTCTGAGATTCGATAAAGATAAGAATAAAGCTCCACTTTATTTTTGATGCCAACTTTGCGCATAAAAGCTCTTTTATGTGCGCCAACTACCTTTTGTGTACAACCATATTTTTTTGCGATCGAATCTAATGACTCACCTTCAGCCATGAGATTAATAATATCCCGTTCCCTCGTTGTTACTTTATTACGAAGGCAATGGTGGCATCTAATTGAATTGTTAACTCTTTCAGATTTTTCTTGCCGAGATTTCACGAGTGACATTGATTCATTGATAGCTTTTATATATTTGGAAATGTCATCTTTACAACCAAGCGTAAACATTACGTCTGGACAGCACAATATATCTTGTACGTTACTATAATCACTTATTACTATTCTGACGGGGTGTTTACTCGGATAGTACGAATGTACACTTTTAAAATGCGAGCAATCTACAGGTGTTTCACCTGATTTCATTTCTGAAAAAATGATATTTGCCCTTTTTTCCTGCTCTACAATCACTACATTATTTCGTGCGATACGATTATTTGAGTTTCTAATTAACTCCCATAGGATGTAGGAAATACCAGACTTCAGATATTCATTTTCACAATCGATATAAATATTATATGTTATATCTTTTTCGTTTTTACATTCCTGCCGGATATCTGGGACATGACGAAAAGGAGCAAACATAGGCACCTTTTTTTCGTTCCACAGAAACCCTTGCCCCAACGGAACATCCAGCTCAAGTGCGCAGAGAAAGCTTTCTTGTGATTCAATGCCTTCGACGATGATATGATTTGTGAGCTCCCTGGATTTCGAGATTAAATTCCGGATTTGCAATGGCTTTTTTATTTCCGATTTATCAATTTTTACTCCATCAACTGCAATATTAAGAGAAGTCAATTTCTCGACGAAATCAAATTTCACATCATCAAGCCATACTTTCCAGCCATACTGCCTTAATGCATGCAGACCTGTAGAAAAAAACTTGTAGCTTAGGAAGTCAAGCTTAAGTAGGTTTTCAGGGTCCTGCACTTCTAAAATCAGCTTTTGGTTATGAGATACTTTACAAATCTGAGAGATACAGAAAGGATCGCTTAATACTTTCACCGGAAGATTGATCCAGAAAAAACCATCACATCTCAGGGCCACTTGTGTTTGCCAGAGAAAGATGGCCATGTATGCTTCAATGGATAATGAACTAAACCAGACTTCTGGATCTTCATTTCTTAACCAGATCAGAATTTCCCATCCAATGGCCTTTCTGCCTTCCAGTTTCACAATTGGCTGAAAGCGGAGCCCCCGGATTTCGTCCTGTACTTTGTCGGTTGTTACAGATCTTGAATTATTTGAAGGGAAATTTATTGGGCAGTTCATGTATAAACCATTATTACTGGGTTGTGAGTACTTTAAATAGTTTATTCTAACCGACTTACACTCAGGATAATTGGTTTATTCTTTCTGCCTTAAAATACGATAAAACAAAACCGCAAACACGTTTTATACGATGTTATCCTCTGGTGTTAGAGAGATTACCTTGGCCGGACGAGGTTATTTCCTGTGTTAATGATGTGCTGCAATAAACTTAATAAAACGTAAACATCACCTTCTTTAACACCGTTTTCAGCTTACAGAAGAGGATTCGACAAAGTCTATGATCCCTTGCGTGTCCGCTGCCCCTCTGGGAAACGGTCTGACTCCAGAACAGTAGGAATATACTTTACTTACGACCAGTCCTGTTAAAGGCCCCTGACTTACGCTGCCGAGATGACAGTATTAACTGACCGGTTATTGAATACTTTATATAATCGAAGATATCGACCAGGCCCGAACCCGGGGTTTGTATAGTTACTTCCTTATGCATTCTTTTTTCAGCTAACTGAAGCACAATTTTGCCACAGCTTTATCCCAGTACTTCCCACGCCGGATCATTTGTGCCCGGGGCCACATTATTGGCCAACAGAAGCGCGGCCTGTCATCACTGCCTTACTGGGTATCCAGGTCTGAATGCACCGTGACCCCGTCGTCATGGTTTACGTCGTCTTCTGCCATGATCAACTCATTCAGAAACAGTTTGCTTGAAAGAGTGGGCTTCATCGACAAGCCGACCGCTTTACGGGCGAAAAGATTGACAATCACCGTCAAATACAACCATTCCTGCCAGATGCGTATATAAGTAATGGACCTTTCTGGTCTGGACAACGGTGAACTGCCGCTGCACGAGATTAGCCGTCAGCACTGTAGGTCTTCTGGCGATGCGACGTGGCGCTTCATAGCCGCAAAACGATTTTATCCTGTTAAGTTGCATGAGGCGACCCACCCGGTTTTTACCGCAGGATCCCTGATTTCGTTCACGTTGCGGTACCTTATAAACCTCCGCTCAAAGAATATAAGCCACGGATGAGGATCAGCAGAGGAGGTTACCTTATTACGCGGCAATATCGGATTATGCCGTCGGATCCGGAAGGCATTTAGTACCCGACACATCGTCTTTACAACCCATACAGTGCGGTATTCATTGATAAAGTGAAACTCCAGTAGGGCTTCCTGGCAAGTTTCCGCGCGGTCTTTCACAAGATATTCCGTTCCTCTTCAGTACATTTTAACTGCTCGCAGTTATCAGGTTTGATATCCCGTAGAAACTTATAGAGGCTGTGTGAAGAAACAACCTCCTGTTCGGAGATTACGGCTGCGTAAAGTTTAAGCTCCAGAAGTGATAATCTGCCCTCAGTATAATGTTTCTAAACGGATAACCAGGTAATCCTGATAACATCTGTGACAGATTGCCCTCAAAATCACCCACACGATAAATTACTCTGTATGTAGGCAGGTCTGTCGGCAGTAAATCGAAATGTGTCTGTGATGACTAAGTAAGAGGTTCCCACGCAAGGCAGAAGTGTGACAAACTGCCCTCAACTCAGACACGGCACGTCTCCTGCGGCCCGGGAGATAAGCTAAATGAGCCAACTCAGAAGTTGGCTACCAAAACACCTCCTCAGGAAAACTCAATTATTACCTTACGATCTGATTCCCGAGCGTTAATTGGCAAACGAGCTCAATCCCTAAACGAGATAAAGTGCTGCATCATGAGGCTAATGAGCTATTAAAATGTACGGATACAATCAAACATCAGCGGTTAAGAACCAGACAAAGGAGGGCCTGAAACGATTAGAGAGATTCCACATCTGTTTTTGATATACAGAGATTTAGTCAAGGTGTGATGACTGCAGGCCAGACACAGATTTAGAGGCAAATTGTCACAGTGGACGCTGATCGTCGAAGTAACTGAAAACAATATGGGTAGTTTGTCGTCCATTTTTCTTTTCGGTGTACCTAACAGTCATCGGGGTTCTGTTATTGATTTCTTCTGTAACCGGAATTAGAAAACGACGACGAAAGTCTGGCATGCGAAGATAACTTTGAGGCAGCTGGTAACGTTCAAACATCCATGCGACCGGAAGAGAGAGCACACCGGATCCATCAGCCTTTCTGTACTGACATAGCGACTCGTACAACCGCATAGCGTAGGGATTGGTGATCTCACGAGTTTCGCTAAGACGAAACTGGGTAAAACGATTTTGTAATCCAATGAAATACGGTATCAGGTAAGGATTGATATGAACACTGTAAAGCCCCCTGGCCGGGCTGTAGGCACGCTTAATGAACCAGGGCAGTGATTCGTATCCTTTCTCCTCCCCATCATCCTCCTCAGGGCGGTAAACAGTAATTTCCTTTCCCGCAAAGCTTTTCAGTGCCTGACGAATGTCTTTACTTGCCTCAGCAGAAGTCAGCCCAAATGTCTTCGCATAGTGGGACACCTGAATTTCACATTGCCCTACAAGCTCATCCGGTGTCCCGTCAGTTTTTCTAATCTGTTCAACGAACAGATAAAGCATTCTTTTTTGATCGCGGGTCAGGCTGTATGCCGCTTCAGTCAGTTCATTGGACTGAACAATCCTGGGGCTAGATTTTCTCTGCCGAGAATTGATGAGAGGCGTATCTGTCATGACATTATCCTTGTCTGTGTGTGACAAGGCGAAAGGTTGTCACTCCGAACTGCCCCTGTCAATAAACCTGTGTGGAAATGCAATTCAGGAGGGCAATTTGTCACAGATATGAGGGTGATTTGTCACGCTCAGAACAACAAATTGAGGGTGATTTGTCACACAGAAAGGGCAAATTGTCACATTTATACGACTGCAGCCCAGTCAACACAATGCCTGCGGGGATCCTAAAAAAGATCTAAAAAAATTAGATCTAAAAAATAGATAAAAACATTCATGTATATGTGGATAAGTGCGTTGGTGCTCTTTTCCAGAACATCACCTTTGCGCTTCCTCGCCTGTTCGCGGGCAAGCCCGGTCACAGGACTGCGGCAAGCACCTGCTACAGGAGATGATCAGTCAGAGATTTAACTCAGAATGAAATATCGGGCAACTAATCGAATACCTCATTTCACGATAGTTTATACAGGAATATGTCAGCTCTATTATTGTATCTATCGTACTGCTCAGAATAGTTCAACGAGTGAATAAAGCCAGCGTATAATTTACTGTATAATCGATGGTCATAGCCCAAACGGATCCAGGTACTAATGAGAAGGATGATTGCCTATATAATACGGTCAGAGCTTTCACATATCTTACCGGTATGTAATACCAGTGTGACGAAGCAAAAGATCAGAGGGTACCGAATCATCAGTACAGAATATTATCGTTATCTGACTTTCAACGACCGTCCAACAACCAGGTCAATGTGTTTCGTCACTGATGTGGAAAAAGCTTATGTTTTCCGGGATCTTATTGAGGCTTTCCCGTACATACTCAGCATGGATTGTAGGTTCACTTTCGAGCCTGTAATCCAGACAACTCTCTGAACCATACTCTTACAGGAATAAGAATGACGAAAAAGGACTGGCTGATTAAACTTCGGCGTCTCAATACTCGAGAGTCGCTCGAAAAAATTATTGACAAGAAGAAATATGAACTCAGTGATGCTGAATTAAGCGTCTTCTGGGGGGCTGCAGATCATCGGCTGGCAGAGTTAATTATGAATCGATTTTATGATGATATTCCAAGAGATGTCTGGCGATTTGTCCATTGATTGACCAGGTGCGCTATCCTTTCCCGCCGTTGGGCGGGAAAGGATAGCGCGGACGGTGTAGCCGTACTTGGTTTTCAGCGAGGTGTCTGCTGCTGTTCGATGTACTGGCGCACGATGGAAATCGGCGCACCACCACAGGATGAAGCGAAGTAGGACGGCGACTAAAGGACGCCCTTCCAGTAGCTTTGCTGGATGTCTGGTCGCTCTTTGCGCAATAGATGGCTAGAAACGCCTTTGAGGCTGGAGACGGCTACCTTTGGCGGATATTCAACCAACAGGTGGACATCATCGTCCCCGCCATCCATTTCGATCATCTGCGCCCCGAAGTCTGCGCAGGTATTGGCGAATATGATGCGCAGCCGGTTGATGGTGTCGCCATCGAACACTCTGTGGCGATATTTCGTCACAAAGACCAAATTGATGTACATCTTAAAAATGCATTACCGTCCGCGCCTGATATCGTTATCATTTCTCATAGACCAAGCGTCTGATTGAGGTATGCAACGACTTCAAGCCTTCAAATAGGAACTAATGCCAGATTGCCAGCAGGAGCGTCAAAACCTCCATTTCACTGGCGCCTACCGGTTTGTCTACAATAAGGCGCTGGCGTTGCAGAAAGAGCGCTACGAGCAGGGCGAGAAAAAGCTCGGCTACGCAGGACTGTGCAAGATGCTCACCGGGTGGCGCAACAGCGCGGAAACAGCCTGGCTGGCCGATGCGCCGGTTCACCCCTTTCAACAGACGCTCAAGGACCTGGAACGGGCCTATAGCAACTTCTTCGCTAAGAGGGCCGACTTCCCGCGCTTCAAGGAGAAAGGCCAGTCCGAAAGTTTCAGTTACCCCGACCCGAAACAGACCAGGTTCGACCAGGGGAACAGCCGTATTTTTCTGCCGAAACTTGGCTGGATGCGCTACCGGAACAGCCGTCAGGTCACGGGCATTGTAAAAAATGTCACTGTCAGCCAGTCCTGCGGAAAGTGGTACATCAGCATTCAGGCAGAATACGAAGTATCTGAGCCTGTTCACTCTTCAACATCGATGGTCAGACTGGACGTTGGGGTGGTTAAACTCGCCACACTTTCAGATGGCACAGTCTTTGAGACTGTAAACAGTTTTCAGAAAAACCAGAAAAAGCTGGCGAGACTTCAGCGCCAGTTGAGCCGCAAGGTTAAATTCAGCAACAACTTGCAGAAACAGAAACGCAAAATACAGCGACTGCATTCTCATATCGAAAAATTGCGCAGGGACTACCTTCACAAAGTCACAACGACAATCAGCAAAAACCACGCAATAATCGTCATTGAGGATTTGAAGGTCAGCAACATGTCCAGGTCCGCAGCGGGTACGGTCAGCCAGGCGGGGCGCAATGTCCGGGCAAAATCAGGTTTAAACGGTTCGATTCTGGACCAGGGCTGGTATGAAATGCGCCGCCCAGCTTGAGTACAAACAGCTCTGGCGTGGCGGTCAGGTACTGGCTGTTCCGCCAGCGTACACAAGCCAGCGTTGCTCGTGCTGCGGTCATACAGCGAAAGAAAATCGCCAGTCACAAAGTGAATTCAGGTGTCAGGCGTGTTGATATACAGCGAACGCCGATGTAAACGGCGCTCGTAACATTTTAGTGGCGGGACACGCCGTGCTTGCCTGTGGAGGGATGGTGCAGTCAGGCCGCCCGTTGAAGCAGGAACCCACCGAAATGATTCAGGCGAAAGCCTGAACGTAGCAGGAATCCACGTCCTTCAGGGCGTGGAGAATGTCAAAATAAGTTGCCAGTTTATGGGATTACCTGAACTATGATGATGATTCTGTGGTGGAAAGGGATCACCAGCATAACTGGTAATCTCCCTTCTGCATTCCGTACAGCGATAGATACCCGATACGGATACGGTTTCACCAGGGCCATTTCAATCCATCGCGGATTTTTACCGTCAACGGTAAGTAAATAAGTTCGGGTCTCATGCGTGATTCTCCATGCTAATAGTAAAGTGCATACCTGATTTCGGATCTGTACACAGAGGAATAATAGTTTGGATATTTATGAATCATGCCAAATAAGGCTTCAAATGATATATAGTATTGTGTCATTAATTCAGATAAGGTTACGGTACCTTCTTATCAGCATGGAAATAACAGAATACATGCAAATATTCTGCAGAAGGTCGATACAGCTTGAGGTTTAACCGGCAAATTGATGCGAGGAAAAGGCCCAAACCATTGGGTAAAATAACAGCAAACAGCTGACCTGTAGGATAAAGTACTCGCGACTGATAGCCTGAATCCTGCATAATTCACTCACTGTGAGAATATTTGTTAGTCGGTCAGAAGATCTCATCCCGGGAAAGCAGGAACGATTAAGACATATGCAGGAAAGGAAAGACTGACTGAGCGCTAAAAAAAGCCGCTCGGGCGAACGGCAAACCTACTGGATAACGGTATTCTTTACTTGTCGTCAAAAAGCGTTCGCCTTTTTATTTTCCAGACATGTTCCACCACATCTGAAAATACGAACGTTTTTCGACTATGACTGCAGTTCTTCAACGTTCTACATCTTTGATGAAGTAACTATCGTTAAAATTCATCCTTCCGTTTTTTCTTAGAAACTCAACGTTTATACTTAACAGCTGTTTCAACCAGCCTATGCTACATGCAAAGATAATACTTACGTTGAATTTAATTTTTGTCAATTGCAATTTTATCAGTTTAAGTAAATGCGATATAAAATTTTACTACCTTATTAAATTTGGCATAAAATAGTAAATTTAATGACATGTCTGCCAGTAAGCGTGTTCTACTCAATCAGTTGTTGCTGAAGCACATAAAAGCAGGAGAATAAAGGCCACCAATGATCCGCACACCAGGCACATCATTAACTTTCGCAACATAAATAAATATATTGTTCTTCTTTTTCTCCAGTGAATAAAAGTTCCTCTCAACAAGACCTGCGGGTACATTTTCACTACCTGATAATATGAAGTTCACATGGGAAAATTGCCATTTGTTACCTCCAGCGTGTTTATAGGTAAAGCGGTAATCCCTACGAAGTTTGTACTCGTGCCCTAAATGGTTCACGGTTCCGTCCATGGAAATAAAACCTGTCCCATCCGGAGTGAATGTAAACAAGGTGTTAGATGTCATATGAAAATCATCCTCAATATTATCTTGCTGAAACAAGGACGAGCATGAAAAATCCAGAACGGGTCTGTACAGATACCATGCGTTTGTAAGAAGTAAAACCATCAGGAAAAATAATATACCGGTTAAGTACGGCAAACGTTTCACTCTGACATCCTCCAGTCACTGGACATATAATCGTAACACTGTGGTAATAACCTTTTAGATTTACGGGTATCACAGAAAGCGACCCAGACCTTTCCCTTGTCACCGTTTGATACGTTACCATCGATATGCACATATAGTGTACGCCCCGGACTGCACATAAATCGGGAAGAACGGATGACAGCCTCAATTACGCGTGATGACGCCATGTTGTTGTCATGTTCATACATAGGTAGAGTTATAACCTGGCAACCAAGATACTTTCCATAGGAGACTGAACGTAATGTATAGGTTCCTTGCTTTTCTAGCATAACATTCAGATATATCAACGCTAAAAGGGCTATCCCTATCAGTCCGGTAAGTATTCCCGACAAACTTAAGCTCTTTCCGGCTACGACAACCTCATTCTTTAAAGTAATTGTCTGCATATCTGAAATCTTCGGATCTGATACAGATGGCAGGCTTTCTGGTTGCGTCTGATTATTGAGGCAGGTGATACGAAGTTCAGCAGAGAGCATAAATCCGATACGTGGGACGGTCACAATAACGTCGCCATTAATTTCGAGATTGCGAAATATCCTTCTCAGTACTGAGATGTACTGGGTCAGCGAACTGTTAGAGGCAACAAGTCCGTGGTCTTCCCAGATTTGCCTGTAAAGAGTCTCCCGAGGTAACACGTTCCCCTGATGAGTAATTAGCAACTGTAACAGGCGTGATGCGGTAATAGTGAGATCAACGCGTTGCTCAATATTAGCGACAGGCATGAGGGCGTCGTCATCAACTCTGTAGATAATTCTGTCGTCAATAAGGTATTCCATGAACACTCGCAGAATAAAATATGCCAGAAAATTGGCGAATAAAAAATGTCACTTTAAAAAATCACAACATGCGAAAATTCTTAGCAGAGTATAAGACTTTTCCATTTTATTGCAATATAAAATGTTTTAAAATATTTTTTAATACTGATCGTTGCGAAGTCCATCGTCTGCACGTATGTTCTTATCAAATACAAAAATTAGTTAGCAAATAACTTCATTTCAATTACAGTCTTTTTATATAAAAATAGTTACATAAACAACTCATAAGCCATAAAAATCATGCTTTTATTTTGAAATGCATATTCTACAAAATCACAAATCGTGCAGGATATAACAACGTGTATGACAGGAAATCTTTAGCCTGTATATGCTAAATTTTATTAAAAAAAGAATCCTAAGATGAATAACGAACCATTGTTAATTGTAATTATTATTATCAATAACATTAGATTTAGCATTATCTAATTAATGTGCTGGATGATATTGACAATGAATCGCCACGTGTTTAACAGACACCTCGAAGTCATTTAAGATGACTTAAAGAGAGGTGCCCATGAGCCGGTAAACGTTATCCCGAAGAGTTTAAAATTGAAGCAGTCAAACAGGTTATTGATCGCGGTCATTCTGTTTCCAGCGTTGCAACACGTCTCGATATCACCACCCACAGCCTTTACGCCTGGATAAAGAAATACGGTCCGGACTCATCCACTAATAAAGAACAGTCAGATGCTCAGGCCGAGATCCGCCGACGCCATAAGGAGCTGAAGCGGGTTACTGACGAACGGGACATATTAAAAAAAGCCGCGGCGTACTTCGCAAAGCTGTCCGACTGAGGTACGTCTTTATTCGTGACAACTCCCGTTGCTGGCCTGTTCGTATGCTCTGCAGGGTGCTGGATGTTCATCCCAGTGGCTTTTACGCCTGGTTTAAGCAACCGTATTCTCAGCGCCACCAGGTAGATCTGAGACTGACGGGACTGATCAAACAGTTCTGGCTGGAGTCCGGTTGCGTTTGTGGTTATCGCAAGATCCATCTGGACTTGCGGGATAGCGGTCTACAGTGCGGTGTGAACAGAGTCTGGCGACTGATGAATCGTGGCGGGATAAAGGCTCAGGTCGGGTATTCTGAGGAAGGAATGGGAGCTTAGCGCAAAAAATCAGGCAGCCTGGCTATACGCAGGCAATAGAGCATCTGCAGTACATACATCAGGGATATGATCTCTACCCTTTCAACATGGTTCACTCCCCCAATCCGGAAAATCCGGACGTTGCGGTCATAAAAGATTTTGAGCGCCATCTTGAAAAACGCTGGCTCCGGAAGGAAGGTGATGTGTGGTATGCCGATGTTACCGGCCACACTTATCCGGATGAACTTACAGTTCCAGAGGAGTATATGGAGGGTGCCCGAAAGGTCATTACCGTCAACGCCTACGAGAGAAGTGTTGAAGCCAGGAAAGCCTGTATCAAGCACCATGGTACTGTCTGCAAGGGCTGCGGATTCGATTTCGAAAAAACTTACGGAGACCTGGGCAAAGACTTCATTCATGTTCACCATATCAACCCCCTGAAAGATATTGGCGAGAGCTATAAAATAGATCCGGTCAGGGATATGGTTCCTCTGTGCCCTAACTGTCACGCGATGGTACACAGGTCGAATGAGTCCAAACCGTTGGCTGTTGAGGTGCTGCGCAGCATAATCGACGAATCCAAAAAACGGACCGGTGCTACTGGCTATTGACATCCTCAACGCCCCGAAGAACGTGGATTCCTGTTTGCTCTGGCAACAGTATCTCTATCCTTAAAAGCGCGCTGGACATCGCCTTCAATGAAGACGGGAAACAGCTATTACCGGTGCCGGCCAGAATTAGCGGGCAGGTTGAGGCGCTCAATGAATTGCTCAAAAGCTGTGGCTGGGTAGCCCTTCTTGAAGGTGATGCCTCCCTGCTCCACCAGTTTATGCTGATGGCCAGGCAAGACGTGTAATTGGCATAAATTCATTATGGTTAATGCTTTATTTCAGCATTGTAAGGAACATCCGAGGTAACGCAAAGCTCGCACTGGGCGAGGGGTTACACGCAAACTGGTAAAGCAAAATATACTGCCTGAGATCATAAATGTGTATTGCCCTATACAATAAAGGGGTTGCGTCGTCTGAGGTCGCGGAGGCATAATTCCGCCTGAGCAAAGCCTTACCCGTTCGGGTCTATTTCAGGTCTGAACACAAAAAAACCACCCTGGCAGGTGGTTTTTTTGTTTGTGGTCCTTAGTAAAACTGTACCGTCAGACTGATATGATTCAGGTAAACCATCCAGCTTTCCTGCCCGGTGATCAGATGGCTGATCAGGGTCAGTATGAACAGGCACATACAGTCACGTCGGTCCATACCGCGTCTCCGTATGAGGGTGGCTCTCCGTCGCTATCATCACTTCACGCGGAAACGGTTTTGTTGAGCAAAGCCTTACCACCATATTTATCACCCGGATTAAGTGATGAGTGCTCCTGGCAAAAGCACATTTCCGGGGCCTGCCCCTATCGGTTGGGGCTGGAAGCATTTTAGGTGCTACATATAGTGATTTGCATCAAACATGTTTGCGATTTTTTTGATTCAGAACAAAGTAAAAAGAAGAGAGCACAGACGGAGGGTTGTGCAGCAAATGTAAATACTGAAAAAAATTTCAATTAGAAAACAAGGACTTCATTTTTTTGATTATTTTTTAAATAATACACTGCACCTTAACTTTATCAGTCATGGTGAATGGATGGCCGGCGCGTCGTAGAACACAGTTTCTCTACGCTATTGTCTCTCTGTTCCACCAGTATTCGCTGATGGCCGGACAGGGAGAGCAAAGACAGGATGATTAGTAGTAGAGTTACATCTGGTCGTCCCAGAGTAGCCAGACAACCGTGAGGCCGCTCCCCGTGCCGTCTGACGTTGATAATGGCGGTTGCATATCCTGTCATATTAGTCTAGTATTATCTTACTGCAAGAGCATACGCAGGGGGCGCAAATCAGATACAGGCCTTCTGTGCCGGGCAGTCAGGTGGCTGATCACCTGCCGGGTAGTTACGACATGAGTCGGTTTCTGAACCCTTGGTGCTAAAGAAATGCTGCGACTACCAACAAATTCACAGGGGCGCTATATGCGCCCTGTTTTTTATACAATTCTGCCTATCTGTACACCATGTGGATTACGCTTCGAATAAGCCGTTACAACCACATAAATCCAACCGGAATCAGTCTCTGGAGCTTCTCTTGGCTCGAGAATCACCATACCCAAAGCAGATTTTAGAACAGTCGTTCTGTGTTTCCCACCCGGATGATTAAACTCACAATAAATGGGGGCTCCCGGCTGGATAATATCCCGCACAAAGCGAGCAACATCACTGATCGTATTATAGCCAAGCCGGGCTAATTCCTTCTCATGTTCAGCCCAAATATGGTTAACACCAAAGCCACGATTAGGCCCTGTGTGCCTACCCACACGCAGGAAAATATCCCCAGCTGGAATAAAGTCATTTTTCGTTGCAATCTCTGGCACTCGCCCATAGCAAGCCAACCCGTCAGGGTGAGCTATAGGGGTGTTTGGAGATCCAGAAATGCTAACGTATTTACCCTGCCTAGCCATTCATCAATCCAATATCCCGCAGTTATTACTAAAAGTCCCGCAGGCCGTTGTGTGTGTCCACTCTGCCTAGTCGTATTGGTGAAGCCCAACGTATTGAGCGCGTTTATAATAGGGTTTTGAAGTCCATTGGAAGTTATTATACCGGAGCTGGAGTTCTGGAACCTGAGTTTCATCGGGGGCTGGTCCGGGGATTAAGCTTCCTTATTTTCAGAACTGCTGCAGACGCGTATTACTGTCATTTTTGAGACTCCAGCCAGACGGGCTGTTTCCCGCAGCGATTTTCCGTTGACCAGACGCAGAGTGCGTATCAGTTCATGTTTCTGAGTATCAGCCACCCTGCCCCGGTATTTTCCTTCCGCTTTCGCTTTACTGATTCCTTCAGACAGGCGACGTCGCCTGTCCTCATAGTCTTTTCGGGCAATAGCGGCAAGCATATCCAGCATCATACCATTGACGGCCTTCAACATACTTCTTGTGAAGTCATCGCTGACAGCGTTGGTCAGGGCCATATGGCTGGTTGGGAGGTCGAGACTGACAACAGATAACCGTTTATCTGCTATCTCTTTTCTAAGAATCTCCCAGCCAGCATCATTCAGGCGGGATAAACGGTCCACCTGTTCTATCAAAATGGCGTCCCCCGGTTCCATATCTGAAAGCATACGCGTTAATTCAGGACGGTTCAGAGATGCACCGGAAGCATTTTCCACATACCAACCAGTAATGCGATGGCCATGAAGCGCTGCGAATTCTTTTAGCCTGTTTTTTGAACGAAGCGCATCCTGTTCAGCAGTAGAAGCTCGAAGATATGCGTAAATGTACATTTCTTGTACTCTTGGTCTAATATGAATGGTCTAATATAGGGTGGTAACTTTATACTGGTACCATAATTAATAATCTAAATCAAACTTTATGGTCATCTTTGGGGATACCGTAAAGTGACTAACTGGCTCGCTCTATAGTCTCATCTAACCTCTGATCAGAACATGGTAGAATTTCAGCATTCACGAATATTGTTACATGACTATGCAGATCGGAAGGCATAATGACAAAGCAAACCCTAGAAGAAAGGTTTATGGCACTTGAGCAAGACTACGAGGCAATGATTGAAGCTAAATATATTGCTCAGACCGTTCTCACTCATAATAATGAAACTTATGTTGATACAAGTAAATATACAAACTGGATTGCCAGAGTGAAAAAGCTAATTGAGGATAGCTACGGAAAAGATTCCGACTATTACAACGATTTTAATGCTGTAAGAGGCACATGGTCTAGTAATTACAACATTTTGACAAAAATTTATAAGCCTTTGTTTGATGCTGCGAGAGACGACCTGGTGCATTCAAAAAATAATGTGCAGACAGTTATTGAAAACTCGGATCTGAGTCTTGTACTGAATGTTCTGACTAGGTTTCCGGCCTTTGTTCGTCAATTAAAGAGACGCCATAACGGTCGTGCACCGCTTGAAGTTAATGATGAGTATGACGTTCAGGATATGATTTATGCGCTGCTAACACTGCACTTTAATGATATAAGGGCCGAAGAGTGTACCCCCAGCTTTGCGGGCGCAGCTTCTAGACAGGACTTTCTTTTGAAAAAAGAGAAAATTGTCATTGAAGTAAAGAAAACCCGTGAATCACTGGGTGCCGGTAAAGTTGGCGGGGAGCTTCTAATTGATATGCCCCGCTACCGTGCTCACCAAGACTGCGACACACTGATCCTTTTTATATATGACCCAGATTGCTATATAAATAATCCGTTAGGTGTTAAAGCCGATCTTGAAACTAAGGATGCGGAAGGAAAGGTGAAGGTGGTGATAGCACAGTTCTGATACTCAAAAGAATTTGCGAAAGATGACCACAGTTAAGTCGCTGGCGCGGCTTAACTGATGTTCATGGTAGATGCTACGGAAAAAAATTAACATTTAGTTAACTCTGAGTCCTGTTCCATTAGCATTCTTATTTGATTATCGAATAACTTTTTCACCTTTTTGTATCCCCTGGCAATAGTGTCAGGAGAAAATTTAGAACGATCTAACATAACCGAATTAATTAACTCGTCAGAAAGATCGTGGCATAATTTCTCTAAGGATGAGTTTTTATATTTGGTTTGAAATTTGGAACGATAAAGTATAATTAAGCCGCAAAGATAGTTTTTAGCATTCAAAGGGGTATGTAACTCTTCTATTTGTGATGCGTGTAGTTTTTTGATGCTTACATAATCCTTAGTTTTGAGGTCAGGTATTCTAACAGCTTGCCATCGGTCAGTGATCGTGTCTTTCATTCCTTCTTTTTCTGCGATCTCTTCATTGAGCTTGTCTATACGAACACTGAGTTTTGCTCTTTCTTTATTATTATTGTTTATTTTATCCTGGCTCTCCTGATTGGCCTCGCTGAGCGTGAATATCCCGGGCTGGTAGTCCATACGGGCGAACTTGCTGTCAATATATTCCTGATTAAAGACCTGAAAGTGGCTGATGTGGGGGCTTTCAAACACGCAGTGTCGGTATTTATCAGCCTGCCGGTCATAGAAATAACCGGATATTGTTGATTTTCCCGAGCCGTTCTGGCCATAGATGAGCGTCACTTTGCTGCTGAGATCAAAGCAGATATCCCGGTCGGGCGCGTAGCTTCTTACTCCCCGGATCCTGAGTTGAGCCATTCTTTTTATTCCTTATCCCTGAGTTTTCTGAGCCTTTCCATCGTAGCGCATTTTGTATTCAGGTTGTGCCATTCTGATACAATTTTCTGCGTCAGGATGACATGTCGACACTGGTTCGACGGGAAGTGACTTTAACCGTATTTTGATACCCGCATTATTATTGCATATTATGTAATAATAGTTAAAAACCTGTGCGTTTTAGTTATTAATAATTTAATCGTAACAATATGGTTAAATTTTTGCTGTACAAGCATTAATGTATATTCTTCTTCATGCAGATCCGAAAACCCTGAGTTCCGGATCTTCAGGAAACGCACCGGCGCGCTGCGGCGCGGAAACACAACATGTGCAACTCAGTCAGCTGCATTATCATCTATATGTTGTGTTTACCTCTGCCCCCGTGACCCGGCCCGCAGGGGTGAAAAAGGTCGCTTCGCTTATTCCCGCACCGTGGTACACTTCCGGAAAGTTGCTATATGCCAGAAAGTCGGATCTCACCGGAACGGCCATCCGGTAATTTAATGGCGTTGTTATATGGCTGCTTATTATCAGCCTGAAAATGATGACAGCAGGGGAAAATCATCCGGGTGACAGACGCAGGGTTGTGCATAGCCGGTTATGCTGCGCGCCATAATTACTCTTAGTGACTATTATAGAGGTAAGGATATTGCCAAAGACTCTTCGAGAAGTTTGTGATTTTCTGACCAAATGCGGTCATCAGTATTTGTGGCTGGACTGGCGTTCATGGTCCCCTAATCCGAAACCACAACACCTCAATGAACAACCGTTTGTCACATCCTGTTCGGGACGAGAACTTGCTGAGTATGATGGAGCCACATGGTATTTCATCAACTGTACCGAGTATCTCCATTTCAATGCCATCGACGATTTTGATAACCCGGCAACGACTAAACATGCCTATCTGACAGCCGACGATATTGAAACTCACAGCATATACTCAGGCCTATAGCTCGTCTTGGTGTGTGAGTGATTATGCAGGCGGGATTTATTAATAAAGGAACAGATATGGCTGACTGGTTTATTGCGACTGAAGGCGTGAAGGTAGTCAAGGATAGTTCTGATCTTCTGACACCGGTGATTACCGGCCTTACATCGGCAGCTGCAGCTCTCGGTGGTGTCGCGCTGACGCATTACTTTACCCGCAAACGCGATGACGCTATCGCAGCGAAAAAAAACGATAGTGAACTTCTCTTCATAGTCACGGAGCTTATTTTCGTTCTGGAGATGTTTGCTGAAGAGTGTGCTCGTGTCGCCTCGGACCTCGGTGAGCCGGATCAGCAGGGTGAATACAGACCCACTACAAATCTGCCTGAGTTTGTAACTACAAATATTACTGGTGACTGGCGAATGCTTCCTCCCTTAATTATGTACCGGATACGCGAACTGCCCATACTGGAGAATGAAGCAAGGAGGTACGTAGCTGCATTTTCAGACCATGTTTGGGAGCCTCCTT
>Ga0213823_1001050_pt1 | contig 18338 bp, 15 predicted proteins | sample MC6MC0907MG_FD_179887 | JGI IMG/M metagenome (GOLD analysis project Ga0213823, IMG submission 179887) | Enriched soil aggregate microbial communities from Iowa State University, Ames, United States - MC6-MC0907-MG | ecosystem: Environmental > Terrestrial > Soil > Unclassified | place: USA: Iowa...
TTGAAGATGTATTTTCCTTCAAGGAAATAAAAAATAGTATTAACAAAGATTTAGAGGATGGGCAGTTAAAAGGTCTAACTAACGAGAAGATGAATGATTTTGTCTCTTGCCTCATTTCCATCCTTCAGCAGGTTGCCATCATAGATAATGACAGAATGATTGGTAAACTCTTTTTTGCCATCTCTAATAAACAGATAATCCTGATGGCAGAATTAGAGGTTTATCAAAATGTTTTCAAAAAGACTAACGCTGTCTTTCCGATTCTGACCGCCAATAATAGTTATCTAGATATTAAAAAGCAGGATCGATTTGATACACCTTATTTATTTGCTGACAAGGTGGTCGAAATAATTAGTCAGGAAGGGAAGCTGGAGATTAATATTCCGGATTAATAATCTATCAAATTAGTGGTGCTTGACCCCCAATGCGTTAAAGCTTTACCTCACTGGGGGTCAGACACCATTATTCAATTGTTATGTTCAGTTTTTTCATTCGATACTGCAAGCTTTGCCGGCTTAATCCTAGTAAGCTTGCTGACCTAGAAATATTGAATTCATTTTTTCTTAGTACACTAACAATATAGGATTTTTCAAATAACTCCATTTGCTTCTTTAGCGGAGCTGTTATAGTTCCCTGGTCTTTTAAAAATATATCTATGGAAAAAGTCGGTGCTGCTTTTTCCTTTACGTGCATTTTGTTCCGGTAATGAAAGGGTAAATGCGAGTACATAATGATTTCTTCTTCATCCAACATGATATTCATGGCCGCCTCAATGATATGCTCGAGTTCGCGGACATTTCCGTGCCAAGCATTTTCTTCGAAAGATTGTTTTACTTCATCAGATAACCCTTTTACCTCCATTTGAAAACGTTCATTATATTTCTCAATAAAATGCTGGACAAGGAATAGAATATCTTCCTTGCGTTCCCTTAATGGAGGAATAAAGATCGTCACAACTCCAAGACGGTAATATAAGTCTTTCCGCAGACGATTGTTCGTAATCGCATCAATCGGATCCTCATTCATATTGGCTATCACCCGGACATCCACGGGCGTATCCTTTGTATCTCCGAGACGACGAATTGTTTTTTCCTGGAGAACACGCAGAAGTTTTGCTTGCAGATTTAAATTCAGCGAGTTAATTTCATCAAGTAATAAGGTGCCGCCGTTTGCCTGTTCAAATAATCCTGGTTGATCAATTGCCCCTGTAAAGGCTCCACGTTTCGTGCCGAAAAGAAGACTTTCGATTAAATTATCAGGGAGCGCAGCACAATTTTGGGAAATATATGGACCAGAAAAACGATTGCTGCCAGTATGAATACTTTGAGCAAAAAGCTCTTTCCCTGTGCCGGTCTCACCTACAATAAGGACATAGGAGGAGGTACGTGTGGCCCGCTTAGCACTTTCGATGACGTCCGTTATCGCGGCACTGCTGCCAATAATGCTATCAAATGTAAACCTCAAAGTCCCTTTGCGATTGATATTTCCTTTTATTAACCGTTCCAGCCTTGTCACATCACGGGCAATTTCAACTGCACCCTGAATTTGATTATTTGCATAAATAGGGATCGTATTGTTGATTGTCGTAATTTCACGGCCTTTGTTATTAAAATAAGTTTGCTTTACATTACTTGTCTCTTTGCCCTCTTGGAGCGCCTTTACAAGAGTACTGGACTGGTCTTCCTTAAACATAAAGACGTCTAAAAGGTTTTTATTCATGACGTCCTGACTATCCATGGACTCCATCTGCATCATTTTTTTGTTATAAATAATCGTCCTTCCCGTTTCATCTACAGCATGAACACCGACATCCACTTCGTCTAATATTCGTTGATACATCCGGTTAACATAATGCAAATAATCGGTCGTCTTTTTTGAATGTTCCACTGATTTCATTCCCTTTTCTGATACTATATGAAATTATTTAAACATTAAAAACTTTTTAATGCAAAAATTCTTTGCGTTTTTGTAAAAATAAAAAAATTTGCGCCAAAAAATTTTGCATTAAATATATTCAATCCTTGTAAAATAAGGTTTTTATTGTTGGCACAGTACTTGCATATAAAATATGTGAAACCTTTATTTTAACCGGTCTGTACCGGTGCCATTGTCGGCTATCAGCCATTTGGCGGCTTTAATATGTCAGGAACAGATTCCAAAGCACGTGGTCCTGACTTTTTACTGCTTCATATGCAGGCGAAAACAACATTTGAATCACTATAAATAGATTGCCGAAAAAGAGTTTCATCCTGAAAATATCACTTTCAGGGCAAACAAAGAAAGGGGAAAAAGTAGTGACTGGGACAACGATAAAAACAACTGAAATCATTGAGCAAACACAAAAATTTGGTGCGAATAACTATCATCCGCTGCCAATCGTCATTTCAAAAGCAGAGGGAGTTTGGGTAGAAAGTCCAGAAGGAAATCGGTACATGGATATGCTTAGTGCATATTCAGCCGTTAACCAAGGGCACCGTCATCCAAAAATCATTCAAGCATTAAAAGATCAAGCAGATAAGGTAACACTAACCTCCCGTGCTTTCCATAACGACCAACTTGGTCCATGGTATGAAAAGATTTGTCAACTAACAAATAAAAACATGGCACTTCCAATGAATACGGGGGCAGAGGCTGTTGAAACCGCCCTCAAAGCTGCTCGCCGCTGGGGGTATGATGTCAAAGGAATTGCCGACAACCAAGCAGAAATCATTGCATGTACTGGTAATTTCCATGGTCGGACAATGGGGGCTGTCTCCTTATCATCTGATCCGGAATATAAGCGCGGCTTTGGTCCAATGCTTCCGGGAATTAAATTAATACCTTACGGAGATTTAGAGGCGTTAAAAGCAGCTATTACATCGAATACAGCCGCATTTTTACTGGAGCCGATTCAGGGGGAAGCAGGAATTATTGTCCCGCCAGCAGGATTTTTAAAAGAGGCATTTGATTTATGTAAAGAAAACAATGTACTGTTCATTGCTGATGAAATTCAAGTAGGCCTTGGACGTACTGGTAAAATGTTCGCTTATGAGTGGGAAGGAATCAATCCTGACATGCTGATTTTAGGAAAAGCACTTGGCGGGGGTGTGTTCCCAATTTCCTGTGTCGTGGCGAATGCTGATATTTTAGGCGTGTTCAACCCTGGATCACATGGTTCGACTTTTGGGGGAAATCCGCTAGCATGTGCCGTTTCCATTGCAGCACTTGAAGTGCTTGAAGAAGAAAAACTAGCGGAACGCTCGCTTGAATTAGGAAATTACTTCCTTGAACAATTGAAAACCATCAACAATCCAATTATTAAAGAAGTAAGAGGCAGAGGCTTGTTTATTGGTGTTGAGCTAACGGAGGAAGCAAGACCATATTGTGAGCAGTTAAAGGATGAAGGATTGTTATGTAAAGAAACCCATGATACCGTCATTCGCTTTGCACCGCCACTCATTATTACAAAAGAAGAAATTGATTGGGCTGTTGAGAAAATTAAACAGGTTTTAGCCTAAAAAATTTTCTGAATAAAAAATATGATTCTACAAAAAATGACTCTTTCCGAGGATTCGGGAAGAGTCATTTTTGTACAGGAAGATGGTTTTGTATTGTTATGTTGCTCGGACTAATATATAGGAATAAAGACCTTTAATTGAATATGTTGTCTATAACATAAGTCACATTAAAACAAGATTAATTATTTGATAATTCAGACTTTTTACTCTATTTTTTTAGTAGTTTTTTTCATACGATTTATTTAGAAGCCCGACAAATATAGAGAGGAGGTTACCATTCACTAGGGCAAAAAAAATAGAGAGAGGTATAAATATGAATTTATCAATTTTCAAAAAAACTAGCATGTTAACTGCAATTCTGCTGCTAGTATTCTCTTCCCTCGCTTTTGCTGCAACAAAACCTGGAGGCCCATCAACAAATGGCCAAACCAATATCAGTTCAACCTTGTCATATGCTGAAGTGATAAAGATTTTAGGTAGTATTGAACAATCGAGCAAAGGGAAAGTAGAAGTATTTACTTTGGATCAATACGGTAAATCTGAAGCAGGAAGGAGCATTTATGCAGCGAAGGTTGGAACTGGCACAAAAAAGATTTGGATTCAGGCCCAAATACATGGTAATGAAAAATTAGTGACAGAGGCGGCCCTTGACTTATTAAAAACATATTCAAGCAACAATTCCAAGGATGTTCAAAAAGTCTTGGAAGAATCTACTCTTTATTTCATTCCAATGTATAATCCTGATGGAGCAGAGATGAATACTCGTGGAACTAAAATCATGGCGACCGGCAAGTCCCTTGATTTGAACCGTGACTGGACACTCAATGGCGGCTTTGTCGCGAAAGAATCACAAGCGGTATACGCTTATTGGGCGGATTTAAAGCCAGACTTTGCTATAGACCTGCATCATCAAGGAATCAAGCAAGTGTATGGAACCAATGAAGCAACTTCCTTTTCCCTTGGAGTGTCGCTTGCTCCAAATGGACCAACATTGCCAGCATATAAAAACTACAATGATGTTACACGGCAAATGCTTGCGTATGTGTACGATAATATGAAAGGGTACGGATATACTCATATTGACCGCTACCAAATTGTTGATTCCGCCAAGCAAGTAGGCTATGATATTGACATAAAAGGCGGTGTGGTTTCAGCGATGATGATGGGATTGAATTATAAGGGATTAAATCCTGACCACCACAGTCATCCAGCCGTATTCTTTGAGACAAAAGGAAATACAAGTGAAGGAAGTTTAGGCCAAAAATCAAACGGTTATTTAACCAAACAAAATTACCTGGCACTAAAATCATTAGTATACGGCTATGTGACTGGAGAAGTTTATCAGGTAGATCCTAACCACTGGAATGACATCCCCGCATATCCGCTCGCGGGTTACTGGACAGATTACAATGGAATCGTCCCAACTGGAGATTCGGGGTACTAATATTTGTAAGTCCATCGCAGAATAGACACATTTGAAAATGACCGCCAGGCATCTAAGATTGAAGCAGCTTGATAAACATGGCAGGTAATGAATTGCTCTTGATTAAGAAAAGTATCTAAATCCCCCTTGGGTTAAGTTCCCGAGGGGGTAACGCTATTTCACCTTAGAAATTCCACCACTTATAAGCTTTACCTTCACATCAATGGATGCAATGCTACTTTTGTCTAAAGGAAGTTTACTATCTTCTTCCAGTTTTTTCCACGCGTTTGGCATATCTCTGTATATGGGTTCTGATAGTCCGAGAACATCAACGCCTAATTCAAGACCTTTGAGATAGGTCCCCATAATTTCCTTTTTTACTTCTCGAGCTGCTAGTTCTTCAAGTTCCTTTTCTTTAAAATGCTCTTTTAATTCTGGAATGTTTGCCTGCATCGAGATTTTAATAGCGAAGGTGGCTTTACCAGCTGTTACCTTCGGCTTTATGGATGATTTTATTTTATCCATTACTAAAATAGCCTTCACAGATTTTTTTTCTTTAATTTCTAGAGATGTACGCTCCGTTTTTTTTTCCACCCACCGTAGTCCTAATAGATAACGACGAGCCAAACACCCTTTGAATTGCTTGTTTTCAAGAAAACAAATCCCGCCAGGTTTGAGTTTGGGGGAAATCTTTTTATTTTCTGTCCAGTTTCTCACGATGGTTAGATACGGTAACAGAACGGTTTGTCCCTCTTCGTACCATTTCCGGATAAACTCGTAAAGATATAGTGGTGCAATTTCTGAACTTTGGGTGTATGGGTTTAATGGGCTATTTAACTGAGAGTAAAGAACCGATAATTCCGCAGTCGAAGGGGTATTAAATACTTCCTCGATAGGTTCTTTAGTAGCCATGGTCCAAACTGTATATCGAAATTCATAGTATCTATCCCAAACGTCTATAACCTCGTTAACAACACCATGCTTTAAAGCTTTTTCGCTGAAAACAATGGTTTTAACATGACTCCAAGCGATTTTTTGCGGACTTGATGAATACAAATGAAAAATGGCAGCATCGAAAGAATTCCCCTTCCCTTTTGCAACATATGTCTTTTGTGGTTGAGACTGTCCTGATTCCTTTTTAGCTATTCCACTAAAGTTTATCATCTGTAAATAAATAACCACTTTATCGTTCACATAATCTACTCCAACAGAGTTGACATAGATCATATGTTCAATCTCTTTTGCTCCCCAACAACCAGTAAGCAAAAGAGAGAGCATGAAAATGACAAGGATGTTTCGTGGAAGTTTCATGGTAATCGTCTTTCCTTTTTTTCTGCTTATCAAAAAAATAAACAGTTATTTTTTTCTCCCCCATGGCATTCGAAACAAGATTTTGTATAGTTCTTGGAAACTTGGCGGGGAAAGAGGGGTCATATAATACATACCAAAGGAACGTAAATTTACCAAGTAAAGAGTAAAAGCCAACAAACATATTAACACTCCAAACAAACCAAAAATGCCGCTGATTATTAACACAACAATTCGAATCAAGCTGAAAATACCAACCAAAGACTGATTTACCAGAGTAAAGGTGGAGAGCACTGAAATGGCAATAATAACAATAATCCCAGGAGCTGCAATCCCGGCGCTAATCGCTGCTTGGCCGATAATTAGTCCTCCTACAACGGATAATGTTTGGCCAAAAGAAGTTGGCAGCCTTAATCCGGCTTCCCGAAATATCTCAAACAGGAGCAACATAACTAGTGCCTCCAGTGGGACTGGCAGTGGCACACCTTGTCTAGAATTCACTAATGTTGCAAGAAAAGTGAAAGGCAGTTGATCTTGATGATAAGTTGCGAGTGCTATCCAAAAACCAGGAAAAAATAATGCTAGTGCCACTCCGCTTATTCTTAAAAACCTGGTAAATGCCACAAAGAAATTATTCAAATTAGCATCTTCGGAAGTATTTAATAAAAAATTAAAATTAATTGGTGCGATTAATACCGTTGGTGAACCTCCGATCACCAGTACAAATTTTCCGTGAAGAAGGGAATTAACGGCAAAATCAGGTCTTCCGGTATAGGCGAATAATGGGAATAATGAAAATCCGGTTAGAATTTCTTCCATTTGAGCACTGCTAACAATCCCTTTTACCTGTATGTTCGACAGCTTTGTCTTAATTTCATGTAACGAGGTTGGCTCAATTGCATTTTTCAGATATAAAAGATGAACTTTTGTGGCAGTTTGCGAGCCAATAGTGTATTCTTCTACGGCCAATAATTCGGTTTTGAGTCTTTTTCGTATAAGTGCTATGTTTACTGGTGCTTCTTCAGTAAAACCATCTTTTGGACCTCTCATTGAAATCTCTGTATTTGCTTCCTCCGGATCTCTTTTTGGAGGATTTGCTAAATTTACAGAAAATATCTTGTTCGAAGGAACAAACAAAAGCAAGAGTTCACCATTTAATATAGTATCAATAATTGATTTTTCAACTTGGTCCATTTGAAGAGGAGTCATGTGAAAGGGAACATTTTGTTGAAAGTCTAAAACGGTTAACATGGGAAACTGATTTGTCATTTTTTTAAAATTAGGAATGATGTATTGTTCCACTTTTGTACTATCGCACAATCCTTCGCAGTAAACGAGATGAACATCAGCTCTCTGATTCCCTAGAGAAAAGGGAAGCGTGATTTTTTTTATATCCGAACTTGAATCAAGCAATTGTTTTATTGCTTCAAGTGGTGGTTTTGAATTATTTTGAAACCTGCTATTTTTGTTCATGGGTTTAATTTCTCCCTTCGATAGCCGAAGTTAATTAGCCCAACAACAATAATTGAAAAAATAAGGATGCCAAATAAAGAATACGGAAGTATATATTTTGACTGAAGATGTAAAAAAAACGGGTCACTATAAGGAATAATCGTAATACCCACCAACATAAAAAAAATAAGACTAAGCATTATCATTTTCTTTCTTTTAGTCTGAATATTGAACACATCAATGATTAGAAACATCATCAAAGAAATTCTCAAAAATGCACCACAAAACCATTGATAAATACTTAAAAAATCTAAATGCTCTACGTATCGGCCAATGGTCACTAATCTCCATTCTTCATATACAGGAAATCGGAGTTTAGCGGCTTCCTCAGGCCCAAACTCAACGACTGCACTAAGTAGAGGACCAATGGTAAGAAACATTAGTATCAGACTAATAATCCCTAACGAACGATACGATATTCGCGACTGAATATGATGCTGCAAAAAGAAGAGCATAATAAGTTCAACCAATCCTGCTCCTACATAAATTGATCCGTTCCATACAGGCTGCATTCCATGAGCCAAAATAGGTTTTAAGAACGAATAATTTCTATGTGGTATATTTGCGAAAATAAGAAAAAGACCTAGGATAATGACAAAAGGAGCCAAAACTCCAGCAGTATTAGCCAATGAATTAATACCCAAAAATGCATTGATAGCACAAATAATGACTATGATAAGGGTAAGAATAAGGATAGGGGTATTTGGACTGAAAGCAAGATGGATCCAATGAACAGTATCCTTAACTGTAACAGCACATAACACAAACAGATAAACACTTGCTCCTATTGCAAGCAAATGACCCACTAATGGATGATAAGCTTGCTTTAGCCACTCAAAAAGATGCTGCTTACGTATTTTACGAATTCCGATGTGTAGCAATGCTATCCAAACAAGAGAACATGTCCCGGCTAACAGCACAGAAACCCAGGCATCACGTTTCGCTACATCAAGCAAGATAGGGATGATGATAATATGATTTAATAGACCAGTACTAAGAAAGATAATCATCACAGTTTGTACAAGTGATATCGAAGATTTCATTTTCCTTATCCTCCTCAATAATCCGCTGCTATTACTATCGTCCCTTTATTAAAATAATTTATTCAGACCACACTGTTAGGATTCAGTAGAGTGTTAATATTGAAAGTCTCCCACTCCGTAAACGAAGACCTTTACTTATATAAATTAAGTTATGAAAAGTTGTTCGATAAGATGAAAGAGTAAAAGAGAAATAAATGAAGTTGAATAAGATGAAATGGATAAATCTATTAGAATATTGAAGGAGGTTGTAACAGGAACAAATGATAAAGATTAAATAGAGGAGCTGGATTCGACGCTATTATTGCGATATGTGAAGACAGGATCAGGAGAAGCCTGGAACGGAATCTGTCTGCAAAAGAATGTCTACTTTAAAAATTATTAAGGACAATGATACTGGAACTTTTTGGTTTTACAATTTCACAGAAAAAAGTGTTAAGCTCACGCTTAACACCATAATCTCAAACTAAATTTTTATATAAAACAATTGAATTTATCAGTATCTAACCCTTTTTCTTTCATGAAATCCAGTACTTCTCGACTTGTAGAAACACCTCCACGAGCTCCCATGGTTGTAACAGCGCGGGCTGCAGCAGCATTGGCAAAAGTAGCTGCTAATCGCAAATCATTACTTTTATTCATCGCATAGATAAAGGAGCTGCAAAATGTATCACCTGCACCAGTAACATCAATAACATCAACAGGAATTCCGTGCACGCGAATTTGTTGCTCCTTCGTGTAAACGAGACAGCCTTCTTCGGCTAATGTTACGACGACAACTTCTGTGCCATAGCTCAACAATTGCGATACTGCATCCTCGTATGATGTATCGTTTCGATACACATCAAACCCAACCTGATTGAAAAAGGCTATATCCATTTCTTTGAAGAAAATTTCGTCTCCCTCTTCAATGAGACCGACATCAAGGTCGTAAACCATTTTAGTTCCGGATTCACGAATCTTTTTTATGATATCAATCGCATTCATATTACCGCATCTTAATGGTTTTATTTCCACAATATTTGTATATACATATTTAGCCCTGCACATGGCATCAATGATTTCAGGGGTAATTTCAATATGCTTAATACCTAAAGTTGGGATAAATACAGTATGTTCATCTTCGGTAAGGATGATCATGCATTTTGAATCAGGGAGGCTATCGTCATGTAAAATATATCGGGTGTCAATTCCTTGATTCCTTAGATCTTCACAAAGTTGTTGTGTAATAGTACCGCTATTAAGAAGGGAGAGAAAATAGGCGGATTCTTTAAATCCGGTGTAAACACAAGCAGCATTTGCAATACTTCCACCCATTTGTGGCTCTAATGTCTCGACGAGTACCTTTTCTCTTATATTCGGCCAGTATGGTGCTCGATAATATTCATCAAGAGCAACATCTCCAACAAAAAAAGAATAGTCCTTTTTCATACATAACCCCCATGAAATGACTTTATTTAAAAAATAGATATTCTCTTTTAAACTATTAATAATGCTCTAGCTAATGAATTTGTCCACTTTTTTAAGATAAAATCGTCTTTCTCTCGGTTTGGTCACGGAGCTTTTGTAAGGATTCCATAAAATGATTAACATGTTTCACACTTACGTTACCGTCATCTTTATAAGTATCCTTCAAAAAGCTGCCAATAATGGCTCCATCTGCAATGGAAAGTTGGGTGCCGCTATTTTCTGCTGTTAATCCCGCACCAACAACTAATGGAAAATCCTTACCAATGATGGTTCTAAATACTTGGATTTTTTCTAGATCCGTTTCCAAACCTGTACCTTCTCCAGTGACGACGATTCCATCGCATCTACTCATACCAATTTTCAAATCTTCTTCCAAAGACCGTCCTGACAGGTATGGCTGGTATTTAAACCTTACCCCGCCGAGTACAAATGCGTTCGTTTGTTCACGCATTTGAATAATAAAATCGTGAAACTTTTTGTCCTCCTCAATATTCAAGTGCCCAGCTACTGAATCAATTTGAATAAACTTCGCTTCATATTTAATAGCCAGTTCAAAAGCCCTTTTGTCGTCTTCGAGAACATTTACTCCATATATGATGTGTTTTCGTTCTTGATAAATATACTTTAGGACTTCTTCCACATCATCTGGATTACCGAAATAGTTTTCGATAATTACAGCATCCATCCCATTATCGATTAATTGGTCAATTTCACGTTTCGCAATTTCCAGCTTTTCTTCTCTACTATCTCCTTTAAGATGAATCATTGCTAATACGGGCTTAACTGTTTTAAATAAATCTAAAAAATTTCTTTTCTCACAAATCATATTTTTTCACCTCAAGAATGATTTCTCGAAACCCGTTGCACTTTGCTATCAATATTTACTTGATAAAAGATTCACAAGTTCATTTCTTAAAATAATATTCTCGCCTACTCCTAGGTCACTAGCTAATTCACCAATTTGCGGCTTTTTAATCTTCGCTTTTTTTACGACATCCTCGCTCCAAAATATTTCTTTGGAAGTTCCATCAGCAATAATTTGTTTATTCGCCATCGCCACCACTCTTGAAAAATTGTCAGCAACAAACTCCATATCATGAGTGATCGTAATGACACATTTCCCCTCATCCTGCAGTACATTCATCAGTTTTGTGAGAGCTTTAATCCCGTATACATCCTGGCCCGCAGTAGGCTCATCCAAAATAATATAAGGTGTTTCAATTGCCAGAATGGCAGCAATCGATATAAACTTTCTGGTTGAATAGGGAACGTCATACGGATTCATATGCAAAAAGTCTTTAATCCCAGTAAGTTCAACAGCCCTGTCAACACGGCGATCAATCTCTTTTTGTTCAAGCTTTAAATAATCCAGCATATATTCAATTTCCTTCTTAACATTACTATTAAAAATTTGATCATCAGGATTTTGAAATACATAGCCTACATAGGAAGAGATTTGGGCAGTTGTTTTATCCTTTGTATTGACCCCATTAACGAATACATCGCCTTTTGTAGGCTTATTTAATCCATTCATAAGCTTTACTGCAGTTGTCTTTCCAGCGCCATTTTGTCCTACAATGGCTACTCTCTCACCACTACTGATCGAAAGGTTTAGATTTTCATTGGCAATAAATCCGTTTGGATAGGCATATGTTACGTTCTTTAATTCAATTGATCCCATTTACACACCCCATCCTTTTCATGATTTGTTCTTTTGCCTGTTCATTTGTGATGGTTATATACTCAAAAGGCTTATTTAGCCTTTGCATATCATGACTCAATAGTGCAGCCTGTGGTATCGCTGCCCCCATTTCCAATAATTCTATATTAGAAAAAACCTCTGACGGTGTTCCACTATAGGCAATTTGGCCATTTCTCAAGACCAAAACCTCATCCGAATACTCAGCAATCAAGTCTACTTTATGTTCCACTAATAAAATGGTTTTTCCTTGTGATTTCAACATATTAATAATCTCAAAGACATCTGCCGTACTCTCAGGGTCAAGCTGTGAAGTAGGTTCGTCAATGACGAGAATGTCATTATCCATCGCTATGATTGACGCAAATGCCACCCTTTGACGTTGTCCTCCAGATAGTTTATTTGGATTCTTTTTAATTAAATCCTCTATCTTCAGTAGTTTTACAACATTTATAACCCGGTCAATCATTTCTTCCTTATCAATACCAAGGTTTTCAAGCCCTAATGCGATTTCCTCTAAAACAGTGTCTTTCACACCGCTTATTTGTGTAAAAGGGTTTTGAAAGATATAGCCGATCTTTGTAGATAATTGACTGGCATCCCACTCGCGTACATCTTTTCCTTCAATTAAAACTTCACCGCTAAGTTCACCATTATAAAAGTGTGGAATCAGTCCTCTTACAAGGTTACAAAGTGTGGTTTTTCCGGCACTGTTAGGACCGATAATTCCGTAAAACTTCCCTTTTTCAAATGTATAATTTATATTTTTTAGAGCGAAAGCTTCAGTAAGAGGATATTGATATGAAACATTTTTTAGCTCGATACCCTTCATAGAATAAACCTCCAAATGATAAATAAAATAAGGGAAATGTTAACCAATAAAATTAAAACCTTCTCCCATAAAGGAACCTTCCGAAGCTCGCTCAAATGAGTATTTTTTTCAGGAGCAGAAAATGCTCTCGCCTCCATCGCGATCGCTTTTTCTTCTGTACTTGTAATGGCACCTAAAACCAGTGGCCCCATGATGGGGATGAATGCCTTTATCCGTTTCAATAGTGTGCCTTCGGTTTCAATCCCTCGCGCTTTTTGAGAGTCCATTATTAACTTTGCCCGATCTCCAAGATCAATAATGGACTGGAAGGAAGCTAGAATAATATAGGATATAGAATGAGGCGCACCCAATTTTTCAAGTGCATACATGAAATCCTTCGCTCGTGTTATAGTGCTAAATAACACAATAGCTCCACATATGGAGACAACGAGTGTTGAAAACCAGATTCCCTTATTAATCCCTTCTTGAGTGATATGAAAAAGCCAAAAAGTATATAATACTTGCTTACCAGGAAAAAACATTGCTCTTAAAATAAAGAGTAAGAAACCAATTAACAAACCTAATTTAATAAACATTTTTGAAAAACGTTTCAGGCAGCCAGCAAGAGCAGCGAACAGAAAATAAAAAGCAATAATAGAAGTACTGACTTGCCAACTCTTTGAGAGAATTGAAATAATAGCAATGACAATAAGTATATTCAATTTCGTTAATGGATTGAGATCCAAAAACCAATTACCTGTAAGCTGAGGCTTTTTAAATGAATTAATAAATTCATAATCCAAAAGTATCGCTCCTTCCTGAAGAAAAATAGCAATCTGACAAAAAGTAAACAGGGTGTCAATGAATGTGAAGAGGTTTAAATTCTAACGTTGCCCCATCGACAGCCCTGTTAAATGATTAAATATTCTGATTTAGTTGGTTGTTATTTTGCTGAATAAATAAATTCCCTTGAGGAAGCTTTACTAAAGTTCTAACTGGAATACTCTTAAGGATGAAATAGACAATAATCATTGTTGGGATTTTGTCTAAAAGATCAGCGAACAGTTCTGAAATAAAGGCACCTGCTTGGACGGAAAAGCCCATCGTCATCAACATACCAGTAATGGCTCCTGTAGTTCCTGCACCAAGTCCGCCAAACATTAGGATGGTAATCGTAGACCCTATGCCGCCACCGATGAGAGCAAATCCAATGGAAGCAACCATTGTCTTCCATAGACTTCTAAATACACCCTTCTTCGCTAAGAAACCAGCGAGTAAACCGAACAGGATATTTAACCAAATATAAGCCAATGTAGTGGGATTGGTGATAGCATTCAGTGCATTAGAAATAGCACCAACAATTGCGCCTGGAATTCCTCCACAAAGAGCCCCGACTACAATGGTACCGACTGAATCAAGATATAACGGGAGTTTCAACAGCAAAATGATTTGACCACCAATAAAGTTAACTGCAATACCAATAGGGATTAAGAAAACGGTTAACTTATACGATTTTTTCATATTTATGCCTCCTCATTATTATTAATTTCGTTTTTAAAAAAGAATATAAGAGCATTAATTCAGTTCTGTCATAATATTAAACTCAATATTAGGTGCATAAATAATTTTTACTTTTTCAATTTCTATATTATTTTGGTCAAAAATACTTCCTTCGGCCTTCAGTAGTGCATTCTCGTTTTCGCCTAATTGGAATACTTCCCTTGTCTGCTGATCGATTGATGCAGGAGATAAAGAAATTTCTGTGCGCTTAGGGAAAATTTCGTATTTTTCTCTAAATACTTGATAGAGAGACTCTTTTTCAAAATCATATTGATCAAGCTTTGGAAATAAGCTGACTGGAAGTAAAGAAGTGTCGAGCATTAAATAAGTAATCGTTTCTTCTTTTTTTACTCCACGTGCTCGAACTAATTTATAAAAGTCCTTTCCATCCAATGAAACTACCTTTTGTTCTAATACTTTTGAAACACCGACTTCATTACGGATATTCAAATAATCTGTAAATCCACCGAAATTTGTTATGCTGTACTTTAAGGGTCTTAATAAAACAAACGTTCCTTTTCCGCGAACTTGTTGTACCAAACCATCGTTTACTAATAATGAAATTGCATTCCTAACTGTTCCTCTTGTCGTTTGAAACGCTTTCATTACTTCGGTTTCAGAAGGAATGAATTCCCCTTGCTTATATTCCCCATTTAAAATCTGCTCTCGTAACTTTCGGTACAATTGAACATAAAGAGGAACAAAATCATTTTTATCTAGCAACAGATAACCTCCCTTTCGTTATATGGTTATTCACTTATGTGTACAAGTTGATTTTAGCAGATCGATTTTTATTAAGTCAATAATATTTTTTTGCATTTTGAATTATTCTGAATACTGTAGGTTGTCTTCTTGTTGAAATCTGGATATGTTTAAAATCTGTAAAGCATTCTAAACAATTAAGAATGCCTTACAGATTTTTATTTTATTGATAAGAAAGTTGATTTGATGGTGGATTGAAGCTGGCATGATGATTTCATTAGATATGATAAGAGGTGATGTTATGAAATTTGATGAGATAGCCATTAGGCAAAAGTTTGAGACAAAGTCATTTAAGATGAATAAGGAAGTGCCTCACAATATGACCATCAATATACGCATAAGCTTTTACATAGAATAAAAGGTAAGCTGGGAATCCAGCTTACCTTTTGATTAATGATAGTATAAAGTCAGCATGAAAAGGCTTGTATTCTCCATGTTAACTTTATCTAAGTAGTATTCACGGACTGCTAGAGCTCTTCCTATTTTACAACTTTAATATAAAAGTAAATGTCCTGTCCGACCTTTTTCGGTTCAGTGATGAGTTGATAGCCATGTTTGACGGCCTCTTCCGGGACACTTCTAAATGATTGCGGACAGTCGGCAATGACTTGTAATACTTCCCCAATTTTCATCGTTTTTAGCGCATCCAGCGCATAAATGACAGGATATGGTCAAGGTTCTCCGCGAATGTCTAAGGTGTAATTTACATCCATTACTTGTGACATTATTTATGCCTCCTTTGTCAGATGAGCAAGCTGTTCATTTTTTTTGTGTTTAATTCCAGTTCCATAACGGAACTTTTTTTCCCACCAGCTGGAGAGTAAAAACCAAACAATCAGCATGGCAATTGTTCCGAATAGGGCTCCTGCAGGTCCCCATAATTCCATCAAGTTTACTTTTGGCCAATTTTCAGCAAGTGCATGATAGATTCCAAGGTGATCCCACCCATAAGCTAAAACCGTGGCTCCAACGATATTTCCTGCTCCTACAACCCAGAATAACAATTGTCCTTCCATGGCACGATACATCATGCCGGTTTCACAGCCGCCGGCAAGAACGATACCAAATCCGAATAACAGCCCGCCAATAACGGTGCTTGGGGCAGCTATTTTAATAAGTGCAATGGAACCGTTTTGAATATAGAAAAATGTAACCACTACACTAATCATCATACCCACTGCGAGTGCTTTAGCCATCACAGCACGTCCGCTTATCCATAAATCGCGGAAAGCGGAAGTGAAACAGATTTGACCTCGTTCAATGAGAATACCAAATAGAGCTCCTGCAATACAAGCAACAGCTAAGAGAGGCTTGCCTGCTGTGAAAAAGTAAATCACAATCCCAGTATAGACACAGGCGAAAAGCAAACCTAAAATCGGTTGGATTTTAGATTCTTGTGCTTGCTCCGACACAACTGGGTTAACAGATCCCTTGCGCAAGTTGGGCTTTCCACGCCACCATTTCGTATTAACGACTTTAACACCAAAATAGGTTCCGATAGCTGTCGTCAGCATAAAAATCCATGAGTGAAAGGAAAATTGAGGTACACCTGTAAAAAAGGCAGCTAAATTACATCCAAGGGCAAGGCGCGCGCCAAATCCCGCGATAATCCCGCCAATAAATCCTTGAACTAAGCGGCGTTTTTGTTTTGGAACACGGATTTTAAAGCTGTTGCTTAACAATATCGTAATGAGGGCGCCAAACAGCATCCCGATAACAATCCACCCATCTGTTCGGGTAAGGGGAGTTCCTTCGATGCCAACTAGTTTAAAATAGGCCCACTGTGATACATCCACCCCAAACCATTGTAAGATGTGACCTCCGAATCTGGTAAATTCCCCTGTAACAGCCCATACAGTTCCGGTAATGCCAAAATATAACGCACTAACCAATCCTGCAATACTGATGGCTATGTAGGGATTCCAATATTCTTTGAAGATTTTCTGATACAGATTCATTGAAATCCACGACTCCCTATAATAAAAATTTATAAACTCCATAAATAAATATTATAAATGTTTTACAATAATCATCAATAGTTACTAGTAAAGTTGGAAAAGTTGTCACTAAATTGACAAGGTCGGGTTTAATGAACCGCAGCAGTTCTTTCAGCTTATCGATTTGCTGAATATCTAGCTGGAACTGCTTATTTTCGGGGAGTGTAGTACCCCTAGAAGAATATGTGCCATAAAGGTCAAATCCAATTTTAAGCTCGCCGATTAAAGCTCTGCCAACAAGACCGCTTGAACCGAGAATCAGTACTTTTTCCAATCCAAATACCCGCATCAAATCTCTTTTCATACTATAACGAATAAACTGCAGAAAAAGATACCCTTTGGTGTGGCTTTTTTTCTGTGGAAATAAACATGAGATACCGCTCCTGTTCTTTAAATTTATTTCCATGGTAGGGTTGGGAGCTGAGGCTCATGACAAGGCTTTCTTTAGTGGAATGGAGAAGAAGTTTGTGAAGTAATGTTGATGCCTCAACTGAGATGTTTCGTTGGATTTAGGTCACAACGTCGAAGTAGGGGCTTTCTAGTTGGATGAAAGCCGTTACAGGTTATTATTATTTTTGTAGCTAATTTAATCAAACGATTAGTTGGTATATTGTGGCGATGTCACCGCCCGATATATGTCGCGGCAATAGAGTTAGACCCCGAGTATTCTTTCGTTGCAGAGGAATAAAGAATACTCGGGGTCAGTCTTCAAAGGGGGGATTCACCGTTCTCAGTTCAGTGCTCCCGCAATTGCAATCAGACTACGAATATACCGAAAAGCAGTGATGTAGTCATCTGTTTCAAAGCGGTGGGTTGTCGAGTTCACTCTTTCGACGATTGGCAGAATTCCGGCTGCATCAGCTAAACCTGGGTGTAGGTAAGTGACTTCGACCTGGAAGGGACCATTTATTGTGACAGGCTGAATCTTGTGAAGACACGAAAGAGATTCAACCGTTTTTTCCTTGATCAGGCATCGCGCTTTCTGTGGGCTTAAATTTTTCGCCGTTTGCCGATTGATTGTGTGTTTGACGACAGCCGTTTCAATTCCCGGAATGAAGTCCATTGCTTCTTGGGCGGCGTACTGACATCCCGTGACAAGGGCAACAGGCACTCGGAAAACCCCGGCGATTCCAGCATTCAGTGCGATTTCACCCATATCTTTGTTATTGATTTTTATATTTCGAATTACCCCTCCATGAAAGGTATGATTCAAAATACCGTCGTTTCCCATCCTAGAGTGATATCCTAAAAATAAAGCT
>Ga0213823_1001052_pt1 | contig 18313 bp, 16 predicted proteins | sample MC6MC0907MG_FD_179887 | JGI IMG/M metagenome (GOLD analysis project Ga0213823, IMG submission 179887) | Enriched soil aggregate microbial communities from Iowa State University, Ames, United States - MC6-MC0907-MG | ecosystem: Environmental > Terrestrial > Soil > Unclassified | place: USA: Iowa...
TTATGTGAGCGAGGCGTTGTACCTTAATGATCCCGACGGAAATGGAATCGAAGTTTACCGAGATCGCCCTTCTTTTGAGTGGACGTGGAAAAACAATTTAGTTGAAATGGCAACCGAACAGCTGGATGCAGAAGGTATTCTTGCGGAAAGTGATGCGGAATGGAACGGCCTTCCTTCTGGGACAGTCATGGGTCATATTCATCTTCACGTAGGTGATCTTCAAAAAGCAGAGGAATTTTACACAAAAGGGCTTGGTTTTGACGTTGTCAGTTACTATCCACAAGCGGCATTTTTGTCCACAGGAGGTTATCATCACCACATTGCTATCAACACCTGGCAAGGAGTGGGTGCACCTACACCGCCGAAAAATAGTGTCGGTTTAAATTGGTACACACTTGTTTTCCCTAACGAAACAGAAAGAGAGAACGTGATAAAGCAGCTGAAGCAACTTGGTGCTCCGGTAAAGAAAGAAACAGATTTTTATGTAACAAGTGACCCATCAGGCAATCAAATCCGATTAGTGGTTTAAAAAAGTGCTAAGTATCAAAGTCCGTGTTTACGCAGACATTATCAGGTTAGAAAAAATTGATGAATGGAAAAAGAGTGGACCCTGCAATTGAGGTGGGGCCACTCTTTTTTTACAAAAAATAGTTAAAAACGTTAAACAAGCGATAGGTTATTGGTTAAAGTGTACAAGTCAATTTATTAATCTTTAATACTATATAAATGAGCGAAATTTCTACGGGCTAAAGAAATGCAGAAAGGAGAAAAATGATGAGAGTTTCGTATGGAAAATGGACTAAGCATAAATTAATGTCTCGGGATGATCGACTTATTGGATATCTTCCTGATACCGAATACTTTAAGGAAGAGGCATTATGGAGAATGCTGGAGAAACATGGCCAGGTGATGTTAAAACCATTCTATGGTTATCAGGGAAGAGGAGTGGTCCAACTATCAGCTTTAGAGGATGAACAGATTGAACTTCATAAAGAATACAAAAAAATCATTTTAAAAGGAAAAGAGGAGAGCTATTCCTATCTAAAAAAGAATCACTTTTCAAAGAAAAGACCCCGCTACATTGTACAGCAAAAAATCCCCCTTGCCACCATTAATGATAACCCATTTGATATTCGTGTCATGGTCCAACGGAAAAAAGACTCATCAGAATGGGTCATAACCGGGAAGCTGGCAAAGGTTGCAGCCGATAATTTTGTCATAACGAATGCGGCAAAGGCAGTTGTATCCGTAGAAGAGGCAATGAATAGATCAACACTAAACAATGAGCACATTGACAATATAGTAACTGAGTTAGAACAGATTTCCCTGTTAGTCGCTGAACAATTAGCAAAATCTTATCCTAAAAAACGTGTCTACGGTATTGACATAGGGATTGATCAAGAGGGGAAAATATGGATTATTGAAGCGAATTTATCTCCTGCTACTTCCATTTTTAAACTAATAAAGGACAACTCTTATGAAACAATTAAAAACTACATGAGAGGATAATTTTTTAAGAAGATTATCCAAGGTTCATTAGTTAGATAGATGAGATAATGGCTTCTGCCTATACAGATTATTTGGTATTGAATATAAAGTAGGATAAAGGTCATAAAGCCGGTTTGTTTGGAGGGCGGAGATTAGAAAATGGAAACCATAGGGGTTTTACTCTCCATGAGTGAATGGAATCAATTAAAACGTAAAAAAGATAAAAAGGACGGAATTTGGCATCTGCTTTCCTTAAAAGGGGAAGAGATCAACCTGAAAATTGTCTATTTCACGCTTCAGCATATTTCGTTACAACTATTAAAAACGGATGCAATTGAAATTGAAAAAAATTCGGGTATCAAAAAGTCTAAAGTAGATATTCCGTCGATAATTTATAATCCAACAAAGTTTTACCAAAAAAAATATATTAAAATGTTAAGGGATCTGTCAAACCATCCTAAATTTCAGGTTATCAATGAGCATCATATCATTAAGAAAAAAAACTTATTTGAATTACTTCGTGCACAACCTGATTTAAACAAGCATCTTAAAAAAGGAAAAGAAAATGACCAAAACAATGCTCCTTTGACCTTTTATGTATTGGGGCAAAAAAGTTTGAATAAGGAATGGAAAATTCCAATTATTTATGTAAAAGACTCAAGTGGAAAAAAAATCACAATCGAGGAAGCTATTCCATTATTAGAACATCAACTTCAAAATCATAAGGAAGTAAAGGAATTCCTAAGTGTGCATAGTCAAAAGCTGCTGAAAATCATTCATTTTTATTATCCAGGGGTTTATGAAATCGGAATACTGTATTCAATCAATAACAACGGCCATATTGAAATCAGTTCCACTTGTTCCTTCAATATTATTATGAAAGACCTTTATACTTGGAATCATCAACTTTGTCAGAAAATCTTTGAAAGCTCATTAAAGGTCGCAAAGGAAATGATGCAACAAAATGCTATTCCAGATGGAACGGACAAAAAGAATCAGCCAAAAACTTCATTAAGTGAGAAGGAAAGTTCCTCAGGTTCGGTTAAAGAAAAGAAAAAAATAAAGCATTTAAATAGAAATGATTTGTGTGTTTGGATAAAACTTATACCCTTTGAAGCTGAAGAGATGACAATTAAATTGCCTGGCGGGTTAATACACACTTCAATCACCGAGCTTAACGCACTCCAATTTGGCATCAAAGAACAGCCATGTAAGATAGATATAGAGGGGGGTGTTCTGTTAAAATACAACACTTATTATACTCCTATTGAAATATTAATCTCTAGTTCCCTGTTAGCAAAGTTGCACATACCACAAGACATGGTTTATCAACTAAAGGTTTCCACAGACAAAGTTATTATTGGACCAACTATTGGTTTACTATTAGGAGAAAAAAATCAGCTTTATAATCCTGCATATATGGAAAAGTTCTCAGATCGACTAGGGATATATGAAAATTTCGGTGGTTTAGTGATTGCCTTTTCTTCTCGTTCCGTTGATTGGGAGGAAAAAATAGCTTACGGAATGATTTATAATCCCACACACAAAAATTGGGAATATGGAACTGCGCCAATACCTGATGCAATATATCGTCGGAATTTCCATCAGAAACCGGGGTGGATTAAACAATTAATCGAACTAACAGATGAAAAGCTATTCAACTCTCATCACTATAAAAAGTCAGATCTTTTACTGATGCAAAATGATAAGGAAATAAATAAACATTTGCCGGATACTCATCTTTTTAAAAATATGAATGAATTAATTGAATTTGTAAATAAAAAGAAAAAGGTTATTTTAAAGCCGGTAAGTCTATCCCGCGGACGTGGCATTTTTTTCATTGAAAAGGGTTTAGGGGAACGTAAAGGTTATGTCCTTCATGACCATAGAAAGGGATTTCGACTCCAGCACCACATTCCTGATGCAAAGGGTTTGGGAGAAATGCTAAAGGATATAAATGTTTTACATGAGAAGTATTTGTATCAAACCTATATTCCACTTTTAAAAATTAATAATCGCCCGTTTGATGTTAGGGTAGTGATGCAAAAATATGATAAGGAGCACTGGATATGTACAGGTATTGAATGCAGAGTCGCTGGTGAAAACGAGGTCTTAACGAATATTGCCCGAGGTGGAGAGGCAATGACCTTGGAAGAAGTGGTCTCGAAAGCAGGTAATCATCTGACCTTTGAAAAGGTTGAAAAAAATATTTTAAAAGTATGTAAAAAATTCTGCGATTTAATGGATAAAAAAGATGAACATTATGCGGAGTTCGGGTTAGATATTGGTCTAGATAAAGAGGGCTATCCGTGGATTATTGAAGCAAACATTTTTCCCAGCTTTAAAGGCTTTAAAGCTATGGACTATAATAGGTATTTAAAGATCCGCTATCAGCCTCTTATTTATGCTGTCCACTTACAAGGATTTGCAGTAACGGAAACAGGGGAGGGGACTATAGATGAAATTTTTCATCCAAACAATTCCCACAACTAGCTCGACTATTTCTATTCCTTTTACTGAATTAGATAAATTGTCATTGCGTGGAAAGCAGGCTATTACGATAGGTATTGGGGCTATTCAGAAAAAGGCTGTCCTTTCACACCATAGTGACCTTAATGGATGTATCTATATTTCTTCTGATTTAGTAAATGATATTTCACTTCCGGAATTTATTGAATATGAAATAAAAATCCAAGATGACATCTTGTTTATTGGACCAATTTTGGGTATGTTGGTTCGCGGTAAAATCGCTGAAATGAATTTACCTAGAATTAAGATTTACAAGAATTATTTAATTGATTACCAACACGTCAATGGCCTTATTGTTCTCTTTACTTCCGATGGAATCAATTATAAGAAAAAGCTGATTAATGGTTATGCGTATAATCCAATTAATAAGGAGTGGGTAGAAGGGATATTTCCTTTTCCTTCAGCAGTTTTCCTCAGAAAATCCATTAAAGAATCGTCACGAAAGAAATTACAAAAATTAATAGGAGATAACTTTTTTAATTCACATGTTTTTAATAAATGGGAAATGTGGGAATGGTTTTCTAAAAGTGAACATTTAAAGGAAAACCTGCCCGAAACCGTTTTGGCAGAAAATATAGAAGAAGTTAAACGGTTAATAGATGTCTATCAAAAAACATTTATTAAGCCGAGGGCTGGTATGCAGGGGACAGGAATCTTTCAGCTTTCAATGGTTGGTCAGGAGTATACATTAAGCTATCGAGTTAAGGACAAAAATATCATGACAATATTGGAGAACTGGGAAGCAGTTAAACTTTATTTGCAATCAGAATTAAACCTGCAGAATTATATTGTTCAACAGAAAATCCCTTTGCTCCGAAATAATAACCGCGTTATGGATAATCGGGTCATTGTTGTAAAAGATCAAAATGGAGCGTGGTCTGTTTCAGGGATGGTAACAAAGTTTGGGGATATAGATAGTATAGTCAGCAATATATCAAGCGGCGGTTCAGCCGAAAAAGGATGGCAGGCTCTCGTGGAAATGTATCGAGGGGACTCTAAGTATGCCTTTAAAAAATATATGGAAATAGAGAAGTTAGCCCTTACATGTTGTGAGGTATTGGAAAGTAAAGGGCTGAACCTAGGCTATATCGGTATAGACATTGGGATTGATGAAAACCATCATCTTTGGGTGATTGAAATTAACAATCGTAACCCGGATATGACGATAGCCTTGGACGCTAATGATTTTCAGCTATACTATAAAACTAAATCAGCTCCATTCCATTATGCTAAATGGTTAGCTTGCTTTGGGGGTGAAAAAAGGGATGCTTTATGAAGTAAATACAGAAGCTTTATCTAGCAATTCACTATTCTTACCTGAGTCAACTGCCAAATCTTTTGGAATTGAAAATAAGCAAACTGTTACATTATCTTTTGGAAAGAGAAAATTACCTGTAACGGTAAACATTGTACATTTCAATAACGATCGCAGGATTCTAGTTAGCGAAAATGTAAGTTCCGAGCTTTTAATTGATACCAATGTAAAATACGAAATGGTTTATTCAAACAATGAATTAATGATTGGACCGATCATTGGATTGTTATTGGCAAAATCTGATGCCAGATTACAAAAATATTTGCAGCATTATTTAATTTATACGATGCTATATGAACAAATAAATGGAATTTTATTTGTTTTTTGTGAACAACAAATTGATTTTACCAACGAAAAAATTACCGGTTATGTGTTTGATCCTTCTACACCTGAGAACTGGAGAAAAGCAGAATTGCCTTTTCCTGGGGCAGTTTTTAGAAGGGTTGAACTATCTCAAAAAACGTTAACCGGCCTTCGTGAAAAAATAGGGGCAGGCTTTTTTAACGCTCAATATTTTGATAAATGGCAGTTTTGGAATTGGCTGTCACCTTATGAGGAACTAAGGAAGCATCTTGCTGAAACGACAAATAAAGTAACATTAACCAATGTTAATACATTCATTGAAAAATATAATGGTGTCTATTTAAAACCTAAAAACGGCTCAAGGGGTCAAGGGATCTATTATATATCAAAGAAGGAAAATCAATATCTCATTCTGGAAAATTATCAAGACAATATTCAACAATTATCAAGCGAACAAATGACTACATTTCTTTCAAAGCACTCGTTTTTTTTGTTGCAGCAGCCGATCCATCTTCATACCTTTGAGGATCGAAAAGTTGATTACCGGGTCATCTTACAAAAAGATGGAACAGGTCATTGGCAATGTACAGGAATTATCGCGAGATTTGGAAATACTAATGCCATTTCTTCTAATTTTAAAGCAAATGGCTTTGCCATGGAGGGAACGTTAGCGTTAATGACCCAGTTTGGCTATGACGAATTAACAGCGTTTAAGAAATATCAAGAAATAATCTCCATTTGTACAAAAATGGCTTGTTCGGTAGACGAAATCGCAGGTTCTTACGCTGATTTAGGGATAGATACTGGTATTGATAAAGATGGTAAGGTTTGGGTCATTGAAATGAATAAGAGGCCGGATCACGACTTTCCGTTATTCATAAAAGATCGTAAAATGTATTATTCCGTTAAATCGAATCCGATATTGTTTGCAAAGTATATTGCGATGGGCAATTAAGGTGTTTTTTGCTTACTGATTACAAGAAGATTAATTGAAATAACAAATGACTCCAGAGTAATACGGGAGTCATTTTAATATTGTGTGAATAGAGATCTAACTAATAGTTTCGTCATCCATTTGGTAAAGTTTTAATGCATTGGGGGCATGAATAGTAATTAAATTTTTTATTTCATCAGCTATGGCAAAATTATAGTTTTTACTTTGGTTTCGACTTGATAGTTTAACTTTATTTTTATACGTTAGACCAGTAAGTTCTTCAAAAACTTGCGGATTTTTAATGATTTCCTCATATTTCAAGAGATGAATTTCATTCCTAAATGATAAGTAGCGTTCACAAAATAAATCGTAAATTTTTACTAGTGTGAGAAGTGAATTATCTTTTGAGAGAGTTATATCCCGAAGTTCTTTCCAAAATGGTTCAGCATACGGCATTCGGCCATTACTAACATAAATATTTAATGATTTCCAAGACAAGATTGTTGGAACGGGGTGTCTTACAATCGCAATGATAGAAAATACACCGGTTTCAAATAATTGAGGGAGGATGCCCGTATAATGTTCATTGTGCTTCATACCTAACAAAAAGTTTTCATTTTCTATTTCGAAGGTAAACGCTCCAAGTTTTCGAACGTTGAACCGCCTCCCCTTTCTTCCTTCCGAATAATAGTTTGTAAGCGGGGTTCCATCTTTGTTGCGGATATCTTTAATAGGTTTATTATCCATAATTTTTTGGCGGATATTTTTATAATCATTCATTACAAATTCTGTCACCTTATTAACATCTTTGAAGTTTGTAAACCAAGGTGATTGCCATCTCGGCTCACTTAAACAAACAGCATTTTTTAAATTATCCAATAAAGCCGCCGATAATGTAGTACCTCCTCTTGGAATTCCCGTCAAAATTACATCTTTTTTGAAATCAGTCATTTTTTTGTTCCTCCTTGTTGGTATGACTGTAGAAAAGTGAATAATAACAAGTTAAACGCTAGTGATGATTTCATATTTCTAGTTACAGTATATGTAGATGTACGTTAAGTCGGACTAGTTATCTTGCTTAAAAATGGCCTTCCAAGCCTTTACTCCCTCCGTAATGGGATATCTCACCTCCAGAGTTTATGCCGCCATGAAGTAATCGAAATCTTAATCAAGGGATTGAAAAAATTCATAAAAGAAAAGAGCTGTTTTATAGAGTAACAGCTCTTTTTCATTAGAGTTCGAATCCAAATTCCCCAATCGTATGCTCTTCATTATGAAAGTCTGATCCGCCTGTCATTAGGATGTTATACTTTTTTGCTAGATTTTTATATCGGATCATGTCTTCTTTGTGATGTTTACGATGCCAAACTTCAATTCCATCAAATGAAAACTGCATTAATTCCTCTACTAATGAATCATCCTGAATAAGTAAAGGATGTGCTAAAACAGCTATCCCGCCAGCGTTATGGATCAAGGTTATTCCCTCATTTGGAGAGAGAACCATCTTATCCGCTGCACATGGTTTTCCATCTCCTAAATAAAGATCAAATACTTCTTGAGTATTTTTAGCATATCCTTTATCAACTACTGCTTTTGCAATATGAGGGCGGGCAATTACGTCGCCCTTACTGTATTTTTGAACATCATCTAATGTAATTGCCATCCCCAATTCGCAAAACTTATTTACAATCAATTGAGAGCGATTAAAACGATGTTCCCTCATTTTTTGTAAAACACCGGATAACTCATTTGATTCATTAATATAATAACCTAAAATATCAATGTTTTTTCCCTTATACTTCGTGCTTAATTCAATACCTTGGATAACTGTTACATTCAATGTTCTTGCCGTTTGTAATGCCTCTTGAATTCCATCTGTTGTATCATGATCTGTTATGGCAATAGTAACTAATCCCTTTTGCGCTGCCATTTTTACAACTTCACTCGGGGAAAAGCTGCCATCTGAAGCGGTTGTATGCAAATGCAAATCAAAATAACCATTCTCAAGTATTTTCTTAATCTCCAATCAAATTCTCTCCTTTTTTATTATTATATGAAGCATTCTCTCATCGGAATAGGTCAATTATAAAGGATAATATACCTCAGTTTTGGCAATATTTCGTCCATTTCTATTTTAACTCCGCAAATTCTCAGCCCTAAATAAATAGCATTTCATATACTATTTTAATCTCATCTAAGAATGGAGAATGATTATAGGAGGATAACAATTGGAGAAAAATAAACAGAAATTCCTAGATTCTCATAAAAACATGCCTGATTTCGTAATTATTGGTGCGATGAAATATGGAACGACTACACTTTATCAAAATCTAGTTAAACATCCATCAATTGTAAGTGCGAAAAAGAAAGAGCTTCATTTTTTCGATGTAAGAAGGAATTTAGAAAGGGTTTAGATTGGTACAAAAGCTAGTGCCCTTTACTTCATAGTAAATTACAAAATAAACAATTTTTGTTTTTCTTGAAATCACCTTTTTCCTTTGGCAGCCAACATCCCAAGGAAGACCAATTTGTTCACAAATAAATTTTAAATCACTTTCTAAACTTTCATATTTCCCGAGGACTAGAATAGTATTTTTATGCCGCTAATAAATAAAATCACTGCCAAAATGAATCTGAGCGGTTTTGCAGGTACTTTTGTGGAAAGATTACTACCTAAAATAACTCCCGGTATTGAACCTATTAACAGATTAACTGCCAAGAGATAATCGACATTACCAAGACCTGCATGCAGGATTCCAGCCACAGTAACCAAGCCAAAGGCATGAGCAATATCTGTGCCAACAACACTCGATGTTTTTATTCGATAAATGTACAACAATGCAAGTGCAAATAAGGAGCCTGCCCCAATTGATGTTAGACCTACAATAAATCCTAAAAAGAAACCAATCAGAATGGTTAGCCCTTTTTTCCCTTTTATAGCATCTGTATCTCCAGGTTTAGTTTCAAAGCGATTACTAAAAAAGTTTTGAAAAATCATTGCAGCGGCAACAAAGATAAGAACATACCCTATGGAATGTTTAATAATCAGTTCTAGATTTTGGAAATAAATGTCAAAAACCTTTAGTGAAACGATTGCGATTACTGCTCCTGGAATACTGCCAAAAGAAAAATATAAAACTAACCGGCCATTAATCGTCTTATGTCTCCAATGCTGGATTGTTCCAAAAAATTTTGTTATAGAATTATAGAATAGGTCGGTTCCAACAGCTACGACAGGGTTTATCCCTATTAGCATTAATAGTGGAGTTAAAAGTGATGCACCTCCTACTCCAGTCAAACCAACAAGAAAACCAACAAACACTCCCATAATAATAATTCCTATTTCCATTTTCACTCCCCTATCATTCTTTATTTGATTAAATATACTGTCATATAGTAGTGGTGATTTCTTATTTCTTATTACAGAATATGTAAATGTGCGTTAAGATGGACTAGTTATTTTGCTGAGAAAACAATATAAAGAATTAAATATAGAAAAAATAATTTAAATGCACTATCCCTTAACAGATAAGTATTACCAGTATCTCGTTAGCTGGTAATTTAAAATTATATTAACTTAATAATTTATCCTGGGCTTGTGCTTGTTTTATATAAATGCCGTTTCCATTGTTTCAATCTATTCATACACTGAATTGTTAACTAACTTGGTTTCTTAAAGCTATAAACTACGGTTATTTAACGAATAGGTAAAAACAATTGGAAAGGAGAGTAGCATTTTGGATAATAATGGTAATTCAAAGAATAATGTTTTCTGGCATCAATCAGCAATTAAAAAAGAAGATCGAGAAAAACAACACGGTCATAAAAGTATAATGATTTGGTTTACGGGACTATCAGGATCAGGAAAGTCAACCATTGCCAATGCTCTTCAGCATAAATTATTCCAAAAAAACATTAATGTTTATTTATTAGATGGAGATAATCTCCGTTATGGCATAAATAAGAATCTCTCATTTACTGCTGAGGATAGGCAAGAAAACATAAGAAGAACAGCTGAAATAAGCAAACTGTTTGTAGATGCTGGAATCGTTGTACTTGCTGCAGTCATTTCTCCATTTGAAAAAGATAGGTTAAATGCGAGAGCACTTTTTAAACAAGGTGAATTTATTGAAGTATACATCAAATGTTCCCTTGAGGAGTGTGAAAACAGAGACCCGAAAGGACTTTATAAAAAGGCTAGAAAAGGAGAAATAACCCAATTTACTGGAGTTGATCAGCCTTATGAAGAACCAATAAATCCAGAAATCGTTATTGATACAAATAAATTATCAATTGATGAATCCGTTGAAATTCTCATTTCATACATTTTCGATAAAGCTGGTCTTGTATTAAATACAAAGGAGTGATTGATTTTGACATTAAGTATTCCTCACGGCGGTAAGTTAATTAATAGAGTAGACGTAGATTACAATTTTTCTGCTCTTTCATCCGAGATTGAAATGGATGCAATGGCACTATCTGATTTAGAGTTAATCGCAAATGGAGCATACAGTCCACTAGTTGGCTTTTTAGGAAAAGAAGACTATGAATCTGTTATAGAGAATATTAGATTAGCAAACGGTCTTGTTTGGAGTATCCCGATTACTCTCCCCGTTTCTGAAGAAGCTGCACAGAAGCTAAGGATAGGGGAAAAGGTGAAGCTAACGTTTAAAAATGAAACTTATGGAGTATTAGAACTAGAAGAACTTTATACACCCAATAAAAAAGAGGAAGCAGAAAAAGTGTATCAAACGACCACCCCCGATCATCCTGGTGTCAAAAAGCTTTTTGAGCGTCCCAATGTTTATGCAGCAGGACCAATTATTTTAACAAAAATCCCGCCAAAAAGTCCTGATTTTAGCCCCTACTATAAAACGCCCTTGGAAATACGAAAAGAATTTGAAAAAAAGAATTGGAACACTGTTGTAGGATTTCAAACGAGAAATCCTGTTCACAGAGCTCATGAGTATATCCAAAAGACCGCATTAGAAATCGTTGACGGCTTGTTTCTTAATCCCTTAGTCGGCGAAACAAAATCAGATGATATTCCAGCGGCTATTCGAATGAAAAGTTATGAAGCTTTATTAAAAAACTATTACCCGAATGACCGTGTCTATTTAGGGGCATTTCTCGCATCTATGAGGTATGCTGGACCAAAAGAAGCTATCTTCCACGCTCTTGTTCGAAAAAATTATGGCTGTACACATTTCATTGTTGGACGAGACCATGCTGGAGTTGGGAATTATTACGGAACCTATGATGCACAAAAAATCTTTAAACAATTTAGCTTTGAAGAGATTGGCATCATGATTCTTTCCTTTGAACATAGCTTTTATTGTACAAAATGTAAAAGTATGGCTTCTAGTAAAACGTGCCCCCATGGAAAAACAGACCATTTACATTTATCAGGTACAAAGGTTCGAGAAATGCTCCGTAATGGGATTACGCCGCCTCCGGAGTTTAGTCGACCCGAGGTGATTGAAATCTTAATCAATGGATTAAAAAATTTATAAATAAAAAGAGCTGTTTAATAAAAATAACGGCTCTTTAAGATATGGCATATTGCCCCAAACCTTTTTTATGAAAGTGAATATCCTTTTACTAACCTATATTAGAAGAGGTGACGGAACCTATACTTGGGAACCTAAACCAAAGAATTTAATAAGGACATCTAAAGGGATTAGATTTACTGATGATTATAAACAGTATGTAAATAAATATTTTGATACCGATTAGAATAGTTACACACATGTCATTGTTGGACAAGGGTAAATGGAAATATCGAGCACATTGATTATTTCAGGAAATATTTTACAGAAAGGGTGGATAGATATTGCCTGAAGAAAATAAGGGTGTTTCGATTATCGTTTCTACCAATAAAGAAGGTTTCTTAGAAAATATCTTTTCGAATTTTGAGAACCAGAATTGGGAAACGAAAGAATTAATTATTATATTAAATAAGGATTCTTTAATACTTGAAGATTGGGTAAATAAGGCAGAACAAACCGATCATGTAACTGTATATCAACTTCCTCAAAGCGTTTCCTTAGGTGCATGCCTGAACTTTGGGATAAATAGAGCGAAGTATGAATATATTGCGAAATTTGATGATGACGATTATTATGGACCATTCTATTTAACAGAGGCAATGAACATTTTTAATAAAATGAATGCTGATGTAGTGGGAAAACGAACTTATTATATGCACAATTCCCTAACGAAAGAGCTAAGACTCCGTTTTCCAAGAAGAGAACACAGGTTTATATCGAAAGTTCATGGTGGAACCATTATGGCAAAGAAAGAAATGTTCAGTAAAGTTAGATTTGCAAATATTTCATTAGGGGAGGATGTGAATTTTTTATATCGCTGCAGACAACAAGGCTTTAAAATTTATTCATCTAGTCGATACAATTATACTTATATTAGAAGAGGTGATGGAACCCATACTTGGAAACCTAAATTACAGTATTTAATGGCGACATCTGTAAGGATTAGAAAAACAAATGACTTTAAAGCGCATGTGAATGAATATTATGATACGGATTAGAATGGCAGTACACTTTTCAGCGTTGGATGAGACCATGCTAGAGCTGGCAATTATAAGGCCCACAAATGATAATCTTTTGGGGGCCTATTCCTTGATTTAGAGATTTAATTTGATGAATGAGTCTCATATATAGTACTCATCAAAAGCTCGCAGATAATCGTTCATCATACAATAAAAACTCTCTATTCTTGGTCACGCTTATTAATCAACTTTTTCATTTCTTCTATATTTCCTCTTTTATTAGCATAACGGTTATATAACTTAATATTATTAACAATGTTAGGATTGCCACGAGATCCAACTTTTGGATGCCATATATGATAGATTGAGGTAGCTCTTGGCCTTATATAAGGTCCACATACAGTATTCATTGCATCTTTAAATGCATTATCCTCTTTCCCCCATCCTACAAACCTTTCATCAAATCCGTTTACCAAGTTAAAGTTTTCTCTAGTAACAATGATCACTCCACTAATTGGTTTAGACTTCTTAAATTTTCGTTCTTTATATTTAACTTTAAATGGTAAAGGCCATTGGGGATAATGACCTAGAAGTTTTTCAGAACTTGATTTTGATAGATCTTGCCATGTGAAGTAAGGAATGACCCAAGCATGTTGATCTAGTAACTCAATCCCTTGCACTAAAATCTGGGGGTCATAAAAGACATCAGCATCTGCAATAACAAAAACATCCCTTGTAGCTTGTTTAGCTGCGATGTTAATGGCTTGGGAACGATTAAAAGGTTCACTAAGGGTTTCACCAATACACAATTCCACTTCAGGCATCGTGGTTTCATAGAAAGTCTTAACCCATTTAAATATTCTATCTCTTAAACCATTGTCCGGTTTGTAAGGGATCAAAACAGATACATTATTTAACATCATCTTCCTCCTTTACCTTAAATAGCACATTAAAAGCTTTGTCCCACTTGAGAATTCTTTTAAATTTTCCTGCATTATCATATTCACAATAAGTTTTTATGGAATGGACAATGTCCTACCGAATAGTATTTTTTTATATGAGTTAAGACATAAAATATTAAAAAAATGGTCAATAATCTAAGAAGATTTTGATGATAAACCAAACCAATATATTTTTAAAAGAATAGTATATTAGAGACCATGGGATTAATTTAAAGAATTGAAGAATATTGGAATGGTTTGTAGTAATCTTTAATATCACATAAATAAGTTCAAATGGACGGTAGAAAAATGAAAAGAGGGATCACTATAAAAAAGAAATTTAAACAAAAAAGAAAAAAAATTAATAGAACCAAGAAACCTTCCAAGATTGCAAAAACAATTAATGAAAGTGTGAAGCACCATAATTATAAAGCCTTGATGGCCGAATATTTGGAAGAGGATTTAAGCAAAACTTCAGACACCTTTACCTCACTTATAGAAAGATTGGATCAAGTTGATGAGTATTTTGAGAAAAATAAAGCTAATGGCAGTACTGAACCCAATGAATTAGAAGTTGCCTTTGGTATTTCCTTAAAAAGTAAAAAAGTATCTCGCAATTGGAATATAGTTCAGGACAATTTATCAAGAACACTGAGATCAATATTAAACAACACTGACCAGAACCTTCGTATAATAATTGCCGGACATGAGAAACCAAATATAGAAGAAATTAATCATGAGCGTGTTACATGGTTATCTGTTTCATTTCCACCCCCAAAATATATTAGTCAATATAGTATCGATAAATTTCGTAAACGTAGAGTTATTGGTGCCTATTTAAGGAACACAGGGTTTTCTGGATACTTTATGCCGCTCGATGCAGATGATTGGATACACTATAGATTTGTTGAATTTATTCGGACAGCCCCCGTTTCTGATGCGTTTATTTTAAACAAGGGATTTATGGCTAATTTGAAAAATAAACAGGTATGGGTAAAGGATCGTTTTTTTATAGGCTGCGGAAGTAGTTCCGTATTTTATTTTTCCAACATGGATTTTCCTAGGTCCTCAAGAATGACTGGTGTTAGAAAAGCTAAATTTAAATGGGCAATTTGGCCACATCATAAGGTTACACTATTCCTGGAAAATAAAAATTATAGAATGGTCGATTTTCCATTTGTTACTTGGGTTCTCTTTCATGGAGATAACAATAGTATAATAAAAAGAAAATTAAGCAGTAAGGTATCTCCCCAAAATTTTAATGTCATTCCCGATAACCTTGAAGATAGATTTTATAAATACTTTAAAATAAAGAATTTTTGAAAAAGAAACCAGGATTATTTTACCTATGGAAAAAACTATCTGTTTTTAAAGGAAGAATTTGGACGAGATCTACTTTTCTTTATTTCCAGCCAGGGGTAAAAAGGTAAATACAAATCCCTGCATGTAATCAAGATATTTAGTTTTAATACCTAGACATGTTTCCACAAAGTGAATAGGATATATGAGAAATTTCCATTCAGAAAGGTTGGGAGCATTTTTGAATGATGAAACATTACAAAAGGAGATAAAAGGAGTATCCATTGTAACCGTAACAAACAGACTGGATTACATCGAGAATGTTTTTTTAAGCTATGGAAATCAAATCTGGCAAGAAAAAGAATTGATCATTATTTTAAATAATGACTCAATGAATCTACTTGAGTGGGAAGAATATGCAAAAAAGTATAACCAAGTTTCCGTTTTTCAACTTTCAGATCATATTACTCTAGGAAGATGTCTGAACTTTGGGGTAAACAAAGCAAAATATGGCTATGTCGCGAAATTTGATGATGATGACTATTATGGTCCATTGTTTTTAACAGAAGCTATGAACACGTTTGAAAAAGAAAATGCTGATGTAGTGGGAAAGCGCACTTGCTATATGTATAATTCTCTAACGAAAGAGCTAAGGATCCGCTTTCCAAAAAGAGAACACAAGCGAGTATCAATTCTGCAAGGTGGAACGATTATGGCAAAAAAAGAGGTAATGGAAAAAGTACCCTTCCCGAATAAAAATGTTGGTGAGGGATTGAGCTTTACACAAAGGTGCAGGGCGAAAGGCTACCGCATTTATTCAACGAGCAGATTTAATTTTGCCTATATTAGACATGGTGATGATTCGCACACATGGAATCCTTCAATGAATTACTTCAATCAAACCTCAAAACAAATTGCATTTACCGATAATTTTCAGGAATATGTCAACCCAGATTAACGTTACAGTAAGCCGATAAAAAGAAGGTGAATTATGATAAAAATTCTCCACAAAACTGAACCGAACACGATTGAATTTTCTATGAAACTTGCAGAAGTTTATAATATTAATTCTTCAAAACTAATCATAAGAATCGGAGCCTGGATAAGAGAAATGTTTGTTAGAATTAACGACGAATTACCCGAGGATACGATTGGTCTGCCAGAAGAATTAAAACAATCCTTTACACTTCCAGAAGAGCTTTCCTATGAAATTGTTGTAAAGAATCGATATTTAACAATAGGACCGGTAATAGCATTTGTGGCCTATCGTGATAAAAATATGTCACCAAAAAATCTGGAATTATATAAACTCCGTTTTACAAAATACCATAAGGTTAATGGGCTCATATTTATTTGTGCTGCAAGCGGGATCAACCCATCTACGAAAACCATTGAAGGGTATTATTATAATCCTAATGGTAAAAACCCTGAAACAAGATGGATTTACGGTGTGTTTCCTTATCCGAATGCAGTATATAAAAGAAAGCCTATTGATGGGTATCGGTACAATGATTTGATTTCATCAATCGGAGATCGAATTATTAATTCTTTCTTTTTTCTAAAAGCCGATATTGCCAAAATGACCCAACGGGATAAAAATTTCCAAAAATATTTCCCTTATTCTGAAATGCTTGATACCGAGGAGCAATTAAACAGGTTAATTAAACACCACCATTTTGTTTATATTAAGCCTTCAAATGGACGTCAAGGGATCGGAATCTATAAAGTGACCTTGGACGAACAAGGAAATTATCAATTTATGGATAGAAGGCAAAAGGTTTTTTCTCTTGCGAAAGGTGAACAGTTAAATAAATTTCTAAATAAATGTAAACGTAAAAATTATATTATTCAACAGGGCATTGAATCTGGGGCTAATAATCAACAGGTTGATTTTAGAGTATATGCCCAAAAGAATAAAAAGGGGAAATGGGTTTGTCAAGGAATGATTGGCCGATTGGCCAAAAAGGGTTCGGTTGTTACAAATTTATACTTTACAGAAAAATTGCTGCCAGGTCTTGAATCCATTAAAACATTCTTTAATGCTGACGATGCTGATGCTATAAAAATTCAAGGTGAGATTTATAAACAGTGCATTGGTGTATGTGAAGAATTAGATAAGAAGTTTGGAAAATACGGCGATGTTGCAATAGATGTAATTGTGGACGCTAATCAGCTCGTATGGATCTTGGAGATTAATAAAGATTTCGGATATCAAAGTCTCGTAAAGCTGAAAAATCGCAAGCTGCTTCATAAACTCTATACGACACCTTTCGAATATGCAAAGAAATTAGCTGGATTTTAAAGCTACAACATAACAAGGTAGATTGACAACCGTGGAGGTTTGATAAATTGGGAAACTCATATATTGGAATCTTAGTTGATGGATTGGTGTACAGCGGAATTAAACGGGGCTATTCCTATTTTGAACGCGTGGCTTTTTATGAAGAGGCAGGTAAAAGATTTGATCTAATTCCATGTTTTTTTCGGTTAGGGGATGTATCACCAGATTCGGAATGGATTCAGGCCTTAGTGAAAGAAACGAATGGCAGATACAAATTGAGAAATATTCCTATTCCTTCCGTCATTCATAATCGAGGTCTTTTTTTTACGAAACAAGCAAAGGTTAAACTGCTAAATCTTCAAAATGCAGGTTTTACGATTTTCAACAGCTGGAATCGTTATAGCAAAATGACTGTTCATGAAATTCTAATACAAAATGAAGAATTACGTCCCCATTTACCTGAAACTAAAAGAGCAAGTATAGAAAATCTTAAAGAGATGATGGAAAAACATACTGAGCTGATCATTAAGCCTAATAGCGGAAGCCTTGGCGGCGGGGTGATGATGGTCGAGAGAACAGACAATGAAGTTTGGACAGTTAACCACAATCAAAATAAGGAGTTTTTTACGAGTGAATTACCGGGAATCCTCCGGAAAAGGGCAGCTAACAAATATTATTTGATTCAACAGCGTATCCCGCTAGCTAAGTATCAAGG
>Ga0213823_1001054_pt1 | contig 18280 bp, 16 predicted proteins | sample MC6MC0907MG_FD_179887 | JGI IMG/M metagenome (GOLD analysis project Ga0213823, IMG submission 179887) | Enriched soil aggregate microbial communities from Iowa State University, Ames, United States - MC6-MC0907-MG | ecosystem: Environmental > Terrestrial > Soil > Unclassified | place: USA: Iowa...
TTAAAGGTTAGAAGTGAACGGCCGCTTCTTAACTCACGAATCTCAGCATTAAAAACATACCCTTCAACAGCAACCCGTCTTTCTTCATCAACAATATCAATCAAACTCCTGAAGTCACTATCATCCTTTATTGTTAAACCAATCGTTAGCGGACCCTCCGGCAATTCACTTCCAGCATGATCCTTTTCAGCTTCTTTCTTCTGCATCTCAACCATGGCCATAAGAGCACGTTCCTGATCTTCTTTTTGTTTCGCAAGTAAAAACTGCTCATATTCATCATTTTTATCTTCCGTTTTTATGACTGTCTCAATCGCTAGAAGCGGAAAACCAAAAGATTGATAAATATTGCCAATCGTAGTGCCATATTTACGTATTAACGCAAGACCCTCTGCCTCATTCCTAACGGTTATTGTTAGCTTGTTCCCGTTAACATCCGGCATTTGTTCATTAAGCAGCTTTATCAGCGGTGGTGAAATACCATCAATTTGCTGGATGCAAAAACTCCAATATTCCTTTAATAATCCTGGGGTGATTGCTTGATTTATCACATTGATATCGTAAGAAACGGTTGCAATATTCGAAAAAGTTCTTTCTAGCTGTGTTGTAAACTTGAGATATACATTGAAAGGAAGGATTTTCTCAATTAAAAATTGAAAATGCCACCTTCTTGCTTTTTTTTCAACTTGAAGCCTTTCTATTCGTGCATTGTTGAAATGTACCACTACAGCATCCTCTACCAATTGCAGCTGCTGGAGCAAGAGTTGGAATCGCTCTTTATTGCCTATGGCATGTTCGCTCATCGTCTCTCTCCCATCTATTCAAAATCAATTATCTTCTCTATATCAAAATTTAATTATACCATATGATACACCATGATTCGGCTTAATCCGACAGAAAACTTCATCCATTTGAGTAATGAAAAAAATAAATTGGGACCGCGGCTGCGATCCCAATTATGCGGGTAAAAATATCATGGGTTAGAGGAAGAACCTCTGAATATCATTCCATGTGACGACAAGCATTAGCAGCATGAGGAGGGCAAATCCAATAAAATGAACCATCCCTTCCTTCTGGCGGTCTATAGGCTTCCCTCTAACTGCCTCTACTGCAAAGAACATTAATCTTCCCCCATCAAGGGCAGGAATTGGTAATAAATTCATAATTCCTAAGTTAATACTTAAGATCCCAGCCCATTTCATCAAATAATAAATACCTGACTTGGCTACTTCTGCAGTTGAATTATAAATTCCAACCGGACCGGACAGAGCATCGATAGAAAATTGACCTGTTACCAATTTCCCAAGCATCACAAATATTTGCTTTGTCCAGAAATAAGTCTCTGTAAAACCCGATTTAACTGCTTGCACAGGTGATTTTTCGACAGGGCTGTAAACGCCGATTATTCCCATTTTCTTTCCTTCAACTGTTTTTTCAAGCGGTGTTACAGGAATTATTCTTTCTTTTTCATTACGAATAATCGAGAAATCAAGTTTTTTATTTGGGTTTTTTTGAATGATTTCAACTACATCAGACCAGCTTGAAATTTCAGAACCATTTATGCTCTGAACGATATCTCCCTTTTGAAGACCTGCAGTTTTGGCAGCACCGTCAGGGGTAATAACACCTAATTGGGGTTCGTTCGAAGGAACACCTTGTAATAAAGCGATTAAGATAAAGACAATAAAGGCAAGGACAAAGTTCATTGCCGGTCCTGCAAAAATGGCCAAAAATCTTTGCGGTAATGTCTTTGAGCCAAATTGACGATCAATTGGTGCGATTTGAGATTCAATCCCATTTTCAACAATGACTGCTTTGGGATTTACTTTAAAAGTCTGCATACTATCAATATCATCTTCTGGAAATCCCTTTATGACTAAATCTTTTTCGATATCTGCATACTCTACTTCAACAATTCGACAATTAGGAAATTTTTCTTTATTGTTTAAAATAATTTTGTTAACTTGATTTTCATTATCAAACATAAGACCAATTCGATAACCAGGCTTAATTTCCATTACTTCCGGATCTTCCCCCGCCATGCGGACAAATCCTCCGATTGGTAATAAACGGATCGTATAGGTAGTCTCACCTTTCTTATGCGTGAACACTTTTGGTCCCATACCTATCGCAAACTCACGGCAGAGTATACCTGCTCTTTTAGCGAAAATGAAATGTCCTAATTCATGAAAGAAGACTAGTGCGCCAAAAATCACAATAAAGGCAATAACTGTACTCAATTATAAAACCACCTTTTTTATAGAAGTGAATGTACATACTGTCTCGTTTCTTTATCAACCTCTTCAATCATTGTTAAACTTGGATGATTTATGGTTTGATGTGTGCTTAATGCCCTCTCAATCAAATCTTCAATCTGTAAGAAACGAATTTTACCTGCTAAAAACGCAGCTACAGCAGTTTCGTTAGCTGCATTCAAAACAGTTGGCATTGTTCCGCCTTTATTACCAGCCATATAGGCATATTGTAGACAGCGGAACCTTTCAACATCCATTTCCTGAAAGTGTAGTTTTCCAATACTCGCCAAATTTAAGCGAGTTGCAGTGGACAGAGGCACGCGGTCAGGGAATGTGAGTGCGTATTGGATTGGCACTCTCATATCTGGTGTTCCAAGTTGGGCGATTATACTAGAGTCATGAAATTCAACCATTGAATGGATGATGCTTTCTTTATGGAGCAATACGTCAATTTTTTCATATGGCATGTGAAACAGCCAATGTGCCTCAATTACTTCTAACCCTTTGTTCATCATTGTAGCAGAGTCAATCGTAATTTTTGCACCCATCGACCAATTTGGGTGGTTCAAAGCCTCTTGTACCGTGACATTTTCTAACTCTTCACGAGATCGCTCACGAAAACTGCCACCGGATGCTGTTAAAATTAACCTTTCAATATTTTTATCCTTTTCTCCTTGCAAGGCTTGGAAAATGGCAGAATGCTCGCTATCTACAGGAAGAAGTCGTACATTATTCTTCGTTGCCGCTTCCATTACTAAATGACCTGCCGTAACAAGTGTTTCTTTATTAGCAATCGCAATTACTTTCCCACATTCAATTGCCTGTAATGTTGGATGCAGTCCTACACTGCCAAGAACAGCATTCACAAGGATTTCAGATTTTTCAAAAACAGCAACTTCAATCAATCCTTCATTACCGTAGGTAAAGTTAGTTTGAGGAAATTCTGCTTTTAATGTATGACAATCACTATAGTCTTGTACAGAAACAAGCTCTGGCTTAAAATCGCCAATCAATTTCCGCGCTAAATTGATATTTTTACCCACAGAAAATGCAGCTAATCTAAATTCAGTTGGATGTTCACGAATAATGTCAATCGTTTGTGTCCCGATTGATCCTGTTGCACCCAATAAACTAATTAATTTCAAAACATTCAACTCCTAAAAGAAAAACAACAACGATTTCTGATTATACCCAAAGGTGGAATAGGTTTAATATTGGCCAAACAAATAATAAGCTGTCAAAGCGATCAAGGATGCCTCCATGACCAGGTAAGATTGTCCCTGAATCCTTCACATTAAAATGACGTTTAAAAGCTGATTGAACAAGATCACCAATTTGACCAAAAATAGATAATACAACAGTTATTCCGATTATTGAACCATTTATATCAGTGAATAGTACGAAAAGAAGGGAGATAACAACGGCACAAACAACTCCGCCTACAAAACCTTCAACAGTCTTATTAGGGCTGATTTCAGGCCAAAGCTTTCTTTTTCCCAAAGCTTTTCCGATAAAATAGGCACCTGAATCCGTCGCCCATACCATAAATAAGGAATATAAAATATAGACTAATCCCCCATCCACCCTTGTTTCAAAGAAAAAGTAAAAGCCAATTCCTACATAAAGGGAAGAGAGAATGGAAAATGAGACGTCTTCAAATGTAAAACGATTCTTGGTAACCACTGTGTATGTCAATAATAATAGTATAAACACAATGCACACTTCTGTTTTTGAATAATAAAAGGCTTCCGAGATATGGCTATACTTTTCTGGAAAAATAAGTACCCAAAGAAACAAAATAGAAAGAATGCCATGAATGGAGAAAATGTTAAGCTTTTTCATTTTCATTAATTCATACAAACCAATAGTAGCTAAAAAATAAGTTAATAATACAAGCGGAATCCCGCCATAGTAAACAATTGGCAAAAACAATGCCGCTGCAACGACTCCTGTTATGATTCTTTGCTTCATCTAGTATTTCAACACCTTTTTTAATCTATAAGCCGCCATACCGACGTTGGCGTTTTTGGAAGACCTCAATCGCCTCCAGCAAATGATCCTCATTAAAGTCAGGCCATAATACATCCGTAAACCAAAACTCCGAGTAGGCCAATTGCCAAAGCATAAAGTTGCTCAAGCGAATTTCACCACTGGTGCGGATTAATAGGTCCGGATCTGTAAAATTTGATGTCATTAAGTAGGAGGAAAAAACTTGTTCGTCGAGCTCTGACTCCTTTAGTATACCATTTTTGCTATCATTTAAGACTTGCTTAACCGCATCGAGAATCTCTGCTCTGCTCCCATAATTTAAGGCAAAGTTTAATACCAGGCCGGTATTACCTTTTGTTTCCTCCATAGCTCTTTCAATTGCTCGCAGTGTATGTACTGGAAGCTGATCTTTATAACCCATCATTTTTACTTGAACATTATTCTTTACTAATTCAGGAAGAAATGTCCCTAAAAATTCTTCCGGAAGCTTCATAATATATTCTACTTCATTTTTAGGCCGTTTCCAGTTCTCAGTCGAAAAAGCATATAAGGTTAAGGCCTTTATTCCAAGATCATTTGCCAACATGGTTGTTTTACGAACAACTTTCATCCCTTCATGATGGCCAGCTATACGCGGTAACGCCCTTTTTTTAGCCCAGCGCCCATTGCCATCCATAATGATGGCAAGATGCTCAGGAACAGGCTGCTTTTTTATCTCTTCTATTTTATCTCGGAGTTGGGAAGATGTATTTTGCTTCTTCCCAAGTCTAAATATATTTAACATAACATTGCTCCTCAATTAGTTAATCATTTCCTCCGAAAATAGATCATTTTCAATTAAATCAGATGTAAGTATGTAAAGCTCATTTTAGGTAAGATGGTTTTATCATACCAAAAAAGCCAGAAGATATCTCTAATAATAACTTATGTAAAATAAAAGGAATTAAGAATAATGTTCAGAAAACTTCAGGGGACAATCTTCTTCTTTGTTAATAATCCCAAAAATAGTGAAAAAACCCCCTAAAAAGAGGGCCTCATCACTTACACTTCTAATATTTCTTTTTCTTTGTCTTTCGTGATTTGATCGATTTTTTGAATGTATTCATCAGTAAGCTTTTGAACATCATCAGAATAGCCTCGAAGTGCATCTTCTGTGATTTCACCATTCTTCTCAAGCTTTTTCAACGAATCATTAGCATCACGGCGAATATTGCGAAGCGCAACCTTCGCTTCTTCTGATTCTTTTTTGACTAATTTCACAAGTTCTTTCCGGCGTTCCTCTGTCAGTTGCGGAATAGCAATCCGAATAACCTGACCATCGTTAGTAGGATTTATTCCTAAATCAGATTTCAAGATTGCCCTTTCAATTTCACCAAGAATTGATTTATCATATGGTTGAACTACAAGTAGTCGAGCTTCAGGAGTTGTGATCCCTGCCATTTGATTCACAGGAGTGGGTGCACCATAATAATCAACCGTAATCCGGTCAAGTAAAGAAGCACTTGCTCTACCGGCACGGATGCTGGCAAGTTCACGAGTATATGATTGGATCGCTTTTGTCATACGATCTTTTGTAGTAGAAATGACTTGTTTTGGCATTAATTTTTCCCCCTAACGATTGTTCCAATTTTTTCACCCATAACGGCTTTTTTAATATTGCCCTGTTCCATAATTGAGAAAACAATAAGTGGAATATCATTATCCATACATAAGGAAGATGCAGTTGAGTCCATGACAGCTAAACCTTCTTTAATCACATCTAAGAATGATAGATCTTCATATTTAGTGGCATTTGCATCGATGCGAGGGTCTGCCGAATAGACACCATCGACATTATTTTTTGCCATTAAAATAACTTCAGCATCAATTTCTGCTGCTCGGAGTGCAGCTGTTGTATCAGTTGAGAAATAAGGATTACCTGTGCCCGCAGCAAAAATAACGACCCGTTGCTTCTCTAGATGTCTAATCGCACGACGTCTAATATAGGGTTCAGCAACCTGACGCATTTCGATTGAGGTTTGCACGCGTGATTCAATCCCTAGGTGCTCCAAACTATCTTGGAGTGCTAAAGAATTCATTACTGTTGCAAGCATACCCATATAATCGGCTGTTGCTCTGTCCATGCCCATTTCACTGCCGATTTTTCCGCGCCATATGTTGCCGCCGCCCACAACGACAGCTACCTCTACCCCAAGTTCTGCAATTTCTTTTACTTGAATCGCAATCGATTTGATGACAGAAGGTTTAATTCCAAAGCTCGACTCACCTGCAAGTGCTTCCCCGCTCAATTTTAATACCACGCGTTTGTACTTAGGACCGCTCATATAAACCTCCAATATGTAAATTTTTAAAGCTCAAGCGCCTTGATTAAGCGCTGAAGCTTAATACTGTAGTAAGTTCATCACCTTTAAAAATAGGGAACACACCGTGTCCCCTATTCAAAAACCTATTACAGTAACATTCCCTTAAAACTTGTTCGGTTTTATGCTAGAGAATATTTGACTATTGTTTATTTACTTGATTCATTACTTCTTCTGCAAAGTTATCTTCACGTTTTTCGATGCCTTCGCCTACTTCGTAGCGAATGAATTCACGTAAAGTTGCACCCTTAGATTCAACAAATTGACGTACTTTTTGATCAGGGTTTTTAACGAAAGTTTGGTCAAGAACACAAACATCTTCAAAGTATTTACCAAGACGGCCTTCCACCATTTTCGCAACGATATTTTCAGGCTTGCCTTCGTTAAGAGCTTGCTGTGTTAACACTTGACGCTCACGTTCAATTTCATCTTGTGATACTTGATCACGAGAAACGTATTTTGGTCTTAGTGCTGCAATGTGCATAGAAATATCTTTAGCAGCATCGGCATCTGTAGAACCTTCAAGAACTGTTAATACGCTAATGCGTCCACCCATATGAAGGTATGCGCCAAATGCATCATTATCCGTTTTTGATACAACTGCAAAACGGCGAAGTGATAGTTTTTCACCAATTTTAGCAATTGCAGCATTGATATGTTCCTCAACAGATGCACCGTTTGCTATTGTTTGTGCTAACGCTTCTTCAACTGTTGCAGGTTTGTTTTTAAGAAGATGTTGAGCTAGTTCTTTTACAAGTGTTTGGAACCCTTCGTTTTTCGCAACGAAGTCAGTTTCAGAGTTTACTTCAAGAATAACAGCTTCATTACCTTCTGTTAAAATTGAAGTTAACCCTTCAGCAGCAATACGGTCAGCTTTCTTAGCCGCTTTCGCAATCCCTTTTTCACGTAGGAAATCAATTGCTTGTTCCATATCACCATTTGTTTCTGTTAATGCTTTTTTACAATCCATCATGCCTGCGCCAGTTTTTTCACGTAGTTCTTTAACCATTTGAGCAGTTACTGCCATAATTTTCTTCCTCCTTTAATTCTATGTACCATACTCATATCTTAGCCATCTATGCTGTAGATAAACATTCATATTTCCCGTAATCAACGGGTTTTCTTTCGCCGTAGGAAAGTAAGTTGGAAAGAGTAACTAAAACCTATCTATCGGCAAAAGTGCACTAAACTTAATCTCCGCATAACGGCAAGTTTTCTTTAAAAAAAGGTGATAAAGGGTCTCCCTCTTATCACCTTTTTATGAGTTCACTTAATTGAATTAGAATTATGCTTCTACTTGTACTTCTTCACCTTGTTTTGCTTCAAGGATAGCATCTGCCATTTTACCAGTTAAAAGCTTAACCGCACGAATCGCATCGTCATTCGCAGGAATAACTACATCGATTTCGTCTGGATCACAGTTTGTATCAACGATACCAACAATTGGAATGTTTAATTTCTTCGCTTCAGCAACTGCGATACGCTCTTTACGAGGGTCAATGATAAAAAGTGCATCAGGAAGCTGTTTCATGTCTTTAATTCCGCCTAGGAATTTTTCAAGGCGTTCTTGTTCTTTCTTCAATTGTACTACTTCTTTCTTAGGTAGTACTTCGAAAGTACCGTCTTCTGACATTCTTTCAATATCTTTTAAGCGGCCGATACGCTTTTGAATGGTTTCAAAGTTTGTTAATGTACCACCTAACCAGCGTTGGTTAACATAGTACATACCAGAACGGCCAGCTTCTTCTTTAACTGAATCTTGAGCTTGTTTCTTTGTACCAACAAAAAGAACTGTTCCGCCGTTACCAGCAAGTTCCTTTACCCAGTTATAAGCTTCTTCAACCTTTTTAACTGTTTTTTGAAGGTCGATAATATAGATACCGTTACGCTCAGTGAAGATATATTTCTTCATCTTAGGGTTCCAACGGCGAGTTTGGTGTCCAAAATGTACACCAGCTTCAAGCAATTGCTTCATTGAAATAACTGACATGTTTTTTCCTCCTAGTGGTTTGTTTTCCTCCGCCCATTTCATTTCTAAACAGAAACTGTTACTAACAGCACCGTCTGTTTAAATCAATAAGCGTGTGTATTAACACCATGAAATAATATAGCATATGTGATGATAACAATCAAGCAATACTTTATTAAAAAAACAAAAACCCCCGGACTGGGGGTTTTTGTTTTTAATTTGATCTTAATTTATCAAGTTCAACTAAAAACTTATCATTTAATACTTTAATATACGTTCCTTTCATACCAAGGGAGCGTGATTCAATTACCCCGGCACTTTCAAGCTTTCTAAGTGCATTGACAATAACTGAACGGGTGATACCAACTCGATCAGCAATTTTTGAAGCAACTAAAAGGCCTTCATGGCCATTAAGCTCTTCAAAAATATGCTCAATGGCTTCTAATTCACTATATGACAAAGAACTAATAGCCATTTGTACAACCGCTTTGCTTCTAGCTTCTTCTTCAATTTCTTCTGATTTTTCACGTAAAATTTCCATACCTACTACTGTTGCACCATATTCAGCAAGGATCAATTCATCATCCTGGAATTTTTCTTGTAATCTTGCAAGGATTAATGTTCCAAGACGTTCTCCACCACCAATAATAGGAACAATCGTTGTCAATCCTTCACGGAATAATTCTCTGTTTTCCACAGGAAAAGCAGTGTATTGGCTTTCAATATCAAGATTTGATGAAGTTTCTTGGATATTAAATAAGCCTTTTGTATATTCTTCTGGAAATTGACGGTCTTCAAACATTTTTTTCATTCTTTCGTTTTCAATTTGCTGATAAATTGAAAATCCTAAAAGCTTCCCACGGCGGCTGACAATGTAAACATTTGCTTCAATTGTTTCACTTAAAGTCTCTGACATTTCCTTGAAGTTTACTGGCTTTCCTGCTGCTTTTTGCAATAATACATTAATTTTTCTTGTTTTTGTAAGTAAATCCATTGTGTTTCTTCCTCCTAATTAACTACAACCATTATTAAATTTTATAAGTTATTACAATCATTTTCGACGTATTAGGTCATTTGAGGAACGATCTCCAAAAAACATCCTAAAGTATAAACTCGGATAAATCTTTATTTTTCGAGATAGCATCAAGTTTATCATCAACATACTGTGGTGTAATGGTGATTTTTTCCATTGAAATATCCGGTGCTTCAAAAGATAAGTCCTCTAAAAGCTTTTCTAATATCGTATGGAGTCGTCTGGCACCAATATTGTCTGTATTTTGATTCACTTCGAATGCTACTTCAGCAATTCTACGAATAGCATCGTCAGAAAATTCAATTTGTATACCTTCAGTTTCCAATAATGCTTGATATTGCTTAATTAAAGCATTATCCGGCTCGATTAAGATCCTGAAAAAGTCTTCCACAGTCAGTTTTGTTAGTTCCACACGAATCGGGAAACGTCCTTGAAGTTCAGGAATTAAATCAGATGGTTTTGCCATGTGAAATGCCCCTGCAGCGATAAATAAAATATGATCGGTTCTAATCGATCCATATTTCGTTACCACTGTCGAACCTTCAACAACAGGTAAGATATCCCTTTGGACGCCTTCCCTTGAAACATCTGCTGAAGAGCCTCCAGAATTCTTGCTTGCAATTTTATCGATTTCATCAATAAAGATGATCCCATTTTGTTCTGCGCGATAAATGGCTTCTGATGTAACCTCATCCATGTCAATCAGCTTTGCAGCTTCTTCATTCGTTAACACTTTTCTTGCTTCATGGACGGTTAATTTCCTTTTCTTTCGCTTTTTCGGCATAAAACTGCTGAGAGCATCCTGCATGTTCATACCCATTTGTTCAATACCTGAACCTTGGAGCATATCAAACATGGATGGGGCCTGTTCTTCAACTTCCACGGTAACAATTTCATCCTCCAACTGACCAAGTGCAAGTTGCTCTTTGACAATCTTTCGTTTTTCTTGAATGGAGTAATCTTCCTGATGCGGCTCGTGCTCATCATTAGAATTTCCGCCTCCAAACAACATTTCAAGCGGATTTTTATAGTTCGTCGATTTTTTTGCAGTTGGAACAAGTAAATCAACTAGCCTTCCGTTTGCGTTTTCCTCGGCCCGTTCCTTTACACTTTGCATCCGGTCCTCTTTCACTAACCGAACAGAGGTTTCAGCTAAATCTCTAACCATGGATTCAACATCACGGCCAACATAGCCTACTTCTGTAAATTTAGTTGCCTCAACCTTAATAAAAGGTGCGCCAACAAGCTTTGCAATCCTTCTTGCAATTTCCGTTTTACCAACCCCGGTCGGTCCGATCATCAAAATGTTTTTCGGAATTATTTCTTCCCGGAGCTTGTCATTCAATAAACCCCTTCTGTAACGGTTCCTTAAGGCAACAGCGACCGCTTTTTTTGCATCCTTTTGTCCAATAATATATTGATCAAGTTTTTCAACAATTTGGCGGGGGGTTAAATTGGTCGTTCTACCCATATTTTTTCAGTCTCCTTCCCCTTATAGCTCTTCAACGATAATGTTGTGGTTCGTGTATACACATATTTCCGCAGCTATTTCTAAAGAAGCTTTCGCGATTTCTTTTGCAGACAAGTGTTCACCAGAATATTTCTTAAGTGAACGACCTGCTGCCAATGCGTAATTCCCACCAGAGCCAATTGCGAGAATCCCGTCGTCGGGTTCGATGACTTCCCCAGTACCAGAAACTAGAAGCAAACTTTTACGATCCATTACAATTAACATTGCTTCCAACTTACGGAGCATTTTATCGTTTCTCCATTCTTTTGCAAGCTCAACAGATGCTCTTTGAAGGTTTCCGTTATATTCCTCTAACTTCCCTTCAAACAGTTCAAAAAGAGTAAATGCATCAGCAACGGAACCAGCAAAACCAGCCAATACTTTACCATTAAATATTTTTCTTACCTTTTTTGCTGTGTGCTTCATCACTACTGCATTACCAAATGTCACTTGGCCATCACCAGACATAGAGCACTCGCCGTTATGATGGATTGCAAATATTGTTGTTGCATGAAATTGATTCAAACAAATCTTCCTCCCTCTGGAGTAATTTCCGTTTATAAACATAAATGGTATGTAAATAATTGGAATTAGCAGAATCTGGCTCTTCGTCAATTACTTGTTATAGATTTGGATCAAACGAAATCACTAAACTCAAGTTGTAAATGTTCAATTGTATATTTTGCGTAAATTATTTTATTTTGTAAATACCAGATAAATAAATTTAATAAAACATTCACATTTATCATACTATTTACCTGACAAGGGCTACTAAATAGTAACATACTTCCCTTGCACATGCAATAAATTTTACAAAACTTTCACAAAGTTCTGAATTGTCTCCAATGCTCGATTTGCATGTTGTAAATTCCTCTCCTGCTTTCCTTTAATTCTAACAGGCAGTTCAGGAAATAATCCAAAATTCGCGTTCATAGGCTGAAAATTATCTGGATTCGCTGTTGTAATATAACGAGCCATACTGCCAATCGCTGTTTCAGCAGGAAACTCTACAGTTTCCATTCCTTCCACAAATCGTGCAGCATTGATTCCAGCAATTAATCCACTAGCAGCTGATTCCACATACCCCTCTACCCCGGTCATTTGACCAGCAAAGAATAAATCTTCACGATTTCGGAATTGATACGTGGCCTTAAGTACTTTTGGAGAATTTATAAAGGTATTGCGGTGCATGACACCATATCGAATAATTTCTGCATTTTCAAGACCAGGAATTAACTGAATAACTTCCTTTTGTGCTCCCCATTTTAAATGTGTCTGAAATCCGACAATATTAAACAGCGTTCCTGCTGCATCATCCTGACGAAGCTGTACCACTGCAAATGGTCTTTTCCCTGTTTTCGGATCTTCTAAACCTACTGGTTTTAACGGCCCAAAAAGCATTGTTTTCTTTCCTCTTGCCGCCATTACTTCAATCGGCATACAACCTTCAAAAAAGACCTCTTTTTCAAATTCCTTCAATGGTACCGTCTCAGCCGAAATGAGCGCTTCATAAAAACGATTAAACTCTTCCTCTGTCATCGGGCAATTTAAATAGGCTGCTTCACCTTTATCATATCGGGACTTCAAATAAACTTTATCCATGTCGATGCTTTCTTTTTCAAGAATTGGGGCCGCTGCATCATAAAAATAAAGATAATCTTCCCCTGTTAAACTTTTCAGCTGTGCTGAGAGGTCTGGGCTGGTTAGCGGACCAGTTGCAATAACAGTTGGCCCATCAGGAATTTTGGTTACCTCTTCATTCACAACTGTAACATTTTCATGATTTTTGACCATCTCGGTTACTTTGGCGGCAAATTCATGCCGATCAACTGCCAAAGCTCCACCAGCTGGAACGGAACAAGCATCTGCCGCGGCGATAATCACAGAATCAAGCTTTCTCATTTCTTCTTTTAATACCCCAACAGCATTTGTTAACGTATTTGCCCGCAATGAATTACTGCAAACCAATTCAGCAAATTTATCTGTGTGGTGTGCAGGTGTTTGCTTTACTGGGCGCATCTCATATAGTCGAACTTTTATGCCTCGTTTAGCAATCTGCCATGCTGCTTCACTTCCTGCCAAACCAGCGCCAACTACATTTATAGTTACGTCTTTCATTTTGGAACCTCCTGAAATTCTACCTTGAACTTGCGTATACTACTATTTTTGTTAAAAAAGCATTATATATATACCTTTCCCACAATTAAGTCCATCTAGCATTGTACTATACGTATGAAAAAGAAAAAAGTTTTAATTACTCACAAAAATAAAAAGAGTGGAACTTTCCCACTCTTAGCTTTGCGGTTCTTCCTTGTAATCACAAGAAACACATTGAACTTGAACGCCCTTTTTTAATTTCTTTTCTACAAGCAGGCCTTCACATTTAGGGCAGGCTCTCGGCAGCGGTTTATCCCAAGAAATGAATTCACATTCAGGATATCGGGAACAGCCGTAAAACAATCTCTTTTTCTTACTCTTTCGCTCAATAATCTGTCCTTCCTTACATGCAGGACAAGTAACACCAATTTCTTTCACAATCGGTTTAGTATTCCGGCAATCAGGAAAATTACTGCAAGCCATAAATTTGCCGTATCTGCCCATTTTAAACACCATTGGACTGCCGCAATTTTCACAATCCTCTCCAGCTGGCTCATCTTTTATTTCTATTTTTTCCATTTCCTTTTCTGCTATTTTTAAATTTGTTTCGAACTCTTGGTAAAATGTATCAATGAGTTTTATCCAAGTCATTTTTCCATCTTCAACATAGTCTAATCCCTTTTCCATTCTCGCCGTAAATTCCACATTTATAATTTCCGGGAAAAATTCTACCATCACTTCATGTATGATTTCTCCTAGTTCAGTAGGTACAAAGCGTTTATTATCAAGCGCAACATACCCCCGCTTTTGAATGGTATCCAAAGTTGGTGCATATGTAGAAGGGCGGCCAATTCCACGCTCCTCCAGCGTTTTGACAAGTCTTGCTTCTGTGTACCGTGGCGGTGGCTGTGTAAAGTGCTGTTTTGGATCAATATCCTTTTTAAACACTTCATCCCCTTCTTTGAGATCCGGAAGCATTTTTTCAGGTCCATCTACTTGATCATCTGAGCCTTCAACATAAAGCTTCATAAAACCTGGAAACTTAATTTTAGAGCCGGTAGCACGGAACAGTACATTTCCATTCTGCAAATCCACACTCATTGTATCCATGATTGCCTGTGCCATTTGACTCGCTAAAAAACGCTCCCATATTAATTTGTACAACCGAAGCTGATCACGAGAAAGGAATTCCTTTAAGCTGTTTGGATCTCTTAATGTACTTGTGGGACGAATTGCTTCATGGGCATCCTGTGCATTCGTTTGTTTTTTTTCTTTCCTTTGTTCATCCTTTAAATAGTTTTCACCATAGGTCGCTTTTATATAACTTGCTGCCTCAGCCTGCGCAACTTCAGAAATTCGAGTGGAATCAGTTCTCATATACGTAATGAGACCAACCGTTCCTTCTTTTCCAAGTTCAATCCCTTCGTATAACTGCTGTGCCAGCATCATCGTTTTTTTAGCCCGGAAGTTCAGCTTTCTGGCTGCTTCCTGCTGCAACGAGGAAGTGATAAAAGGTGGCGCTGGGTTTCTTCGACGCTCTTTTTTAGTCACAGAAATCACTTTGAACTTATTGCCATCCAGTTGCTGTAATATAGAGTGGACGTCTTCTTCTGAATTAAGCTCACTTTTATCATGGCCCACTAAAGAATAGAAACTGGCAGTGAATTGATCTTTCCCCTTTAGAAATTCGCCTTCAATCGTCCAATATTCTTCCGGTGTAAACGCTTTTATCTCTTTTTCTCTATCAATTATCAAACGAACAGCAACGGATTGCACACGTCCTGCGCTTAAGCCTTTTTTCACCTTCTTCCAAAGGAGCGGGCTGATATTATAACCTACAAGCCGATCTAAAATCCGGCGTGCCTGCTGGGCATCGACAAGATCCATATTAATTGGACGTGGATGCTTGAAGGATTCTTGTATTGCATCCTTTGTGATTTCATTAAAGACAACACGACAATCTGAGTTTATGTCTACATCTAAACTGTGCGCTAAATGCCAGGCAATAGCTTCCCCTTCACGATCAGGGTCGGCCGCGAGATAAATTTTTTTTGCCTTTTTGGCCGCTGTTTTTAATTCCTTTAAAACAGGACCTTTCCCACGGATGGTAATATACTTTGGCTCAAAACTATTTTCTACATTGACCCCCATCTGACTCCGCGGCAAATCACGAACATGCCCCATCGAAGCTTTTACTTTATATTTATTTCCTAAGTATCGTTCAATTGTTTTCGCTTTTGCTGGCGATTCAACGATTACAAGAAATTCTGTCATTCAAATATCCTCCTTAAGAGGGAAAGTGTGAAAGCGCCTTGAATTCGGCAAAAGCCTGTTTCTAAGATGCTTACTATTTGAGAAGTTTTCCTAATTTCCAGTTTTAACCATTTGAACTGGAGAAAATACTTTACAAAACTGTCTTATCCCATAATTTTCATTTATAAGCTAATTCCATTAGTATTTAATTTTTTTTGATATATTCGCTTTTTCAATTATCTGTTGGAAAATGTATAACATATTAGAAATTTTTGCAACCTTTTTTAGCTAATTTCTCCATTTTATCGAAAAAACCTGCAAAAATACTATTTTTTTATCTTAAAATTCTAATATTATCTAGAGTTTAATCTTATTTCCTCCAAAATATCCTCAGCCTTTGTAACAAGTTTTGCCCCCTGCTGAATTAATTCATTTGCCCCGATGGAATATGGATTAAAAATGCTTCCAGGTAACGAAAATACATCACGTCCTTCATTGACGGCATAATTGGCCGTGATGAGCGAACCGCTTTTTCGCTTTGCTTCTATAATAAACGTTCCCGCCCCTAAACCGCTAATAATTCGATTCCGAGCGGGGAAATGCCATCTAAGCGGCTTTGTATCCGGGGGATATTCGGATATGACTAGCTGGGTTTTCATCATTTCTAGTGCGAGACTCATATTTTCTTTAGGATAGATATGATAGAAACCTCCCGCGATAACTGCGATTGTTTTCCCGCCATTTTTTATTGCGTATTCATGTGCCAAGGCATCTATTCCCTTTGCTAAACCGCTCACAATGAGAACTCCATTCTCTATTAACTCAGGAAAAATTAACCTAATTGCATTTCTTCCGTATTGTGTAGCTTGACGAGAACCGACAACCGCAAGCTTCGGTTCTTTTTCTAAAAGCGATAAATCACCTTTTGCAAATAATGCCCATGGCGGCTGGTAGATTTCTTTTAAGTACCTTGGGTATTCTTTATCCAAAATGGTAATCACAGTAATTTCATTGGTTTCGTATTGACGGATTTGTTCGTGAATCATGTCAGGATGAAGTGTAATGGTAGAAGAATTTTCCAAGGAGGTATCGTGGTTAATTGGTGGAAATAAGGAAAGCTGATGAGGTGATGGTGATCGGGTTTGGAACCGGTACAGGGACTGAAGCGTCGGATCCTTTTTTAACATTTGATACACAGTATTCCATGAGATATTTGGGTAATGAAGCAAATGAATCAGTTTTTCTTTAAAGTCATCCATGATTAATTCTCCTTTTTTTATTATACGAGAAATAGCCCCTCAATTATGAGGGACTATCTGTTACCATCATGATGTATATTAGTGAGTCTTACACTTTTCGTATAGACCTTGATCTTTCAATACTTCAATCAACGTTTCACCCATAACAGATGGAGTATCAGCTACTTTAATACCGCACTCATTCATGATGCGGATTTTTTCATCTGCAGTACCTTTTCCGCCAGAAATGATGGCACCAGCGTGGCCCATACGTTTTCCAGGAGGTGCTGTACGTCCGCCGATAAAGCCAACAACAGGTTTTGTCATGTTTGATTTCACCCATTCAGCCGCTTCTTCTTCAGCAGTACCGCCGATTTCTCCGATCATAATCACTGCGTATGTTTCAGGATCTTCATTAAATGCCTTTAAGACATCGATGAAGTTTGTTCCGTTAACAGGATCTCCGCCAATACCAACTGCAGTTGTTTGACCAAGCCCTGCTTGTGTTAGTTGGTGTACTGCTTCGTATGTTAATGTTCCAGAGCGGGAAACAACGCCGACATGTCCTTTTGTATGGATGTAGCCTGGCATAATACCAATTTTACATTCATCAGCAGTAATAACACCAGGGCAGTTTGGACCCACAAGACGGGTCTTTTTGCCTTCCATGTAACGTTTTACTTTCACCATATCCAATACAGGAATATGCTCTGTAATACAAATAACAAGATCTAATTCTGCATCAACAGCTTCGATAATAGAATCTGCAGCAAATGGGGCTGGAACATAAATAACAGAAGCATTTGCACCTGTTGCTTCAACGGCTTCCTTTACTGTATTGAAAACAGGTACGCCTTCAACCTCTTGTCCTTTTTTTCCAGGAGAGGTACCACCAACAATTTTCGTGCCATATTCAAGCATTTGTTTTGTATGAAAACGGGCTGTTCCGCCTGTTATTCCTTGAACAATAACCTTTGTATCTTTATTAATAAAAACGCTCACGTTAATTCCCCTTTCTTGGCCGTTAGGAAAGTGTAACTTTCCCATCAGGCATAAGTGCAACTACGCCTCTGTCTTCGCCTAACGGCTCGCCAATCTGCAAGTTTTCTTTATCGACCCTATTTCACTAATGAAACGATTTTTTGTGCGCCGTCAGCCATGGATTCTGCAGCAATAATCGCAACGCTAGACTCTGCAAGGATTTTCTTTCCTAAGTCAACATTTGTTCCTTCTAAGCGAACAACAAGCGGAACACTTAGTCCAACCTGCTTTGCTGCCTCAACAACACCCTCAGCAATGACATCACACTTCATGATTCCACCAAAGATATTGACAAAAATACCTTTTACGTTTGGATCAGAAAGGATAATTTTAAAAGCTTCTGTAACCTTTTCAGCTGTCGCACTGCCCCCGACATCTAAAAAGTTTGCAGGATCGCCGCCGTAATGTTTAATGATATCCATCGTTGACATGGCAAGTCCGGCACCATTAACCATACAGCCAATATTGCCATCTAAAGCTACATAGCTTAAATCATATTTAGACGCTTCAATTTCCTTTACATCTTCTTCTTCAAGAT
>Ga0213823_1001055_pt1 | contig 18273 bp, 12 predicted proteins | sample MC6MC0907MG_FD_179887 | JGI IMG/M metagenome (GOLD analysis project Ga0213823, IMG submission 179887) | Enriched soil aggregate microbial communities from Iowa State University, Ames, United States - MC6-MC0907-MG | ecosystem: Environmental > Terrestrial > Soil > Unclassified | place: USA: Iowa...
CGAGCTTGGCGCCGACCAGCAGCAGCGAGTTGCCCATGTTGTTGCGCGCATCGCCGAGGTAGGCGTAGCTGATTTCGTGGATCGGCTTGTCGGCGTGTTCACGCATGGTCAGCACGTCGGCGATCATCTGCGTCGGGTGATATTCATCGGTCAGACCGTTAAACACCGGCACGCCGGCGAACTTGGCCAGCTCTTCGACGATTTCCTGTTTGAAGCCACGGTACTCGATAGCGTCGTACATGCGCCCCAGCACGCGGGCGGTGTCTTTCATGCTTTCTTTGTGGCCGATCTGCGACGAGTTCGGGTCGATGTAGGTGACGTTGGCGCCTTGGTCGTAGGCCGCCACTTCAAAAGCGCAACGGGTACGGGTCGAGGTTTTTTCGAAGATCAGGGCGATGTTGTTGCCCTTCAGGTGTTGTTGCTCGGTGCCGGTGTATTTCGCGCGTTTGAGGTCGCGGGACAGGTCGAGCAGGTAACGCAGCTCACGAGGGGTGTGGTGTTCCAGGCTGAGCAGGTTACGGTTGTGAATGTTGAACGCCATGATGATTCTCCTTGGATTCGGTAATCGGCCCGGCCGCTACGGGATGGGTGCGGCCGGGGAGATGGTCGTTTAGTAATCAATCGGATCGCGGATGATCGGGCAGGTCATGCAGTGGCCACCGCCACGGCCTCGGCCCAGTTCACCGGCGCTGATGGTGATGACTTCCACGCCTGCCTTGCGCAGCAGGGTGTTGGTGTAGGTGTTGCGGTCGTAGCCGATGACCACGCCCGGTTCCACGGCCACCACGTTGTTGCCGTCGTCCCATTGCTCGCGTTCGGCGGCGAAGCTGTTGCCGCCGGTTTCCACCACGCGCAGCTTCGGCAGGTTGAGGGCTTTGGCAACGGTATCGAGGAAGGTGCCTTCCTCGCGGCGGATGTCGATGCCGCCCTGTTTGCTTTCGTCAGGGCGCAGGGTGAAGGCGACGATCTGGTTCACCACTTCCGGGAAAATCGTCACCAGATCGCGGTCGCAGAAGCTGAACACGGTGTCGAGGTGCATCGCCGCGCGGGACTTCGGCAGGCCGGCAACGATGACTTTTTCCACGGCTTTGTTCTTGAACAGGTTCAGCGCCAGTTGGCCGATGGCCTGACGCGATGAGCGTTCGCCCATACCGATCAACACCACGCCGTTGCCGATCGGCATGACGTCGCCGCCCTCAAGGGTGGAGCTGCCGTGATCCTTGTCCGGGTCGCCGTACCAGATCTCGAATTCGGCGTTGGTGAACTGTGGGTGGAATTTGTAGATGGCGGTCGTCAGCAGGGTTTCCTGACGACGCGCTGGCCAGTACATCGGGTTCAGTGTCACGCCGCCGTAGATCCAGCAAGTGGTGTCGCGGGTGAACTGAGTGTTCGGCAGCGGCGGCAGAATAAAGCTGGAGTGGCCGAGGAAGTCGCGGAACATCTGGATGGTCTTGCCACCGAAGCTGTCCGGCAGATCATCGGCAGACACGCCGCCAATCAGGAATTCGGCGATGTGTCGTGGCTCGAGGCTTTTAAGCCAGGATTTGACTTCGTTGATCAGGCCCAGGCCCACCGAATCGGCGGTAACCTTGCGCTCGAGAATCCAGTCCAGCGCCTCAGGGATGGCGACGATGTCGGTCAGCAGGTTGTGCATTTCCAGCACATCGATGCCGCGCTCACGCATTTTGGTGACGAAGTCGAAGTGGTCGCGCTTGGCCTGAGCCACCCAGAGCACGTCGTCGAACAGCAGTTCATCGCAGTTGTTCGGGGTCAGCCGCTGATGGGCCAGACCTGGGGAGCACACCATGACTTTGCGCAGTTTGCCGGCTTCGGAATGGACGCCGTACTTAACTTTTTCCGTGGTCATTTCAGATCCTCCAGATAACAAATCAATCAGGGATTACAGAGTCAGGAAGCCGTCGTAGAGACCGTAGGCAGCCACCAGGGCACCCACGACCACTGCGGCGAAAATCAGCTTCTCGACGTTAGTGAAAATCGGTTGTTTGAGTTCCAGCTTGGCTTTGGCGAACAGGATCGCGCCAGGTGCGTAGAGCAGGGCCGAGAGCAGCAAGTACTTGACCCCGCCGGCATACAGCAGCCACACCGCATAGATCAGCGCGATGCCGCCGATAATCAGATCCTTGCGCCGTTCGGCCGCAAAGCCTTCGTAGCTTTCGCCGCGCACCGCCAGCAGCAGGGCATAGGCCGCCGACCACAGGTACGGCACCAGAATCATCGAGGTGGCGAGGTAGATCAGCGACAGGTAAGTACTGGCAGAGAACAGTGTGATGATCAGGAAAATCTGCACCATCGCGTTGGTCAGCCACAGGGCGTTGACCGGTACGTGGTTGGCGTTTTCCTTACGCAGGAACTCCGGCATGGTGTGGTCTTTGGCGGCGGCGAACATGATCTCCGCACACAGCAGCACCCACGACAGCAGCGCCCCCAGCAGCGAGATGATCAGGCCGACGCTGATCAGCACCGCGCCCCAGTGACCGACCACATGCTCAAGCACGGCCGCCATCGATGGGTTCTGCAGTTTCGCCAGTTCCGGTTGGGTCATGATGCCCAGCGACAGCACGTTGACCAGCACCAGGAACAGCAGCACGGTGATGAAGCCGATCACGGTGGCTTTACCCACGTCCGAGCGTTTTTCGGCGCGGGCCGAGAAGATGCTTGCACCCTCGATACCGATGAACACCCACACGGTGACCAGCATCATGTTGCGCACCTGGTTCATCACGCTGCCCAGATCCGGATTTTTGATGCCCCAGATGTCGGCGGTGAAGATGTCCAGTTTGAAGGCGAACACCGCGATCAACACGAACAGCAGCAGCGGTACGACCTTGGCGACCGTGGTCACCAGGTTGATGAACGCCGCTTCCTTGATCCCGCGCAGCACCAGAAAGTGCACGGCCCACAGCAGCACCGAGGCGCCGATTACCGCCGCAACGGTGTTGCCCTCGCCGAAAATCGGAAAGAAGTAACCGAGGGTGCTGAACAGCAGAACGAAGTAACCAACGTTGCCCAGCCAGGCACTGATCCAGTAGCCCCAGGCGGACGAGAAACCCATGTAATCGCCGAATCCGGCCTTGGCGTAGGCGTAGACACCGCCGTCCAGGTCAGGCTTGCGATTGGCGAGGGTTTGAAAGACAAAAGCGAGGGTGAGCATGCCGACAGCGGTGATGGCCCAGCCGATCAGTACTGCACCGACATCGGCGCTGGCCGCCATGTTTTGTGGCAAAGAAAATATCCCGCCACCGATCATCGAGCCGACTACCAATGCAACCAGTGCACCTAGTCGTAGTTTTCCGGGAGCTTCAGACATTGCATGACTCCATTGCAGGAGAGAAGAGATCACAGCGTAGTTCTGTTGTCTGTTCAAACAGCTGACTTAGATCAGTGCATGGTCACATTCCATTGTTAATGAATGACTTAGGCTTCGACTGAAGGCATAAATACTCTGCCCGAAAGGCCCGTCCTAGAGGCGTTGTGGCTACATTGTTGGGAATGGCTATTATTACTTTCGAATTATGACGCTAGTTCTTTTTCAGCTTTTGGCAAATTTTCAGCCTCTGTTTTCAGTACAGAATTGATTTATCAGGATCAGCGCACAAAACTGTCTTAACGTGCTAGGCGTTAGCGTCATCCGCTATATATAAACAGGCGTTAATTGGCGTTACCTGATAAACGTCATCTACCTTTATCCGTTTAGTTAATAGTTGTTACAAATGCACGCTCACCACACTTCAAAGGGAAACTGAAATGTCGCAACCGACGCAAAAGCTGCGATTAGGCGCGTTGATCGCCCTGGTGGTGGGTTCGATGATTGGCGGAGGGATTTTCTCGCTGCCGCAGAACATGGCGGCACGCGCCGATGCCGGGGCGATCCTGATCGGTTGGGGGATTACCGCGATCGGTATGTTGACCCTGGCATTCGTCTTTCAGACCCTTGCCAACCGTAAGCCTGAACTGGATTCCGGCGTGTACGCCTACGCCAAGGCCGGGTTTGGCGACTACATGGGGTTTTCCTCGGCGTGGGGTTACTGGATCAGCGCCTGGCTGGGCAACGTCGGTTATTTCGTGCTGCTGTTCAGCACCCTCGGTTACTTCTTTCCGGTGTTCGGTCAGGGCAACACGCCAATCGCCATCGGCTGCGCCTCGGTGCTGCTGTGGGCTGTGCATTTTCTGGTGATGCGCGGGATCAAGGAAGCGGCGCTGATCAATCAACTGACCACGGTGGCCAAAGTCGTGCCGCTGATCATGTTCATCGTCATCGCGGCGGTGGCATTCAAGGCTGATATTTTTACCCGCGACATCTGGGGCACCAGCAACCCGAATTTCGGCGGGGTGATGGATCAGGTGCGCAACATGATGCTGGTCACCGTGTTTGTGTTCATCGGTATCGAAGGCGCCAGTGTGTACTCGGCGCGGGCGGAGAAACGCAGCGACGTCGGTCGCGCCACGGTGATCGGATTTATTGGAGTGCTGGCGCTGCTGGTGCTGGTCAACGTGCTGTCGCTGGGGATCATGAGCCAGCCGGAACTGGCCAATCTGCAGAATCCGTCGCTGGCGGCGGTGCTCGAGCACATTGTCGGGCCGTGGGGCGCGTTGCTGATCAGCATTGGCCTGGCGATTTCACTGCTCGGCGCGTTGCTGTCCTGGGCCTTGCTGTGCGCGGAAATCCTCTTCGCCACGGCCAAGGACAAGACCATGCCGGCGTTCCTGAAAAAGGAAAACAAGAACCATGTGCCGGTTAACGCGCTATGGCTGACCAACGCGATGATCCAGATTTTCCTGCTGATCACGCTGTTCTCGGCGGGCACTTACACCAGTCTGATTTATCTGGCGTCGTCGATGATTCTGGTGCCGTACCTGTGGTCGGCGGCGTACGCGGTGTTGCTCAGCGGGCGCGGCGAAACCTACGAACATGCCTCGGCTGAGCGCACCAAAGATCTGCTGATCGGCGGCATCGCCCTCGGTTATGCGGTGTGGTTGCTGTATGCCGGCGGGGTGAAGTATCTGCTGTTGTCGGCGTTGCTCTATGCACCTGGCGTGATCCTGTTTGCCAAGGCCAAGCATGAGGCGGGGGAGCCACTGTTCACCCATGTCGAGAAGGGCATTTTTACCTGCGTGGTCATCGGCGCGGGGCTGGCGGCGTATGGGTTGTACAGCGGTGTGCTGTCGTTGTGAGGTTGTCGCTGGCATATGCGCCGCCGTATGACTGGGACGCGATGTTGAGGTTTCTCGCGGCGCGGGCGGTGGTCGGGATGGAGTTTGTGGTCGATGGTGTGTACTCGCGCAGCATCGGGTTGAACGGTGTTCACGGCACGGTTTCGGTGTGGCTTGGGACGGCGGATGCGCTGGAGGTTGAGCTGGGCTTTCCTGATCCGGCAGCCGTGCCCGAGATCGTTGTCAGGTTGCGGCGGATGTTTGATCTGGACGCGGATCTGGCAGTGATGCACGGGCATCTGGCGAATGATCCGTTGCTGGCGCGGTTGATTGCCGAGCGTCCGGGGTTGCGGATTGCCGGTGCGTGGGATGGATTGGAGTTGGCGTTTCGCGCGGTGCTCGGGCAGCAGATCACGGTGGCGGCGGCGATTCGTCTGGCGGGGAAACTGGTTGCGCAATATGGGGTGACGCTGGATTCGGGCGTGCCTGGATTGACCCATGTGTTTCCCGAGGCGCAGGTGTTGGCAGCGGCAGATCTGGCGGCGTTGGGCATGCCGAAAAGTCGCGGGCGCACGTTGTCGGGTGTGGCGCAGGCGTTGCTGGATGAGCCTTCTTTGTTTGAACCGAATCGCGAGGGCGGCGTGGCGCGGTTGTTGGCGTTGCACGGAATTGGTGAGTGGACGGCGCAGTACATTGCGTTGCGGCAGTTGCGTGATCTGGATGGGTTTCCGACCGGGGATGTCGGGTTGTTGCGGGCGCTGGAAGTGCTGGAAGGAGAGCGGCCGACAGTGCGGGAGTTGTCTTTGCGGGCAGAGGCCTGGCGGCCTTATCGAGGGTATGCGGCGCAGCTTTTGTGGACGTCCTTGAACCGTGCTGATTGATACATCATCGTTCGACTTGAAATTGCAGCCCTCACCCCAGCCCTCTCCCGGAGGGAGAGGGGGCCGACCGAGGTGTCTTGCGTTTTACATCGACCTGAAAGACCGAGTCGATTATGGATTCAGCGCCAAGCGTTCAGTTGGTAAATCTCTCGAATATCCCCCAATCAGTCTCTCTCCCGGAGGGAGAGGGGGCCGACCGAGGTGTCTTGCGTTGTCCATCGACCTGCAAAACCGAGTCGATTATGGATTCAGCGCCAAGCGTTCAGGTTGGTGAATCTCTCGAATATCCCCCAATCAGTCTCTCTCCCGGAGGAAGAGGGGGCCGACCGAGGTGACTTGCGTTGTCCATCGACCTGCAAGACCAAGTCGATTATGGATTCAGCGCCAATCGTTCAAGTCGGTGAATCTCTTCAATATCCCCCGATCGGTCCCCTCTCCCTCTGGGAGAGGGTTAGGGTGAGGGGCTTTTAATTCCACTGTGGGTGATGTGAACCCAACTCTGTGGCTGGCAACGTCCACTGAATCGGTGTGCCGCTGATCTTCACCGGTACCTGCAAACGATGCGCCGGGCCCCACGGGGTCTTCTCTATCGACGTACTCTGATCCTGCTCATCCTCGACGCGCAACGCTTCACTCGCCCCCGGTCCATGCTCGATCAATAACTTCGCCGTACGCGCCAGCGACAACCGCGCCGAGCCACCGCGACCCGTGTTCAAACGCTCGGTCAACAGTCGGAGCGCACTCGCCGCCAGCAAATACCCCGTCGCATGATCCAGCGCCTGCACCGGCAATGGCGTCGGCACCTCGGCCTGCTTCCAATGCTGGCCGGCCTCGGCAATGCCGCTGCTCATCTGCACCAAACTGTCGAAGCCTCGACGGTTCTGCCACGGGCCGCTCCAGCCGTAGGCATTGAGGCCGACATCAATCAGGCCCGGTGCCAGATGGCGACGGCGCTCAACGCCGAAACCGAGATTTTCCAAGGCGTCGGCGCGGTAACCGTGCAGCAAAATATCGGCGTCTTTCAACAAGCCTTCGAACACCGAGCGATCAGCCGGAACCTGCAGATCCAGCCGTGCGCAGCGTTTACCCAAGGTCATTTCCGGGACGACACCAGGCTCGCTCCAGGTCGGGGAATCGATGCGCAATACATCGGCGCCAAGGCCAGCGAGAAAACGGCTGGCGGTGGGGCCGGCAAGTACGCGTGTCAGATCCAGCACCTTGATCCCGGCCAACGGTTGCATCACCGAGCCTCGCCACGCTTCGCTGTGTTCATCTTGCGAATCAAGCAAATGCACCAGCGGTTCGGCATTCACTGCCAGCCCCTGCGGATGCTTCTGCCACTGCGCCCAACTGCGCATCTCGGCGGCGCAGCCCTGTGCCTCGACCACCGCTTGCTCCAGATCTGTACTCGCCCATCGCGCGACTTTGGCGGCCACTGCGGCACGGTCGGCGCAGGCACCGAGCACACTTTCAGCGGCAGCGCGGTGATGTGGGGCGTTGGTGTGCAGGCGGATCCAGCCGTCGCGGGTCTGATAATCGCCAGCGACTGAATCCCACAGTGGCGGCACTTGCCAGCCGAGGGGGCGGATCGAAGTCGAGAACCAGAACGAGGCCAATCGACGATCGACGTCAACATCAGGTCGCTGGCCGGTCTGCTGCTGGAGCAATTCGCTGACGGCCTGACCGGCAGCGGCCATGCTGGCGCAGGCAAGCTCAGTGACGGCGAATGCCGAGGGCAGGGCGCCACGATCAGTGAACGGAATCGGCGTGCGGGGCAAGCCGAGTGCGGCTTGAATGGACGTGAGTAGATCAGTCATCGAAGGCCCTCCGGAGCGAGAGGGCGATGATAGTGCAAAAGAATCCCGAGTCAGATGAAATCACCGGCAGGTGAACACTCACCCCTGTGGGAGCGAGCTTGCTCGCGAAGGGGCCGTCACATTCAACATCATTACTGAATGGCAGACCGCTTTCGCGAGCAAGCTCGCTCCCACAGGGTTCAACGGTGTGGCTTAGACTCGGAACTGATCCATCAATTTCATCTGCTGACTGGCCAGGGCATTGAGCTGGCTGCTGATCGCTGCCGATTCAGTGGCTTGGCCGGTCAGGGTTTCGGTAACGGTCCGAATCGCCGAAACGTTGCGATTGACCTCTTCAGCCACCGCGCTCTGCTGTTCAGCCGCACTGGCAATCTGCAGGTTCATGTCGCTGATCACCGTCACCGCATCGCTGATCTTGCCCAGCGCATCCACGGCCTGACGAATCTGTCCGGCGTTGTTGTGCGCCTGGGTCTGGCTCGAATGCATGGTCGCGACCACGCCACGGGTGCCGGTCTGAATCTTTTCGATGACTATGCGAATTTCTTCCACCGAATCCTGCGTGCGCTTGGCGAGGTTGCGTACTTCATCGGCGACTACGGCAAAACCACGGCCACTCTCACCGGCGCGGGCGGCTTCGATAGCGGCGTTGAGGGCGAGCAGGTTGGTCTGTTCGGCGATGCTGCGGATCACTTCCAGCACCGAACCGATCTGCTCGCTGTTGACTGCCAGCGCTTCAACCTCGGTCACTGCCTTGCTGACTTCATCGGCCAGTTGATTGATGTCGCGGGTGCTGCGCTCGATGATCGACATGCCGTCCTTGGCCGACTGATCGGCACCTTTCGCCGCATTGGCGGCGTTGGATGCGCTGTTGGCAACGTCGTGGGCGGTGGCGCTCATTTCGTTGGAGGCGGTGGCGACCTGATCGATCTCGCGGAACTGCACCTGCATGCCTTCGCTGGTCTGGCGGGCGATTTCCGAAGACTGGTCAGCGGTGCCGCGTGCTTCGGTGATGCTCTGCTTGATCTGCGCGATGGTCGGTTGCAGCTTGTCGAGGAAGCGGTTGAACCAGTTCACCAGTTCGCCCAGTTCATCCTGCTTGCTGTAGTTCAGGCGTTGGGTCAGATCGCCTTCGCCGCTGGCGATGTTCTTCAGCATCTCGGCGACGCTGTTGATCGGGCGAGTAACACCGGACGCGGTCAGCCAGATCAGCAACAGGCCAAGCAGACCAGCGGCCACAGCGACCAGCAGCGCAGTGATCACGCCAGTTTCCTGAGCATCGTCGAGCACCGCTTGCAGCTTGACCGAGTCAGCCAGCAGCACCTGTTTCGGCAGGTCGATGACCACGCCCCAGGCGCGTGAGTTACCGATCGGGTCGACCGGGTACACGGCACGAATCAGGTCGCCCTGTTCAAGAATCTTCGGTGTACCCGAAGTCAGCAGTTGCAGTACATCCTTGCCATCGGCACCGAGGGTGTCGCTGATCTTTTTGCCGACCTTGGTGGCGTCGGAGCTGTCGGCAGCGAGCACGCCGCTGCCGGAGACGATCAGCATGTGCCCGGCGTTATTGAACAGGTTGCGCTGGGAATCCACGGCCGCCGCTTGCAGGACGTCGAGGGCGATGTCGACGCCGACCACGCCGATGGCTTTACCGTCGACGATCAACGGCACGGAAATGGTCGTCATGAGCATTTCCTTGCCGCCGACGGTATCGGCATACGGGTCGAGCAAGCATGTGCGCTTGGCATCGCGAGGGCAGGTGTACCAGCTGTTATAGGGCGTGCCGCTGACGCTTAGGGTGGTTTTGGTCAGGTCTTCTTCGACCATGATCGTGTTCAGCGAGGCGCCGGCGGCGCGGCTCCAGTACGTGGCGAAGCGCCCGGCTTCGTTTGACTGGCGCGCGGCGTCGTTGGCGAATTCACTGTCCTTGCCGTCCAGAGCGTTCGGTTCGAAGGCGAGCCAGATACCGAGCACTTTGTCGTTGCGCTCGAAGGCGGTTTTCAGGCTCAGGTTCAACTCTTCGCGCAAGGCGCCGGCGTCCAGTGAACGCTTGGCGGCCATGACGCGCATGTCCTTGATCTGATCCGCTACGGCCGTGATCACCGTCAGGCTTTCGCCAAAGGTCTTCTGCACCCGCACGGCTTGTTCGGCGGCTTTGGCTTGCAACAGATTCTGCACACTGGCGGTGAGCAATTTGTTGCTGGAATTGCTGACCAGTTCGTCGTTCTGGTTGGTCTGGTAGATGTTCATGCCGACGATCAGCGCAACCACACCGAGCAGGCACAGGCCGGAGAGCAGAACGATTTTCAGGCGAATGGACAGAGCGTCGAACATGGGGCGATCTCGCGAATGAATAAACGGGTGGCAGGCAGATATGAACTATCCGGTTCGCCAAATCCATTCAGCGCCATTCAATGCTCATCGGCGCGGGAGCAGAGGGCATGAGGCGCGTGCCGACGGACGGTCAGCGCTAAACGTTTGCGCAGGGGAAAGTGCCGGAAAAGCGAATAATTACAGGGATGTTTCAGTGTGGAAACGGGTGCGGGTTCACGCGGGAATCGATTCCGGTCGTGACCAGATCCACAGATTGCCCAGGCTCATGCCGGTAATCGCCAGATAGACCGGCCAGCCGTGGTCGAGCATCACCAGCATCAAGGTTGCGCAGAGCAACATGCTCACTGTCGCGCTGACTTTGGCCTTGCGCGCGATGATCTTGCCGTTGCGCCAGTTACTGAGGATCGGCCCGAACAGGCGATGGTTTTCCAGCCAGGCACTCAGGCGCGGCGAACTGCGAGTCGCGGCCCAGGCGGCGAGGAGGATGAACTCGGTGGTCGGCAGGCCTGGCACGACGATGGCGATCAGGCCGATGCCGAGGCTGACGTAGGCCAAGAGGCCGAACAGCACGCGGGCGAGTTTCGAGGAGGCGGGTTGCGGCATGGGCTCAGCGGTGGCTTCTGAAGCGGAATGGAGATCTTACAGGCTTACGCAGTTCCCCTGTAGGAGTGAGCCTGCTCGCGATAGCGGTGTATCAGTCGACATTCATATTGAATGACATGACGCCATCGCGAGCAGGCTCACTCCTACAGGGGATGTGTGTTGTGTCAGGCAGGTTCGGCTTCTGTGGCGTAAGCCTGTTCCAGCAGCACGGTGAAGCGGTTGAACGCATCGATCGCGCCTTGCTCGACCTCGGCTTCTTCCTCGGCAGTGAACTGCAGTGAATCGAGGGTACGCACGAAGCTCTTCCAGCCTTCGGCCCGGCCACCTTCAGGCTCACCCAGGTGACGGGCACCGAAGGTTTCGCTCAGCTCCAGCGCCACGGCGCGTTTGATCAGGAATGCCGCACCGAGCTTCGAACCTTCGGAAACAAAGATCCAGCCCAGCGCACGCGCCTTGCTCGGGTTTTTCACTGCGCCCGCGACCGGTGCCGGTACTTCGGTGTCGAGATCGGCGAGGTCTGCCTTGGCCGCTTCGGCGCGGCAACGGGCCGGCAGATCCGGGACAATGGCGGTCAGTTCAGCGTCGTTGTACAGATCGACCAGTTCCGACTGGAACAGGTACTGCGCGACGACGAAACGGGCGAAGTTGGCGCGGGTCTCGAACGGCGCGTGGGCTTTGACCAGGGCGTCGAGCTTGCTGTGCGGCTCATGGGTGATCTGGTTCAGGCGTTGTGAACGCAGGGCTTTTTCCGAAGTGGTCATGACATGTCCTTGATAAAAGAGGCGCTTGATAACGAGACGAACAAGGCGACGTGCAAGCGTAAAAAAACCTCACGGCGCGGTGCCTGAACACGCGCAGTGAGGTCGACCGGATCAGATGTCCCAGATCAGATTGATTGCGAAGTTGCGGCCCGGTTGGGTCAGTCGATCAAGGTTGGCCGGTTGCGTCACCGAAGCTTCGCCGACACTGTCGTAACCGCGCACGTCATCCCACAGCCAGTATTTCTTGTCGGTCAGGTTGTAGATGCCGCCGCTGACGGTGACGTCGTCGGTGACTTTGTAATAACCGGCCAGATCAAGAATGCCGAAGCCCGGGGTCTTGAACTGGCTGCTGACGCCATCCGGCGACTTGAAGTTGCTGTCGTCGACGCGATCCTTTTTCTTCACCACGGTCCAGCTCAGCAGGCCACCGTAGTTGTCCTGGTCGTAACCCAGACCGAATACGCCGGTCAGCGGGTTGACGCTGTTGATCGGCTCGCCGTTGTCGTTGTTGCGACCGTAGGCGTAGGCAATCGAGCCCTGGGTGTAGAGGCCTTGCGGGGCACCGAACGCATCCAGATTCAGCCGACCTTTGACTTCCGCACCCTTGATGGTCGCGTGCTTGATGTTGGCCGACTGGAAGGTCAGCTCGTTGCGGCCCGGGGTCACGGCGTCTTCGTTGATGAAATCGCGGTACTTGTTATAGAACACCGCCACGTCGAACGAACCTTGCTCGAAGTTGCCGCGCAGACCGGTTTCATAGCTTTTGCTTTTTTCCGGTTCGAGGTCCGGATTCGGCGCCACGCTGTAACCGGTGGTGGTGTTTTCGAAGCGGCCGTACAGGGCTTTTGCGGTCGGGGTGCGGAAGCCTTCAGCGTACTGACCGTACCAGGTGTAGTTCTCGGTCAGGGCGTAGGTCAGGCCGAATTTCGGCGAGACTTTGTGCCAGGTCTTGTTCTTGTCGCTGACCGTGCCTTGGCCGTCAGCCGCCACGGTGTTGAGGAATTCCTGAGTGATGTGCGGCTTGAGCTGGGTGTAGTCGTAGCGCAGGCCCGGCAGGAAGGTCCAGTTGTTCCAACTGATCTGATCCTGAGCGAACACGCTGTAGGTGTTGATGGTCGGGTCCGGGAAGTCGGTGGCTTTGGCCAATACGTCAGCAGTACTGGTTGCACCAATGGCGGTGCAGCCACGACCGACGGCCAGGCAAGTGCCGTCGCCGCTGCGCGAACCGGTGACCTTCTGTTGCTTGATGGTGGTGCCGTAAGTCAGCACGTGATCGGTGGCGCCGATGGCGAACGCCTTGTCCAGTTGCGCATCGAAGACCCACTGCTTTTCTTCGTAAATCGTGTCGCGAGTACGCAGCACTTTACGGGTGATCGGGTAGTAGAACTCGGTGGTGCTCTGGTCGGTCTTGGCGATCTGGTGGTTGAGGCTCCACTTCACGTTATCGACCAGCAGGCTGTCGAGGGCGAACGAGTGTTCGATGCCGATACGCTCACGGGTGATGGTGTCGTTACCGGTGCGCCATTGGTACATGCCGCCGGGTAGTACGCTGTCGGGAATGGTCGGGGCACCGTTGAAATACGGGCCGCCGTAGGCACTTTTCTGATCGGTGTCGCGATCGTCCTTGTACTTTTCGTAGGTCAGGCCCAGGCGCGAATCTTCGTTGTAGTTCCAGCCGATCTTGGCCAGCACGTTGTAGGCGTTGACGTCTTCCGGGTTGGCGGCGGTGCGCTCAAGGCCAGTGCCATTGTTGCTGCCGTAGGAATCGGTTTCGTGACCGTCGCGCTGACTGTAGTGCAGCAAGCCGTCGAACTGGTCGGCGCGGCCGGCGACGGTGGCGGACTTCAGCCAGCTGTCATCGGCGGAGCTGTAACCGCTTTTCAGACGCGCACCGACGTCTTTGCCCGGCTTGATGATGTCGTCGGCATCGAGGGTGTAATAGCTGACGGCGCCGCCGATGGCGTTGCTGCCGTACAGCACCGAGGCCGGGCCACGGAGGATTTCCACGCGTTTGACGATTTCTGGATCGACGTAGTTGCGCTGGGTCTTGGCGTACGGGCCGTTGAAGAAACCGTCCGGCACTTCGACGCCGTCAACCTGAGTCAGGATGCGGTCGCCGTCGATGCCGCGAATGTTATAGCCGCTGATACCGCCACGCTGACCGGCGCCGCCGACGGAAACCCCCGGCTCGTAACGCACCAGATCCTTGATGGTGTTGACGTTGTTGCGGTCCAGATCCTGGCGGGTCTGCACGGTGACGGTGGCCGGCACGCTGTTGACCGACTGCTCCTGACGGGTGGCGCTGATGGTCACCTGATCCAGATTGAGCGTGCCGCTGGCGTTGCGCTTTTCCAGCACGACATTGTTGTTGCTGATTTTGCGGAAGCTCAGGTTGGTCCCCACCAACAGACGCTCCAGGGCCTTCTCCGGTGGCAGCGAGCCACGCACGCCCGGCGACGACACGCCCTGACCCAGTTCCGCCGGCAAGCCGACCTGCCAACCGGTTACGGCGGTGAAGGCATTGAGTGCCGACACCAGCGGCTGCTGGCCGATAGCGAACGAGTAATCGCCCATGTTGCGCGTCGGTTGCTCAGTGGCCGCCATCAGCGGCGCAGTGCCGGCCATCAGAATGGCCGCGGTCAGCAGCGACAATACGCGGGAAGGGGAGGAAGTCTGACGGGTAAGGCGTGAGGACATCGATAGCGCTCCGTGTCGCACGAATCTTTATAGGGGCTGATTGGCTTCGCGTGTTGCGAATCAATTGCATTGGCTATAACGAGACGTACTGACGTTGGCTATCGAGTAAAAATAATTCTCATTTAGTTCAAGATCACCAGTGCGGGGAATTCTTTCAGTTGCGCCGAGGTGATCTGAGCGAGGGAACGAACCACGTCGAGCGGCTGGTCGAGACGGTAATTGCCGGTCACGGCGACGTCGGCCAGTTGCTCGTTATTGTTGATGATCCAGCCCGGATAGTAGCGGCGCAGTTCGGCCAGCACCTGATTCAGCGGGCAGTTCTCGAACACCAGTCTGCCCTGCACCCACGCCAGATCGGTGTTGGCATCGAGTTTGGCCGGGCGGTCGAAACCGTTGGGGCCGATGCGGATGCTCTCACCGGCAGTCAGACGTACACGGGCATCGTTATGGGTGGCGCGCAGATCGACATCGCCACGTTGCACATTGACCTGCGCAACGCCATCGAGATAACGCACGGCGAACGCGGTATCGCGGACGCTGGCGGTGACCGGGCCGGCATCGATTTCCAGCGGTTGACTGCGTCCGCTGGCAATTTCGAAAAACGCCTCGCCATGAAACAGCCGGGCAACACGCTGCTGGTCGTTGATGGTGCTGGAGAATGCCGAATTGGTATTGAGCAGAACTTTCGAGCCGTCTTCCAATTGCAGGCGCTGACGCTCGCCAACCACCGTGAGGTGATCGGCCTGAAGGCGCATGGGCAGATTACTGAAACTGAACAAGCCAAGGATCAGCACCGCGGCGGTGGCCAGCGGTTTCCAGTGCGGACGCAGACGCTTGAGGAAGGTGACTTTCGCAGGTTTGGCCGCCAGGCTTTGTGCGCACAGGGCGACTTGCGGGCCGTCCCAGATAGCCTGAGCCTTGGCGAACGCCTCGGCATTCAACGGGTCGGCCGCCAGCCAGGCATGAAATTGCCGGGTCTGCTCCTCGTCCGGGCTGCCGAGCACGATGAGCCAGTCCAAAGCCTGGTCCATTGCGTTTGCAGCGTCCTGCACCGAATCCGGCGAAGGCGAGCGGTGGGTGTCCGTCACGGTGTTTCCTCGGCAGTGTCTGCGCACGGCTGTTTTTTCAAGTGAAGCGTAAAAGTCGGGCAAGGGTAACAAAGCCCGATGATCCGTGCAGTCGATCCTGGCACTTACAGAAAAGCCCTACAACTTCAGTCGCCATTCAGACGTTCAGCGACGCCGATGCAAATGGTCATGATCAGCTTCAGTTCTTTCTGCACGGTGCTGAGGGAGACGTTCAGTTCATCAGCGATTTCCTGATAACTGTTCCCGTGCAAACGGCTGAGGATGAAAATCTGCTGCTGGCGGGGGCTGAGTTGACTGAGGCTCACGTTCAGGCGCTCCAGCATCTGTTCGGCGTGGGCGGCATCTTCGGCACTGCTGGCGGGGGCGGCGACGCTGTGCACGACATCCTGCGGCACGTCATCGACCATCGTCCGCGAATGGATCTTGCGCGCACGCAAATGATCCAGCGCCAGATTGCGCGCGGTCTGGAAGACAAAAGGTTCGAGATGATCGATGGCCCGCTCGCTCAACGCCCGCGTCACGCGCAGGTAGGTCTCCTGCAGCAGGTCTTCAGCGGTGCTGTGATTGTTGACCATCCGTTCCAGCGTACGCAGCAAGGAGGTGCGCTGGGTGAGGAAGACGTGGTTGAAGCGCGATTGACTCACGGGAGGACCTGATCGATTTCAAGCGAATGATAATGCTTATCATCTAGTTGAATGGTCAAGTATTGTTTTGTGATCGACGCAGATAAATGTAGGAGCTGCCGAAGGCTGCGATCTTTTGATGTTGATCTTACAAACAAGATCAAAAGATCGCAGCCTTCGGCAGCTCCTACAGGGGATCAGGACAACCTTACTCGGCGTTACACAACGCCAGGCAGTTGTCCAGCATGCGATTGGAGAAGCCCCACTCGTTGTCATACCAGGCCAGCACTTTCAGCAGTTTGCCGCTGGATTTGGTGTGGTTGGCGTCGAAGATCGACGACAGCGGGTTGTGGTTGAAGTCGCTGGACACCAGCGGCAACGTGTTGAAACCGAGAATCTTCGAGTGCTGGCTCGCGGATTTCATCAGCGCGTTGACTTCCTCGGCGCTGGCTTCTTTTTTCAGCTGTACGGTCAAATCCACCAGCGACACATTGATCACCGGTACACGCACGGCCATGCCGGTCAGTTTGCCGGCCAGTTCCGGCAACACCAGGCCCACCGCTTCAGCGGCGCCGGTCTTGCTCGGGATCATGTTCTGCGTGGCCGAACGCGCGCGGTACGGGTCGGTGTGATAAACGTCAGTCAGATTCTGATCGTTGGTGTAGGCATGGATCGTGGTCATCAGGCCGCTTTCGATCCCCAGCTCGCGGTGCAGCACCTGCGCCACTGGCGCCAGGCAGTTGGTGGTGCACGAAGCGTTGGAGATGATCTGGTGTGACTGGCGCAGAATGTCGTGGTTCACACCATAAACCACGGTGGCGTCTGCACCTTTGGCCGGGGCCGAGATGATCACTTTGCGCGCGCCGGCAGTAATATGCGCGGCCGCTTTGGCGCGATCGGTAAAGAGACCGGTGCATTCGAACACCACATCAATCTTTTCCGCCGCCCATGGCAGTTCGGCCGGGTTACGAATGGCGCTGACCGCAATGCGGTCGCCGTTGACGGTCAGACTTTCGTTGTCATGCTCGACCTGAGCGTCGAACGTGCCGTGAACGGTGTCATATTTGAGCAGATGGGCATTGATCGAGCTGTCGCCGAGATCGTTGATGGCGACGATCTGCAAATCCTGTCGATAGCCTTGGGTATACAGTGCGCGCAGGACATTACGGCCGATGCGGCCAAAACCATTGATTGCGATTCGAAGAGTCATTTGAACAGCGCCGCCGTCGTTTTGTTGTTGGAATTACAAGATTATTCGCATAAAAATAGAAAACAAGCCTTTTTAGTGGCAATATTTTGTTTTATCTACAACGAGTGACCTGAATCAACTGGTCCGAATGGTCAAAAAAGCCGTCTGTCATTCCAACAACAACGGCGTTTGATCAGCATAGACAATCAGGTCGCCACATCCGTTAGCCTGGAGTTCTACACATGCATCCCCGCGTTCTTGAGGTCACCGAACGGCTTATCGCCCGCAGCCGCGCCACGCGTCAGGCTTACCTTGCACTGATTCGCGGCGCCGCCACCGACGGGCCGATGCGCGGCAAGCTGCAATGCGCCAACTTCGCCCACGGCGTAGCCGGTTGCGGCAGCGAAGACAAGCACAGCTTGCGGATGATGAACTCGGCGAACATCGCCATTGTTTCTTCCTATAACGACATGCTCTCGGCGCACCAGCCGTACGAAGTCTTTCCCCAGCAGATTAAAAACGCCTTGCGCGAAATCGGCTCAGTCGGCCAGTTTGCCGGCGGTACGCCGGCGATGTGCGATGGCGTGACCCAGGGCGAGCCGGGCATGGAGCTGAGCCTGCCGAGCCGCGAAGTGATCGCCATGTCCACGGCGGTCGCGCTGTCGCACAACATGTTCGACGGCGCGCTGATGCTCGGCATCTGCGACAAGATCGTGCCGGGGCTGATGATGGGTTCGCTGCGCTTCGGCCATCTGCCGACGATCTTCGTCCCGGGCGGGCCGATGGTCTCGGGGATTTCCAACAAGGAAAAAGCCGACGTGCGGCAGAAGTACGCCGAAGGCAAGGCGACCCGCGAAGAGCTGCTGGAATCGGAGATGAAGTCCTACCACAGCCCGGGCACTTGCACCTTCTACGGCACCGCCAACACCAACCAGTTGCTGATGGAAGTCATGGGCCTGCACTTGCCGGGCGCGTCTTTCGTCAACCCGAACACCCCGCTGCGTGATGCCCTGACCCGTGAAGCGGCGCATCAGGTCACGCGTCTGACCAAGCAGAACGGCAACTTCATGCCGATCGGCGAAATCGTCGACGAGAAGGCGCTGGTCAACTC
>Ga0213823_1001059_pt1 | contig 18260 bp, 8 predicted proteins | sample MC6MC0907MG_FD_179887 | JGI IMG/M metagenome (GOLD analysis project Ga0213823, IMG submission 179887) | Enriched soil aggregate microbial communities from Iowa State University, Ames, United States - MC6-MC0907-MG | ecosystem: Environmental > Terrestrial > Soil > Unclassified | place: USA: Iowa...
AACAGATCATGTTCATGCTCGATTGCGGGCGGCAAATGCGCAGCCAGGATGGCGAGCTGTCGCATTTCGACCATGCGCTGAATGCGTGTCTGCTGCTGAGCCATGTCGCGCTGCGTCAGGGCGATGCCGTAGGGCTGAGCACATTCGCCGTCGCGCAACCGCGTTTTCTCGCGCCGATAAAGGGTTCCAGCCAGCTCAAGGTCCTGCTCAACGCCGTTTATGATCTGGACAGCAGTCAGCGTCCTGCCGACTATTCGACCGCGACCAGCCAACTGTTGGCCCGGCAGAAACGCCGGGCGCTGATCGTGCTGCTGACCAACTTGCGTGACGAGGACACCGAAGACCTTCTCGCCAGCGTCAAACGTCTGAGCCAGCAGCATCAAGTGCTGGTGGTCAGCCTGCGCGAGGAAGCCCTCGACCGCGTGCGCAATGCCCCGGTACAAACACTGCCAGAAGCACTGGCCTATTGCGGCACGGTGGATTATCTCAATGCCCGGGCCGAGCTGCATGAGCAGTTGAATGCTCATGCAGTTCAGGTGCTCGATGTACAGCCCGGAGAGTTGGGCGCCGCGTTAATTACTGAGTACCTCAGCTGGAAAAAGGGCGGTACGCTCTGAGCTCATTTACCGGTCCCTCATACGTTTTCAGTTACGGTAATGAATAACTCCTTGTAGGCCGTAACGGATTGGGCGCTAAGTTTTTCCTGACCCGCTCGCGGAAAGATGAACTTGACGTACGCGATCCCGTCAGCGTCCGACCTCATCGAGGCAAGCGACAAATTCAAATAAAACCACGCAATATTTCTGTTGGCTAAAGGCAGTCGTGTCTGCTGGTCAATAATTCTGACTTCGATGTGAGCCTCGCTGCCGACAACATTTCGCGGCGAAAGATTAGTGATGCGGTCGAACACGGGAATTTCCGCCGGATCAAATACGTAAAAAGTCCATGCTTTGGAGCTTCCAAAACCAACTGTCGCTTCGAGCCTGTTCGGCCCCAACTCATTCGGGCTCAGCTCCAGTATCGACTTGCCGTCCACATTTGTGGTCGTGACAGGCAGGTTCAGGCCGGGGATCCGCCACTGAATTTTAATCCCTTCCAGCGGCGTGCCATCAGTCCGGGAAACTACACGAACAACAGCGTTGACTGACTGCCCCAAGTTGATGTCTCTATACAAACTGGTCAACGATTCAATCACCGGCATCAGTCCGCCAAACACCAACTGCGCCATATCCCAACCCCCCAACCCACCACTAACCATGGCAGATAACATGCCATCTCCCTCAGCAGGATGGCTAAAGATCAATCGCGCAAGCCCCTCCTCATCCGTCACCGATGGTGTCAAGGCAGTCCCGGCAAAATCCCAGCGCACCTGCACACCCGCCAGCGGCAAACCGGTACGTGCCGAGACCACTTTGGCAATGGCATGCGCGCGCTCCTCATTGGGTGGCAACCGTGAATCTTCCGGTTCGTACAGTTCGCTGATTACCCGCGGTTCTTCAAGCGTGTACGGCAGATCAACCGACTCCGATTGCGCCGCCTCTCCCACCGTCGCCGTTAGCACCGCCGCGCCCGGTGTGTGCGGTTTGAAGCGCACAGTGGCGGCACCATAAAAGTCGGTCAGACTGGTGACCGTCCCCAGATCCTCGTTGCGCCAGGTCACCAATACCCCGGCGATACCTTGACCGGAAACGGACGACACCACTTTTACCTGCTCGACCAGTTCCTGCTCCCATTCCACCACTTGCTGAACGCTACTACTGGTGAGGAGTTTCCACACCTGAGCCCCCTCCCCCAGCGACATCGCATTGGCCGGTGACAGGCTGGCGAGGCGTTCCGCTCCCAGGCGCAGCGCGAAGCCACCGTCCTTCAGATCGGCGCAACGCAGGAAATAACGCAAACCGATTGCCGAGGGCCGGCGCGATGCGCCGAGCGCAGGTTCGAAACTCAGACCCAGTTCCGCAGGGCCGGTGCCGGTCAAGCCCAAGGTCAGTTCCTGGTCGAACAACGGGCTGCCATCCGGAAGCAGTACTTCGATGGCATGTGAGCCATTGCGGCGCGGAAAGTAGGTGTGACTGCCCCATGGATGTTCATCATGCCCATCGAAACGCACCCGCACATCCTCCCAAGGGTTACGGGCAAGCGCCGTAAAGGACAGGGCACGTTGCTCTTCGTAGCCATCGAACGGGCTGTGCACATTGGCCACGACGTTCTGCTGACCGTGACTGCTCGGCACCAGGCCAAACCCGGACCAGCCCAGTGCATCGCTGACGACGCTGTCTGAACTGTCAGCGGATTTCCACTGCACCGCCACCTGCGCCACCGCTTGCCCGGTAAATGCCGAAACCACCCTGACCCAGCTCCAGGCCTTATCCTTGCCGATGACGGCGTCAACCGCTGACTCGCGCCCGTCGTCGATTCGCAGCTTGTTGTGAGCGAGCTGCATCGGATGGGTGCTCATGGAGCGATCCAGGGCAGACAAGAAAAGCCCGACATTAAAGGCACCGGAGACTTCGCTGGCGGTGAAATCCAGCCACCAGCCAACACCACCGTCACTGATTATTTGAGCTTGATCGAGGGGCGGTTCAATGCTCGCTCCCAGATCATCAGCCGGCGTGCCTTGCCACACCAGCGTTGCCTGCAAACCCACCAGCGGACTCAAGGCCTTGGGCAGATAGCGCAAGTTGTGCCTGGCGCCAATGCACGGGAACAGCGTCTGACTCGCGGCAGTGGCGGTCACCTGATCCAGCATCAGCGTCAATTCATCCGTCAGTTGCGTGGAAATCAACCGACCAAACAATTCCCGGGGCGCAGCAAGCCCAGGGGTGCTCAAGGCCAGACTGAACAGGCTGCTGGTACTCGACGCGATCTGCGAACTGAAGCGCCATTCCAGCCCCGATGGCCCAAGCCTCAACGGCTTGTCGATATCCGAGACGGTCAAGCCGATCCCCGGCGGCTCGCCACGCCATTTCAGCGTGACCATCTCCCCATTCAGCGAACTGCCGGGCGTGATTTCTATCCGCAAGGTATGCGGCTCTCCGCGCCAGCACAGCAGGCCCAATTCGCTCAGGTCGACCTCATTGCCGTCGAACAGGATCTTGATCTTGCCTTTCCAGGGACTGCTCTGCAGCGCCCTCACTGCAAACGGTCGCTCCACCGGCACCGCTTCGTCATGCGCCCGCACGCGGGCATTCACCTCCAGCTCACCGGCGCGGCTCGGTTGATACAGCACGCTGGCCCAGCCGCCGATCCCCGATCGGGTAGCGATCGTACCTTCGGGTGTCTGCCAGTCCACCTGCGCATTGTTGACCGGATCGCCGTCGCCGCTGGCGACCATATGCACCACTTGCACACGCAACAGCACGCTCTCGCCTTCGTCCACCACGGGAAACTTGTTGGCCTCCTGAACATCGCCAATACGCACCAGATTGCGTGCCAGTGACATCGGTTTCCTGTCTGAACGCAGCAGTAACTTCGAGCACGACAGCTGCAACTGGAAACGCCCGTCGAGCTCGTCCCGGCAGATCAGTTCCCAGTTGAGATCCGCGGTACCGACGGGGACGAATTCTTCCAGTTCGGGACGTACCTGTACGCCTAACTGTGCTGCGGTATCCCCTTCCCAGTGCATTGCCAACTCGGTGCCGCGCAACACTTCAGGCACCCGCACGCTCAGTTGATAGGTCGAGCCGCGATTGGGATAACCGGTCTTTTGCGCCCATGGCAAGGCATTGCCTTCTACCACCGCCAGTACGTCCCTCCATGGATCGGTCGCCAGCACACAAACGTCCAGCGTCTTGGTCTGAACCCCGCTGGCGTAGTAAGGGCTCGCCACCGAGGCCTGGATAGCAATGTCGCCGGGAGCATCGGGCACGTATTCGAAATACGCCCAGCCCTCGGCGTCGGTCGATGTCGTGCTCAGCACCCCCAGCTCTTCGGTGGTCCAGGTCACCTCGCGCCCGGCCAGAAACTGACCGGTGTACCAGGAGGCCACTCGCACCCCAAGACGCACCGGTTGCTCAAACTCCAGCACCGGGAAATGCGCAGCCTCCAGCACCTCGCTGAACACCAGCCGGTGATGCCCCAGCGAGACCTGCATCGAATACGGCTCGGCGGTGTACTGGTTCACCAGTTGCACCGTAAACAGGTAAGGATCCTGATCACCGATCAGCGGGCACTGCAGGATCCACGGTGAATCCAGCGGTTGATCGACGCCCCAGTCAGGCGTTGCGATAACCGCGCCTTGTGGATTGTCATCGCTCACCAATGCAGCCTTGGTGTGCAGCCAGGGGCTGTCGGGGTCGAGCAGGAATGCAAGCTGGTGCTGGAAGCTGCCGTCCGCGCCCAGACAGAGGTAAACCAGCTTGCCGGGTGACGATTGCTCCGCGTCTACCTTTACCGTCTGCATCCGCGCGGGCTCAAGTTCCACGTCCAGGCGAATGCGAGTGATCAAAACCTTCAGGTGATAGTCCTCGGGATCAGCATTACGCGGAGCGACCACTGTGACGCAAATCCTGTCCTGGCGCTGCAACGGCAGATCGAGCGGAGCGTCGTAGGGCGTCGGCTTGAAAACCAGCGGCTGCCCGCTGTCGATCCGTGCCTGATCCTCTGCAAGGTTGCGCGGAGTGCCCGGCGACAACGGGATTTCTTTCAAAGGGGTGCCGTCTTTAGTGGTGATGAGCATTCTGCCCGGTTCGGTATGCCGTGTTTCATACAGGAAACTCAGCACATACCTGGCTCCGGCGCTCGCCGTTACACGTACGGTCATTTCCTGAAAGGCAGAGCCAAGGTTTCCTGCTGAAAGCATCCTGATCTGTGTGCCTTGATACGGCTCGGCCACGACCATAACCTCGCGGCTGTTAACCGGCCCCTTATTCCAATGGGTCAAGGCCTCACGGAAATCACCATTGCGCACCAGACTTTCATTAGCCTGAATGACGGGTTCAACCATGATGGCCTGCTCCTTTGATATTGCCTGACTGGCGGGACGTGATCGCCCGGGTGACCAGGTCTTTGACGGCGAGGGTAAACGTCGGCTCGCCGGCCTTGGCCGTGTAGCGGACGCGCACAATGATGTCGGTGAGTGATTCAAGCATTGACGCTTGCCGCTCGCTCTGGGGCCAGGGAAAGTGCAATTGCCAGCGCGAGATCGCACCGGTGTTCTCGAACGGGTTGAGCAAGCCTTCGTCCGGTTTGCCGGCGTTCATGCCGGTGTCGGCGATCCCCACCGATAAACCGATCTGCTGGCCACTGCGCAGATTGAACAGCACCTCGACCGGTGCCACCCTGCCCGCCGGCTGATGCAGGTAGTCGACCGAGCGCGCCGAGGCCTGGGTAGCGGTCATGCTGCCGACCTGCAGCAGCGTCGCCTGTACATCCTGATAGGGTCCGACCAGTACGGGCAGATCGACCTCGACCAGGCTGATCAGCCGGCAATACTCCCCCGGGTGATCACGATCAAACGACAGCTGCGTCAGCTGGAACTCCAGCATGCCCTTTTCGATCAACTCGTCCCGTGCCTGGGTCCAGTCGGAGAATCCTGTCTGCGGATCAATCTGGTCATCAAACAGCCGTCGCAATGAAATGGTTTTGACCCGCTCCAGACGGCGCTCATGGCTTTGCAGGTACAGGCGATCCATGCGCAGCAGGTACTCGCGCAAGTGTTCACCGGCGGTCAGCCCGTGACGGTTGTCCAGCCAGACCTGCGGCAACGCCTCAGCGGTTTCGTAATCGCCGGTTTCAGCACTCAACGACGACCGGGCACTCAGGCACAGACTGACCACCGCATCGTAAGCCTGATAGTGCAGGGCCTTGAGCTGGCCCAGCAGCCAGCCGAACAATTCTGCATTGGTCGCGCGTTTCTTCAGGTAGTTGTAGAGCACCAGTGCCTGACCGTTGGCCCGCAGGGTTTGCTCCAGACTTGTCCTGGCCGCCTCCAGGGCAAATGTCTGCGCAGTGATCTGCTCCGCGAGCGCCCCGACCTCGGCCAGTGCCTGATCCCGTTGCAACTCCCACTCTCTGCGACGCAGCCGGTAGCTTTCGGTGATGGCTTGTTTATCCGCGTCGATCTGCAACAGCATCGCGCCGATTTCCAGACCAAAAACCACGGCATCAGCGATTTTTTCTGGACGATGGCCACCGTTGGCCATGCCGAAAATGTTCGGCACGACCGCCAATGCCGCGCCTCCGGTCTTGATCGCGTGCGTCCCGGCATTCATCAATTTGACGGTCGCCAGCTTTTCCATGACCTGATATTCGGCATCGCTGATGTGTTCGTCGTACCAGGCCTTGTATCGATCAGCCCGTTGCTGGGCCATGGCCTGACTCTGGCCGAGGGCCGTGAGGCTGGCTTCAAGCTGGGCAATGGATTGCTCTTGAACCGTGCGGGCGTAGTCGCCCAGTTCTTTCAGATGCTCTTGTTGCAATTCTTCCTGTTCGGCCCGATCACGCTGTTCCAGCAGACGCAATACCTGGCTGCCGTACTCCTGCAGTGTCTGCACGGCGCGCAGCGCCGCCTCGTAGCTGACGCGCCAGCGAAAGGCGCCCACCACCAGACGTCCGCCCATCGGCCGCGGCATGCCGACCCCGCCAGCAGCCAGATCGCGCAACAACTGGTTGGGATCGGTGGGCGGACTGAACAGTGGAACGTCCAGTGGTTTGCCGTCCAGGGTCAGGTTGTTGCGCAAGTTGTTCAGGCGCTGCTGCGGCAAGTCGAACAGCTCAAGCAACTGTTCATTGATTGGCGGTTTGAACGGTTCATTCGCCAGCAGGCCCATCAACGGTGATACTTCGGCGGCCGGAGGAATGTCAGCCAGGGAAAACTGCAGCTCCTGCTCGAACTGCTCGAGCGCCGGGCGGCTCGCGCTCTGGTTCAGCAAGGCTTCTACCGTCTGCGCTTGCCAACGGGTTACTGCCCGGGCGGAAGGCGGCTTGCCCATCAGAAACTGCGCCTGCACGTAACACAGTTTTGCCGCCACCAACGCATCGCGAGTGAGCTGGCGGTAGTACCAGTCGCCCCACGCCACCAGGTTCTTCACGTACTCGGTGAACACCAGAATCTGGTAGTGCTGGGGTGCTGCGTAGGCAATCGCGTCCGGATCGGTCGGCATCATGGCTTCGAAGCCCGCATTCCCCGCAGTGGCCAACGGTCGGCAACGCCAGTATTCAGGCCTCGGCTGCACGCTCACTGATTTTTCCGGGTTTTGCGGGTCTCGCGAATCTTGCGGATCGAACACGTAATGCATCCAGTTCTGCGCTTCCAGATAGCGATCCTCGGCCCGCAAACGAGCCGCCACCAGATGCGGCAGATGAAAAAACAGCTCCCAGAAATACAGACCGTTGGCCCCGTCGAACGCACCGTTCGGCTCGGCGATCGGGCCCGCGGCTGGAGCCGGCTCCGCCAGGAACTGGGTCTCCCAGTCGAGTACGGCATCCACGGAAATATTGCTCAGCTGCACCAGCACCGGGCCGAACAGCGAGTTCAAGCGCGCGCGCTGCAACATTCCGGGCTGCCTGAAACCGATGAACTGCGCCGCATCCAGCGCGTTTTTTTCCAGCGTCGGCGGTTCAAAACGGGTGATATTGGTGAGTAAGACTGTAAAGGTCTTGCTGCCTTGGCCCGTGCCACTCAAAGTGAACTCGACCAACCCGTTGAATCCTCCTTGCAAGCGCTTGACTAGCATCCAGTCGGTGGCCCATCCGCCTGCAAGCGGTTTTGATGCCTTTAGAGGTGCAGGATCGCCGCCAGCGCCATTAATGAGTTTCAGCTCGAACTCGGCGGATCCGCTGACAACTCCGTTCCGCGCCCGGCACAGCCCCCTGACCCACAGGTAATCCTCTGTACCGACCTCCGAAAACACCGCCTGCAGCCCGTAATAAGCCGTCAGGTTCCCCGAGGTCTCACTCTTGATCGCGACCACCGGCTGATTTTTCGGCGTCAGTGCATGCTGCAAGGTCAGGCTATCGGTGAAGCGATGAATGGCTAGATGATCAAGCCAGCTGCCGTCGTCTTCAGGCAACGGACGAAAGAACACATCACGGGTGGTGTTCACCCTCAGACCCGCCGGGCTGATAAGCAATACACCCAAGCGCCCCTTGGGGTGAATCGCATCGGAAAACGTTGTTGCAAGCAACCGGGCATCTGCGCTGATGTCGATGTCTTCATCAGCACTGTCCTCGTCAGCACTTTCCTGGTCAGCGCTATGCAAGCTCAGCGGTGCCGACCATTCCGCGTTCTGGCTCATGAACGCCAGGTTGATATCCAGTCTGGGGGCCAAATAGCCCTCGCTCCCCTTGATACCCACCGGGTCGCGCCACTCAGCCCACACCAGACACAAGCGTCCGCCCCAAAATAACGGCCGCATATCCAGAACCCGATTCCCCACCGGAATGTCGACAGGTTGCCATTCACTCCATGCCGCCGGGTTGACCGGATTGCCGGAGGCGGTGAGCTCGATGTCGGCCTTGCGCCAGAAATACTGAAACGGCTGCACCCGCTGCCGGCCGACGAAATAATAGGTTGCACGGCTTGCCGAATCGCCGTCCAGACAAGCACTGATGACATCCAGGTTGCAGGTCTGCTCGAATACCTTGAGGTATTGCTGCAACGCACGCTGCACCGAATCGCCGGTCAGCCGCGTTTGATTCAAGTCATTTTCCAGTGCCTTGAACAGACGGGTCTTGCGCTGCCGCACAAAGGGGTTGATGAAGTTTTCCGGATAGACCGCGATCAACGCCAGCGCCGCCCAGTCGGGGTAATTGCTGTAGAGCTCCCAGAGTTTCAGGTGCTCTGTCGGGAAAATAGTGTTTTTGTAACCCGGCTCAAGCTTGCGATAGGCCGCATGAATGAATTGCTGCGCGCAACTGGTCGCCTCGGCGACCCACGAACTTTGCACCGGATAGTTATCCAGCGGGTCCATGCGCAACAACTCGAACAGATCCTGCGGCGTTTTCACGAAGGAGTAGCCGAACCTGGCAGCCTTGCCGATGCAGTACTCGACCAAGGCTGTGCGGCGTTTTTCCAACAATGGAGCCAGATTACGTTGAGTCATGGTCTTGTCCTGCATCCTGAGGTGAACGCTGCGTCAACCCACACGGTCATTGATGAGTCGGCGCTGCGGTGAAGGTGATAGGGTCAAAAAATGTTGTGCTGTCATTGGCCTCGCAACGCACGCTGAGAATGAACGTGCCGCCGGACGGGCTCGACACGAAGACCCGTGTAACACCCTCGAAGTCGGCATGATTCTGCGCGGGGCGAATCACCGTCGAGCCGCTGCTGCCACTCGCGGCGTCGTCGACCCAGCTCACCAGACGGTTGCGCCCGGGGTTTTGATATTCGTCGCGCAGCGTGGCGTACAGCTCGACTTCCTGCCCCGCCGGAACCGGCTCCAGCGGCACCTGGGCCGTCAAGGGTCCCGGGAAGGACAGCGTATCGGCGTCATCGGAGATATGGATGGTCGGGGCCTGTTGCGCGTCGATCAGGTCAAGCCAGAACAGTGGCGTTTCCTGCCCCATGACCTTGCCCGGCAGATACTCGACCGTCACCGTTCCATTGACTTCAGTGGGCTTGGCCACAATCGTGCCGAGGTTCACTTGCCAGTACACATTGACGCCACTCAATGGCTGGTTGTCGACGTCCTTGAGGGTCACGGTCAACAGGACTTTCTCGCCGGGTTTGCCGGCCACCACCTCGGTCTTGTCCACGACACAGGTCATGGTGACCAGTGGTTGCGCCACCTCATCGGCGAAGGTAACCACCGCCTCGCGGGTGTCTGAAAGGCTGAGCAGCGCGCGCTCGGCGGCGGTTCGATAAGCGGCCTTGTCTACGTCCTCCGGCAGATTTCCAACGAGGAAAATCGTCAGGGCGTCCATGCCGCTGTGCCGGGCTAATACGCGGATGCGCATCAGCAAATCGAGCTGGGGCAAAGTCTTGAGGATCTTCAGCGCAGGGTCGATGCGACTGACGCACTCGCGCACCTCCTGCACACTCCAGTCGAAAAACGCCGCCAGCCGCAACGCTGCCGCGTTCTGTGCGAGCCGCAACGCATCGCCTGTCAGAGGGGTGGGCAATGCATTGACCTGACGCAGGTAGTCGAGCAGTTTGCCAGCCGGCTGCTCGCTCAACTCGAAGGCCCGACCCAGCGCGCTCAGGTAATACAAGGTGCGGATCGACAGCAGGTGCCGGTCGTCCTGAGCCATCCAGGCCTTGTGGCCGTATTGCAGAAAGTCTTCGAGCAACACCGCAGACAGTTCCAGCTTGCTCGCCACAGCACTGCGACGCCGCACATCAGCCAGCAAGCTCAGCAGCGGGTCGGGTTGCTCGGCAGCGTGCCTGAGCGCATCAACGTCATCACGATCGGCCCGCGTACTGACCTGCAACAACAACTGATAAACCGTGGACTGCGCCCAGGTCAGCATCAGCAGTCCGCGTTCGCTATCAAGGCCGGTGTACACCGCCAGACACTCCCGAACGACCGAGAGCTGCGCTTCCCGCGCCTTCAACAACACGCCGAGCATTCGCTCGACAAGAACGCCCCGCACGCTGGCGTCGTTCTCGCCCAGCCCTTCCCTGATTGCCTTGTCGAACGCTTCCCGGGCGTTTTTCAGGTAATCGGCCTCGGATGATTGCGGGTCGATGACCAGACCCGCAGGGTCGACCAGTTCGGTCAACAACCGCAGCCAGTCCAGTCCCTCCAGCGAGGGAACACCAGCCATCGACAGCCCGGCGTTGTTGAACAGCGCGGCAGGCAGCAGGTTGCGGATCTGCTCGAACAACTGCTGCTCAGCCTGCGTGGCAACCGCCAGGGACTGCAGCGGCGCCACTTGCTGCAGCATCCACAGCACGGGGATCTCGCGATCCTTGCACCAGGACACACAGGAGTGCAGGGCATAAATCAGATTGAGCACGTCCGGGGTGGTTTCGCTGTTGAGCCCTGTGTACACCCGCGGCAAGCCTGCCAGGCCGTCAACCCAGCTCTCGCCGCCCAACAGCGTCAGCATCAGCACGCCTTCGACCGGGGTAATGCCCAGCAGCCGTGGCAACTTCACCAACCGGTAGAAACTCGAAATGACTGCCGTGGTGCGCTTCAGCGTGCCGTTGAACTCGTGCGCCCGTTCGATCGCTACTGCAAGGTAGGCATAAGTCTGCAGATCGATGCCCAATCCGCTGCACAACTGGCTGATCGTCAGCTCCGCTACACCCTGCACCGGCAGTGTCGCAAACGTTGCGCCGTCCAGCACCAGGGGCTGGCGATAATTGCCTTGGCTGTTGAAGGTGCGATCGAACAGTGACAGCGCATCGGCACGGCCGTAAATCGAGATTTCATCGATAAATGCCGCAAAATCCTCTGCCGAACAGCCATAGCGCTCACGCAGCGACTGAAACAGGCCCAGCGCATGTACCTGATGGGTGGAAATCCACCACGGATTTGCCGGTATCGCATGACGGGCCTCTGCCCTGATCGCCGCCGTCAACAACGCATCCACTTGCTCGCTGGGCAACTCCAGCCATCGATCCAGGCGCAACTTGCGATTCATTCGTTCGTAGCGGTCAATGATGATCGGGTCTCGCGTAAAACGGTGCAGGAACTCTTGGCCGACCTCGCTGTAATCAATGCTCAGGGCCGGGCTGATCGCGGCGTTGATATAGACCGAGCCGGATCGCTGGCTCTCGTCGGCGCCTAGTTGCTCGCTGTCATACACGCTGACGTTGGACGAGCGCGTCGGGGCGGATTTGCGAATCGACAGCAACGCCTCGATATTCAAAGTGTCCAGCTTCGTTCGCTCGCCAAAGAATTTCACCTGATTGAGATTTAGCCACTCGGTCCCAAGCGTTCCATAGTTGCGCTCGTAGTAGGCGTCCCTTGCGTCTGTATTGTCAGGTTCTATCGGAGCCTCCGTCAGCAATTCACGCTGGTAAGGCCCCAGCCGCGACGCATGGGTAAAGGCGCGCCCGGCATCGTTGTCCCACGCCTCGGGCTGCAGGAAATAGGGATAGGCCAGATCCACCATATGGGCGATATTGCCCACCGACAGGCCATGTTCGCGGGCGACAAAATCAAGCGTGACCCAATGCTGGTAGTACGGCAGGCCGTTGGGGTAACGGGTCTGGATCAGTGCCTCTTCGAGGTCTGTATTGCTATCGTTTTCCTTGATAAACGTTTCGAGCACCGGGACGACGATGTCCAGCGCCGACACCGCCTGATGTACGGCATTGAAATCGACCAGCAGCTTTTTCAGATCCTGACGGCGCTCATGCAAATCGAGTTTTTCCTCACCACCAATGGCGTGGATTCTGTCCTCGATCCAGCGCAATAACTCGATCAGGTAAGCCACCGGGGATGCGATTGACTCCAAGGCCTGCGGTGGGCACAACTCGTCGAAATTGGTCGAGAACAAACTCTCGTAGCTCGGCCCCGCAACCATCGACAACAGACCGCTGTCGGGGCGCGTGACCCGGGCCTGCGAACCGCGCAACGAGTGTTCGATGAACTGGCGCCGGACAAAAACAGCCAGGCTGTTGGCCCTGCGTAAAAAAGCCTGCGCATCCTCGGGGTTCATCCGGTAATGGCTGACCAGCCACTGAACGCCTTGCTCGACCAGCGGAAAAATCGAACCGCCATTTTCAAGGTAATCACAAAAATCGGCATAGGTTGCGCGCTGTTCATCACTGAACACTTGCCTCAGCAACTGCTGCACTGGGCGGATCACAGGCTCGGTCATGATTTTGCTCCCGCTTGAGTCGAATTCACCTCGAAACGCCCGCTCTCAACCCAGTCGGACTTGGTCGAGCCATCCGCAGCGTCGGTGATGGTCTGTTGGAATCGGCACCAGTGGCCGCCTGGACGCAAGGCGTGCGATGCCTCGCCGCGCCAGCCTTGATCGGTGACGGCAATGTCTTCGCTCAAGACTTGATCAGGGTCGTACCAGGTCACCACGCGCCCCACGCCCGTGCGGCCCTTACCGACGAAGCGCAGCGGATTTTCGACCCAGCGTCCCGGCGCCGGCTCATCAATCTCGGACAGGTAAGTGCCGAGCTTCACTGGATGTGCAGCCGAGGGGGCAGACTCGAAACCCTCACACGAGGACACCGCCACCAGCTCCGCGGTGCCGCCGGACTGCCCCGTTTCAAGGGTCAGCGACCAGGTACGATCCTCGAGTACCGGAGTGCTTACGCGTACCGAGCCCTTGCTGCCCGTCAGCGTCACCAGCACTGTGTCACCGGGGTAGCCGAAGCCGGACACGACAACCCGACGACCGACGTGCACACCTCGCCCGGGGCTTTCGATAACCGGTGCGGCGGGCACCACTTTGAAACTGCGCACAAGGCTTTCCTTCGACTCATGGCTGTCGAAGAATTGCCGGGCCTTCACCTTGTAGTTGCCGACTGGCAACGTTACGTCGGCAAACCAATCGCCCTTGGCGTCTATCGAGACTTTATCGAGCAGGATTTCGCTCGGACTTTCACGCCAGATCGTCACCTGCCCAAGGGGTTCGCCGGTGCCCGAAACCGTCGAGGTGCGCGCCAGCGATTGATTCTCCTCCGGCACCTCGATGACCGGCGGCACCAGCACCACAAAATAGCTGCGCACATCACTGCGAGAAGATGGCCTGTCAGCGATGGTTTGCACGGCATCGATCTGGTATTTGCGGAACTCGAGTTTTTCCAGCTCGATGAACCAGGCGCCATGAGCGGTCAGCCGTTTTGGCGCCCCCAGCGGCAGGTCGAATTGCGCATCACGCAACTGCAACGTGGCACCGCTATAGCCGTTGTCGCCGCGCACGGTCATGTCGTAGTGGGTGTCTGCGTTTTCATCCGGCTCGGTGATGACCGGTTTCTCCGGGCTGACCGAGAACGCTTGCGAAGCCGGCGGTGACGGACGCCCGGCGACGGTCTGAATCACGGTCACCCTGTGCTCCTTGTCCGGAGCAAACCCGGCGTCGCGTTTAAAAGTCCATGTGCCACTGCTTCCATCAGGTCTGTGCTCGACCGCACTGTCGCTGTACTTCAGGCTCAGTGGCGCGCCGGGCCAGCAGGTGCCGGAGATTTTCGGTGAGAGTCCATCGTCTTCGATGGCGGTGATGACGGGGGCCAGCAGCGGCACCGTGATGGTCATTTCCACCGGATTGGAGGCGAAGGAGTCTTGGGTCTGCACCACCAACACGATTCTGGTTGTATTCGGCTCCCAGGGGGTCGATGCCTCTGCCGTCCAGCCCTGGCCCGTCACGGGCGCGGGTGGAGCAATGGCAGCGCCGGTCTGCTTGTCCGTCACTTGCACTGTGGCGCCGGCTATCCCTCTGCCAGTAATACACGGCTTGTAGTCAACAACGGTAAAAGCCAGCTCGGTCGGCGGTGGGAAATGGTCGATATTGATGACCAGCTCCACAGCTTCCGACACCGCCGCACCGAGCTTCTGCACCACGCGAACGGTGCGGGTCAAACCCGGTGTCCACGCCTCGAAAGCACGGGTCGACCAGCCCTGATTCGTGACCTGCGCCGGGGGAGCGAGCGCAGCGTCGGTCGCCTTGTCGGTGACCTCGACCGTTGCCCCTGCAATACCTTCGCCGATGAATGTAGGGGTGTAGAGCTCATTGGTGTATCTCACCGCAGAGGGCGGTGGAAGTTCCGATAAAGCCTTGAAATGGTATTCCTGCGAGGGAATCCAGCCGCCGGCGTTATCGGAAACCCTTTGCACGACTTTCAGATCGTAGTCGCCGATGGGCCAGTTCTGTGAGATCGTGGTCCACTGCCCTGCTGCCACACTCACACTGGGTGGTGGCGTTGCACCCGCCGGGCCTTTCACTATCATGATCTCGACGGTGGCGTCGGGATAACCTTCACCTGAGAATCGGGCACTGGTAAGGGTCGGGTAGGAAACGCTGACGGACGTTAAGGCTGAAGGGCGGATTTTGAGCAACAAGGCTTCAGATCGCGGCGATGCCTTCCCGAGCAATGTCTGTGTCGTCGTTATCGAAAAAGGACCGGGCTGCCGATCGAGTTCCATGCGCCAAGCCTTCGGGTCCGGGCCTTGCTCATTACCGATGTAGCCGACTACCGAATATCCCAGGGGGAAATCACCGAAGTCTCGATAGGCCCGTAACCCGGCAAGGAACTCTCCCTTGCCGCGGAGGATGAATTGCTGCTCCACAAACTCGCCCGCTGCCGGACTTTCAATGGTCGGTTTCGGCACTCCGACTGGATCAGGCAGTTCGTAAATAAACTCGAACCGCGCGGCAATGCTGTCGATTTTTTTAGATCGATACTGGGCAACAATTGTTTTTTTACCTGAACCGAAAAACGGACAGACAACAACCCAGAGCAAAGCAATGGGAAACGCTGTTCCGCAGAGCCGCCGGGAGCCATCGGCAAATATTTCAAAGACATCGATGATCAAAGACGGCTCTAATGAAAAACCGCTTACTGTAGCCCCCACGCCTCTGACCTCCCCTTCGACAGGAGTAAAAATGACCGGCCTGTCGCCAAAATCGCCCTGCGGCGCCTGCAGTTGGTCCTGTACTCGATCAGTCATGATTTGGTGCTCCACCTGATTGGCTCCCGTTGCAGGTTTCTACCAGCGCTCCACTCCCACCCACACCTGTAAAATCTGACAGTCCCGACGAACGGCAACCTTCCAGCAACGTGTATTTCCGGGTGTTTCCCCTGTGTGCCGGGAGGCTACAACGCCTTGCGCCTTTGCCTACAGATCCGCCAGAATCCGCCGGCTTGTGCACTTTGCCGATGCCCCGTAACGTGGTCCGTGCCGCTGCCAATCAGTGGTCGGGTTTAGTCGCCCGGGGGTTCACCAATGTGCATAAGCGTCATCAAGTCGGGTATTCCCTATCCCCGCACTCGATGGTGGCTGTTCGCAGGGCGCCTTCGGGCGCGCCGGTTTTTGGTGACGCTTTCCCCCGGTCGACTAACCTGCGTTCAGCCGCCACCCTCTCGTTTAGTCGCGAGATCGTGCTGGCATCACTTAAGGGAAAATCACCGTGTTCAAACCAACTCCAAATCCACCCGAAACAAATCCAGCCGACACCTCGCCCTACGAATCCCCCGATTCACGAAAGCTCCACGAAGCCGCCGAACGCGCTCTCGATCACTACCTCAAACCCGAATCGCCCTCGCGCAATTCCGTGGACCGTGGCATGCAGATGTTCCGGGTCGCGCCTGACATCAACCCCGAAGCGATAGCCATCCAGACCTACGAAACCTTTTCGTCGGTGAGCATTCTGCTGCTGGATCTGGCGGACAGCCTGGAAGACAAGCCGCGGCATCTGGCGATGGCGATTTATCAGTTGAGCGAGATGGGGTTGTTGCTGGCGGAGAAGACGCTGGACAGTGAGCGGGCGATTGCTGTGGGTTAGCCTGTAGATAGGCGTTGTCTGGGCTGACGCCTTCGCGGGCAAGCCCGCTCCCACAGGGAAATGTGGTGTGCACAAATTCTGTGATCAACCCGGACACTGTGGGAGCGGGCTTGCCCGCGATGGCAATAGTCAGAACGCATAAGACGTCAGGCCGAGGCCGGCAAAGGCTGGAAGCTGAAGTACTGACGCAACGCCTCGACCAGTTGCGCATATTCCGGGGGTGGGCGCTGCAGGCTGAACCCGGCGTCGTAATGCAGGGGGGTAGCGTCCTCCTGACACCACAGGCAGCACGCATTGAGGTCGATCACCTGCTGGCAACCATCGCTGGCGGGAATTTTCAGACGCAGATGGAATTCGGCACCGATCATCATCGGCAACTGGCTGATAAGCATCAGCCCGTCTTCGGACACGTTGCCCAGGAAACCGATGGGTTTGTCGGTGACGCTGTTGAACACCCGCAGGAAATAAGGCAACTGGTGCCGTTCGATTCGTCGGTCGGTAAACATGCGCAGTACGCCATGCAAGGCTCCATCACAGAGCCGCACCTTTGCTTCGGAACGTGTCTGTGTCGCAGACGCGCTCTCCCCGCTTCCGGTGTGACGGTCGCCAATACGCCATCACCTCAACCTCTACCAGTCGCAGGTGTTGCCCCGGCCCGAAGTCAGGCTCTGAACCGGATCACTGGACTATAGCTCAGCTTGTACAACAGGCCAGATTTTGTATGACAACCGCCATCAGAAACGCTGTGCCGGCACCACCGCTGCCGAGCTACGCGTCGGGTAATGGCCCAGGCTCTGCAGGGTTTCCAGACGCGCGCGGGCGCGGAAGGCATATTCGCTGTTGGGGTACGAGGCGATGATGAACTGGTAGGTCTGCGCTGCATCGATGTACATTTTTTGCCGTTCCAGGCACTGCCCGCGCATCATCGACACTTCCGGCCACACATACGGACGGGCCCGGCTGGCGCGTTCGACCTTGGACAGTTCGAGCATCACCTGCTCGCAATTGCCCCGGTCGTAGGCGCTGTAGGCGTTGTTCAAATGATGGTTCATCGACCAACGGGTGCAGCCCGTGACGGCGAGGACGCTGAGGGCAAGGGCGGCAATGGGCAACAATCGCATGGGGAGGTTCTCCTGTCTTGAGCTCTGTATCGACCTTGCGCGAAAAATCTTCAATGCCGCCCTCGTCAGCGTGGTATCAGTGCGGGGCGTCCTCGGGCGGGTTGGCATCGCCCTTCGGTGCAGACGGGGTTGACTCCAGATGGATGGTCACTACCGGTGACCTTGGCGAAACCGCGCCGTCCGGGCTTCTTTCAACGACATAAAAACCGAATTTGCTCAGATCCAGGAACGTATTCCATCTCCCGTTGCTATTAATCAATTGGCCAAACAGCGGATTCAATGGATCCGTGGTGCTGTAGGCGACCGAGAAATTTCCGGGTGTTCCTGTTCCCTCCACTCGAAAACGGACACCTGGCGTGTCGCCATCTTTTGGGCTTTCAATCACTGGCGGCTCCAGCGCTTTGCGTGCTGTTTTTTTTGCTTTCATGTCATTAGCCTCACGGCCCCGCCAACCATTGGCGGGATTCAATCTGTATAGCGATCGAAAAACCGCGTGCCACCTGTAAGAAATACCAGTACCGACCAGCGGTAACGGTTATCGGCCAAACTCGTTGAAAAAACCCACGTTCAATAAAGAAAACGATAAGTAGTGCATTCGAACAATGACTACACCCACGGAGCATAGTAGCCTTCGCTGGCGCTTGAACTCAGGAGTCTTTGCATGTCCGTCCGTCGTACCAAAATCGTCGCTACCCTTGGCCCGGCCAGTAACTCGCCGGAAGTTCTCGAACAGCTGATTCTGGCTGGTCTGGACGTCGCCCGTCTGAACTTCTCCCACGGCAC
>Ga0213823_1001060_pt1 | contig 18228 bp, 9 predicted proteins | sample MC6MC0907MG_FD_179887 | JGI IMG/M metagenome (GOLD analysis project Ga0213823, IMG submission 179887) | Enriched soil aggregate microbial communities from Iowa State University, Ames, United States - MC6-MC0907-MG | ecosystem: Environmental > Terrestrial > Soil > Unclassified | place: USA: Iowa...
TCCGGAAGAGGTAGCGTACAGGCAGGGGTGGATTGGGGCGGAGCAGCTGTTGAAGCTGGCTGAGCCGTTGGCCAAGAATGGGTATGGGCAGTATTTGAAGCGGTTGGTGGGGGATAGGGTTTATTGACTCTCTAAGCTTACTTTTTGAGTGGTGTAGGTACTTTATCAGCACTCTGTAGCACAGCTTCGGTCATGCAGAAAGCCCCCCTCTTGTGAGGGGGGCTTTTAGTTTACGATTGGTGTTTACCAGCAATAGCACTCAAGATATTTGGCATCTTTTCGTACAGCTTAAGCGAGCCGGTCGTGCTCAAATGTCCTGGATCTCGATAGATCGGCACGCCATCAATGATCGTTTTGCACGAATTGGCATCGCAAAGCGCATCTGACAGGTAGATGACTTTGGCGCCGAGAGAGTTCTCCGCGTACTTCATGAGATCAAGCACGTTCTTGTGAGAGCGTTCGAACAGCTTTCTGTCGAGCATGCACTTGCTGGATTGATTAGTGAGAGAGGGGTTAGCCATCTCCCCCTGTATGCACCCAACCAGAGTGGTGTTGAGAGGTGGTGGTGGGGCAATAATCACAACTTGCTTGCCTAGTGCCTTGAGTTTCTCGACAACCTCTCGCATATCCTTCATGGCACGTTCCGGTGTCGACTTCGCAATCTGCATTACTCCACTGTCGTCGAAGGAAATCGACTCGTAGGTATCTTGCATGTACTGCCCGTATGAACCCGCCAGGATCACAGTGTCAATCGAAGGTGTTTGACTTATGAACTTAAAGGCACTTTCGTTAAAGCCAACACACTGTCGTGCCTGCTCCTCGAAGTTGCTCCGTTTGGTGTTCGGAGCAGTGTTCAGGAAGGGTGCGCATGCACTGCGGGTTGCCTGGCGTATGTCGATTTTTTGCGATAGCGCAATGCCCGGGATGTTATGCATCGCGTATGAGTCGCCCCAAACGATGATCTTCGGATCGGGCGAAGTACGGCATTTCTCGGTGTCTTTATAGATATTGGTGCCACAAGAGCGGTCAAGCCCATAATTCGGAGCGAACAGCTTCTCGATTGCTTCCGCGGATTGAACCTTCAGGAACGAGTACGAAAGACCGAACAGAGCCAGAGTCAAGGCAGGGAATACGACCAAGGAGGGTTTGATGCCATATTGCATCTTCCGGAATGGCTCTTCCACGAAACGATAGAGCGCAAACGCCGAAATGAAAGATGCCGCCAGTAACATCGCTTTAATCGTCACGCTCTCTGTTTCAATCGAGGCGTTTGCGATCGCGATAATTGGCCAGTGGACCAGGTACAGTGAATAGGATACGTCGCCGATCTTGTTGACGAAAAACATCCGTTTCTGGCCGTTGAGCATCTTATGGTTCGCGAGCAGGACAATGGCCGTTGCAAAGCAAACGATCACAGCGTCGAGTCCCGGGTGCGATAGGCCAGTGTTTAAAAATGGCGAGGCCAGTAATACGGCGAACGCAGGGATAGCAAGTTTAGACGTCATAGATTTGATGACGTTGCTATGCACAAGCATCGACGCGATGCTGCCTATCAGTAGTTCCCAAGCGCGAGTCGGAAGTAGATAGAACGCTGCCGACTGGTTACTTGCGGACAGGTACAGGCAGCCGACGAAGCTGGCAATGGCTAGCAAAATAAGAATTTTTCGCCAGTGTTTGGCTGGAGTAAAGGCCAAAAGCGCCGGAACAAAGAAGTAGAACTGCTCTTCAACAGCCAGCGACCACATATGCAGCAACGGTTTGGTCGCGGATTCAAGATCAAAATAACCCGCCTGGCTCAGCAGTACAAGGTTTGTTGAAAAGGTGAGTGCGCCGACGATCTGCTGTTTTAGCGACTCAATCTGCATCGGCGGCAAGAAAAATTTTGCAGCGATGATTGTGGCAAGAATGGTAACGAATGAAGCGGGGAGCAGACGTTTTGCGCGCCGAAGGTAGAACTGCTTGAAAGAAAAACTGTCTTGGTCAAGTCCCTTTGACACAATCGATGTAATCAAGAAACCAGAAATTACAAAGAATATGTCTACACCTAGGTATCCGTACTGGAACCCAGGGATAGCCAGATGCTCAAGAACGACGAATAAGACCGCAAGTCCGCGTAAGACTTGAATATCAACCCTGATTGTAGACATCTCATTCCCGATTTGGATTTTTGCGAAAGGCGCAAATTATATCCACAACCGTTACCATTACCAAGCAGGATGAGCGTCATTTTTGAGATGACAGTGTAGATTTGCTAAGGGTCAAGCCTGCTGGATGGGCCGCCATTTTGGCGTCCTCGATCTAGCGGGCCCATGGACTACGGACAGTAGTAAATCCCTAGCGGTTCCAACCTGCGTGATCCCGGGATGACAAAGATGCTCTGAAGACATAATCCTTGGCCACCTGCAAGGTCTAAGGCCGCTGCGAAAGCTTTCACCAGCGATCCCGTGAAGCTTTACGCAAGTCAAGTGGGTCGCTCAAACGCAATAGGTGTCACGGATCGGCATGCGTAGCAACCTAAGCCGATCAAAACATGCTGGTATGGTCGGCTTAAATGTGGCTATGTTTGAAGGTGTTTGAAGTCTTTCACGCTGCACTGGCAGGATATCGTCTTTCCGCTTGGGTCTTGGTAGAAGGCCACTACGGTAATTTCGCCTGATATGTCAGAAATAGGAAAGCGCGCAGCCGGGGAATCTTCATACCACCGTGAGGCATGACGAGTGCCGTTAATAAGTAGATAAAACGCGAAATTTCCGTTCTCGTAAATTTTCCCATCCACCGTTAGCGAGCAATGTGCAAAGATATCGCTTTCGGTCTCGTAAGCGGCAGCGATTATCTTGGCGCCATCGGCAACGAGTGGTAAGGCGACAGCCGATGATTCTATAGAAGACGGCCCAGCGCTATTGTTTGAGGTTGTTATAGTGGTCAGTAACGCTAACGCTTGACTATAGTACTGTTTGCAGTAGTGGAAGGGGGATGCGCCCCATTGGTGAAATTCGTCCGCTGTTAAAAGATCCGGAGCAAACTCCAGAAATTGATGCTCTTCGAGTTTCTTTGCTAGCTCCCTGTACATCCAGTCTAATTCTTGGTTAGCTTTCGCGGTGGCGGCTGGAGCTACAGGGAAATCAGATTCGCTTGGATGTTCAAAGCGGGTGGCCCAATAAACTTTGTTAATAATTACGGACTGCAGCTTGTTATGCGAATCCAGCAGGTCTAGGAACTTGTTCATTCCTTGAAGCCATAGCTCGCGGCGCTCGTCTGAGCCGTGCTTGATTAATTGGTAGTCATTTATGTCACTTAGCAAACCACTTTCGGTCAGTTCGCTTGAGTTGGTGATGATGTGCCCAGTTGGTAGGGTGACCAGATCGAATCTCTCATCGATCAGATCGATCAGTATTACGTCGGCGCTTTTGAGTTTTTTCGTCTCTGTAAGTATTTGCTTGGAGAAATCGTAAGCGACCATACGTCGGCGAAATTCGGACGGTATGCGCTTCAGTGCGTTGGCATTCTCGTATGGTGCACTATGCAATGAAGCCATTGAACATCTGGCGAAGTAATCCGTTAACTTAAAGGTCCGGCTCTCTTCTAGGTTAAATATATCTCTAGATACACAGCTGCCGTAAATTATTAAGTTCTTGATCACTGTCGTCTTATGCCTTCAATATGTGTACTTTAAATAAATAACTATGGCAACCGGTTTGATCAGTGTCTCAACTGGATCCGCTTCGCCAATCTATCGTCTAGCTAGGTAATGAGCGGCAGGTGCCTGATCGTATCTGACAATTCATTATCCATAGACGGCTATAGGAATGCAACGAGGCCCTGCACGTGCTTTGCTATTCATTCCGCGGAAGGGGGGTGAGGGAGTGAGTATTAAATGGATCCAATATCATTAGAAGATGATTGGAACCTTCGGCGTCGTAAGGTGTCTGTCAGGCCTTTCGTACGCACTCAGGGCGATGCATGGAGTGAATTTTTTTGTGATATCTGTCACAAAATAGGAAGGGCATGAGCAAGCTTCTGCGATGCATAGCTTGCTTGAAGGGATAGGGGAATTAAACCGGGGCTCAGATAACTACGACGATTAGGGCTAGGCGTGTACGTCGTTCTTAGGTTGTTCAAGTTTTGGTGGATTAGCCTTTAGCGGAGTATAAAGTTCTCGAGCAGCTAGTCTTCCGGCTGAATATATTTCTTTCTCGTGCTCTTTTATTGACACGTTATAGAAAGCTTCAAAGTTATTGGCGGTTGCCTTCAGCGTTTCGCTGTCGGTTGCCACAGCAATTTGCTTTGCCAAGTGCACAGCTCTCGCTTGTCCATAATCGGGAAGGGTTGCGGCTTCGATGGAATAGGAGAAATATTTGTTCTCAAATATTTGGTTGTTTAGATTTTTGGACATCGTGAGGAGTGACTGTTCAATTGCTTCATCGGCAAAGCCCATACCCGTAAGCTTCCGGTATTTCATGAGGGCAATAGTTGCGCCTATATGGCCATTGTAAACACGAAAGCGCATGCGGCCGTCTTCTTGTTTTTCTGTTCCAAGTGTTTTGAGGTACTCAATTTCAGTATTTTTCGGGGTGAATACATACTCGTAAAGCCAGAAGTCACCTTTAGAATCTTTTTCAGATAGTTTTATTACTGTGTCTTTTGAAATGATAGTGCGAAGCAATCTGAATGCTTTGTTCAAATATTTTTTGTCGGCTGTCGCCTCGTAGAGCCGCATGTATCCATATGCTGTATAGGCATTCATGAACGCGCCGTAGAAAGGTTTTTCCATTGTCGCCCAGTACATGGGGAACGCGAAATCATTTCTGATGTAGTCATAATCATCTATTACTTCGGTATAGATGCTCGCTGCTAAGTCCAGATAATCAATTTGGTCGAGTATGGTTTTTGATATGCCATGCTTATTGGAGGTTGCGTATAATGCGCATGCATTGATGGCAAAAGCGAATGGATTGAACGGCTGGTGATAGTCGACTATGTACTTTTCCGGCCATGGCCTGAATAGGTCCATGTGATGTTTAGGCTGCCAGTCACCTTTGCCAGGTCCTGTGCTCATTGCTCTGTCAAACCAATCGCTTGTCAAAGCCTCGTAATGTATCTTCATTGGTCTCTGCCCTGTGCTCCAATGTGTAAAAACTAGCCGATGCGTTTATGTTGTTGTTATATTTTGACGGCGTGCTTTAATGCTGGGTCTTTACCGGATTTTCTAAGTGGTGATGGTTGTTAAGAAGAATATTCCCACTGCGATCGAGTACGTAGTGGGAATATTGTAGTGTGCGGCGTCGGTCAGGTCTCTGGGAGAGTACTGCTTATTGTTGCTTCTCTTGCCAGTAGATGCTGACAACTGCTGGGTTTTTGTCATTAACCAATACGCCAATGGTAGGCGAATTTTTCTTGACGTAGTGAACTTTCAAAGTAGTCGATGCGGCATTGGGTTGTTCAGAAACCGCGTAGCCCAGGGCGCGGAAACGCTCGTCAACTTTTGCTTTAGCAGCTTCCTGTGCGAGCGTGTACTGAACTTCGTAGCTCTTCAGGGTTCCGTTTTCAATCGGCTTGCTGGTGTTTTTGGTAATGTTGCCTTCAAGGGTCAGCTTTTCGCCCGAAGGAAGCTGAATATCAACGCCTTTTTCTTCGTTGCAGCCGCCCAGGGCGAGCAGGCAGGACAGTACGGCAACGCTGGTGATCTTTTTCATTTGGAGGTTAAACCTAGAGTTGTTAATGTGTATATGTAATGTCTGATTCTAGCAAAGTTGGCAGCTGCTTACTATTCTGTCTGCTCAAACTCCGCATGCTTGGGTGAGGTTTTGAGCAAGTCGAAGGCCATCCTCCTTTTGATAGCTGTTCGCGAATATTTTTGTATGAATTCATTTCGAGCCGTTGGGCGGAAGTCCAGACTTCTGAAGGATTCTAGTGCACCTTCGATGTCACACGGATTGAAAACAGCGGCATTCTGAATCCGTCTGCTGGCAAAGCGGCCTGAATAGCCTGATAGGCCAGCCAATATCGGTTTCTGTGTAGCTGCGTATTCAAACAGCTTGGACGGCAGCACGCGACGAAACGCTTTCATGTCGTTCAGATGTAGAAACAGAACATCAGCTTCACGATAAAGCTTAAGCAAAGCGTCACGTTTCATTGGCGCAGCCAGGTAAACATTACTTGCGCCTTCACGCTCAATTGCCTTTTTAAGCCGGTCAATGGCACCGCCAGAGCCGATGATATGAAAGTCAGCTTCGTTTTCCAGGCGTTTTGCCAATTGCGGCACTATCAGGTGTAATCCTTGGCCTACACCAATATTCCCTGCATACACAATTTTCATCCTGCGCGGTTGCGCGGGGAGGTTTTGCGTTGCAATGGGGGCTGGAAGCGGCGTCAGGAAAAGCTCGTCGATACCATTCGTGTAGAAGGTGAAGGTTTTTTCCGGGTAGCGTTTATTGAAGTAAGGCGTGAACCCGGGTGAAATAAGATTCACTTTAGTGGCTTGCCGGATAGTGCTAGCCTCCACCGATGAAAAAACAGCTGAGGCTATTTTTCCAATTGTTGGGGGGAGCACCCCTTGCAATGTATCAACGAAAATATCCCTGATATCCAGGTATAACTTGGTCCCGGTTCTTTTGGAGATATACGCACCTAGCGAGGCAGTCATCAGCCGTGAGGATGTGGCAAAGATCAGGTCGTACTTCTTGTTTTTTGCAGCCTTGCACACTTGCATGGCAAAGCTGCCAAAAGCAAAGGCCTGATCAACGAAGCCGCTTTTGTGCGAGGGCACGGTTAGGCGCCGCACCGTCAGGTTGGGCAACTGTTCGTAGCTGGATGCGGTGGCTTTGAATGTGTGGTATCGATTGGGCTGTGTGGTGATGACGTCGATTTCCACGTGGTCGCTGACATTATCCAGAAGCGCGTTTACCAATGCTTCCGCACGGAAAGACCCTGCGGACAGATCCGGCGGGTAGTAAAAGCTCAAAAAGAGAATGCGAGTTTTCACGTTCGGTCACCTGACTTTGGCAGGTGTAAACAGCACCCGCTCATAAAGGTCGACCAGGCACTTTTCTTGCGTTTCCCAATTCAAATTGCGTGCGGTGTTTTTCGCATTGTTGGCGAAATGGTCGCGAAGCTCACGATTATCCAGCAACTTTTCAATCGCGTCGCTAAGCGCGTGCTCGTCATTCTCTGGGACGAGTAAGCCGATATCATTGTTCCTGACGATCTTGCGGATCTCTGGGAAGTCGGTAGCCACCACCGGCAGCCCTGCTATCACATACTCGAAGAGTTTGTTCGAGTCCGTCGTGTAGTGGTTGAGGCAGGTGTTTTCGATTGGCTGTACACCAATGTCGGCAGATGCTGTGTAGCTTGGCAGATCAGCCAGGGCAACCGTCGGGATGAAATGGACTTTATGCTGAATGTTCAGGGCTTGCGCCAGCGCCATCAGCGGTTGTGCCAGCCTGCCACCGCCAATCAGCACGAAGTAGCAATCAGGCACGTGCTGTGCACAGCGGATCAGTTTTTCCAGGCCGCGCCCTTGCTGCAAGCCGCCTTGGTACACCACGATTGGCCAAGGCTCAAGCAGCCCCAGTTCATTTCTGATCTTGTTCGACCGCGGGCTCTCGACAAGTCGTGGGCGGTTTTGCAATACCAGCGGGCGCTCCACACCATAGGCTCTGGCAAAGTATTTGGCACGAGCTTCGGTGGTTGTGATGGTGCCATTGGCAGACGGCATCAGTCGTTTTTCAACAAACCCAACCACTTTTCTCAAACTCTTGTAACCTTCGCGGCTGGTGCTGATTTCATGTGCGTCATATACCAGCTTGGATCGCGACAGTTTTGCAGCCAGCCAGGCAGTCGGCAGTGTATTTACATCATGTGAATGAACCACTGGAGCGCGGTACTCAAGCATTTTTATCAGCAGGGCAAAGTGCGTCCAGCCGCGTGCGATGGCCCTGAATACCAGCATCTTAAGGCTGGGTTTGATCGGTGTGGGGGTGGCTACCCCGGTAGTCACCTTGGCGCTGGCCGGTATATTTTTCTTGCGCAGTTTCCACAGTGGGGACCGGGCAACCCGCACGACTTCAATGCCGTCTTGCAAGACCGTATGCTCTTGGGTAACGCCAGGGGTATGAAGTGCAAAAACCCTTACTTGGTAGCCTGCACGTTGCAGCGTTTGTGCTTCTTTCATTACACGTGCGTCGTTGAGGAACTCATTCCAGACGATCATCGAGACTTTTGTCATTGTGCCGTCCCCTCTATCGCTGCAGGTATATCTAAAATTTCAATGCAGTTGACGATGTCGGGTGTCAACGCAAGGGCTGCCGAATAGTCTTTTCGCACAATATGTCTTTCCAGCATGTACATGAGTGCAGCCAACCACACTTTGTTAGGGTCGGCTGAGGTCAGCGCCGGGTGTTGATCGGCGTTGCGCAAGGTTTCGAAAAGTGCGTCTTTCTGGGCAACAGGCCAGCTGCAACCAGTCGCTTCGATTCGCCAATTACTCCAGTGGCTGAGCACAAAGCCCGAAGCAGGTGAAGACAGAATCGTGTTGTTGGTTATATCCAGCGGTACGATCTGTCGCGGCAGCGCGGCGAGATGGCGATTGATGTCAGGCAAGTTGTCGATGATACGTTCGACATTCCCTGTGTCATCCTTGTTGATGCAGGCCAGGCGCAACGCGTTGATAGTGGTTTCATCGAGGCGCTGTTCAAGGTACAAGCGTGTGCGTGTAAACTGGGCGATGAGGGCCGCGGAAGGCTCTAGCAGTAGCAATTTTTCCGCGATAGCAAGTATGCCTTCGCCAATCTTCCGGCCGCCGATAAGTTTTTCGGCACCTTCAAACTCGTAGACATGGCAGTCAATTTCGCTCACCCGGTAGTGCCCAACAAATGGCAGGCCGGGGAGGCCGGGTTGCGTGGTCAAAAGTGTCCGCTCCTGCAAAGCGGAAGACGAGATGTTGCTGCCAAACACCTTGACTAGCAGCGTGGTGGTGTCGTTCTGCTGTTCCATTTGCAGGGTGAACGCGTAAATATCGGCGAAACCGACCTGGTGCCAGTGCATATGGTAGTTGTCGGCTGCTTCCAAACCAAGCTTTTCAAGCAGTGCCTTGACCCATTTTCCCCTGTTTTCGGTATCCAGAATGTAGTCCAGGCCATTGCTCTGAGGCCGCAACTCGATAAGGGGTTGGGATTGGTAAAACAATGCGTTTACTTGTCGATGCTGAATGCGCAGGCCGATGACGTCGAGGATCATGCTGGAAAGCCTCTGCAGCCCTTGTCGCATGATCAGCACGGATATCACAGCATTGAAAATTTTGCTGTGTTGGTAATACAGAAAATCAGTGACCAGGAAGAAAAAACTCAATAGAAAACCGGTCGCGGCCAAGGCGTTGAGGATCGGGCCGTGGTGGTGATGAAAGCCCTCTCGGACTTTTTTGACGTGGTTGTAGGCCAGGATGCAAATGCCACCGGCGATGATCAGGTACGCAAGAATTGCCAGCAGTAAGCTCGGGTACACATACAGTAGCGCCAGCGCGCTCAGGCTGAAGAAGGCCGCGCCTGCCATGGCGCGATTGAAGCGCGAGTAAGCATTGGTAGCAATTTTGTCCTGATTCTCGAAGAGGTTGAGCTTCGAAGTGCGTGCCAGAAGCTTTCGTGTGCCTTTGCGACACAGCAGTGTCGTGGCCAGTTCAGACAACAGGTAGGCAATGTAGCAAAGCGCTGCGGCAGCGGTCAGCGCGTAGATCAGATGATCTTTTTCAAGCGTGTGCAAAATGGACGGAAAATAGGCAGGTGTTTTTTCCGAGCCCAGCAGAATGATGACTTTGAGTGGCAGGAAAAACGCCAGCAGAAGAAATATCTGGCTGGCCAAAGTACTAATCTGCACCAGAAACGTAATGATGGGTACGACCCGGATGAATTTCACACCCAGGGATATGCACCAGCCAGCTGTTGCCTTGATTTGATGTTGGAGTTTCATATCAAACCGCAAGCGTATGCGAAAACTTCGTGCGTGTGTCCATCATTTTTCCTGCCAATAAATGCTGGCGAGTGTTTCGTAACCGGCATCCTTGCTTTTAGTGGTGAAAATTGCGCCAATCGGGGGCACGGATTTTTTGTAATATTGCACTTTGAATTGAGTGGCATCATTGACGATGATCTTGCGGGTGTAGCCGTTCGCTTTTAGAACTGCATATACGTCATTTTCGGCGATTTTATCGACGCCGGAGTACACGAATTCATGCATGCGCAGGAAACCCGCGTTGTTGGGCTTCTTGTGCGACTTTTGATGCGTCCCTCTTAGCAGCACAAAAGTGGAATCACTCAGTTGCAACCCAATGGCCGCATTTTCAGCTGCGCCCGCATCCGCTGTGGATTGTGGTTCGCACCCGGCCAGCATTGTCAGGAACGCAAAAATGAAAACGTATGATTTCATGGTGTGGTCACTTCAATTGATGATCCGTGCCAGCAATTGCCTGGCAACGGTGCTGTAGTAGGTGCCGTGGTAGTAGTAGGGGCAAAATGCCCATTTGTGCTCGTTTTTCGAGACGAACTGCACTATTTTCGCAAAGGCTTGTTTGGCAATGGTTCTGTAATAAGAGCTGTCGTAGTGATAGGGACAGTAGGCCCAGAGTGGAGCACCACCGGCTATCAGCCCCGCATCCTTGCCCCCAATCCGTTCAACCGGCACCGTCGAATGTTCCAGACTGTCCAGCATGGGGTCGATAATGGCGTTGTTCATATCGATCAGTCCCTGGAACGTGCTGCCGGCGAAGCTGGCAACTGCATCCTTGCTCTTGTACTGGCTGGCCCAGTTGGCCTGATGCACAAAGATGTTCGGGCACAGGCTGGCCAACCGATCGAGGAACATGGGCAAAGCCCAGGTGCGCAGCTGCTTTGCTTGTTCGCTCCAAGGCGCTTGCACGGTGTATTCGATCCCGCATTTATCCAGTGTCTTGAGCATCAATGGGCTGGCAGTCACGATCGAAGTGCCAAAGGTGGCGATGCCAATGCTTTCGTCAAAGAAGTCCACAATGACGATGTCGGGGCGAGATTGCTCGAGCTTGTGCCAATGTTCTTTCGAAGCATCCCACCCCACGCGCTTGGCCTCTGCGCCTTCTGCTTCCACGCTGAACCGTGCATCGAGGCAGGGCGGTGCCATGTACGAAACTACCGAGGATTGAGACATGTAGAAACACACCTCAAAGCGCTCCAACGCCTCTTTCTGGAACTTGAAAAGATTATGTGAAGCGCTTGAACCAAGAATGGCGACGCGTACCTTGCCTGAGCCCGCTTTGACGGGATTCGGTCGCGATGCCTTGATTTCAAGCCTGGCTTTCTGTGACAACAGGCTGTTCACCACCTCTGTGTCAGGGCCTTCAATATTGTTCTGCTCAGCCTTGAGCTGTTGGCGTACGTTGTTAAGTTTCTCAAGGTACTTATGGGGCATGCCTAATGGCGCTTGCCTGAGTAGTTGGCTCAGGTAAGCAAGCCGTGGTTGTTCCAGGCCAAACCGTGCAAACAAAGCCGGGTCGAAGCCCTTGACGCTCTCGGAGGCCCCGAGTATGCGCGCCCTCGCGCCAAAGAAGTATGAGTCGCTAAGTGGATGCTTGGTGTAGAGGTACAGCGGTTCTCCGCGCGTGAGGTGAATGTGTTCGGCGGAGATCTGCTGTTGATCCAGCGTAGAGACGACAAGATGATGCGCATACTGGGTAATCGCATGTGCCTTCGGGCCGCTGGTTTTGTCTACCAGCGTCAGCGCCAGTGCCAGTGTGTCGTAATCCACTGGGCGGTAGCATTGATCCGAAGGCAGAAACTCCAGGCCGTTCTTGAGCGAAATCAGCAATACATCTGAGAAATTGTGCTCGGAAGTAGCCTCGGCCTGAATCAGATCGATGACGCTCTCGTGGATACAGTCATCGTCGTCAATACGTGAAGTAACCAATGTCGACGCATCGACAGCCTTGATCAGAATCATGATTTCCCGGCTGACCATGCTGTAATCGCTGACCTGAAGCGTGCGAGCATTCAGGTCGGTGGCATGCAGCAGTTGCTCAAGGCGTGAGCGGTGCAGGATCGGTAATGCTTCATCAACGAAGATGATCCACTCGAAGCCTTTATTGCTTTGGTTGGCCAAGGACGGGAGAACGGTGTTGGCAAAGATCTCCAGCCTGTAGGACAGCCACAGTTCGTCCTTGATACCGATACCAAAATTGGTGAACACAAAGTGCTTCAAAGCGGGTTTCATCATGTCTTCAATAGTTCTGAATCACGGCGATTTCCCGCTCTGCCATCTTGTCGCCGGCACTTTGTCCGCGAACCCGATTGGCCGCAGCCCTGGATTTTTCCACAAAGGTGTTGCTATTGAGGTACATATCCTCGATGGCCTTCGCCAGTTGTTCGTGGCTTTCGGGTTCGACCACGTAGCCGGAAGTGTTGTCGACGAACTCGGGTACGGCGGCCACAGCGGTAGTGACCGGCACCAGGCCTGACGACATGGCTTCGTCGCGGGATACCCCTTGCGTGTCCATGCGGCTTGGGCAGAGGAAGATGCCGTAGTCCTTGTGCGTATCGGCGATTTCCGTGTGGTTAAGGAAGCCCTGCTGAATCTTGACGTTGCTGAATTTGCGCAGCGGCTCCAAGGTCTCCTCAAACAATGGGCCATCACCGATCAGGCAGAACTCCATGTCGTTGAACCAGGATTTACCCGACAGGCTCTGAATCGCTTTCACGGTCAGGTCGTTAGCATAGGTCTTCGAGGTATAAGGTCGGATAGACAGCACTTTTTTGCGCTGCTCGGCGGACTTCTCGCGGTGGTCGAACAATTCGGTGTTGATCGGGTTGTGAATGATCTCGAACTGGCTTTCCGGCAGGCGGAAGCCAAGGTCTTCCATCACTTCTTCGGCGAAGTATCGCGATACGAACACCAACTTCAGGTTCGGGTGCATCGGCTGCAGCAGTTCACGCCAGAACGCCATGCGTTTTTCGCTTGCGAGCTTGCCCAAGCGCAGTTGATCTTCAGTGGTGAAGTTGAACTCACGGCGCCACCAAGGCTGGATATCTGCACCGTGCACCCACACAGTGATACGCGTGCTATTCAGGAACGGACGCAGCGCTTTCCACATCTGCTCGTCGAGGAAATGCACGAGGATCGACTTGTAGCGGTTTTTCTCGAGCATCTTGGTCAATGTCGAAGCGCAGCCGGTCACTACGTCAATGTTCTGGAACTCGTGGTAGCTCACTGTTTCGTTTGGGCGCAGCCGGAACACGTCTACGTCGATGCCATGTTCCTGATAGGCCGTAACTCGGGTGTGCACGAACTTGTTGCGGTACAGGTCGGAGTAGGCCGGGTAATGATTGGTCAGCAGCAAGTGCTCGCCGCGGCCCATCATTTCTGATGGCTGCAGGTTGCGATGGCCCAGTACCAGCGCTTTCAGGTCAGCACTGCCGGCAGCGTATGCGCGCAGCCCGAAGCGGATGTAGACAGTCTCAGGTGGAATATCGGTCGTCTGGTTACGGTTGGCATGCTGCATCACGTGGCTTATGCGTTGCTTGTCGGCATCCAGGAACAGCACCACCAACTGCAGGTTCAGGCCAGGGGTGCAGTCAATGAACAGCTTGAGGTGGCCATCTTCGCAGCCCAGCTCGTCCACACGGACTTCCTGTTGGGCATAGATGTACTCATGTTTGCCATCGGCCAGCTTGGAGTGCACGCGCCAGTTATCGCCGTCGACAATCAGGTCAACGAACTTGTTGCGAATGACGCCAAACATTTCGGCCAGGCTGCGACCGGTAATTTCCGGTGCGTCGTGGCTGGCCTGCAGCGGGGCAATGGATTGCGCGCGTGCCTGCAGTTGATCGATGGTCATGCCGAGGTTCAGCTCAAGGTCGTTGACTCTGGCACTGATACTTTCATGCTGCGCTGCTCCGTTCTCGCAGTAGTTGAACGGATCGATAGCCACACCTTGGGCATGGGTGTACTGCAGCGATTGCAGGTTCTTCAGCCAGTTACGCAATGGCTGGTCAGCAACGATCTCTGTCGCAACCAGCGAGCGGCGGGCGTTCAGGGTCTGGGTCGGACGGTAGGCCTGTTCATTGCGCAGCAGTTCGGCATGCTGATCTTTGCAGGTGAAGTGCGCTGCCTTACCAATTACCTTGGCGTTGCTGTAGCGGGTTGCTAGCGCGAGGTCGAGCAGATAGTTCGGACCGTAGTAGTCGCCTGGGACAAAAGCGGCGACCCAAGGACTATTGCCAACCAGCTCGCCAAGCGAGCTTTTCTTCAGTTGCGCTGGCTTCATCACAAGGATGCGAGGGTCGTCGCTGACGATGCTGCTCTGGTAGGCATCGCTGACGATGACCATGCGCACTTGAGTGTAGGTCTGGCGGTTCAGATGGGCACGCAGCATGTCGAACTGTTGGCGATCCTGCGCTTCGGCGATAACCACAATTTCCGGCAGGCGCTGGGCCTTGGAGGTACCGGTCACCTTGCTCAGCACGTATTCCAAGCGCTGAGTGTAGGTGTGCTCCTGCATCACTTTACGCAGGGCAGCCAAACGCAGCTTATCGCTATTCAGTGGATCTTCTGCCAGTAATTGCAGGCGGCGCAGCATCTCTTGGCCGTTGTCGGTGGTCACCACCAGATCACCGAACAGCAGGCGAACACCGCGGGAGAAGTTGCTCACAGTCAGGGTGTTGCAGCCCAGCAATTCGAACACGCGACGAGCAAACATCGATTGCGATTGTTTGATCGAGTTCAGGTTGATCGCGTAGCGGTAGCCTTTGTACGCGGTATCGATTTTCTCGAAGGGCAGGGTGCCGACGATGTACGGCTGGTATTCTTCAGGGAACTGGTAGTTGACGTCGTTCTTGCCGAAGTTGCGGTCGAAGATTTCCAGCGGGCGGAACTTCGGCAGTTCGCACACAAAGTTGCCCAGGTCGCGGGTGCGCTCCGGGTAACGGGCGTAGTAGGCGCCGGCGAAGCAGAACGCGTCTTTGCGCTCGTACAGCTCGATCGGGTTATGCAGCGCAGGCTGGCAGGCGAATGGCAGCAGGTAGACACGGTCGTGACCGAGTGCGCCTTTGTAGCGGTGAATGCAGTCGATATCGGTGGTGAAGACGTGGTCGAACTGCTTGGCGGTGGTCAGGAAAGTCTCGAAGTGAACCGGGTCTTCCTTGTTCCAGAACACGGTCGGTACCTTGTTCTGGCGGCACCAGGCCAAGATGTCTTGCAGCTCTTGGCCGTTGTGACCAACCTTGCTGCCCCACAGGTCATCCTTACCGCGCCATGCGGATTCGATGAACAGCAGTTCCGGGCCGAAGCCTTCGATCTCGGCTTTCCAGTTGGCGGGCGTCAGCGGCATCAGGTCGCATTCATAGCGATATGAACCGAAGGTGAACTCGTCCATCACGCACGCCATTTTCAGGCGGCTTACAGGCTGGTCTGCTTGACGCAGTAGAGTAGTGCGGGCCTGTTCGCTGGTCGCCAAGGCAGCTGGCAGCTTGAGGTAGTTTTCATCCTGCACAGGTGCTGGCGGCAGCAGCGCCTTGAGTGGTTCGTTGGCCAGCAGCTTCTGCTCGTTTTGCTGGCGTTGCTGGCTTGCTTTCCGATACAGGCGCAACAGGCGAACTGGCAGTTTGACCAGTCCACCCAATGAGGTGGCGCTGTTCTTGATTTGGTAGCCGAGCTGATAGGTCATGCTTGCGCGGGTTTTCACCAAGCGCTGCTCTGCCAGGTGACGCTGGGTGTTAGCGCGCCCCAGATTTTCATTGAGTTCGTCGATCTTGCGTTGCTGAGCGGCACTGCGTTCCAATAATTGATTGAGGCTGGCCTTGAGCTGCGGAATCTGTTCGCCAGTCAGGGCGCGATACTTCATGTTCGCTGCACCGAGACCTGCCTTGGAGGAATTGAGCTCGGTCTCAAGTTGTTGGCGCAGGCCATGCCATTGCTCGTTGGTGGCCGCGAGGCTGGCTTCGGCTGCTTGGCGGCTGTTGCTTTCAAGCATCAACTGCTCTTCCAGCATGTCCTTGGCTTGGCTCAACGATGAAATGGTCTCGGCCTGTGCTACTCGAGCTTCTTCCGACTGCGTATTGGCAAGCACCAGTGCCTGCAACTGGTCTTCCAGTTTGGCGCGTTGCTCAACCAGTGCATTGATGGAGTTCGCTTGAGCAGCATGCTCACGCTGGCTCTGCGCCTGAATATCGTTCATGACCTGCAGTTGAACCTCCAGTTCAGCCTGCCGGCCGTTGAATGTGTTGACCATGTCAGCTTGAGCGGCCTTCGCCAGTTGGCTTTGTAGCTGCAGCTCGCTCATCGCCTGCCGCTGATTTGACAGCTCTGTTTCCAGTTCTGCTTGACGTGCTTTCAAAAGGGCAATGGTTTCTGCCTGAGCGGCGTCGGCCCGCTGTGTTTGGGCCTGCAATTCCTTCATATACTCCAACTCGCTTTCAAGTTCGGCTTCCAGTTCCGCTTGGCGCATGCGCAGCGTGGTGATCGTGTTGTCTTTCTCGGCGATATCCTGATTGCTTTGCGATTGCAGACGGGTCATTGCGTCAATTTGGTTTTGCCGTTCGGCGTTAATTGCCGCCAATTGCTCGCGCAATACCGCTATTTCTTCGATCTGGGTCGTGATGGTCTGGTCGGCCAGATCCCTCAGTTCCGCCGCTTCCAGCAGTTGACGCTCAAGCACAGCACGGGCTGACTGAAGAGAGCTAATGGTATCGATATGGCCGGCCGTAGTGCTTTCGGCTTGGGCCCGAAGCTCGGTCAGGGCGTGTATCTGGCTTTCGAGGTCGGCTTGCAATGCGGCTTTGTGAGCTTGCAGATCAGCAATGGCACCAGCCTGTTGCGCATTTGCCTGCTGAGTCTCGGCTTGCAACTCGGCTGCCTTTTGCAGTTGAAGCTCCAGCTCGGCTCGTTGCGATTTCAGCGCAGTAATGCTTTCCAGATGTTCCGCTTCTGCGCGCTGGGCCTGAGCTTGAGAGTCGCTCATTGCCTGAGTGCGGTTTTCCAGTTCGGCTGATATGGCCGCCTGTTGGGCACGCAATGCAGTGATTGCATTGATATGCTCTGCGTTTTTTTGCTGCTCATCACTCAGGAGTTCGGCAGCCTTTTGCCGTTGGATTTGCTGCTCGGCTTCCAGGGCCGCCTGAAGTGCGCGTAAGTCGGTGATGGTGGCGACATGGCTTTCTGTTGTTTCTTGCGCGGCAGACAACTGTTCCCCTACCGCTTTGAGCTGCTCTGCCAGCGAATCATGCTCCGTTTGTAATGTCACAAGCTTCGCAGCTTTGAGCGTTGCACGCTCCTCAGCAGCCGTTCGTTGCTTGGTAGTTGCCTGCAATTGCTCTTCAAGCGACCGGAACAGATGCTGCAGGGACTCCAGGGCTTCTTCGCGCTGACTCACGGTTGTGCAAAGCTGGCTAATCTGTGCAGCTTGGGTGTCCGCATGCTGCAGCGTTTGCTGCAACTGGGCTTGAGTCGCTTGCAGCTCGTTAAATTGCTGCTGAGTATCTGCAAGATTTTGTTCGCGAGCTTCTTCAAGTGCTGCAAATTGCTGCTCTAGAAGGCCGTATTGCTCAGCAGCAATCAGACACTTCTGATCGGCATCGCTCAATTGGGTCTTGAGCGCTTCAATTTCCTCGCTTAGCGCCTGCACATTACGGACGCTGGCTTCCAAGGCTTCCCGGCTCGATGTCTCAAGTGCCGCGATATCGGATTCACGTTCCTTCAGCTGGCGCGAGAGGACATTGGCCTTTTCGGCTTCAGGTTTCAGCAACGCGAGCTGCTCAGTTGCCACGCGGTACTTCTTGTTGGCTTCCTCCAGCCGCTGCTTGATCTCTTCAAGCTCCTTGACACGCTGTGCCTTGGCCTCGAGGATTTCACGGTTGGATCTTTGCAAAGTTGCAATGTCCGCATCGCGTGTCTGCAGCTGTCTGGACAGCGCTTCAGCCTTTTGGGCCTCTGGCCTCAGCTGGGCAATCTGCTCGGTAGCAGTGCGATACTTCTTGTTCGCCTCTTCCAACCGTTTGCCGATGGCGCCGAGGTTCCCACGCAGCGTGCGTTCAATCGACTCAAACGCCTTTTCCAGCTCACGTACGCGCTCGACGGTCAGCGAGTCGATGGTGCCAGGCTTATGCGACTCGCTCTTCACAGCAACAATGCCCAGCCACTTGCCAAGCATCTTGACTTCAATGATCTGCAAGTGCTCCGCCAGCAGGCGGAACGGTTCCATCAGGTAGAACGTGTGCTTGT